>Ga0163153_10007119_pt1 | contig 12193 bp, 10 predicted proteins | sample OliLakLV19MP6IB1_FD_148629 | JGI IMG/M metagenome (GOLD analysis project Ga0163153, IMG submission 148629) | Freshwater microbial mat bacterial communities from Lake Vanda, McMurdo Dry Valleys, Antarctica - Oligotrophic Lake LV.19.MP6.IB-1 | ecosystem: Environmental > Aquatic > Freshwater >... | reverse complement strand
ACGCCAGCGTCAGCGCCAGGTACCTGCCCGGCGCCCAGCCGCTTATTAGTATAAACACCGCCCCGACCCACACCGCCCCCAGCCCGGCCGGGGGGACGATGCGCCAAACAACCGGCCGCGCCGGGCGCTTGCTCGAAGCCGGCAGCCACCGCGCCAGCCACAAGAGCCATGCCCCCGCCATGAGCGGTTGCAGCAGGAAGAACAGATACTCCTCCAGCGGCACCCACCCGAACGTCACGCCCAGCACCAGCGTCCGGTCATAGGTCCACACGCCGCTGGCGATCAGGTAGTTGTCCCACGGCGTGGTGTAGATCAGCGCCACGAGCATGTGGCCTGCCACTGCTAGCCACGCCGCTCGGCCCGTCCACGCGGATGGCCGCTGATCGGGCAGCCCCCGCCCACGCACAACGCTCAACCCGTGGAGCGCGCCCAGCCCAATCAGCGGTCCACCCAGGAAGATGATCAGGAAGTTTAAATAGGTCATGTGCTGAGGTGCGCCCTTATCTGGCGGGAGCGTTCACCCTGGCGGCCTGCCACCAAATGCTGGGCAGCCGGCCGAGTTTGCCCAGGGCGCTGAGGTGCGCGCGCCGCTGGAAGACATCATAGTCGTGGGCTTCGATATCGGCCAAGATGGCGCGATACAAGTCGGCCGCCGCCGCGATGGCGAAGCGCCCGTCCGGCGCCAGCAGCGCCACGCCCGGCATGGCCTCTTCATATAAGCCGCGGTTGCGCTGAAGCTGGAAGCGCATAAACGCCCGCCAGCGGTCGGTGACCACGCCCCGCGCCAGATCGGCCTCGCTCAGCCCAAAGTCTTCTAGTTCGGCCTGCGGCAGGTAGACGCGCCCGGCCGCGTAGTCGGCCCCCACATCGCGCAGGATGTTGGTGAGCTGCAAGGCCACGCCCAACCGCACCGCGTAGGGGATGGCCTGCCGGCAGTCGGCCCCCGGCGCGAAGCCCACAATGTGCATCGCCATTAGCCCCACGGTGGAGGCCACGCCGTAGCAGTAGGCAGCCAGGTCGTCGAAGGTCTCATACCGCTCGGGTGACAGGTCGCGGCTGACGCCGTCTACCAATTGCTCGGCGTAGCGCCGGGGGATGGCGTATCGCGCGCGGGCGTCGGCAAAGGCCAGCGCCACCGGGTCGTTGCCCGCAGCGTAGGCGGGCGGATGACTGGCCAGCGCCCGCCGCCGCCAGTCGGCCAACTGCGCCGCCTGCGCCTCGCCTGGCTGATCCACGATGTCGTCGGACACCCGGCAGAAGGCATACAAGGCGCGGGCGGCGGCGCGTTTGCCCCCCGGCAACAGACCCGAAGCCAGGTAAAACGTGCGGCTGTAGGTGTGGGTGAGCGCGCTGCTATAGGTGTAGGCCTGCCCGAGCAGCGCCGGCTTGGGCGTGTGCGGCCCCGGCCGCAGGCTGGCGCGCTCGTCGAGGGCCTCGTAGGCCCAGTTAAGCAGCCGGTGTTCCCAAGTTTGCAAGGTCATGGCGCCGGCTCAGGGCGCGGGCTGGTCACCAGGGGCGTTGCCCTCTCGGCTACCGGCGCGTCGCGCAGGATGCGCTCGACCGTCAAGCGGGCCGAGAGCAGCACGATAGGCAGCCCGGTGCCGGGGTGGGTGCTGGCCCCCGCGAAGTACAGGTTGCGGTAGCGCGGGTGCTGGTTGTGCGGGCGCAGATAGCCCACCTGCCGGAAGTTGTGGCTCAGCCCAAAGGCGCTGCCGTTCACCAGGTTCAGGTCACGGGCATAGTCCTCCGGCCCATAAGTCGCCTCGAAGGCGATGTTTTCCTTGACGCCCGTCACGCCGATGCCGGCCAGCCGCTCGAACACGGCCGCCCGAGCCTTGGCGCGCAGCGCAGTCCAATCCTGCGGCCGGGTCGGGTCCAGGTGCCCGGTTGGCATCAGCACCATCAGGCTGTCGCCGTGCGGCGGCGCGAAGCCGGGCTCGGTGCGCGTGGAGGCGTTGATGTAGAACGACGGCGCGTCCGGCAGGCTATGGTCGCGGAAGATCTGGTCGAACGAGGCTTGATACTGCCGGTCGTTCAGGAACACGTTGTGGTGCAGCAGGCGCGGGTCACGCGGCCCGGCCACGCCCCAGTAAAACATCAGCGCCGAGGCCGTATACTTCATCTGTCGCAGCTTGGCCGCGCTGCCGTCGTCGGGCAGCAGGTCAGAGTACACATATGGCAGGTCGGCGTTAGCGACGATCACGTCGGCTTTTAAGGTCTGGCCGTTGGCCGTGGTCACACCCGTGGCCCGCCCGCCGGCCACGTCAATGCGCGCCGCCGGGGTGTTGTAGAGAAAGCGCACCCCCAGCCCCTCGGCGATGCCGGCCAGCGCCTTAATCACCTGGTACAGCCCGCCGCGCGGAAAGTAAACGCCGTCGGCCAGTTCGGTATACTGCAGCAGCGAGTAAGTCGCTGGGGCTTCGTACGGGCTGAGGCCCAGGTACATGTTCTGGAATGAGAAGGCCGCTTGCAGGCGCTCGTCCTTGAAGTGCCGCGCGGTGTTGGTGTGGTGCGAGGTCAGCGCCTTCATTTTGAAAATCAGCGGCAGGTTGCGCGGGCTGAAGTAATCGAGCAGGCTGTTGAAGTCGCGCCCGACGAAGTGGCGCAGCGATAGGTGATAGTGGCGGTAGCCGTCGGCCATGAAGCGCAAGAACTGTTCAAAGCTGCCCGGCTCCAACGCTTCGAGTTGCTCGCGCATTTTGGGCAGGCTCGGGCTCAGATCAATGCGGCTGCCGTCCTCAAAATGCACGCGGTAGGTCGGGTCGAGCCGTACTAGATCGAGGTGCGCTTCCATGCGCTCACCCAGCGCCGCGAATGTCTCTCTAAAGACTTCCGGCATCAAGAACAGGGTGGGGCCGGTGTCGAAGTGGTAGCCGTCCTGCTCAATGAAGCTCGCCCGCCCGCCGGGCTGCGCGCCTTTTTCCAAGACTGTCACCCGGTAGCCGGCCCGCGCCAGGCGCGCCGCTGCCGCCAAACCACCAATGCCGGCGCCAATCACAATCGCTGTGGGCATATCCCTGCCTCCTTCTAATTCTGTGCCTGGGCTGCTTCAGCCCGCTGTACCCATTAACTGAATTAACTATACTGTCATGTTCATATTTTGTCAATATATTGAATAGGTATTGCATAAATTTACAAAACACTGTATTATTGGCTTGAAAGAACAGGCCAACCCATTGAGAATGTGTCTAATAATACCCCTTTTTCTGAGCTTGACCAACCACCCACCGGGGCAGGCCGGGCCACATGTCGCCGACTGACGTGACGCCGCTCTACAACATCGGTCTGGTCGCGCGCATGACCGGCGTGCCGGCCGCCACGCTGCGCGGTTGGGAGCGCCGCTACGACTTTCCGGCCACCGCGCGCACCCCCGGCCGCCAGCGCCTTTATTCCGAGCGCGAAGTGGCCCGGCTGCGCTGGGTTAAGGCCCGCCTCGATCAGGGGATGCAGGTGTCGCGGGCCATCCGTGCCCTCAAACTCCAAGAGGCCAGCAGCCCGCCGCCCGAGTGGACCGCCTTTGAGACGGCACCCAGTCCAGCGGCCGGCCCCGGCCTGGATACCGTCCAAGCCCAACTGCTCATGGCGCTGCAAGCGCACAACTTAGAGCGCGCCGATGAGGTGTTAAACGCGGCCGTGCCGCTCTACCCGCCGGAGCAGCTCATTGAGCAGGTGATTTATCCCGTGCTGGACGCGATGGGCCGGGGCTGGCAGGTCGGGCAGGTGGGCGTAGCGACGGAACATCTCGCCACCAACTACCTGCGCCAGCGCATGTTGCTGTGGATGCTGAGCGGCCCGCCCGTTTACCCTGGCGTGCGGCCGGTAGTGTTGGCCTGCGCCCCCGGCGAGTTGCACGAGGGCAGCCTGATTACGCTCGGCGTGTTGCTGCGCCGCCGCCGCTGGCCGGTGGCCTATCTCGGCCAAACCCTGCCGCTGGCCGACCTGGCCCGCTTTGCGCGTGAGGTCCAGCCGCTGGCGATTGTGCTGGTCGCCATGACCGAGGCGCCCGCCCAGGCGCTGGCCGATTGGCCGGCCCACTTGCCCGAGGCCGCCGCCACCGGCACGCCGCTGGTCGCTTTTGGCGGTTACGTCTTCACGCACGCGCCCGAGTGGCAGGCGCGTGTCCCCGGCCTATACCTCGGCGACTCGGTCATTGCGGGCCTCGACCGGCTCGACGCGCTGCTGCTGGCCCAGGCCGGCCTGCGCCCGCTCAGTGGCTAGCGCCGAACCAACCTGGCTGAATGCGGCGCAGCGGACAACCCACCCTGGCTCACAGACGTAAACGCAAACGATGACTCTGCCCGAACTCTCCGCCCTCCTCGTTACGCGCGACACCGGCGCCACGCTCCGCCGCGCACTGCGCTACTTGCAGCGGCAGACCGTCCTAGACCGGCTGGAGTTGGTGCTCGTCGCGCCCCGGCTGGAAGACCTGGCGCTGCCGCCCGAGGCGCTGGCCGGCTTCCACAGCGTGCAGACCGTGGCCGTTGGCCCGATCATCTCGCGCGAGCGGGCGGCGGCAGCGGCGGTGCGCCTGGCGCGAGCTTCGGCCATCGCCTTCGTCGAGGACCACGCCTTCGTCGCGCCCGATTGGGCCGAGGCCCTCATCGCCGCGCACCAGGGCGACTGGGCCGCCATCGGGCCGCTGGTGGACAACATCTGCCCGGGCCACCTGGCCCTAAGCTGCCACCTGGCCGACTACGGCCATTGGTACGACCCGGCTCAGGCCGGGCCGGTGCCGCTGCTCTCCAACAGCAACACCTCCTACAAGCGGGCTGCGCTGCTGGCCCTCCCCGGCTCGCTGGAAGACTGGCTCGATCACCAGACCCGGCTGCAGCGCTACCTGCTGGCGCAGGGCCGCCGGATGTTGTTTGAGCCGCGCGCCCGCCTGTGGCACCTGGAATTCTCTCAGTGGCGCGGCTGGGTCGAACAGCGCATTGACGATGGCTGGGTTTTTGGGGCCGACCGTTCGACCGATTGGCCGACGGCCCGGCGGCTGCTCTATGTGCTGGCCGCGCCGCTGATCCCGCTGGTCAACCTACGCCGCCTACTGGGCGTCGCCCGGCGCACCGGCACGCGGGGTGAGGCGCTGCTGCGCCTGCTGCCGGCGCTCGCGCTGCTGGTGATAATCCAAGCCGGCGGCGAGCTGGCCGGCTACTGGTTCAGCTCGGCCGCGGCCGAGGACCGCCTGCACGAGCGCGAGTTCGACCGGCTGCGCTTTATCAGCGACCACGACCGGCAGACGCTAGACGAGCGCCTGGCGCAAGTCATCCCGCCGCCGCCCGCGCCTGCTCCCGCCTTCGCCGCACCTGTGCCGGTGACAGTCTAGGCCTGCTTGCCTGCCGCGCCGCTCGTCATCCTCGGCCTCGATGCCGCCGACCCCCACTTGCTCACCACCTGGGCGGCGGCCGGCCGGCTGCCCACGCTGGCCGGCCTGATGCAGCGCGGCTGTTGGGGCCGCACCGGCGGGCCAGACCTCGCCTTCGAGCACGGCGCGTGGCTCTCGCTGATCACCGGCGTCTCGCGCCGCCGCCACGGTTACTTCTACCTGCGCCAGCCCGACCCCGGCACGTATCGCCTGCGCGTGGTCACAGGCCGGCAGATGGGCGTGCCGCCGTTTTGGGCCGCGCTGCACGGCAGCGGCCGGCGCGTGGCCGCCATTGACATCCCCGACATGCGCCTGGTGCCCGGCTTGCCTGGGGTGCAGTTGGCCGATTGGGCCATGCACTACACCGAAGACCCGCCGCTGGCCGAGCCGGCCGGGCTGCTGGCCGAGGCGGCCCGCGTGTTTGGCCCGCGCGCGATCGTGGAGGAGAATTTTCACAGCGACCCGGCCAGCGACCGCGTGCTGTTTCAACGGCTGCGGGCCAGGATCGAGCGCAAGGGCGCGCTGCTACGGCATCTGCTGGGGCGCGGCGACTTTGATTTGATCTTTACCGTGTTCGGTGAGGCGCATACCGGCGGGCACCAGTTGTGGCGCTACACGCCGGAGGTTTCTACGCCGCCGCCTGGCGCGCAGGCGGGCGCACTGGCGGGGGCGCTGCTGACGCTGTACCAGGCCGTTGACGCCGAGGTGGGCCGCCTGCTGGCTCAGTTGCCGGCCGAGGCCAATGTGCTGATCGTCTCGTCCGTCGGGCTGAAAAACCAGTATCCGACCGGCGGGCTGGGCCAGGCGCTGACACGGCAGTTGGGCTATCAGCCCACCCCCGCCGGCGGCCGGCCGGTGCGCACGCCGGTGGACCTGGCGCGGCGGCTGCTGCCCGAAAGCCTGCGCGCCCGCCTGAGCTTGGGTTTACCGCGCTCTCAACGCGAGGCGCTGCTGGCCGAGCAGTTCGCCGCCGGCACCGATTGGGGGCGCACCACGGCCTATGTGCTGCCGACGACTTTTTCCACCCTGCTGCGCGTCAACCTGCGCGGGCGTGAGCCGGCCGGCACGGTGGAACCTGGGGCCGGCTACGCGGCGGTGTTGGCGCAATTGGAAGCCGATTTTGCCGCCCTGGTAGACCCGGTGACGGGTGAGCCGGCGGTGCTGCGGATGGACCGGGCGACGGCGCTGTTTGGCGGCGGCCCACCCGAGCGCCTGCCCGACTTGTTGGTGGAGTGGCAGCCGGCGCGGCATTTCCTCGAGCGCGTGGCGCACCCGCAGGGCGATCTGCGCCAGCGCCGGCCGGAGTTTTTTCGCGGCACCGACCACCAGCGCGCCGGCTTCCTGATCGCCGCCGGGCCAGACATTGCCGGGCGCGGGCCGCTGGCGAGCGACTTTGAGGTGTTAGACCTGGCGCCCACGGCCCTGGCGCTGCTGGGTGAACCCGCGCCGGCCGCGTTGACCGGGCAGGTGGCGAGTTTTGTAGGGGGCCGATCCTAGCCGGGCGCGGCCAGGTCGGCCGGGACGAGTGAGAACATGCAGGCGTCGTGCCAGACGTCGTATATCATCAGCCGGTTGCGCAGCCGGCCCTCGTAGGTGGCCCCGGCCTTTTCGGCCGCCCGGCGGCTGGCCTGGTTGCCCACCGCCATCACGATCTCCAGCCGCTTGACGCCCACGCGGTCGAACCCAAAGCGCGCCGCCTGCCGCCTGCCGCCTGCCATTTGCGCTCGCGCCCACTTTGACTATAGTTCCGCCATGCCATTCTTTGACCTGCCCCTCAACCAATTACAGCAATACAAACCGGAGCGCAACGAGCCGGCGGACTTTGACGCCTTCTGGGCCGCCACGCTGGCCGAGGTGCGCGCGCACCCCCTGGCGGCCACCTTCACGCCCTACGCCGGCTTCTTCGACACCATCGAAGCCTTTGACGTGACCTTTGCCGGTTACGGCGGCCAGCCGATCAAAGCCTGGCTGATGCTGCCGCGCCACCGGGCCGGGCCGCTGCCGTGCGTGGTCGAGTTCATCGGCTACGGCGGCGGGCGCGGGCTGCCCTACGACTGGCTGGTCTGGTCGAGCCTGGGCTACGCCAACTTGGTGATGGATACGCGCGGGCAGGGCAGCGCCGGTTATCATGGCGACACGCCCGACCCCGAGCCGGAAGGCAGCAATCCGCACTATGCCGGTTTTATGACGCGCGGCGTGCTCGACCCGCACACCTACTTCTACCGGCGCGTGTTCAGCGACGCCGTGCGCGCCGTCGAGGCCGCCCGCGCCCACCCGGCGGTAGACCCGGCCCGCGTGGCGGTGGCGGGCGAAAGCCAGGGCGGCGGCATCTCGCTGGCCGCGTCGGGGCTGGTCCCCGGCCTGCTGGCGGTCATGCCCAAGGTGCCGTTCCTGTGCCACTATCGGCACGCCACCCAGATCGTCGGCACCATGCCCTACACCGAGCTATCGCGCTACTGCCAAAGCCACCGCGAGAAGACCGAGACGGTGTTCAACACCCTGCGCTACTTCGACGGCGTCAACTTTGCGGCGCGGGCCACCGCCCCGGCCCTGTTTTCCGTCGGGCTGATGGACGAGGTGTGCCCGCCCTCCACCGTGTACGCGGCCTACAACCACTACGCCGGGCCGAAAGACATGGTCGTCTGGGAATACAACCTGCACGACGGCGGCGGCAGCGACCAAACGGTGCGCCAGGCGCGCTTTCTGCGCGAGCGCCGGCCAGCCGGATAGCGGCGGGCGCTCGGCGGCGCGGGCCTCGGGCGTCCGGCGCGCACACCCCTTTCATGCGCATTCTATTTTTGAACGACTACGCGACGCTCACCGGCGGCGCTGAAATATCGCTGGCCCGGCTGCGCGAGGCCTTGCGCGCGCGCGGCCACACGGTGGCGTGGTTCGCCACCACGGCCCGCACGGGGTCTGGCCCCCTGCTGGCCGACAGCACGACGCGCGGCACCACCTCGGCCGGACGGGCGCTGCTGCAAACCGCCAACCCCTGGGCGGCGGCCGCGCTGCGCCGCGTGCTGGCCGAGTTTCAGCCGGACGTGGTGCACGTCAAAATCTTCCTGACCCAGCTCTCGCCCCTCATCTTGCCGGTGCTGCGCGGCGTGCCCAGCCTGTATCACGCCGTGTGGTATCGCGCCGTGTGCCCGCTCGGCACCAAGCACCTGCCCAGCGGCCTGCCTTGCCACCATCCCTGGGGCCGCGCCTGCCTGGCCGAGGGCTGCCTGCCGCTGCAGGATTGGCTGCCGCTCATGCTCCAACGGGCGCTGCTCAAGCGCTGGCGCGGTGTGTTCCGCGCCGTGGTCGCCAATAGCGAGGCCACCCGCCGCCAGCTCATCGCCGGCGGCTGGGAGGTGACCACTGTGCTCTACAACGGCACGCCCATCCAGCCATCACGCCCGCCGCTGACCGGCCCGCCGCTGGTGGCCTTTTCCGGCCGGCTGGTGCCCGAGAAGGGCGTGGACGTGCTGCTGCGCGCCTTTGCCGTGGTGCAGGCGGCGCTGCCCACTGCGCGCCTGCTCATCGTGGGCAAAGGTCCGCAGCGGCCCGCGCTCGAAGCCTTGGCCGCGCAGTTGGGGCTTGCCGCGCACGTCACGTTCCAGGGCTACGTTGCGCCCAACCCGTTGGAACGCCTCCTGGGCGGCGTCTGGGTGCAGGCGGTGCCCGCGCTGTGGGCCGAGCCGTTCGGCCTGGTGGCGATTGAAGCCATGATGCGCGGCACGGCCGTCGTCGCCAGCGATCACGGCGGCCTGGCCGAGACGGTGCGCGATGGGCAGACCGGCCGCCTGGCGCCGCCCGGCGATGTGGCCGCGTTGGCCGCCGCCCTGCTGCCGCCGCTGCAATCCGCCGCGCTGGCCGAACAATGGGGCGCGGCCGGGCGGGCGCGGGCGCTGGCCGAGTATGCCCTCGACCGACAGGTGGACGGCCTGCTGGCGCTCTATCACGATCTCGCCGCCCGGCCTGCACCCGCACCCCGCCGCTCGAAGGTGTTGGCCCTCCCTTGACCACCGTGCGCGCGCCGGCCCCGCTGGTGATCCTCTGCGTGCTGGTGCCCGGCCTGCCCGGCCGCCACCTTGCCAACTGGGCCGCTGATCTGTCGGGCCGCGCGCCTGCCGGAATGGGGGTGTTATGAAGCTCGGCCTGATTGGCTGCGGCTCCATCGCGCAGTTGGTGCACCTGGGCCTGCTGCAACGCCTGCCGGGCGCGACGCTCGTGGCGCTGGCCGAAGTAGACCCGGTCCGCCGCGCCGCCGCCGCCCGGCGCGCCCCGCAGGCCCGCCCGTTTGAAGATGGGCCGGCCCTCATCGCCAGCGGCCTGGTGGAGGCGGTGGTCATCTGTCTGCCGTCGCACCTGCACGCCGCCGCCGCCGAAGCCGCGCTGGCCGCCGGGCTGCACGTCTATTTAGAGAAGCCGTTAGCCTCCACGCTGGCCGCCGGTCAGCGCGTCGTGACGGCCTGGCAGCAAGCCGGCCGGGTCGGCATGATCGGCTACAACTACCGCTTCAACGCGCTCTACCAGGCGCTGCGGCGCGAGGTGCAGTCGGGCGCGCTGGGCGATGTGGTAGCGGCGCGCACGGTCTTCTCCACTCCCGCGCGCGGCCTGCCGGCCTGGAAGCAGCAGCGGGCCACCGGCGGCGGCGTGCTGCTCGATCTCGGCTCACACCACCTTGACCTGGTGCGCTTCATCCTGGGGCAGGAGATTACGGCCGTCAGCGCCTGGCTGCGCTCGACCCATAGCGCGGACGACAACGCCGTGCTGCACCTGCGCCTGGCGAACGGCGTGGAAGTGCAGTCGCTGTTCTCGTTCACGGCCGGCGATGCCGACCGGATTGAGATATACGGCGAGGCCGGGCAAGCCGGGGTAGACCGCTACCGCTCGTGGAACGTGGAGCGCCTGCTGCCGGCGGGTGGCGCGGCCCGGCTGCGGCAGTGGGCGCAGACGGCCCGCGCGCTGCTGACCAGCCCCTACCTGCGCGTGAAGCTCACCGGCTCTGGCCAAGAGCCGTCCTACGCGGCGGCGCTGAAGCACTTCCTGGCGGCGGCGCGCGGCGAAATCGAGGCGGCCCCCAATTTTGCCGACGGGCTGCGGGCGCTGGCCGTGGTAGACGCGGCCGAGACCTCCGCCCGCACCGGGGCGACCGTGGCGGTCAGCGCTTGATGGGCCAGCCGCTCGAAATGTCAGTGATCCTGGTGACCGTCACCGGCTTCTCCGCGCTGCGGCGGGTGGTGGCCGCCTACGCGGCGCAGACCGTCTGCCGCGCGCTGGAGCTGGTGATCGTCACGCCCACGGCCGCTGCGCTCGCGCCCGACCGCGAGGCGCTGGCCGCGTTTGGCGCGTGGCAGGTGGTGGAGGCCGGCCCAATCAAGACGGTGGCGGGCGCCCGCGTGGCCGGCGTGGCCCGCTGCAGCGCGCCGCTGATTGCCTTTGGCGAAGATCACTGCTTCCCCGCGCCCGATTGGGCGGCGGCGCTGATTGACGCGCACCGCCAGCCGTGGGCGGCGGTGGGGCCGGCCTTTGATAATGGCAACCCGGCGCGCAAACTCAGTTGGGCCAACCTGTTTATGGAATATGGCGCTTACCTCGTGCCCGTCTCGCCGCGCGTCTGTCCCGATCTGCCGGGCCACAATAGCTGCTACAAGCGCGCGGTGCTGCTGGCCTATGGCGACCGGCTGGAAGCCATGATGGAGGCCGAGACCATGCTCCACGCCGACCTGCGGGCGCAGGGCTACCAACTGTTTCTAAACCCAGCCGCCCGGGTCTATCATGTTAATATGACGAAGCTGGCCTCGGCCCTGGAAACGGCTCAAGTCTATGGCCGGCTGTTTGCGGCGGCGCGCTCGCGCGCGTGGCCGCTGGGCCGCCGCCTGCTATATGTAGCCGGCGCGCCGCTCATCCCGTGGGTGCGGCTGCGGCGGACGCTGGCTCAGGTGGCCCGCACCGGCCGGCAGCGCACATTGCTGCCCGGCCTGCTGCCGCCGCTGCTGCTGCTGCTCTCGGCCAACGGTTTGGGAGAGTTCTTGGGCTACGCCTTCGGCGAAGGCGGCGCGCGCACGGCCAGCTTGCGGCTGGAGCTGCGCCGCGAAGACCACTTGGCGCCGGGAGACCGGCTGCTGGATCAATGGACGTAGAGACCACCACCAGTCGGCAGTTGTCAGGGGGCACGCTGCAAGTGTTCGTGGCCGAGGCCCTGGTCGTCCCGACCGGCTTTCTGACGGCGGCCTTCCTCACGCGCCGCCTCGGGCCAGACGGCTACGGCTTGCTGGCCCTCGCCAGCACCCTGATCGCCTGGCTGGAGTGGAGCCTGGCCTCCATCCTGGCGCGCACCGTCACTAAGTTCGTGGCCGAGGCCGACGACTGGCGGCCGGTCGCCACCACTTCGCTGCGGGCGCACTTTTTGATCGGGGCCGGGCTGGGGCTGGCGGTGTGGCTGTTCGCGCCGGCCGTGGCGCGTTGGTTGAACGAACCGGCGCTGGTCGGCTACCTGCGGCTGTTTGCCCTCGACCTGCCGCTGTTTGGGCTGGCCCACGCCCACCGGCACGTGCTCGTGGGCCGCGGCGACTACGGCCCGCGCGCCCTCGCCACCGGCTCGCGCTGGATCGTGCGGCTGCTGGTCGTGCTCGTGCTGGTGCAGGCCGGCCTCTCGGTCGAGGGCGCGATCATCGGCAGCCTGGCCGGGTCGGTGGCCGAGTTGGCGCTGGCCCGCCGGCGCGCCCGCATTCCCTGGCGGCGCGCGGCCGTGCGCTTCCCGGCGCAGCAGTTGTGGGGCTTCGCCCTGCCGATTGTGTTGATGGCGCTCAGTCTGCGCCTGTTCGACAAGATTGATTTGTTCAT
>Ga0163153_10007117_pt1 | contig 12194 bp, 9 predicted proteins | sample OliLakLV19MP6IB1_FD_148629 | JGI IMG/M metagenome (GOLD analysis project Ga0163153, IMG submission 148629) | Freshwater microbial mat bacterial communities from Lake Vanda, McMurdo Dry Valleys, Antarctica - Oligotrophic Lake LV.19.MP6.IB-1 | ecosystem: Environmental > Aquatic > Freshwater > Lake... | reverse complement strand
GTCGAGGGTTGTGCAGCGCGAAAGCGACATTCGGATCCCCGCCCGGAATTGTGGCCAAGCCCACCCAGGATTCCGGGCCGAGGGGTGCGTCGGGATCGACTGGGGTCGCATTGCCGCTGCCGGCGTCGACGACCACGAAAGCGCCGGGACCGGAGGCGTTAATGGCGAACAAGGCCGATCCCTGAACCGCGTCGGGCGTCGCCAGGCAGGTCGCTGCGAAAAATGAGATCGCAATTGCCCAGCGAAATGGATGTAGCATATCGGCCTTGTTCTTCGCCGTGGAAACCAGCTGGGATTGCGAAGAATCCCCCGGCTCCAGCCTAATCCGACATGGCCAATTCGGCAACGATGCGTCGCCACTATCCGGGGCGGAATGGTCAAATTCCGTTTGGCGGCCATCGCGTTCGCCCACTCGGGTGGTCGTTGTGGAGCCCTCGGCGAAACGTAGAATTGTGGGGATTCGCCCACGAGGTTTTCCTGTTCTCCGAGAGAGTCATGAGCTCGCTTAGTCATCCCGCCCACGTCGATTCCCCCATCAAGAAGGTCGCCATCCTGTTCGCCGGCGGCCCGGCCCCGGCAGCCAATGCGGTCATTTCCACGGCCGCCGTCTCGTTCCTGCGCGGCGGCATCGATGTTGTCGGCGCCCTCTACGGGTACTCGAACCTGGTGCAATATTCGCCCGAGAAGCCGCTGGTCGCCGGTAAGGATTACGTGCAGATCGACCACCGGATGCTGAAACGCAGCCGGAACAGCCAGGGCATTATGATCGGCACGGCGCGGGCCAATCCCGGCAAGCACGTTTCGTCGCCGGAACATCTCAAGGATCCCGAGAAGATCAAGCCGCTCAAAACGGTCTACGACGCGCTCTGCTCGATCGGCGTCGACGCGTTGATCTCCATCGGCGGCGACGACACGCTCAAGACTGCCAACAAGTTCAAGCTGTTCCAGCAATACCTGCCGGCGGGCAGCAAGCGGATTCCGGTCGTCCACCTGCCGAAGACGATCGACAACGACTACATGGGCATCGACTTCACGTTCGGTTACTTCACTGCCGTCGATACGCTGGCGGCGGAGATTCGCAACCTGCTCGCCGACGCCGAGGCGAACCGCACGTATTTCCTCACCGAAACAATGGGACGCAGCGCCGGTTGGCTGGCCTACGGCGCGGCGATCGCCGGCGAAGCGAGCCTGGTGATTAGCGTCGAAGACATGCACGGCAAATATGTCGAAACCGAGCGCTCCGTCGACCCCAAGACGAATCAGGCCGTGGAGCGTCCGGTAATGAAGGTCCAAGCGGTTGTCGATCGAATCGTCAGCACGATCCGCGCCCGCGAGGAGCAAGAAGGCAAGGAATTCGGCGTCATCGTGATGGCCGAGGGCGTGGCGGAATTCCTGCCGGACGAATACCTCAAGGGCATCCCGCGCGACGAGCACGGGCACATCTCGATTTCCAAGGTGAACCTGGGCACGCGGTTCGCCAAGATGGTCTCCGATGAGTACCAAAAGCAAACCGGCAAGCCGCGCAAGATCACCGGTTTGCAACTCGGCTATGAAGCCCGTTGCGCCCGTCCGCACGCCTTTGACGTGATGCTCGGCAGCCAATTGGGCGTCGGCGCTTATCGCGCCCTGGTCGAGGAAAAGCTCGACGGCGTGATGGTCTCCGTCTCAGGGCAGCTCGACTTGAACTACGTCAATTTCGACGCGCTTGTGAACCCGGAAACGTTGGTGACGGTCGTCCGCTACGTGACCCGCGACAGCGACTTCCACAAGCTGGCGCGGTTCTTAGAGACGCATGTGAAATAAAAGGGCTGCTTTGAGGCGACTAGGGCGCCGCTTCATCCTCCGCCGCGTCAGACTGAATCACGACCGTCGGCTTCTTTCGATCACAGCGCAGGCTGACCTTGCGCCCGTTCAGCTTGATCGCCAAGGTGTTGATTTGCGTTTCCTCGGTTTCGAGTAGCACGCGGTTGGTCAGTTCGTAGCCTTCGACGCCGTCTGGGGATTCGATTTCAAAGTACAGCCAAACCGCCTTGGGCGTAATCTCCTTCCCGGACCATTTCAGTTCCAGCGGATCGACTTTCGCTTCCCGGCGGATGACGAAGGTCTCTTTGAGATACGCCTGAATCGCTTCGTCGGTAGAGTCGGACTCATCCAGTCTGATCCGCGTTTCGCTCTGCGCGTTGAGCGCGGTCTCTAAGTCGTCGGCCGCGACCCGAAGAGCGACTTCGAGACGCTTCGTTTCCGAGTTCCACTCGGCTTCGGCGACGGACGTGTGAAACGGATGGGCGACGGCGCTGTTGGCGACGGTCGTCACGAGGACAAATGCGAGGAGGTTGGCCAAAACCACTCGATAGCATGTTTGCCGTCGGGTGCGGAGAAATGATGAGTGCCTGGGGCAGCGGCGCTCAATGCGAGGTTTCGATGGTCGAACTTCTGGGGCTTCGTTCGACGCTTCAACAAACCGCCGCGATGCCCCAGTTTGTTCGAAACCGCAGCGATCATTTGTTCGCCTCAGCCCCAGGCACCCACGCTTATTCTTCAATGTCGAGCAAAACGCCGTCCTTAGCGCGATGTCGGCCGTACATTTCGCGTCGTTTCCCCCTCGCTGGCGCTTCGGGTTGGCGTTATTTCGATTCATCTTTCGCCTCCTCGTCTTCCTCCGCCTCCGGCTTGCCTTGGGCTTTTTGCATGTCGTTGCGTTTTTCTTTTTCTTTGAACAGCTTGAAACGCGATTTCACCGGGCGGGAGGGCCAGTAGTTATTCTCTTCGTCGGCATCGGCGGTTTCCAGATGCGGGTCCAGCGTGAGCGACTTGATCGATTTCTCCGTCCAGAACAGCTTCGTCACGCGCTGGTTATTGTGCCGCCAGATCTCGGCCGGAATGCGTAGCTCCTCTGTCGAACCATCCTCATAGTCGATGCGGAAAATCACCGGCATCACCACGCCGCCGACGTTTTTCAACTCGACGGCGTAGAAGTTCCGGCGGATTTCCAGTAGTTCCTTCTCGTGCTTCTCCAGCGTTTCCATGTACTTCTGGAATTTCTCGCGATCGTCCGGCGTCACGTCCAGTTCGTCGAACGAGTTGTAAAAGTCCTTCAGCTCCGGGAACTCGTCGACTCGCTTTGGCAGCGGCTTGTTGCGTTCCTTGGCCTTGGTGACCGGTTCCTCGGCGCGGTCCTTTTTCAAGCGTTCGCCGTCAATCTCCGGGTTGGCGGTATCCATCTCGAACTGCCGGACCCGGCTGATGGCGATATCGACGTGATCGGTCGTGTAGAACCAGCCGCGCCAGAACCAATCCAGGTCCGTGCCCGAGGCGTCCTCCATGGTGCGGAACAGATCGGCCGGCATCGGCCGCTTGAAGCGCCAGCGGCGGGCGTACTCCTGGAAGGAATAGTCAAACAACTCGCGCCCCAGAATCGTCTCGCGAAGAATGTTGAGCGCCGTCGCTGGCTTGGCATAGGCGGCATTGCCGACCTGCAGCAGAGAATCCGAGCCGGTCATGATTGGCACTTGTTCTCGGCTGAGCATGTAGCCGACGATGTCTTTAGGCTCGCCGCGCCGGGATGGATACTTCTCCTCCCATTCCCTGCTCCGAAAGATACTGCAGGAACGTGTTGATCCCTTCGTCCATCCACATCCATTCCCGTTCGTCATTGTTGACGATCATCGGAAAATAGTTGTGCCCCACCTCGTGAATGATCACGGAGATCAGCCCGTACTTTGTCCGTTCGGAATACGTGCCGTCTTTCTCGGGGCGCGGGCCGTTGAAACAGATCATCGGGTATTCCATCCCGCCGACCGGGCCGTTAACAGAAATGGCGATCGGATACGGATACGGAAACGTGTACCGCGAATAGACATTCAGCGTGTGAATGATGGAATGCGTGGAATACTTGCTCCACAACGGCTCCCCTTCCTTGGGATAGAACGACATCGCCATCACGCGGTTGCCTTCCACGTCGTGCCCCTGCGCGTCCCAAATAAACTTCCGTGACGAAGCGAAGGCAAAGTCCCGCACGTTCTGCGCGTGATAGACCCAGGTTTTCTTGCCGGTCGGCGGATCCGCCTCGTTGGCTTTGGCTTCGTCCGGCGTGACGACAAACATCGGCGTCTTGGCCGCGTCCGCTTGCTTGAGCCGCTCGCGCTGCGCATCGGTGAGCACTTCCGCGGGGTTTTGCAGCACGCCAGTGGCCGGCGTCACGTGGTCGTTCGGCACGGTGATCCGCACCAGGTAATCGCCGAGTTCCAGCGTGAACTCGCCGGTGCCGAGATATTGCTTATGCTGCCAACCTGTCACGTCGGTGTAAGCACACATCCGCGGAAACCACTGGGCCATCTCGTAGATGTAGTTCTTGTCTTCCTCGAAGTATTCGTAGCCAGTGCGGCCGCCGATGTTCTTGGCGTCGTTGATCGCGTAGTCCCAGGCGACGTTAAATTTGACTGAACCCTGCGGCGCGAGCCCTGCCGGCAGGTCGACGCGCATCATCGTGCCGACAATTTTGTAGGCCAGCTTACCGCCGCGCTCGTCGCTGACCTCGGTGATGTTCACACCCCCTTTGAACTTCTCGCGGAGCATCAAGCGATACAGCGTCTCGAACGGAAAAGCATCGAAGTCCGGCGCCGTCTCCGTCGTTGCCGCGGCCGAGTTGGGATCGAAGATGTTCGGATCTAACTGCAACCAGAGATAGGTCAGCGTGTCGGGCGATTGATTGAAATACGTGATCGTCTCGCGACCAGTAAGATGCTGCTTCTCGTCGTCCAACTCGACGTCGATCACGTAGTCCGCGCGCTGCTGCCAGTATTCGCGTCCCGGGGCGCCGGAGGCCGTGCGGAAGCCATTCGGCGTCGGCAGCACTTCTTCCAACTGCCGGAAGGCGTCTTCCTGGCCATATTTGGGATTCGTGACTTGCGCCGCAGCGGTGGCCGCGAGCAAGAGCAGCGCCACGATGGTCAACGGAAAACGCCAATGATTCATGCTCGATCTCGCGAGAGCTAAGGAGGGAATTCGCTGGCTGAGATTCGCGGGCGGCGGGTTCAATTCCTTGTACAAACCATTTATAGTTGCCACGGTGCCGGACCGCCACCGCTTCCGGCCACACTCGCCGCTGAGAAAGTCTACATGCTAAAACTCGTCCCGTGGCTGGTTTTCGCGAGCTTAGTGGCTCTTTGTGCGCCCAAAGTTCGCGCCCAGAGCGAGCTGGACGCGGTTTATGCCGAGTTAGGTCCTTACACGGGACCGGCGGCGGCCGAGGCGATCGAGAATACGACGCTCACCGGCAAGGTCCTGGCGGGCTATCAAGGTTGGTTCACCGCGGAGGGGGACGGGGCCGGCTTGGGTTGGAAGCACTACGGCCGGCGCGGCGATTTTCGCCCCGGCAGGTGCAACATCGACCTTTGGCCGGATGTCAGCGAACTGGATGACGACGAGAAAATCGACACGCCGTTCCAGCATGCCGATGGCGCGACGGCGCAGGTTTTTAGTTCCCATCATCCCAAAACGGTGCTGCGGCATTTTCAATGGATGCGCGAGTATGGCATCGATGGCGTCTTCGTGCAGCGATTCGTCGTCGAAACCCGGGGCGCGGCCACGTTGCGGCATTTCAACCAGGTGCTGACGAATTGCCGCGAAGGGGCGAACACGCACAGGCGCTGTTACGCGGTCATGTACGACCTCTCCGGCCTCCGCGAAGGGGAGATGGACCGCGCGATCGAGGATTGGAAACACCTCGTGGATCACATGCACCTGGGGCGCGACGAAGCGGATCGAGCTTATTTGCGGCACGGCGGACGGCCGGTCGTCGCCGTGTGGGGCGTCGGCTTCAACGACGACCGGGCATATACGTTGGCGGATTGCCAGCGCTTCGTCGAGTTCCTCAAGGACGATCCGCAATACGGCGGCAACACGGTGATGGTCGGCGTGCCCACCGCGTGGAGAACGCTCGACCGCGATGCCGTCAACGATCCGGCGTTGCACGACCTCATCAAGAAAGCGGACATCGTCAGCCCCTGGACGGTAGGGCGCTATGATTCGCCGCGTGGCGCAGCGAGGCACGCCGCGGAATTGATCGCCCCGGACATCGCCTGGTGCCGCGAGCATGGCAAGGAATATCTGCCGGTCGCCTTCCCCGGTTTCAGTTGGAGCAACATGCGGCGCAACGCGCCGTTCGATCAGATTCCCAGACTGCGCGGAGAATTTCTTTGGAGCCAATTCGTCGGCGCGAAACGGGCCGGGGCGGACATGTTTTACATCGCCATGTTCGATGAATTGGACGAAGGCACCGCGATTTTCAAATGCACGAACAATCCGCCCGTCGGCGAAAGTCGTTTCGTCACCTGGGATGGCTTGCCAAGCGACCATTATCTGTGGCTGACCGGACGAGGCGGCGCAATGCTGCGCGGCGAAGTTCCCACCAGCGATGAACCGCCGCGCCGCGAGCAATGACGTTCCCCCGAATTCACTTGGCTAAGAGCGAAACGCATCATGAAACGAATCCCCCGCTGTCGAACGACGGCGTTGACCTTCGCCATGCTAAACATGCTGGGAACCATGACGTTTGCGCAATCGCCGCAGCCCAACGTCACCGACTATTCGGCCGAGATCAATGCTCTCAGCGCCGCCATCAAATACGAAGTCGACGCCAAGCAATTGCCGGCATTCTCGATCGCGCTCGTGGACGGCGATCACGTCGTCTGGTCCGCAGGCTTTGGGTTGCAGGACGCAGCCAAACAAGTTCCCGCCACCGCCGAGACGGTGTACCGAGTTGGATCTGTCTCTAAGCTATTCACCGATATCGCGGTGATGCGTATGGTCGAGGAAGGCAAGTTAAGTCTCGACGCGCCGGTCAGCGACTACCTGCCGAGCTTTCAACCCAAGAATCCGTTTAATAAGTCGATCACACTCCGGCAACTCATGTCGCATCGCGCAGGCTTGGTGCGAGAATCGCCGATCGGCAACTATTTCGACGCGACGAGTCCTTCGCTCGCTGATACCGTGGCAAGTCTGAACGCGACCTCGCTCGTTTTGTCGCCGGAAACGAAGGTCAAGTATTCCAACGCGGGCGTGGCCGTCGTAGGCGAGGTGTTGGAACAGCGCGCCGGGAAGCCGTTCGCGCCCTTCTTACGCGAAACATTGCTTCATCAACTGGACATGAAACAGAGTGATTTTGAATTGACGCCGGAAGTCGTCTCCCGCCTGGCCGATGCGGAGATGTGGACCTACGACGGGCGCCGCTTCCCCGCGCCGCGCTTCGCGCTGGGCACCGCGCCGGCCGGCAATCTTTACTCGAACGTGCTGGATCTCTCGAAGTTCATCGTCTGCTTGCTGAACGAAGGCCGCGCCGGCGATGGGATGATCTTGAAGCCGGAAACGCTACGCGAGATGACGACGCCGATCTTGGACGCCAACGACAAGCCGCTGAAATTCGGGCTGGGGTTTCATGTTCACGAATTGGATGGCCACGTGAAGATCGGCCACGGCGGCGCGGTGTATGGGTTTTCCACGCAAGTCGAAGTGCTGCCAGAGCAGAAGCTGGGCGTCGCGGCCGTTTCTTCGCTCGACGGCAGCAACGGCGTCGTTAGTCGCCTCGCGGACTTCGCGCTGCGGTTGATGCTGGCCAAGCAATCCGGCCAGGCAGCACCGACGTACCGCCGCACCGATGCGATTCCCCTCGCGCGCGCCCAGGAACTTGTTGGCAGCTACGAGAACGGCGACCGCACCGTTCGCGTGACGGAATTGGAGGGCAAAGTTCATTTGCAGCAGGGCGCATTTCGCCAGGAATCGCGCGCCGCCGTCGACAACGGCGCGATCGTGGTCGACGATTTCATCAGTTTTGGTGCCGAAGTGACATTGTCGCAGGACGGCGTGTTGCGAATCGCCGACGTGGACTACACGCGCCTGCCCGATGAGCCGCCTGTCGAGATTCCTGCAGCGTGGAAGGGCCTGATCGGCGAGTACGGCGAAGATCACAACGTACTCTACGTCCTGGAGGATCGCGGGAAGTTGTGCGTTCTGATCGAGTGGTTCTACTACTATCCGCTCACAGAGGTCAACGAGAACGAATTCGCGTTTCCCGGCGATGGCCTCTATCACGACGAGAAGCTCTACTTTACGCGCGACGTATCCGGCCGCGCGACGCAGGTCGTGGCCGCTGAGGTATTGTTCAAGCGCCGCGAAGTCGGCACGCGCGACGGCGCGACCTTCCAGATCACGCCCGTTAAGCCAATCGATGAATTGCGCGCCGCCGCGCTGGCAGCCTTACCGCCGGAGGAGCAAGGCGAGTTTCGCGACACCGATCTCGTGGAATTGGTGGCGCTCGATCCCACGATCAAGCTCGATGTTCGCTATGCGACGACGAACAACTTCACCGGCGCGGTGTTCTATCAGCAGCCCAAGGCCTTCATGCAGCGGCCAGCGGCGGAGTCGGTCGTGCGCGTCCATCAGAAACTGAAGGAACGCGGGCTGGGCCTACTGATCCACGACGCGTATCGTCCGTGGCACGTCACGAAGATGTTCTGGGACGCCACACCAGCGGCGTTCAAGGACTTCGTCGCGAACCCGGCACTCGGTTCGCGCCACAATCGCGGTTGCGCGGTCGACCTCACGCTCTACGACCTGGCCACCGGCCAGCCGATTGAGATGGTAGGCGGCTACGACGAATTCTCACCGCGATCGTTTCCCGACTATGCCGGCGGCACGGAGCGTCAACGCTACTATCGCGATCTGCTGCGCGCAGCGATGGAGGCCGAAAACTTCCGCGTCTACGAATTCGAGTGGTGGCACTTCGACTACCAGGACTGGCGGCAGTACCGCATCGGCAACGCGACGTTCGAGCAATTGAACGGCGTCCAGCAGCCCCGATAGGGGCGTCAGACAATAGCCAGGGGTGGCAACCCCTGGAATCCATGAACATAAGTCAGAACGAGCCCCAGAGGGGCGACACGTTCGACTTTCTGCAACCCTGCAAAGAGTGTCGCCCCATGGGGGCTCAAGGTCGTCTTCGCTGGAATTCACCAGCGGTTCGCACCGCTGGCTATTGTCTGTCGCCCCGGTGGGGCTGAAATCAGCATCTTTCCGCGTGAATTGGTCAAACGTCAACCTTCTTCGCTTGCGTTTTCGGAGTGGCTGCCCGTCAGCTCGGCTTCCCAATCCTCGCGCGTGAGCCGGTACAGTACGTGCCGCCGAAGCGGATGGCCTTCCGGGAGCGTGGGATGCTCAAAATCTTCCTCCGGAGCATGGCGCATGCCGATGTTCTCCATTACGCGACGCGAGCGTAGATTCAGCGGCACAGTGAACGACAGGATCTCCGGAAGGTTCAACACCTCGAATCCGAAGACCACGGCCACGCTGGCGGCTTCCGTGGCGTAGCCTTGCCCCCAATAGGCGCTGGCTAGCCGCCAACCGATTTCGATACACGGCGTGAACGCCGCTTCGAACCGGGGCCGGCTGAGACCTACGAAGCCGATGAACTTCGCTTCGTCGGGAATCTCGACGGCCCAGTAGCCGAACCCATGCTGCTTGAAATGCGATTCAGCACGGTCGACCGCCGCGTCCGACTCGGCGCGCGTCGCTATCGCAGGCAAGAACTCCATCACCCGCTCGTCGCCGCACATCGCCGCGAAGGCGTCGCGATCTTCTTTGCGCCACCGTCGCAACAGGAGTCGTTGCGTTCGCAACTCAACCGGCCGGTTCATCGTCGTCGACTCCGCTGGCCAATGAAAAGAGGCGATCCGCATGCGGATCGCCTCAATGTTTATATCAGGTCTTCGTGTTCGCGATTACTTCTTGTCGATCACACGGATCCGAATGTTGCGATAGGCCACGGGATCGCCGTGGTCTTGCAGTGCGATGTAGCCCTTCGTCGGCTTGCCGAACTTGGGCATGCTGCCGAACTTGCTCTTGGCGACGCGCTCGTTCCAGTCGTCGCTGCCCTTGACGTACTCGCAGTACTTCACGCCGTTCATGTGCTGTTCGCACTTCTCCGGCGTGATCAGCACGCGCAGCTCATTCCATTCGCCAGCCGGCTTCGTGGCGTCGGTGTCGGCGTCATAAAGTTGGTAAAGCCAGCCTGACTTTTGGGGATCGTGGCCGTCCTTGTTGTCTTGCACTTGAATTTCCGGACCGGTCATCCAGGGCGTGTCTTCGTCTTCGCTGACGTGATACATCAGGCCGCTGTTGCCGGCCTTGCCGATCTTGTATTCGAGCACCAGTTCAAAGGCCTCGTACTCGTCGTCGGTGAGGATATCACCGGCGCCCTCGGCGGCCCGGGTCAATGCCCCGTCGACGACCTGCCAGCCCTCGCCGATTTTGTCTTGCTTGAAATTCCGCCAGCCATCGGTCGACTTGCCGTCGAACAACAACTTCCAGCCGTCAGAGGTTTCCTGGGAAGTCAACGCGTTCAAGGGCTGCTCGGCGCTCGCCGCGGACGTAAAGATGAGACAGGCGGCGACAAGCGAAAATCGGGCAATGGTGGAGAACTTCATGGTGGGCTCGCGGAAGAGAATGCATGGGTCGATCAACGCCCGCCCATTGTAGCTGTGCGGCGGCGTGTTTCCAACGAGTCGGCTTTGAAGATAGCGATGGCCTACGCTCCGTATTTCCCCATCCGCCCGGCGTTCGACAATGCCAGCGGCATCAGGTACTTCGCTTCGAACTGCCCCAATCCTCCGCGCAGTGCCTGGCTTTCGCCAAAGCCGGTGCAGCCGTCTGGGCGGCAGCAATTAGAGACCAGCAACGTCGGCACTGGGTGCCAACTGTGGCTCTTCAAGTAGCTGGGCGTGCTGTGATCGCCGGTGACGATCAGCACGGTTGGCCCCAGTGCGACGATGTCGGGAATTGCCGCGTCGAACTCTTCGATCCGCTTCACCTTAGCCGGGAAGTTGCCATCCTCGCCGGTGGAATCGGTGTATTTGAAATGCAGAAAGAAGAAATCGAAGTCGTTCCAATGTTGCTTAAGCACCGCCACTTGCTCCGTGAGCGTTTGAGCCTGACCAGCGATCTGCATGCCCACCAGGCGGGCAAGTCCCTTGTACATGGGGTAGACCGCCACGGCCGCCGCGCGGAGGCCGTAAACTTCCTCGTAGGTCGGCAACGCGGGGCGCGCCGCGAAGCCGCGCAGCGTCAGGCCATTGATCTTGGGTTCTGACTTGAGGATGGCGCCAGCCTGCTTGATGAATTCAGCGGCGATCTCCGCGGTCTTCTTGCTCGCGGCGTCGTCGCCGACCGGCGCGAGAGGCGCGACGCCGACCGCTTGCGGATCAGTATCCCGTACGCTGCCGCCCAGTCCTGGCGCGCGAAATACGACGACGAAGCGATGCTCCTTGACCGGCTCGACGAAGATCTCCACGCCCGGAATCTTGATCGCGCGCAACTTGAGGGCGATCGGGGCGCTCTCTTCGCTGGTCGGGCGACCGGCGCGGCGATCACTGATTTTGCCGGCCGCGTCGAGCGTGCAATAGTTGCCGCGCGCAGCCACGTCGTTTGGGCCCAGCTCGAAACCAATGCCGGTCGCTTCCAACGCGCCGCGGCCGATCACGTATAGCAATGGATCGTAGCCAAACAATCCCAGGTGCCCGGGCCCGCTGCCGGGCGTGATTCCGGGCTTCACCGGAATGCTCAGCCCACTGACGCCGCGCCGCGCCAAGGCGTCCAGATTCGGCGTCGCGGCGGTTTCCAACTCCGTCTTGCCGCCAGCTTCCAGGGGCAGCCCGCCCAAGCCGTCGGCCACGAGCATGACGATTTTCGAGTTGTTCGATTGCTTCAATTCACGCGTCAAATCGTGCATGTCCATCGCGGCGTCCTCGGCAAATGTCGGGCGAAATCCAGGCGCTTCGCCGTTGTTTTACCCGAACGTCGCGAGCACGCGAGGGGGAGCCGTGCGGACCTAGACGCGCGCGGCCGTGGAGCTGGGCAGGCTGACGGCGTCGTGCTTGAGCGACGACGCGCTGGTTTGGCGGCGATATTGCGTTGGCGTGACGCCGACTTCGCGTCGAAAGACGACGTTCATGGCTTCCACGAAGTTGAAGCCGGACGCCAATGCCACTTGTGAGACGGAAAGCCGGGTATCGCTGAGCAACTGCTTGGCGCGCTCGATCCGCACCCGACGAATCTCCGCGGCGGGCGAACGGCCGATGGCCTTCTGGAAGCGTTGTTCCAGCAGACGCCGGGAGAGCGATGTTGCCTCGACGACATCGCTCTCC
>Ga0163153_10007116_pt1 | contig 12195 bp, 10 predicted proteins | sample OliLakLV19MP6IB1_FD_148629 | JGI IMG/M metagenome (GOLD analysis project Ga0163153, IMG submission 148629) | Freshwater microbial mat bacterial communities from Lake Vanda, McMurdo Dry Valleys, Antarctica - Oligotrophic Lake LV.19.MP6.IB-1 | ecosystem: Environmental > Aquatic > Freshwater >... | reverse complement strand
ACGAGTATCAAGAGACCTTCGGCCGGGGCGATTTTCTCATTCGCAACGTCATGGGGGCCGACCGCGAAACGGGATCGATCTCGGTGGCCGATTTCATCCGCCGCGGACAAACGGTTCAGTTCCACGTTCGCGACGCGGCGAGCGCCGACGAAGATTTGCGGGCCCTTTTGACCGAGACGGCGGCAAGCTTCCACCCCACCGGCAGCTTGCTGTTCACCTGCAACGGCCGCGGCACGCGAATGTTCGAGGTGGCCGACCACGACGCCGCCGCCATCGACCAGGTTTGGCCCGGACTGCCGCTGGCCGGGTTGTTCGCCCAAGGGGAACTCGGCCCGGTCGGCGGGCGGAGCTTCATGCACGGGTTCACGGCCAGCGTGGCCCTGTTCGGCCCGAAGTAAGGCGGCTTCGCACCACGACAAAACCGCCGCCGGCCCTCCACAGGGCTCGCCCGGCGGCTGCTCTTGGCCGCAGCTTACTCCAACCGCACCGTGGACTCTCGGAAGCCGATCGATAAAATATCGATTCGCCGAAAGCTCTTCGGTCGGCGAGCGCAGACGCGTCCGCTCCTGTGCGTGCCGCCAACAAGGAAATTCACGTGTCGCAACTCGCCGATCGCAAGTTTCTGATGTTCGTCGACGACGTCTACGAAGATCTCGAGCTGTGGTACCCCAAGCTCCGCCTGATCGAGGCGGGAGGCCACGTGACGATCGCCGGCCCGGAAGCCGAAGCCAAGTATTCCGGCAAACACGGCTACCCCTGCCGCAGCGATGCGGCGATCGCCGACATGGAAGCCTCCGATTTTGACGGGCTGGTGATTCCCGGCGGCTTCATGCCCGACAAGCTGCGGCGCGATTCGCACGTGTTGAAAGTGGTTCGCGATTTCGCGGCCGCCGGAAAACTCGTCGCGGCGATCTGCCACGGCGGCTGGATTCCGATCTCGGCCGGCATCTATCGGGGCGTTCGCGTCACCGGATCGGCGGGCATCAAAGACGATCTGGTCAACGCCGGGGCGATCTGGGAAGATAAACCGGTCGTCGTCGATCGGAACTTCGTTTCCAGTCGCAAGCCGGACGACCTGCCGCAATTCTGTCGCGGCATTCTCGGATTTTACGCGTAGGCCGGATGACGAATCGAACGAACGGCCTACAATTGGTTTTTTACGCCAGTTTTTTTCGCGAAACAGTCGGTACGGAAAAGCGAGCGATGGTTCAAGCACTCTTCGGCATTCTGTTGATCACGGTCGTGCTCTTCGGCGTCGTCTGGCTTGTCGGCAAACTGACGCTTTCCGAGTAGCGCCGGCCTGAGTGCAGCCGAAGGGCGTGGTACGCGCGTGCCGGTGCTTCGGCGCGTATCGACCGGGTGGAATTAACCCCACAGTTCGTTTGAAGCCCAATGGCGAGCCGCTGCCGGGCTCATTTCTCGTTGCGTCGCTCGCAACGATTCGCGCTCCGGCTCTTCGATCGTCGGAGCACCGGCGGCCGGCGGCGCGAAACCGAGCCTATCCCGCGCGGCGTTCATCGCCGCGGATATCGTCGAGCGTGCGACCCAGGCGGCGGCGCGGCTTGGCGGTTTCCGGTTCCGAGTCGAGCACGGCCGTCGGGGCCGCGGTTTCGCCGACCGACGGATTCTGCTTCAACATCGAGAGCAGTTGCGGATTGATGTTCTGATTGCCTTCCAGCGCGCCGATCTGTTCGACCGCGTCCGAGAAGCCGAGCAACACGGCCCGGCGCACGCTGTCGCGGATCCATCCGTAAACATTCATCGAGCTCATTTTCCTGCCTCCTTCGAAATGCGAAATCCCGCGCTCTGGAGCGGGCGGGGGCGAGATTGTAGCCGGCAAGCCGAGAGGAACAAAGGCCGTTTTGGGCCGATGTAAGCAAGGCCGGTGAATGTTCGGAAATCGGGTATAGAAGTAGTGCTCGACATATTGCGTGTAGAGGCACTGATGGGTAATGCTATCACCGGCCGGCGGCGCGTTGGCGGCGGCCAACGCCGCCCCGGCGGCGACGATGAACCAAAACAGGCGGAATGAGTTCGGCATGGCGGGTTACCCGGCGGCGGAATCGAGTGGGAGTGAGTTCGTCGCCGATCATCGGCCCGGCGGCTCCCTCGTGTAAGCGCGGGCCAGGAAGAAACTGCGAAGCGAATGACCCCTTCCGACTCTAACCTGCCGGACTCCAACTCCCCCGACGCCCACGGATCCGACGTCCGCACGTCCGGGGTTGCGGCCGTTTCCCCCTGGCGAAGCTATTCGGTTTGGGCAGCCGTGCTGACGTTCGTCGTCACGCGGATCTATCTCTACGGTTTCATGATCGCCGGCGTCTCCGACGTCACGGTCTACTTTCCGTATGCCGTGATGGGGGTCGACGGCGAGATGCTCCCCTACCGCGACATCAAGGTCGAATACCCACCGGTCGCCTACTGGACCCTCTGCCTGCCACGAGCCCTTTCCGACTGGCGATTGTCGGAAGCCATGCTGAAGCGGCGAGCCGAAACATGGACCGAAACCTGGGATCGGCTCGCGGCCGGAGAAGACCCGCAGTTCAGCGCCGATTTCCGAGCGCTCGTCGCGGAAAGAGACGCACTCGACGAGACGTTCAATCAGCATCTGAACCACTACGACTGGGGCTTTCGCGCCCTGATGCTCGGGGCCGACCTGATCGCGTTCGGGCTATTCGGCCTGATGTTCGCCCGCCGGTTTCCCGGCCTCACGGCGTGGGGGCTCTGGACCTACATCGCCGTCACGGTGCTGTTGGGCTACTTGCTGTTCGATCGACTCGACATCGGCCTGACGATGCTGTTCATCGTTTGGGCTTACTGCTGGTTGCGAGCCGACGGCCGAAAATCCGACGAAAGGGCCGCCAAGCGGGCCAAAGAAGGCGCGCCCGTCGCCGCCGGAAACTACGAGTGGCTCTGGTCGGCCGCCGGTTACGCGGCGCTGGGAATCGGCATCGGTTACAAGCTGATTCCGCTGATCGTGGTGCCGTTTGCGCTGTTGGCCGACTTCGTCCGCGTATTACCCAAATCGCGCGACTTGCGACTGCTGTGCGGCCCCGCGGTTCTGTTGATCACGGCGCTGGGGCCGTTCGTTTACTACTACCTGCTGGTCGGCAACGACCTGGGGCGGATGTTCGCCTATCACGCCGACCGGGGCCTGCAGATCGAATCGTCGTACGCCACAATGCTGATGCTCTCCGAACCGTGGTCGCAGCTCGTTTGTTATTACGACTTCGGCTCCTGGAACTTGCGCGGCCGCTGGGAGCCGCAGCTACTCAAGGCCTCCACTTGGCTGTTGCTGGCCGTCCTGGCGGCGCTCGGTTTGCGATCGCTGTTCGTCGCCTGGCGCGGCCCGACCTACGATCGGACTGCGGCCGTGCGCATGGGTGCGGTGGCGGTGGCCGCGGCGACGTTTTTAGCCAAGGTGCTGTCGCCCCAGTACCTGATTTGGAGCGTGCCGCTATTGCTGTGGGGCGCCGCCGAGTATTTTTCGCCGCGATGGTTCAAGGTCGCCGCGATCGGGTGCGTGGTGATGGCGGCGTGCACGAGCTTTCTGTTTCCGTGCCATTACGTCGACCACTTGATCGTGCCGCCCTACTCGGCGGGCCTGCACCCAGGCGAAGAGCCGTTCCTGCCGCTCTGGAGCCTGATCCACACCACCGACCAACCGCTGGTGAACAGCCGGCTCGCACCGGACGGTGTTCCGCAAACGGTGCTGATCGTTCGCAACTTGATCATGGGCGTCTTGACCGGCGCGGTTGTCGTGGCGGCGCTGCGCAGGCCGGGCAGCAAGGCAACGTAGGGCCGGTTTCAGCGGCCGGTGTGCGATTTATCGCGAACCGCTGCGTTGATCGGATTCGCTCCCGGAGGACCGGAATCGGGCCGGCAGAAGCAGCACCGCAAGCTTGAACCTTGGCGATTATGTCGATTCCGATGGATTTTCCGCGCAGGTGCGACGAGTAGTTTTCTAAGACACGTCGTTCTCGACGAGAACGTCATAACGCGTATCGATCAAGCACGCGGCGGTTCGAGCCCATGCAACTCGGCAGGAAGATCATTCGCGGATTGCCGGCGGCGGTAGCCTGCCTGATCGCGCTAACCGTCGACGCGGCGGGAGCTCAGGATTTTGCTCCTGGCGAAGATGCCAATCCGTTCACGCAAGACGAACCGCTGATTCCACCGACCCCTTACCAGTCGTCGCTGGGTTCGGTTTACGTCACATCCGATCTCGTGGGGTTCACGCGATTGGATCCGTCGGGAACGTTCGCCAGATTCAATCGAGTCACCACCGTGCTGTCGGGAGACAACCTCGACTTTTCCTATCAGCCGGGCTTGCGCGCGCTCGTGGGAATCAGGCTCAACGACTATTACGCGCTGGAGACGAGCTACCTGGGGCATTTCGACTGGTATGAACAACATACCGTTCGCGACCAAGTAACCAATACCTTGGGAACCGCGGGCAATCTTTTCTCTCCGTTCACGAACTTCGGCAATCCGTCCCAAGCCGGACTCGATTTCAACAATTTCGTTTCCGTCGCCACGGAGACGCGATTCAATACCGGCGAGTTCAACGTCAGGCAACGGGTCGATCTTCCCTCGTCGGGATTTCAAGCCGCCGGACTCTGGGGCCTCCGCTACATCAACTTGAGCGATCGCTTCCACTATCGAAGTCGATCCGCCTCGCCGACACCCGCCGGCTCGGCCGTGGCCGAAGATGTGAACGCCTATAACCGCATGTTCGGTGCGCAAATCGGCGGGGCGTTCGAAGCGCACATCGAACGTCGGGCCTGGTTTAACCTGGAAGCCAAAGGGCTCTTACTCACGAACGAGTCGAGTCAAAGCTCGCACTTCACCAGGGGGCCGCTCGGCAGCGTGGCGACGACGACGGCGCTGGGGGATGCCAAGCAACGGCGAGTAAGTTTGGGGGCCGACGTCCAAGCGGTATTGTCGTGGCGGTTCTCGCCGGCAATCGTCGGACGATTGGGTTATCAAGCGATTTTTCTAGGGGGGGTCGCGCTAGGCGAGGACAACTTCTTAGCGAACGCCCGCAACGCCGCGGTCGCTCCGTCGGAGCTGTCGAACGACGGCAATATGACGTTTCACGGACCGTTCACCGGCGTAACCGTCACTTGGTAACGTCAGGTCGACGTGAACATTCATTCCGCCCCCCCGTTTCGGGCAGGGATGAACGACCGGCTTGCCTCGCTTTGCTCGGCCCCGTCGGTTTACCGCAGCCGGGCGAAATTTCGCTTGAGTCGGCCGTCGCCGATTCTTAAGATTCCGGCGCTCGCTTGGCGATTAACTGCGCGGCCGGTTCTCGTCCTTCCGGTCGACTTGGCGGCTGATTTCCGTCGCTTGGCAATGCGTTGCTCGCGCTACGATGAAGAATCCCATCTCCTGCGCTCTGCGTTACGTCCAGGATTGTCAAACCGGACTCGGGAAACCGAACCCGGAGCAGGGATCATTTCAATCGGTCGAGGATGCGCTCGAGGTTTTGCGGCAATATAGCGGGAAGGACTTCGGGCTCGACGCCGTCCGGTGGCGCGACTGGTACCGAAACAATCGCTGGGTTTTCTCGCGCTTCGATAACGCGCACTTGTAACCCAGCTCCGAGCCTTACGGCGATCCCGGCCCTACTCCCAGCGGAGCACGAGATCGCCGGTTTCGACGCTGATGCCGGGCCGCACGGTAAGTTCCGCGACTCGTCCGTCGCGCTCGGCGTAGAGCGTGGTCTGCATTTTCATCGCTTCCAGCGTCATCAGCTTCGCACCCTTCGCCACCTGGTCGGCGATCTTCACCGCCACGTCGACGATCATCCCGGGCATCGGCGCCCCGACGTGTTGCAGGTTGACCGGATCGGCTTTGGCCCGATGCTCGACCACGGTCTTCAGCGACTTGTCGCGGACGCCCGCTTCGCGCTGCTGGCCGTTGAGCTCGAAGAACACGTTGCGATGGCCGTCGGGCTGCGGGTCGCCGACCGTGAGTAGCTTGACGATCAGCGTCTTCCCCTGCTCGATCTCGACGCTGGTCTCGTCGCCCGGTTGCGGGCCGTAGAAGAACACCGGCGTCGGCAACACGCTCATGTCGCCGTATAGCTCCTGCTGGGCGACAAAGTCGCTATATACGCGGGGATAAATCAGGTAGGTGACCACGTCGCGCAGCGACGGTTTGTGGCCGGTTTTCTTTTCCAGCTCGGCGGCCGCGGCTTCAAAATCGGCGGGCGGCAGGTTCGCCCCCGGCCGACCCTTGAGCGGCTTTTCGCCTCGCAGCACCCGCTGCTGCACGGCCTTGGGAAAGCCCCCCGGCGGCTGGCCCATCCGGCCCGAGAGCAAGTCGATGACCGATTCGGGAAAGTTCAGGTCGCGGCGCTCGTCCAGCACGTCGGCCGGCGTCAGATGGTTGGCGATCATATACAGCGCCATATCGCCGACCGCCTTCGACGAAGGGGTCACCTTCACGATATCGCCGAGCAACTGGTTCACCTCGGCATACATCCGCGTGATCTCGTGCCAGCGCTGCCCGAGCCCCACGGCCTGCGCTTGCTCGTAGAGGTTCGTATACTGCCCGCCGGGCATCTCGTTGTGGTAGACGTCGGCCGTGCTCGCCTTCATCGTGCTTTCGAACGGCGAATAGTATTCGCGGACCACCTCCCAGTACTCGGCGGTGGCTTGCAGCTGCTCGGGGTCGAGCCGGGTGTCGCGTTTCGTATAGCGAAGCGACTCGACGATCGAGTTCAGGTTCGGCTGCGAAGTGAGGCCCGACAGCGGCGCGAAAGCGGCGTCGGCGATGTCGAGCTTCTGTTCGGCCCCCTTGAGGATGGCGGCCGCCTGCACGCCGCTCGTATCGTGCGTGTGGAAGTGAATCGGGATGCCGACTTCCTGCTTGAGCGTTTTTACCAACAGCTCCGCGGCGTACGGCTTGCATAGCCCGGCCATGTCTTTGATGGCCAGCAGGTGGGCCCCCATCTTCTCGAATTCCTTCGCCAGCTCGACGTAGTACTTCAGGTCGTACTTCGTCTTTCGCTTGTCGAGGATGTCGCCGGTGTAGCAGATGGCGGCCTCGCACAGTGCGCCGCTCTTGATCACGGCGTCCATCGCCACCTTCATGTTCGGCACCCAGTTCAAGGAGTCGAACACGCGGTAGACGTCCATACCCGCCTGCGTCGACTCATGCACGAACTGCTTCACGAGGTTGTCGGGGTAGTTGGCGTACCCCAGGGCGTTCGAGGCCCGTAGCAGCATCTGGAACAGGATGTTGGGAATCTTCTCGCGCAGGTCCGCCAGCCGCTGCCAGGGGCACTCTCGCAAGAACCGCATCGCCGTGTCGAAGGTGGCGCCCCCCCACATTTCGAGGGAGAACAGGTCGGAGTGGTTGCGGGCGTAGTGCTCGGCGATCCGCAGCATGTCGTACGACCGCAACCGTGTGGCCAGGAGCGACTGGTGCGCGTCGCGCATCGTGGTGTCGGTGAGCAGCAGCCGCTCCTGCTTCAGCACCCACTGGGCGAACTTCTCCGCGCCGAGCTCCAGAAACCGCGTTCGCGTTCCGTCGGGCAGCGGCGACTTATGGTCGAGCACCGGCACCGGGGCGGGGTCGTACCGCGGGTTCTTGGGACGCTCCTTCACGGTCGGGTTGCCGTTGACGATCGTCTCGGCCAGGTAGCTGAACAGTTTCGAGGCCCGGTCGCGGCGGGGCGTGAACTGGAACAGCTCGGGCGTCTCGTCGAGAAACCGGGTGGTGCAGGCGCCCGCCAGGAACTTCTCGTGCGTCACCAGGTTGACGAGGAACGGAATGTTCGTCTTCACGCCGCGGATGCGGAACTCCTGCAGCGAGCGTTCCATCCGGGCGGCCGCCTCGGGAAACTCGCGTCCCGACGTGATCACCTTCACCAACAGCGAGTCGTAGTACGGCGTGACGACGGCGCCGGAGAACGCGCTGCCGGCATCGAGCCGCACGCCCGGGCCGCCGGTCGAGCGGTAGTGCGACAGCCGGCCGTAGTCGGGCAAAAACTTATTGGTCGGGTCTTCGGTCGTCACGCGGCACTGGATCGCGTAGCCGTGCGTTTGGATCATTTCCTGCGACGGCAGGTTGATCTGCGGATCGGCCAGCGTACGCCCCTGCGCCACGAGAATCTGGCAGCGGATCAGGTCGACGCCGGTCACCTGCTCGGTGCAGGTGTGTTCGACCTGGATCCGCGGGTTGACCTCGATGAAGTAGAACTTGTTCGTATCCGTGTCGACGAGAAACTCGACGGTGCCGGCGCTTTGGTAGTTGACGGCATGGCCGATCGCCAAGGCGGCTTCGCAGATCTCGTTGCGGAGCTTTCCGTCGAGGTTGTTGGCCGGGGCGATTTCGACGACCTTCTGATGGCGCCGCTGCAGCGAGCAATCGCGCTCGAACAGGTGGACGAGCCGGCCGTGCCTATCGCCCATCAACTGCACTTCAATGTGCCGCGGGCGTTGGATGAACTTCTCCAGAAACACGTCGGTCGAGCCGAACGCGTTGAGGCTTTCGCGCTGGGCCGCTTCGAGCGAATCGGCCAGGTTTTCCGGCTTCGGAACGACCCGCATCCCGCGCCCGCCGCCTCCCTTGGCGGCTTTGAGGAGCACCGGATAGCCGAGCTTCTCGGCCAATACGCGGGCTTCGTCGGCGTTTTTCAGCGGAGAATTCGAGCCGGAAAGCACCGGCACGCCGGCCCGCATGGCGATGCCGCGGGCCGTGATCTTGTCGCCGAGCTTTTCGAGAATTTCGGGCGACGGGCCGCAGAACGTGATGCTGGCCCGTTCGCAGGCCCGGGCCAGGTCGGGGTTCTCCGACAGGAACCCGTAGCCCGGGTGGATGGCATCGACGTCGTAGGCCTTGGCGACGTCGATGATGCCGTCGATGTCGAGATAAGCCCGGATCGGCTCCCCCGCCCGGCCGACCTGATAGGCCTCGTCCGCCTTGAAGCGGTGCAATGCGAAGCGATCTTCGTGCGAGTAGATCGCCACGGTCTTGATGCCCAATTCGTGGGCCGTCCGAAAGACGCGGATGGCGATTTCGCTGCGATTGGCGGCAAGCAGCTTCTTGAAGGTCTTGATCACGGGCAAAATCGCCGATTGAGTGCGCAGGGGCGTACGGAAAAGAGCGCGGGCGCGCAACGAAAGTTCGTCAGTTTAAGCGCTGCTGCCGCCGGCTCGCTAGAGGGTCGGCGTTCGGCCGGGAATTGGGCTGTTTTGCGCGGTAGAACCGCTAGGACCGGTCCGGCGGAATGACGAAGCACGAATGACGAATGACTAACGAAAGTGCAAGGAACCCGGGGACGCGGGATTCCGCATTCGTCATTCGGTCATTGGGGCATTCGTCATTCTTTCGTCATTCGTGCTTCGTCATTCGTCATTCCCTTACCCCAGTTCCTTCGGCTCGAGCGTCACGTGGCGGATCCGTTGCCGGTTCCAGGTGTACGTGATGTGCACCGTGGCGTCGGCCGCTTGGATAACGGCCGGGTAGGAAAATTCCCCCTGCTCATTCTCGAGCACGAGCGCTTGCTTCCAGGTTTTGCCCTCGTCAACGCTCACGGCCACCGCCAGCGGCGTGCGGCCCATGTGCGTGGGATTGTAAACCAGCACGTGCCGTCCGTCGGCGAGCGTCACGGCGTCGATGCCGGAGTTCGGATTCGGCAAGTCGGCCACCACTTCGGCCGGCGACCAGGTCAGGCCGCCATCGCGACTGTTGGAGAGGCACACCTGCCCCAGCCCTCGGCTGCGAGCCAGGAAGAAAAGCGAGCCGTCGCGGCGGCGGAGGATGGCGGGTTGGATGATGCCGTGCGAGTTCTTGGGATGGTAGATCGGCCCGTGCCGGGTCCAATTGCGGCAGCCGTCGACGCTCCGATCGACCCAGCAGGCCCAGTTCTTGTACGACTCGATCGAGGTGGGCGAAAGCACCGCGCCGTCTTCGAGCTGGATCGGCTTGTTCTTGATCGGTCCGAGCAAGCCGGCGGGCATGATGTAGCTTTCGCCCCAGGTCTTGCCGAAGTCTTTGCTGCGGCGAAAGAACCCCGACCACGACTGCGGGTTCACGCCGATTTTGTAGTAGAGAATAATCTCATGGCTCTTACGCTCGTGGAACAGCACGGGGTTCCAGCACGGAGCCCCCTGCTCTTCGGCCACGATTTCGGGCGTCGACCATTTCACGCCGTCGGCCGAGCGTGCGAGATAAATCTTCACATCCGGCGCCCCTTCCCGGCTGCCGCCGAACCAGGCGGCCAGGAACTTGTCGGGCTCGCTTTCGACGATGGTCGAAGCGTGGCAGGAGGCGAACGCCGCGAACTGAAAGATGTCGTTCTTTTGCATGGTGGGTGTCTTGCGAATCAGGCGTCTTTGGCGGCGGCATCGGTTCGGTCGAAGAACGAAACGGCGAATAGCACCAGCACCGCGGCGGCGCCGGCCGCCGGATAGAGCCAAATCGACTTCCAATCGTGCACGTCGTACGGTTTGCCGTCCGCGCCCGTCGCCTGGCCCGTCACGTAGTGACCGACAATTTCACCCGCCACCCAGGTGCCGATGAATCCGCCGAGTCCCAGGGTAACGAACGCGATAAAGCCCTGCGCGGCCCCACGAATTTCCGGGGAGGCCTTCTTGTCGACGTAGATCTGGCCGGTCACGAAAAAGAAGTCGTAACAAATGCCGTGCAGCAGCAGGCCAAGGTAAAGCATCCAGGCGACCTTGTCGTCGGCGCCGAACGAAAATAAGGCATAGCGGGCCGCCCAACATGCCATGCCCACGAGCAGCATGTATTTGACGCCGAGCCGGACGAAGAACAGGGGCATCACCAACATAAAGAAGATCTCCGACATCTGACCCATGGTCATTTTGCCGGCCGCGTTCTCGATGCCGATTTCGTTCAGAAACGGATTCGTAAACGCGTAGTAGAACTGCAGCGGGATACAGACCAGGAACGAGCCGATCACGAACACCGCGAACGACGGCACTTTCATCAGTCGCAATGCGTCCAGTCCAAGCACGTCGCCCAGGCCGACCTTCTTGCCGACGTTGCCCGGAGGCGTGTGCGGCAACGCCAGGCAGAACAGTCCGAGCAACACCGACGCGCCTGCGGCGATCTGCATCGGCACGTTCTTGTCTTCCACCTTCATCGCCCCGACGATGATTCCGGCGACGATCCAGCCGATCGTGCCGAGCACGCGAATGCCCGGAAACTGACGCCCCGGGTCGCTCAAGTTGTGGAACGAAATCGAGTTCGACAACGCTAGTGTGGGCATGTAGCAGAGGAAGTAGGCGAGCAGCAGGCCGTAGACGAGCGGGAACGTGGTCTGGGTCGAAGCGAAGTACAACAGCCCGCCGCCGATCACGTGCAGCACGGCCAAAATTCGCTGCGTGGCGAAGAACCGGTCGGCGATCATGCCGACGAAGAACGGAGCGATCATTCCCGCGACGCTGGCGGTGCCGTAGGCCAGACCGATTCGCGGCCCGGGAAAACCGAGACCGCTACCCAAATAGGTCCCCAGCGTGACGAACCACGCGCCCCAGACGAAGTACTGCAGGAACATCATCGTCGACAGGCGGACGCGAACGCCCATGTCGAGCGGAGCAAGCGGGGAAGACGAACCGGACGTAACGGCGGGCATCGGAGGTTTCCTCGGCAGGGGCGGCGAATCGTTCGCGCACGGCCCGGGAGTATAACCGCAGGCCCTGCCGGCGTCACGAAAAGCGGTCGGCCCCGTCCTGGGCCTGTTTTAGGTCCGGCGCGAACCGGGTCGAGGGCCCGGCAGCTCGGCGTGGTCGCGAGCCGCAAGCGTATGTCGCCTGGGGGCGCGCCTGACCGCCGCGAGGGCGCCTCGCGACCCAACCGGGCCGAAACGGCCCGGCCGATCACGCCGACTCGATTCCCGTCGCCGGCCGCGTTACCAAATCGTGTAAATAAACGGGGCCGCGCCGCCGCCGTAGATCACGATGCCCCCCATCAGCACGAACATCACGACGATCGGCAACAGCCACCACTTTTTGTTTTCCATGAGGAAACCGACGAACTCGCCGACCAGCGATGTCCGCTTCCCTTCGGCGGCCTTCTCAAACGATTCGTAGGGCTTGTGCATGAGAGATCCAGTTGTCAGTTGTCAGTTGTCAGTTGTCAGTTGTCAGTTGTCAGTTGTCAGTTGTCAGTTGTCAGTTGTCAGTTGTCAGTTGTCAGTTGTCAGTTGTCAGT
>Ga0163153_10007115_pt1 | contig 12196 bp, 8 predicted proteins | sample OliLakLV19MP6IB1_FD_148629 | JGI IMG/M metagenome (GOLD analysis project Ga0163153, IMG submission 148629) | Freshwater microbial mat bacterial communities from Lake Vanda, McMurdo Dry Valleys, Antarctica - Oligotrophic Lake LV.19.MP6.IB-1 | ecosystem: Environmental > Aquatic > Freshwater > Lake... | reverse complement strand
ATTTGAGAGTTGAGGGCGGGGCCGTGTCCCTCGGTGGGATGCGGCTCCGCTCGTCTCCGGTGCGAGGTGAGGTTACTGGTTCGCCGTCCCCGGACTGGGGGTTTGCACGGACCACACATCGGCGTTGGCGGCGGTGCGGGCGTAGGAACGATCCGTTTCGAGCGCGGTGTAGGTCACGGTGTCGAGGATGGCGTTGAGGTTCGCATCGCTGTCCGTGAGGAAGAGTTGTTCACCCGAAGCGGAGAGCTTGAAGCTGGCGTGCAGGCCAGGCGTGGCCAGGTCGTCTTCGTCGCACCACACGATCAGGTAGCCGTCCGCCGGAATCTTCGTGCCGGCGGGGAAGGCCCATTTGCGCGGGTTGTTCGGCTCGTCGCTGAGGTAACGTCCGGCGAGATCGACTTCCTGATCGGTGAGGTTGCGCAGCTCAATCCAATCGTCGAACTCGCCCTGCGGATCGGCCAGCGTGCTGGTGTTGGAGGCCATGACTTCGCTGATGACCACGGGCGAATTGCTCGCGGTGCTCACGGCGACGATGTAGGCATGAGTGTCCTGCTCGGCGCGGGCGGGATGAAAGCTGGCGGCGCGCGCGGCGTTGGCATCGAGGATTTCGCCGCTGAGGACGGAGATGGTCGAGCCATCGACGGCGACTTGAATCTGCGAGGCGCTGGGCATGGACGGGTCGAGGAAGAGCCAGGCGAAGGTGCCGTCATTGGCCGGGACGATGCGGGCGGGGAGTTTGCGCCCGGCGAAGGAGGCGTAGAAGTTATTGGAGTTAAGGGTGGATGGAGTGATGGGTTTTGGGAAATAGACGCGCGGGCGGACGGTGACCCCCACTTCGCTGGCACCGCTGGCCGGCTCGGCGAGGATGGGCCTGGGCTGCGTGGTGATGGGCGTGCCAAGGATGGCTTGAGCGAGCATATCGACATCGCGCTGGTCGGATGCGGCCATCGCCGGTGACGTCGGCGTAGCCGCGCAAGGGGATGGGGAGGGATTGATCAGGGACGGGGTGGAACCCGTCCCTACCGGAGTTGAGGTGGTTCAGAAGGCGCTGGAGATCGATGACGGTGGGTTTGGTGTCGGCATCAAGATCGCCGAGGAGCGTGGGTTGCTGGGCGACGGCGTGATGCAGAGAGAAAATGGAGGGCAGCGAAACGACGATGAACGCTCGAAACCCTGACGATGAACCCCAACCCTTGCGCAGTGTCTTCATGGGAGGAAATGGAACTCCGAGGAGGGAAACAGAACGAGGTGATCGGATCAATGTGAAGGCGTTCGGAAGGGGAGAAATTTTCGGACGCGGTGGAACGCGTCGCTACCATGTGAGGGACACCCCCCGCGTCCGCAACATCTTTTTTGCCGCACTTTTTTTTAAATCAGGGACGACGTGCCGTCCTTACTAGGAAGAGAAAGCGGGGGGCGAGCAATCGCAGCCCAAGATGTCGGGTGCAGCAGATATTTCAAGAAAGCGCCAAGGTCGCACTTCTTCGCACGGGCGGTGCTCTGGAGGCTGCTGTTGGAAATCACCGGCAAAAACAGCACAGCGAAAACTTAGACATCTTATGCAGATCCAAAACCGCTCCCATCTCTACGCCGCCGCCACGAAGATGGCCGGTGGTCTCACGCTTCATTCCGCTCCGCTCAATCTGACGCATGTGCTCCTGACTCCGTTCCAGGCGGCGCTGGATGATGCGCGCGGCAAGGAGAGCATTTACCAGGCGTCCCGCGATGGGAAGCGGACAGCCATTGTGGCTCAGGGCGTCGCCAGAGAATCCGCCGAGGCCTACTGCGCCGTCGTGATCAACAAACAGGACGGTGAAAGAACACTTCAGGTGATTCAAGGGAATGGTTCGAGGGCCAATAGTTGAACTGGCATCGGTCACAAATGGTGATGGGGCCACGTTGAAAAATGTGAGTGTCGGGCCGGGATTCTTCGGCGGTCGAATCAACAAACCGGTCGATCACAAACAAACACAACATGAGCACGAAAGCACAAATCACGAAGTTGCAGTTCGAGGGCGGACAAATCAGCAAGGTCTGGGCGGACAACACCGATTTCAAAATGGGCGAGGTCACCGCGGCCAAGCTCACCGCCGCGTGCGATGCACTGCGTGATTCCCACAACGAGGTGGAAGCGAAGAAGCTGGAATTGACCGCCTTGTTCAACGAACGCGAAGCGCAGGCAAACGCCGTCAGCGAGCTGATCGTGCGCGTCCGCAGCGGGTTCAAGTCCGTCTATGGACTCGACTCCACGCAGTACGAACAGGCCGGCGGCACGCGCAAGAGTGACCGCAAACGTCCCGTGCGCCGCTTGCCATTGGAACTTAAGAAGGCGGCGTAAGGAGCAGGCGGGCATCGGTCGTCCGCCCGGTTTTGGAGTGCCCCGGTCCTCCACCGCTCTCCTAACCGCCGTTGAGCCGAAATGAAAGCACCGGAGAGCTGGGGAAGTTCGCCGTCAGAAGCGCCAGCCGGTGCCCAATGAATAGAAGTTCACGCCGGGGTTTGAAGGACCAATGTTTGCGTTGGACATGTGCGCGAACCGGCAGCCGAGGGTCCAGCGCGAGCCAAGCTTCCAGTTCAATCCCGCATGGGTGGTGAATTGAAAGACCGTCCCGAAATCCGTGTGCCCAAACTGTTCGCGACTTAGAACGGTCGGGCTGGTGCCGGCATCCAGGGTCAGAGGTAAATCTTTCCACGCCAGCTCGAAGCTCGGGCCAACCGTCGCAAAGACGGCGTCCTCACCGCGCCCGTTCATCCCGCCACCCGTCAAATCCAGCCGTGACTGGATGGTCCATCTCTCACCGGGCTGCCACCGCCAGGGAAGGTTCCAGTTCCGGTAGCCTTCGACCTGATAGAAGCGGGCGCCGTTGTAGGGATTGGACGTCAACCCGCGCACGCCGGTGGACTCCAAAATGAGATCGATGGCGCGTGCCGGGACAACGCACGTTGCCAAACCACAGAGCGCGAATGCAAGTATGAGGAACGAACTCACGGCTGGACATCCGTCACCATACCGGCTCGCTCATCCCCAGTTCCTTCACAAGGAACGCGAACTTGTCCGCCGCTTCTTCGATCATCTTGCCTGTCGGTTTGCCTGCGCCGTGGCCGGCCTTTGTTTCGATGCGGATGAGCACGGGATGCGCGCCGCGATGCGCCTCCTGCAAGCGCGCGGCGAACTTGAAGCTGTGCGCGGGCACCACGCGGTCGTCGTGATCCGCCGTCGTCACCATCGTCGCCGGGTAGCTCACGCCGGATTTCAAATTGTGATACGGCGAGTAGGCGAAGAGCGCCTTGAACTCCGTCGCGTCATCCGGCGAACCGTAGTCGCTCGTCCACGCCCAGCCGCGAGTGAACTTGTGGAAGCGCAGCATGTCCATCACGCCGACCGCCGGGAGCGCGGCGCGGAACAGTTCGGGCCGTTGCGCCATGCACGCGCCGACAAGCAATCCGCCGTTGCTGCCGCCGCTGATGGCGAGCTTTTGGCTCGACGTATATTTGTTCGCGATGAGCCAGTCCGCCGCCGCGATGAAATCATCGAAGACATTTTGCTTCTTCAGCTTCGTGCCCGCCTCGTGCCACGCCTTGCCGTATTCGCCGCCACCGCGCAGGTTCGGCACCGCATAGACGCCGCCCATCTCCATCCACACCACGGTGCTCACGGAGAAGCTCGGCGTGAGGCTGATGTCGAATCCGCCGTAGCCGTAGAGCAGCGTCGGGTTCGAGCCGTCGAGCTTCAGCCCCTTCTTGTGCGTGATGAACATCGGCACGCGCGTCCCGTCCTTGCTGTTGTAGAAGATCTGCTTCGTCTCGAACTTCGCCGGATCAAAATCCACCTGCGGCTGGCGGAAGAGCGCGCTCGTGCCGGTCTTCATGTCGTAGCGATAGATCGTGGCCGGCGCGGTAAAGCCCGTGAATGAGTAGAAGGTTTCTGACTCGGTGCGCTTGCCCGCGAAGCCGCCCGCCGTCCCGATGCCCGGCAGCTCGACATTGCGCACGAGCTTGCCGCGCAGGTCGTGAATCTTCACCTCGGTGCGCGCATCCTTCAGGTAGAACGCGACGAATTGGTTGTTCACCAACCCCACACCCTGCAACCGCTCCGCCGTCTGCGGCACGACCTCAACCCAGTTCACGCGCTGCGGAGTCGCGAGGTCGATGGCAATGACTCGACCGCGCGGCGCGTTCAGATCCGTGCGGAAGTAAAAGGTCGTCCCCACGTTGTCGATGAACGAGTAGTCCGCATCGAAGTCGTTCAGCAGTTCCACCACCTGGGAATCCGGCATCGAAAGGTCTTTGTAGAAGAAACGGTTTCTCGTGTCCGTCCCCTGCCAGACCGTGATGATGAGATAGCGTCCGTCATCCGTCACGCCGCCGCCAAAGCCCCATTCCTTCTGGTCAGGGCGCTCGTAGATGAGCGCGTCCTCGGACTGCGGCGTGCCGATCTTGTGGAAGTAGAGCTTGTGGAAATAGTTCACGCCCTTGAGCTGATCAGCGGACTTCGGCTCGTCGTAGCGCGAATAGAAGAAGCCCTTGCCGTCCTTCGTCCACGCCGCGCCGCTCGACTTCACCCACTTGATATGGTCGGTGAGCTCGTTGCCGGAATCGATCTCGCGCACCTTGATCTCGTTCCAGTCCGAACCGGCGACCGAGATGCCGTAGGCCATCAGCTTGCCGTCATCTGAAAGCGTGAGCGATGCGAGCGACACGGTGCCGTCGGCAGAAAGCTTGTTCGGATCGAGCAAGACCTTCGGCGTCTCGTCGAGTGAACGCATGGTGTAGAGCACGCTTTGATTCTGGAGCCCGTCGTTCTTGCTGAAGAGGTAGCGTCCCCCTTCCTTGGACGGGGCGCCGTAGCGCTCATAGTTCCAGAGCTTTGTGAGCCGTTCCTTGATTTTGGCGCGCGCGGGAATCTGTTCGAGATATCCGAACGTCACCTTGTTCTGCGCCTCCACCCAGGCCACCGTGTCGGCGGCGTGGTCATCTTCCAGCCAGCGATACGGGTCCGGCACCGGCGTGCCGTGCAAGGTTTCGATGAGGTCAACTTTCTTGGTGACCGGATACGTGAGCCTGGCGGAGGACTTGGAATTCATGGAGGTGGAACAAGCGGCGATCAACGTCGCGAAGGCGAGCAGGGCAAACCAGTTCTTCATGGGCATGGATAGACACTACGCGCCCAAGATTTGCATCAAAAAAAATTGAAACGAGTGCTGCGGCTTTGCGTCAATAAGCGCAACCAAACGCCTGACGGCTGACCGTAACACCGGGGTCATCACCGCCCCACCGTCGGCAGAAATAACGAAAACATGTCAATGCCGATGAACCACGGGAGACGCGTCTCCCCTCCTGCCCGCAGTCGATTCGTCGCGCATGTCGTCACTGACCTATGATCAATCGTCGAGGATTTCTTCGCGGCACTTCCACGTTCGCCGCCGCCGCCGCCGTGGCCTTTCCCAACATCAGCCGCGCGGCGGACAGGACCGTTTCCGGCAAGCCGGGCCAGAAACCGCGCCGCATCATTCACATGGTCAGCGACGGCATGAGCATCGGAACGCTGACCTGCGCGGATTACCTTTCCCAGATCGTGCGGGGACGCGCGAGCACCTGGATGCAGCTCTACAACCATCCCGCCGCGAGAAGCGGCCTGATGAACACGCGCTCGCTGAACTCGCTCGTCACCGATTCCTCCGCCGCCTCTTCCGCTTGGGGCAGCGGCGTGCGCATCATCAACGGCGTGGTCAACCAGGCCGGCGATGGCACTCCTCTCAAGTACATTTATGACCTCCTCGGCGAAGCGCGCTGGCATCGCGGCCTGGTGACCACGGCGGAGATTACTCACGCCACGCCCGCCGGCTTTGCCTCCAGCGTTTCCAGCCGCGACAAGGCCACCGAGATCGCGAAACAATATCTAAAAGGCAAAGTGGATCTCCTGCTCGGGGGCGGCGCGAAATATTTCGACAAGGGTTACCGCCTCGACAAGCGCGACCTGTTCGGCGAGTTCCGCGAAGCCGGTTACGCCGTCATGGACAAGCCGTCCGAACTCGCCGTCGCCCCTACGAACAAGCGCTGGCTCGGCCTCTTCGCGCGCAGCCATCTGCCTTACTCGCTAGATCACGTTCGCGATCAGAAGCTGCTCTCCAATGTTCCTACGCTGGCCACGATGACCGCCGCCGCGCTGCGCCGGATGGAAGGCGAATCGCGCTTCATCCTTCAAGTTGAAGGAGGGCGCATCGATCACGGCTGCCATAATAACGACGCCGCCGCCGCGCTCTTCGACCAGATCGCGTTCGACGAAGCGATCGACGTCTGCCTCGAATACCAGAAGCGCGATCCGGAGACGCTCATCGTCATCACCACGGACCACGCCACCGGCGGTCTTGCGCTGAACGGCACCGGCGACGGCTACGGCCAGAGCACCTGGCAGTTCCGCAACCTGCGCGACGTGAAGCAGTCCTTCCCCATCCTGCTCAAGGCGCTCAAACGCCAGTCCGCGCAGGACGAACCGGACTTCGAGAAGGACGAGCCGGCCGAGAAGAAGAAGGAAGACGCGAAGTCCGCCGCGCAGAAGGAACGCGAGAAGATCGAGAAGAAGATCAAGGAAGAGAACGTGGCCACGCCGACGGAGATCATCCAGATCGTGGAGGATGGCACGGGCTACAAGATGCCGTATCGCAAGGCCGAACTGCTGCGCCAATGCCTGGCGAACTCTGGCGAAACGATCTACGACATGCGCAAATCCGACACCGCCGCGCTCGGCGACGTGATGGCGGGCCATCTCGCCGTCGGCTTCACCGGCACGGCACACACGGGCGATCATGTTCCTGTGATCGCCATCGGACCAGGCGCGGAACGCCTCGGCGGCTTCATCCAGAACACGGACATCTTCGGCCACTACATGGATCTGGCCGGCGTCGATTTCCGCAACCCGCAGGAACCGCTCATCGAGGCGCGCGGCCGCGAAGCCGGCGACGTGGAGAACGTGGAAAGCTACGCGCAAGTGTAGCCGGCGCTCCAAAGCCAGACTCGTTCCTCTGCGGTAGGACAGTGCTTCAAGCCTGTCCTCTTTGCGTTGCTGTCCACCCGCTCCCGTTCTCGATACTCAACTGCCCCTGGAGACAGGCTGGAAGCCTGTCCTGCTTGGCGCGCTTGGGACAGGCACGCATCGCACCGTTCACGGGCCAAGCACGCGGTAGAAGAGCGACGGAACATTCACGGCCTCGCCGTGGACATGCGTCACCCGGCCATCCCGTTCAGGCATCAGGCCCGCCGCGCGGATCGTTTCAGCCGGAATCCCGTTTCCATCTCCCGTGCAGCTCCCTGAGCACGCATGACTTTGATCCACCACCCGTGTCCATCCGTGGTTCCAGCTTCGTCCTCACTTCCAACTGCTGGATTCAGATAAATCCACGTTTTTGAAACTTCGTTGAAAGATTCACCGGCGAACGCCGTACCGCTGGTGACTCGCGTCCTAGAATCTCAGGTCGAATGACCGAATGGACGCGGGACATAAAAAATAAAGCCAAACAAAACAACCCACGGATGAATGGACTCCTATGAAAACAAAACTCCTTCTCGGCCTGTGCCTGCTCGCGATGTATATCGCGCCATTGAAACCCAGCTCGGCTGCCACTGCCGACTCCTTCACCTTCTCGGAAAGCCTCAGCGAGAAGATTGTCAGCCATCGTGAAGATGGCGAAACGTTCTACGACCTGGACGAGACGCTCTCCCTGTCGTTCAACATCTCCGTCACCATCCCCGGCCTGGACACGGCGTATCTCGATGAGCTGACCGAGATTGATTTCAGCCTGGGCGGATTCGAGTTCTACGCGAGCCTGGCGGAGGCGGACGAGCTCACCGAGAATCGCGCCGTCTTCATCGACTATTCGGAGGAGGATCGCGAGGTGGGCCGGATCACGTTCACCCGGTCGGGAGAGCGGCTGAGCATCGTCGGCTCGCACCGGGATCTGGCGGCGGCCATGAGTGGCTTTTCTCCAATCGTGGTCAGCCAGATCGAGGAGGGAGAAGAACCAGGAACCGTCGGCGGGGCCGTCGAGTTTTACGTCAGCGTGGATGACCACCTCGAGTCCGAACGCATCCTTTACTTCACCGGCAAGCATTCGATCACCACGAAGACCGCCGGCGACGAGGAATACACTCTGGACAACATCTCCGTGAAAGGGGGAGCGGACACGACGCGGCCGGCCTTGAAAATCACTTCTCCCAAGTCCGGCCTGCGCACCGGCGAGGAATCCGTCATCGTCCGTGGAACCGCCTCCGACAATTACGTGCTCGGCGGCGTGGTCATATCCGTCAACGACGGGGACTACGAGGACTACCTGGCGGCTGAGGAAGCGGAAGAGTGGGAATTCGAGCTGCCCCTGGCTCCCGGCGTCAACGAAGTGACCGCATATGGCTTCGATGCTTCGGGGAACTTCGCGCTGCAACAGGTGACCATCACCCGCATCCTGATGGCACCGGTGAGCATCACTTACGACGCCGGAGGAACGGTCGCGGGAGTTACCCACGGCCAGCGGCTCGAAGTCGGCAAGAGCTACAAGATCACCGCCACGCCCGGCCCTCAGCACCTATTTTCTGGATGGGTGGTAAACGGCGACGACGCGCTCCCAACGGCAGCGCTGACCTTCGTGATGGAGGAAGGACTGGAACTGCACGCCGGGTTTGTCCTGAATCCGTTCCCCCAGCTCAAGGGCACATATCACGGGCTGTTCGCGCCGCCCGCCCTCGGGCTCGTCGGCCCGGAGCCTTACATCACCGACTCTCTCCAGCCGACGAATGCCGGTGCCATCACCCTCACCGTGACGGACAAGGGCAATGTCAGCGGGAAGATTCTCATCGCCGGAAAGTCGGTCCCGGTCAGCGGCACCTGCGATCTGGACAGCACGCTGAACCTCGCCTTCACGCCCCCAGGCCAGCCCGTCACGGAGCTTTCCCTCGCGTTTGAACTGGAGGACGGACAAGCGTCAGCCGAGGGCACCATCGCCAACAGCGCCTGGACGAGCCAGGCCAACGTCGTGCGTGCCGCGCCCGTGACGGAAGCGGCGCTCCTCGCCGGCGCTCACACCTACGTCATCCCCGGCGCAGACGCCGAACTTGCCGAAGCACTTCCCGCAGGCAACGGCGCCGGCACCCTCAAGGTCGCCGCCGCCGGCAAGGTCACCCTCGTCGGCAATGCGGGCGATGGCACGCCCTTGACGCAGGCCGCGCCCGTCTGCGAAGGCGGCCTGTGGCCCATGCACCTGCCGCTCCTCAAAGGCCGCGGGCTGATCCTCGGCTGGGTGCGGTTCACCGTCGAGGAGCAGGTCCAGCCCGAGGGCAATCTCGGCTGGATCAAATCCCCCAATCCCGCCGACAAGCTTTACGCCGCCGGATTCCATCGTCCGTGCGAGTTCGCCACGGCGCGCTACGCCGTCCCCGCCAAGGGAGCCAACAGTCTCGCATGGAGCGAAGGCTCGCTCCTCATCGATGGCGGCAACCTCACCGCCACCGTGAGCAACCAGGTTCGCATCGCCGCGAACAAGGTCACCATCGTGGGTGAAAATCCGTACCGCATCGCCGCGACCTTCGCGCCGGCCAAAGGAACCTTCAGCGGTTCATTCATCCACCCCGTCAGCGGCGTGAAGACACCGATCAACGGTTCCGTCCTCCAGTCCTCCGATGCGCGAAGCACCGTCGCCGCCGGCTGGTTCAAGGGTTCCAGCGAATCCGGCTACGTTGAATTCAACGCCACGCCCGCGCCGTAGGCTGGCCTTCAGACGCCAGGGAGCACGCGCACGGAGGCGGGCCGCAAGGTCCGCCTCCGCATTTTGATGGATGAGCAGCCCGATTGAGCAGACCGCGCATTGAAAGATTTTCCCTCGAAACCCGTACTCTTGGTGAACAGCCGGCCCCACTAAGCCCGGTAAAAAACGAACCCGTTCTTGAACAGAATTTTAACAATACATTGGCTTGCCCACGCAACCCGACCTCGGTTAAGTAGCCACATGGAGTGCAACAAAAAGGAGTCATGAACACATTCAGGAGGAATTGGACGAAGACTGCGCTCATCGCTCTCATCATCACCGGCGGCACCGCCATCACTCACGGACAAGCCCCCACGGGCGGACGAGATGCCTCCATCCGCATCGAGTCATTCGAAGGCGTCATCGAAGTCATGGTGCCGCCATCCACCGTTTGGATCAGCACCCAGACGAACCAGGTGCTCCGCCCTTTCTTCCGCGTCCGCACCGGGCCGAACAGCCGCGCCATCCTGCGCTGGTCCGATGCCAGTGCCGTACGCATGAACACACTCACCGAGATCGAGATTCTTCCCCCGCACCGCGCCGGCGCAGAGTCCACCCTCCACATCCTCGACGGCATCGCATCCTTCTTCCATCGGGGCAAACCCGGCAGCCTCCGCACCATCACCCGTGGATCCGTGGCCGGCATAGAAGGAACGGAATTCGTCATCAACGTCGAAGGCGCGGCCGGAAGCCAGCAGACCACCCTCGCCGTCCTCGACGGCATCGTCACCTTCTGCGACCCCCAGGGCGAAGGCACGCTCATCCTCACCAACGGCCAGCAAGCCACCGTCATCGAAGGACAGCGGCCCGCGCGCATCGCCGGGTTCATCGCCGAAAACATTCTGCAATGGGCCTGCTACTACCCGGCCGTCCTCGACCTGAATGACCTCCAGCTCACCGCTGCCGAGCGCGAAGCCCTCGCCCCCTCGCTCGCGGCCTATCGTGAAGGAGATTTGCACGCCGCCCTCGACCACTGGCCGGCGGAGCGCACACCGCAGTCCAACTCCGAACGCATCTACCACGCCGCACTGCTGCTCGCCGTCGGCCAGGTGCCCTCCGCCGGGAAAGACCTCACCGCGATGATCGAGCCGACCGCCACCAGCCGCAGCCTCGCCACCGCCCTTCGCCTGATGGCGGCCACCGCCAACAACACCAAGGCCGCGCCGATTGCCAATCCGCAGTCCGCCACGGAACTTCTCGCCGCCTCCTACGACGAACAATCCCGCGCCATCCTCGACGACTCCCTGCGCCGCGCCCTCGAACTCGCCAAACAGGCGGTCGAACGCTCGCCCGAATTCGGCTTCGGCTGGGCGCGCGTGGCGGAACTCGAATTCAGCTTTGGCCGCACCCGTGAAACCCTGGCCGCGCTCGACAAAAGTTTGATCCTTGCCCCGCGCAACGCCCAGGCCATCGCGCTCAAAGGCTTCGTGCAGGCCGCACAAAACCGCACGAGCGAAGCCCTCCAAACCTTCAACGACGCCATCGCCGCCGACTCCGCGCTCGGCAACGCCTGGCTCGGCCGAGGCCTGGCGCGCATCCGTCGCGGCGACCGCAAGGCCGGCCACGAAGACCTGCTCATCGCGGCGGCGATTGAGCCCCGGCGCTCGATCCTGCGCAGCTACCTCGCCAAAGCCTGGAACGACGACGGTGATCTGGAACAGGCCCTCCAGGAACTCACCCTCGCCAAACGCCTCGACCCGGGCGACCCGACGCCCTGGCTTTACTCCGCCCTGCTCAACGAACAAGGCAACCGCCTCAACGAGGCCATCCGCGACCTGGAGAAGTCCCAAGAGTTAAACAACAACCGGCGGGTATTTCGTTCGCAACTACGACTTGACGAGGATCGCGCCGTGCGCGGCGCAAATCTCGCTCGCCTCTATGACCAAGCCGGCATGGCGGATGTCGCTTTGCATCGCGCCGGCGAGGCCGTGCTGGATGATTACAGCATTGCCGACGGTCACTACTTTCTCGCCACGGCTTACGACCGTGTGCGGCGATCCACTCCATTTGAGCAACGCTACGAAACTCCAGCATATAGCGAAGAACTTCTGGCCAAGCTTCTGGGTCCGCCGGACGCCCGGCTCCTGGCCCAATCTGTGAGCCAATACGAATACTCCGGTTTGGCCAGCCTTCCCGCCCTCAAGTTTGCATCCGCCACCGAATACCGCAGCCGCGGCGCTTGGCGACAGGAGGCCGCCGTCTTCGGAAACATTGAGGACATCAGCTACTCGCTCGACACTACGTAGTGCCTGGCCGGAAACTCCTGATTTTGAAAACCGCCTGGGCGATCGAGGCGGGGGACGCGCGGCGGCGGGCTGATTTTTCGCGCGCCACACTCCAACCGTCGAAAATTCTCCGGCGACGACGACACCGCTCCTCTCGGACTGGGATCGCCGGGGTCGGTG
>Ga0163153_10007114_pt1 | contig 12197 bp, 7 predicted proteins | sample OliLakLV19MP6IB1_FD_148629 | JGI IMG/M metagenome (GOLD analysis project Ga0163153, IMG submission 148629) | Freshwater microbial mat bacterial communities from Lake Vanda, McMurdo Dry Valleys, Antarctica - Oligotrophic Lake LV.19.MP6.IB-1 | ecosystem: Environmental > Aquatic > Freshwater > Lake... | reverse complement strand
TTTCCCGGCTGTGCAACGCCGCTGGTTCGCGCTGCGGAAGACGCTGCCTACGTGCACGGCCGTGACGGCTTTGGCGATACCGGTTACACGCCAGCCGAGCGGGCCGCTGAGGCAGAGCACGCGGCGCTCGCCATGCTGCGCTTGAGTCATGAACGGTCCGGAGAATTGACCTTTGTGATGCTGGGGCCATTGACCAATCTCGCCCTGGCTTTGCGGTTGGATCCGACCCTGCCTCAACGCGTGAAGCGCCTGGTCATCATGGGCGGCGCGGTTACCGGCGTCGGCAATACCTCGGTTGCTGCCGAGTTCAATATCGCCTTTGACCCCGAAGCCGCGCACATCGTCTTCAGCCAATGGCCGTGTTTTGATCTGGTCGACTGGGAAGCGGTCTTGGCACACCCGCTGGCACACAGCGAGGTTGAGCGCTGGTTGCGTGCCGACAGCGCTGCCGCGCGCTTTTACGACGCCATCTCCCGGCAAACCCGCCAATGGTCGCGGCCGCAGCATGGCGAGAACTGGCACAGCGCCGATCCACTTGCCATCGCCGTCGCAGTGGCGGCAGACGGCGTCCTCGATGTCCAGCCGCGCCCCGTTGTGATCGAACTCGACGGTCAACTTACCCGCGGCGCCACCATTGTCGACTGGCATCGCCGCAGTGGTCTTGCCGACAACGCCAACATCGTGCGTCGTTATGACCAGGCGCGGTTTGAGGCGATGTTGGAGGCGGCGTTAGCGGAGTCAACGTAAGCGTAGCGGAGCAATCTCCGCTGCGACGCCGCAGGCACGCACTCAATCCTTCTCAATGCCCCCCATCATGCTCAGCCTCCAGCGTGCGCACGCCCTTGGCTTCACGGCGTGCTTCCACCAGCGCGCGGATTTTTTCGCGCAGGGCTTCGGCGTCCGGTAGCCAGCTCAAGCGCACTTCGGGGGTGGTGGTGTCGGTGGTGCTCAAGATGACTTCGCCCAAGCCGAGCATGCGCTGCCAGATGTTCTGTTGCATACGGGTATCGCGAACCCGGTACAGCTCGAGATCGTCAGTCACCTTGGTGAACACGCCGCGGCTGATTTTCAGGCGTTGGTCGGTGAGTTCATAGCGTTGGCAACGCGTATCCAGCCAGCGCCAGAACGCCCACGGAATCGGGATGATCAGCACGCAGGCGACGAACCAACCGAGGTTCTGCCACTGCGATTGGTTGCCACTCCACTCAATGCGTTCGTTGCTCATGCGGATCCTTGTGGGGGGGAGGCAATGGGACCAGCGGGGTCGACGGCGCGAACGGGCACACGCCGAAGATTCACGTCCATCTGCGGAAAGGCGATCACGATACCGCGCTCGCTGCATAAGGTCGCAATGCGTCCATTTAGTTCGTTCATCACCGGCAGACGATCGGAAATGGTGGCGACGAACACGCGCAACTCGAAGTCGAGCGAGCTCGCCCCGAACGCCATGAACCAGGAGCGCGGCGATGGCTCGGCCAGCACCGATGGGTGCTCGCTGGCGACTTGTTGCAGCAGCGCATGCACCGCTTCCGGCGGTGTTTCATAGGAAACGCCCAGCTTCAACACAAGCCGAGTCTGGGTATCGCTCAAGGTCCAGTTGATCAGGCGGTCGGTGATGAAAGTCTTGTTGGGGACGATCAGCTCCTTGCCATCAAAGTCCATCAAGGTAGTTGCGCGCGTGCTGATGCGGGTGACCGTGCCTGTCTGGTCGGCGATGGTGATGACGTCGCCAATGCGGAAGGGGCGCTCAGATAGCAGAATCAAGCCAGACACGAAATTGGCAAAGATCTCCTGCAAGCCAAATCCAAGACCGACCGTCAACGCCGCTGCCATCCACTGCAACTGCGACCAGCGCAGGCCGAGCAGGCCCAAGCCAATAACCGAGCCTACGATGACGATGGCGTATCGGCTCATGGTGGTGATGGCGTACCGGCTGGAATGGTCGATGCTGGTCCGACTCAGCACGCCAAGCTCGAGCAGACCGGGCAAATTGCGCGCGGCAACCACCATCAGCAGCAGCGACAACAAGCCGAACAGCACCGCTTTCAGCGACACCGCCTCGCTGATCGCGGTGCCATCGGCGGCTTTGCTGGCGACACTCCAGAGCACCACATCATCCAGCCGACCCAGTGCCGGCAACACATCGGACCAGACCCAGAACAGGCCACCCACCCACAGTGCCAACGTCACTGCACGCAGCAAACGGCCGGTTTGCACATTCACGGTTTCCAGCGCCAACGTCTCTTCGGTGATGCCGGCGGCGCCTTCGTCACTGCCAACGCTGACAGTTTCCTGCGCGGCGGCTGCGCGGCGGGCCTCCATCCGATTGATGGCGAGATGGCGTTCGCCGAGCAGGAACCAGCGTGAGAACAACCCGTGCAGCACACCCACCGCCACCACGGTACCCAGCGTCGCCCACAGGCAGGCAACGATGATCGCGCCGCTGTAGACATATCCCGCCAGAATCAGCAAGCCGAGCGCCGCGAACAGCAAGCTCAAACCAATGCGCAACAGTTGGCGAAGCCGACGTGGTTCGGCAGGACCGCCTCGGGTAGTCCAAATGCCGCCCACGGCCAGCAAGCGATACAGCTGAAAGCCGACGACTACGCAGAACGCCACCAGCGCGCAACGCGCCGCGGTATCGATCGCCAACTCTTGGCTGCGCGCCAACGCCAACACGATCAGAAACTGCAGCGGCAACAAAGCGACCATCGCGATCGGCAAGGTCGCCCGGATCGCATCCCGACGGGCGCGCATCCAGCGGAAGTGCAAATGGGCCAAGCCATGCTCAAGCACCAGATAACGCATGAACTCAAGCAGGAACAAGCTGCTTGATACCGAGATCAGCGCGCGTCCGAGCGAATCACTGAAGCGCCCTGGCTCGCCCGCTGCGCGCAGCAGGAGGCCGATCCCAAACACCCAGAATGCCAATGACAATGCGGCCGCGATGGTGATGGCTAACGCTTTCCACGTGTGCAAAAAGTTGTCTTCTGCCGGCCGTCGCAACGGCGGCAGGTTGCTTTCAATGAGCGCCAGCGCTCGACTGCGAAACACCAGTAACGCAATCCCAATCACCGCCAGCAGTGCGGGCAGGGTCGGATGGGTTTGGGCGCGGACGATGACCAGTTTGGCGCTGGTGACAAAGCGCGCGGGCTTCAGCAGGTCGGCCCAGCCATCGCCAAGGCGACTGAACCACTCGCCGTCAATCGCAGGATTGCTGGGAATCCAATAAATCCGCTGATCCAGCAAATCGCCCAAGGTGCGGGTGTCGACGAGTTGCGCCTGCAGGTTGGACTCGGCCAATTGCAGGGCGGCGATGTAACAGCGCTCGGCAGGTCTGCCAAAGAGGTGCGGTGATCGGCCAGTGCGATCTGTTGCAGGCGCGCACCCGACAACGCTTGCCGCACTTCATCGAGCCGGCGCTGTATGACCGCAGGCGATCCCAATCGACGTCGTTCAAGCACGAGGATGGGGCCTAACGAGTCGTCCTGACCTTCAACCGCGAGCCGCGCTTGGGTGTCACGCAAGGCGCCAGCGACCTCGTCACGCGCATTCACTCGCGCCAGTTCGCCGTCGCGTAATTCGGCCAGCGCAGCCGTGGTGGCAGCCAGGCTGCGGCCCATGGTCAAACTCTCAGCGGCTGCAGACTTCAGCAAGGCATCGCTGTCTTTATGCAATTCGACCTGGGTTTGCAAGCGCGCCAGCAGCGATTGCATCGCGTCACTCTGGCGGGCGCTGCTGAGTGCCTGCAACACCTCCACCCGTTGCTCGCGCTCACCCAGCTCCCGTTGCGCGTTGCGCAACGAAAGCTCAGCGTAAATGCGGCGCACAGGAGCGCTTTCGCGCGCCAGAACGTGCAGCGCCAGCTCAAGACTGCGGGCCCGCAACTCGGCCTTCTGCAAGGCCTGCTGGGCCTGCTGCAAGGCCAGTGGTTCGTCGGCTGCGGGAGCCGACGGGTTCTCAACCCGACGTTTAAGAGCGTCGATCTGCAATTGCAATTCGGCTTGTTCTTCGATGGCCGAGAGAGTGTCGTTCGACAACCTACCCAGCTTTTCTCGGAGGTCACCCACCTCCGCGCGCAGCCGCAATACATCCGCGCGCTCGCTGGCGAGGCGCTCTTCCAACTGTTCGCCATCGATATCCGCCGGCAAGGCTTTCCGCCAAGCGCGAAAAGACTGTAACGAAGTATCGACAAGCGATCGCTCCAGTGTCCGCCGCTCGCGCGTTGCGGTGGCGACGGCATCACGCAAAGCGGTAATTCCCTGCTCAGCGAGCAGCGCCTGATCTTCGAATCCCGACGCCGCGTCCAGCGCTGCGGTGGCGGCCGCAGTTCGAGTCTCGCTCAAGGGGCCGCGCTCGATGCTGGCGCGGGCGCGTTCGATATCGGCGGTGGCTGAGGCTGGCAGCGGCTCGGCAGTCTTGGCCACCGGACTTAGTGCCAAACCGACGAATAGCGCAAGCAGGAAGGCAAGTAACGGCGAGATCGGCAATCGGATCATCAATCCACAAACCAGACGAAACAACGCGCAGGTTAGCGGAATCCCGCTTCTGAGCGGGCCGCAGGTCCACGGCTGGATGCAGTGCTGCCGCTATACTGGCCGGCCGATTTCCAGGTTAGCGCTGACGCCAGCGTCGCCCAGCAAACCAGATCTTCATCCCCGAATCCTTTTTTGCACGGAGCTTTCATGAGCATTGATCAACTGCACGAAACCGCCCTCGCCATGGTCGCCCCTGGCAAAGGCATCATCGCCATCGACGAGTCGACCGCCACCATCAAAAAGCGTTTTGAAGCCGTCGGTATCGAGTGCAGCGAGGAAAATCGACGCGCATACCGGGAGCTGCTGTTGACTGCACCCGATCTGTCCGCACACATTTCCGGCGCGATCATGTACGACGAAACCTTGCGCCAATCCTCTGCCGCAGGCGTGCCGTTCGCGACCTTGATGAACCAAGCCGGCATGCTGCCGGGTATCAAGGTGGATCGCGGCACCGTGCCTTACGCGGGCTATCCGGGCGAGCTGATTACCGAAGGCCTGGATGGCTTGCGCCAGCGCCTCGCCGAATACGCCACCTTGGGTGCCCGTTTTGCCAAATGGCGTGCTGTGATTACCATCGGCGAGGACACCCCCAGCGGTGCATGTATCGAAGCCAACTGCCACGTGCTGGCCCGTTACGCCGCGCTCTGCCAAGAGGCCGGGATTGTGCCGATGGTGGAGCCGGAAGTGCTGATGGATGGCGATCACGATATCGAGGTTTGTTATGACGTGACGGAAGCCACATTGCGCTCATTGTTTGGCGCGCTCTACGACCAGAACGTCGTGCTGGAGGGCTGCATCCTGAAGGCCAGCATGGTGATCTCCGGCAAGACCTGCCCTGAGCAGGCAAGTGTCGAAGAAGTCGCCGAGTGGACCCTGCGCTGCCTGCGTTCGGCGGTGCCGGCGGCGCTACCGGGAGTCGTCTTTTTGTCCGGAGGACAAAGCGACGAAGCCGCCACGGCGCATCTCAATGCGATGAATCAGATGGGCCCGAACCCGTGGCCGCTGACCTTCAGCTACGGCCGGGCGATGCAACAGGCAGCGCTTTCGCTGTGGTCGCAAGACATGGTCAACAATTACGATGCGGCGCAACGCACCGTTTCGCAGCGTGCCCGCGACAATGGCTTGGCGGCGCGGGGTGAGTGGAACGCGGCGAACTGAGCCGGCGCCGGGTTGAAAGGAGCCGTAACTGGGCAATTATTCGCTCGATCGCGCCGATTTTCACAACGCGTGACGCGCCACGCGGCCTACAATCCAAGGCCGATGTCGGCGAGGTTGCAGGATGCGCAGCAAGCAAAGAATGCCCTTAGCCGAGAGTTCCGCCGGCCGCGTGCTTGCGCTGGCGATGCTGATATTGAGTGCGGGCTTGGCCGCTTGTTCAGGCGGCAAACCGGCCGGAACCGGCAACGCCGCAGGCCCGCCCGCGCCGACCTCGGTGATCACCACGTTGGCGGCAAACACCGCGTGGGTGGATCAAATCGAGGCGTTGGGTACCGCCAAAGCCAAAGAGTCCGTGACGATCACCGCCAAGGTCACCGAGACGGTGGCGCGGGTGAATTTCAGCGACGGCGATCTGGTCAGCGAAGGACGGTTGCTGGTTGACTTGTCGGGGCGCGCTGAAGTCGCTGGCCTGGAAGAAGCACAGGCCAATTACACAGAAGCGCTGCAGCAGTATCGCCGGCAAGTCGAATTGGTCGAAGCCGGCACGATTGCCAGAAGCCAGCTGGATTCGTTAGTCGCCACTCGGGATGCCGCGAAAGCGCGGATGGACGCTACCCGCGCACGCTTGGCCGATCGGGTCATCGTTGCGCCGTTCGCGGGCTTGCTGGGCTTTCGTCAGGTCAGCCCTGGCACGCTGGTAACGCCGGGTACGGCGATCGCTACGCTGGATGATGTGTCGCTGATCAAGCTCGACTTCTCAATCCCGGAGCGCTTTCTGGCGGCAGTCGCGATTGGTCAGAGCATCCGCGCCCGCAGCGCCGCCTGGCCCGATGTGCATTTCGAAGGCACCTTGACCACCATCGGTTCGCGCGTCGATCCAGTGACCCGCGCGGTCACCTTGCGCGCCGAACTGCCCAACGAAGAAGCACAACTGCGGCCGGGCATGCTGTTGACCGTGGAACTGCTGCTGCCAGCGCGGCAAACGGTGGTGATCCCCGAATTGGCGTTGATGCAGGTCGGCAGCCAGCAATCGGTTTTCCGGGTCGATGCTGAAAGTGTTGTCAGCCAGGTTCAGGTGAAAAGTGGTGCGCGGCGGCGAGGCGAAGTCGAGATCGTCGAAGGCCTGGTCGCCGGCGATCGCATCGTGGTCGAAGGTATTGTGAAACTGCGGCCGGGAGCACGCGTGGTCGAAGCCAATCAAGCGGCCCCGGAGCAGGCGGAATCGGGCACGGAAGCAGCGCACTAGCGCGCCACGATGTTGACCAAGGCGCCGCTACTCGCGCCGCAAGGAGCGTTGCATGTTGCTATCTGATATCTCAATTCGCCGGCCCGTACTCGCCAGCGTCGCCAGCCTTCTGCTGGTGGCGCTGGGAATGATGGCGTATGGCCGACTGACCTTGCGTGAGTTGCCAAAAATTGATCCGCCGGTGGTGTCGGTCGATGTCACCTATCCGGGTGCTTCGGCGGCGGTGGTCGAGACCCGTGTCACCCAGATTCTGGAAGACGCGGTCAGCGGCATTGAAGGCATCGAAACAATCGAGTCACGCAGCGTCAACGGCCGCGCTTCGGTCACCATCGAGTTCGGCCTGAGCCGCGATATCGAAGCCGCTGCGAACGACATTCGTGATGCGGTCAGTCGAGTGTCGGATCGGATTCCGGCCGAGGCGGACCCGGCGCAAATTGCCAAGGTCGAGAGCGACGCCGAAGTGCTGGTGTGGCTGAACATGAATTCGACCCAACTCGACACCCTGGCGCTGAGCGACTACGCCGACCGTTATGTCGTCGACCGGCTGTCGGCGATTGATGGCGTGGCGCAAATCCGGGTCGGTGGCCAGCAGCGCTATTCGATGCGTGTGTGGATTGACCGGCAGGCGCTGGCAGCCCGCGGCCTGACCGTCGCCGACATCGAACAAGCATTGCGCAGCGAAAATGTCGAACTGCCGGCGGGCCGTCTCGAGTCGCAGGATCGCGATTTTGTGTTGCGGGTGCAGCGCAATTATCTGAACGCAGACGAGTTTGCCCAACTGGTCATCAAGAAAGGCGAAGACGGCCACCTAGTGCGGCTGGGCGAAGTGGCCAAAGTTGAACGCGCCTCGGCCGAGCGGCGCGCCTATTTCCGCGGCAATGGCAAACCCAATGTCGGTTTGGGTGTGGTCAAGACCTCGACCGCCAATGCACTGGATGTGGTTCGTCGGGTGCGTGCCGAACTGCCCGACATCCAGGCTTCGATCCCCGCCGGCACGACCATCTTTGTCGCCTTCGACACCACCATTTTCATTGAAGCGGCGGTAGATCGCGTCTACGCCACCCTGCTTGAGGCGATGGTGCTGGTGTTGCTGGTGATTTATCTGTTCCTGGGCAGCTGGCGCGCCGCGTTGATTCCTGCGGTGGTGGTGCCCGTCTGCTTGATCGCCGCCTTGATCGGCCTGTGGGCGTTTGGTGCTTCACTCAACTTGTTGACCCTGTTGGCCTTGGTGATGTGTATCGGACTCGTGGTCGACGATGCCATCGTGGTCCTGGAGAACTGTCAACGCCGCGCTGATCTGGGCGAGCCACCCATGATTGCTGCCGCCCGCGGCACCCGTCAGGTGGCGTTCGCGGTGATTGCAACAACGGCCGTGTTGGTGGCGGTGTTCGTACCCGTAGGCTTCATGGAAGGCAACACTGGCCGCTTGTTCCGCGAGCTGAGCATTGCCTTGGCCGGAGCGGTGGCGATTTCGGCCTTCGTGGCACTGACCTTGACCCCGATGATGGCGTCCAAGCTGGTCCGTGCGCACACCGAACCGCGTGGTTTCCGCGCCTGGGTGGAACGCAACCTGCAGCGTCTATCGACCGGCTACAAACGGCAGCTGCGCGCCAGCATCGGCCGCCCCGGTCTATTTGGTGCGATGTTGGTGCTGGTCATGCTCGCCAGCTATGGCCTGTTACTGGTGGTTCCGAATGAGCTGGCACCGGCCGAGGATCGCGGTGCCTTCTTCATCTCGGTGCAGGGCCCCGAGGGTGCAGGCTACGACTATTCGGTGGCACAGATGGGTAAGGTCGAGGCAATCCTCAGTCGCTATGTGGGCGAAGGCGAGCCCATCGACCGCTTGAACACCCGCGTGCCCGGCGGCTTTGGTGCCAGCGAAGAAATGCACACCGGACTCGCCATTGTTCTTATGAAACCGTGGACCGAGCGCAGCGTTGATACCGGCACCCTGGTTGAGGCGGCACGCGCTGAATTGGCGACGATTCCGGGCGTGCGCGCGCTACCACAAGTACGCTCGGGTCTGACCCGCTCGCGTGGCCAACCGCTGCAGATCGTGCTCGGTGGACCCGACTATGCGGAGTTGGCCGAGTGGCGTGATCGCATGCTCGCGCGCATGGAACAGAACCCCAAACTGTTCGCGGTCGACTCCGACTACAAAGAAACCCGTCCGCAGGTACGTGTGCAGATCGACCGCACGCGAGCCGCCGATCTGGGTGTGTCGTTGACCGAAATCGGTCGCACCCTGGAAACCATGATGGGCTCGCGCCGAGTCACCACGTTTGTGGAGGATGGCGAAGAGTACGACGTCATCCTGCAGGCACAGACCAGCGATCGCGCAACACCCAACGACTTGAGCAACTTGTATGTTCGCTCGCAGCGCTCGGGGCAACTGGTGCCGCTTGCGAGTCTGGTCGAGCTGACGGAACTGGCCGAGCCCGGCAGCCTGAATCGCTTCAACCGACTGCGCGCGATCACCCTATCGGCGGGCTTGGCCCCGGGCTATCCGCTGGGCGAAGCACTGACCTGGATACAAGGCGTCGCCGACGAAGAGTTGCCGGAAATCGCCAAACTCGACTACAAGGGCGAGTCGCGTGAAATCCAGGCGGCTGGCAGTGCCGCCGCGATCACGTTCGCGCTTGCCTTGTTGGTCGTCTATCTGGTGTTGGCCGCTCAATTCGAGAGCTTTATTCACCCCTTGGTGATTATGCTGACCGTTCCGCTGGCCCTGTTCGGTGCCTTGCTAGGACTGTGGTTGGCTGGAAACTCACTCAACCTGTTCAGCCAGATTGGCATTGTCATGCTGGTCGGTCTGGCTGCGAAAAACGGCATCCTGATCGTCGAATTTGCCAACCAGTTGCGCGACGAAGGCATGGCCATTGGCGAAGCCATCGTCGAAGCATCCGGCACCCGTTTGCGCCCGATCCTGATGACCTCGATCGCCACCATCATGGGCGCGGTGCCGCTGGTGGTCGCCGGTGGTCCGGGCTCGGCCTCGCGCGCCACCATCGGTATCGCCATCATCGCCGGGGTGGCGTTTTCGACCCTGCTCTCGCTGTATGTGGTACCGGCGTTTTACAACCTGTTGGCACCGTATACGCGCTCGCCAGAAGCACTGGGTCGCGAACTGGACAAACTCGAGGTCAGCACGCCGCATATCGCCGCCGAGGGTGCGCTTGCGCAGCACTGATCCACGCCGCCACGTGCCTGCAACTGGCCACGCTCAGCGTGAGCCAGAGTTGCGCCTGTACGGCGTCAATGCCTGCCTGGCTGCGTTCGCGGCGCGGCCGCATGACTTGCGCAAGGTGTATTTGAGCGAAGCCCGCTTGCCGCGTCTGCGCGAAGTGTTAGCCCATTGCGTGCGTGCCCGCCTCGGTTACCGAATGGTCGAGGAAGACGACCTCCGGCGTCTCGCCGCCTCGTCGCATCACGAAGGCGTGGTGTTCGACATGCGGCCACCGCAGGTGCCGACCCTTGGGCAGTTGTTGCAATCCACTGTGGGCACGAATGCGTCGCTTTTGTTGTGGTTGGACGGGGTTGGCAACCCACACAACTTGGGTGCCGTGCTGCGCTCGGCCGCTCACTTTGGAGCTGCGGCGGTGTTGTTGCCGCCGGGCTCCGGATTGGCTTTGAGCGGCGCTGCCGCTCGCGTTGCAGAGGGCGGTGCGGAGGCGGTTCCACTCATTCGTCTGGCCGATGCGGATGCCGCACAACAGCAATTGCGCGCGGCCGGCTATCGGCTGGCCGCCACCGTACCGCGTGGCGGTCAAAACCTGTTCGAGTGTGAGCTTGCGGCAAAGACCGTGCTCATCTTTGGCGCAGAAACCAGCGGCATCGGTGCCAATCTGTTGCAGGCAGCGAGCTTGCTCGTGGGCATTCCCGGTAGCGGCGCAGTGGAAAGTCTGAATATCTCCACAGCAGCAGCGGTTTGTCTGGCCGAATGGCGACGCCGTCACCCGTGGTAGTTGGCGCGCGTTGACAGCCGGTCAGTGCGCACGGCCCACTAGCCGTCTTGAGTACGTTGAAAAGTGGCCATGAAGAGCTCGATTCGCTTCGCCAGTGCCTGCCTCTCGATTTTGATGGTCCTTGCTTGCTTTCCACTTTGGGCAGCAGCAGCTCCCACCTACAAGGTCGAGTATGAAGTTGGCTTCGATCCGCCAAAGGGCGAGGCAACCGTCCGCATTCGACTTGAGCCCGGCAGCGGGCGCGCCCAGCGCCTGCGCTTTTTTGTCGACAGCAAGCGCCATCACAGCTTCACCGGCGACGGCAAAATCGAACAGGAAGGCAAAGTGCTGACGTGGCGGCCGGGCAAGGAGAATGCCGAGCTGCGTTATCGTTATCGTGTAGATCACATGCGTCGGGACGGAACATTCGATGCTCGAATGACCCTTAGTTGGGCCTTGCTGCGCATCGACCGTCTGATACCTTCGGCCGCTGTCATCGCGCCGGGTGGCGCAAAGTCCACTGCGGTGCTGAAGTTTGTTTTGCCGGAAGGCTGGACCAGCGCGGATGTTGGTTACCGCAAGGTCAGGGCAAGCGGTGGCTTTCCTATCAACAATCCGGGTCGACGGTTCCAGCGTCCGCTCGGCTGGATGATTGCAGGCGACATCGGCAGCCGTCGCGAAACCATCGGCGGGTCGCGAGTGGCCGTGGTCGCGCCTTTAGGCGAAGCCATGCGACGCAACGACGTCTTGGCGGTCATCAATTCAGTGTTGCCAGAAATGCTCCACGCCTTTGGCCGCCTGCCACCCAAAGTGTTGATTGTAGGCGCAGGCGACCCAATGTGGCGCGGGGGTCGATCAGGCCCTAGTTCGATGTTTTTGCATACCGATCGGCCGCTGATCAGCGAGAACGGCAGCAGCACCCTTGTGCATGAAATGGCCCACTTGATCAGTGGCATTCACGCCGCCGATGGCGATGATTGGATCGCTGAGGGCATGGCTGAGTTCTATGCCATTGAGATGCTGCGGCGCAGCGGATTGCTCAGCGAGGCACGCGCTTCGCGCGCTTTTACCTGGAAGCAAAAGCACGGTCGCGCGATCAAAACGCTGATTTCAAACCACTCCTCCCGCGAACGCACCGCGCGCGCGGTGAGTCTGATTCAGGCATTGGACGCGGAGATTCGCAAGCGCAGTCGTGATCGTTACAGCATCGACGACGTCTTCCGCCCCTTGGCCGGTCGCAGCGACGTCAGCACTAAAGACCTGAGGGCTGCCGCCGCCAAGCTGTTGGGCGGCCCGTCGAAAGTGTTGGAA
>Ga0163153_10007111_pt1 | contig 12198 bp, 11 predicted proteins | sample OliLakLV19MP6IB1_FD_148629 | JGI IMG/M metagenome (GOLD analysis project Ga0163153, IMG submission 148629) | Freshwater microbial mat bacterial communities from Lake Vanda, McMurdo Dry Valleys, Antarctica - Oligotrophic Lake LV.19.MP6.IB-1 | ecosystem: Environmental > Aquatic > Freshwater >... | reverse complement strand
GCGGATGGCTGTCCAACTGAACTCGCCCATCCAGATTGAGGCGACCACTGACCGGCGGCAAGCGCTAGACGGCGCTGACTATGTGATCGTCACCATTGTCGCCAACGGCTTTGGCCCCCGCTACCAGGAGGTGGCGATCCCGCAGCAATATGGCGTCCACCACTCGGTCGGCTGCACCACGGGTCCGGCCGGCATCTTTCGCGGGTTGCGCTATATCCCGATCTTGTTAGAGATTGCACAAGAGATGCAGGAGCTTTGTCCCTACGCCCTCATGCTCGACTACAGCAACCCCACCCCGATTGTCACTTGGGCCATGGACAAGGCCAGCTCGATCCGCTATCTCGGCCTCTGCCATAGCGTCCAGCATACAGCCATGACCTTGGCGCGTTACCTCGATCTTCCCTACGAAGAGACCGGTCACTGGGTCGCCGGCATCAATCACCAAGCCTGGTTCCTGCGCTTTACCTGGCAGGGTAAAGACGCTTATCCCTTGCTCCAAGAGAAAATGCAGATCCCAGAGGTCTACAGCCAGGACATGGTGCGTTTTGAAATGATGAAGTTTTTTGGCTATTTTCTCACCGAATCGAGCTATCACAACGCCGAGTATGTCCCCTGGTTTCGCCGTACAGCCGAGCTGCGCCAACAGTGGACGCCGCCGGTCGGCTCTTGGGAGAAGGGCGCCATTGAGCGGCATGATCAAGGGGCAAGCCGTAAGCGGGCCGAACTGCGCCAGGAAGCCGATGGCACGGCGTCGGTGCAGCTTGATCCGGGCCATGAATATTGTATCAGCATCATCGACGCCATCGAAACCAATACCCCTACCCGCATCAACGCTAATGTGCGCAACACCGGGCTGATCACCAACCTGCCCGCCGATTCGTGCGTCGAGGTACCCTGTCTAGTGGACAACCTAGGCATCCACCCCTGTTATGTGGGCGATCTGCCAGCGCAATGCGCGGCCGTCAACCGCCTGCGCCAAAACCAAGACGAATTGGCAGTCAAAGGCGCGCTGGAGGGCGACCGGCAAGCCGTCGAGCAGGCCATTGCGCTGGACCCGTTGACAATGGCAAGCTGCTCGCTGGAGCAGGTGCGAGCCATGGTGGCTGAACTCTTTGCGGCGGACGCACCCTATCTGCCGCAATTTGGCGGCGTCCGCTGAGCATGGGTTGGACGGGTGGCTGATTTTGGGCGTTTGACAAAGGCGTCCAATAGAATATAATATATCCAACTATCCTACAATCTACCAATTCTGCCGCTTCCTGTTTTCGTTCGCAACCATTTGCACGGCATGGCCGCACCCCTGCGGACTGTACAGCGCCTTGTCGCCGACAAGCTGATCACAGCGCTTTGATTGGAGTTCAATCGCGTTCTATTTTAGGAGAGCATTCCGATGACCAAAGTACAACTGACCCCACAACAACTGGCCTTTATAGAGACATTTGGCTACCTGGTCTTTCCGGGGTTGTTGAGTGACAAGATCGACCGCATCATTGAAGAGTTTGAAGGCATCTTTGCCGCACAAGGCGGCGGTCACAATGGCAAACCACACGATGGCACGGCGCGTTCGTGCATCCTACCCTTTGTGGACCAGACCGAGTATCTGGCGTCGCTGCTCGACGACCCGCGCGTCGATGGCATTTTCACCAGCCTGCTAGGGGAGGATTATTCCTACATTGGCAGCGACGGCAACTTCTACGTAGGCGACACCAACTGGCACTCGGACACCGACTGGAGCGGCAAGATGCGCGGCAAGCCGCCGCGCATCTTCTACAAGCTGGCCCTCTATCTCGACCCCGTCATGGCCACCTCCGGCGCCCTGCGCGTGATTCCCGGCAGCCACCGCTATGGCGACAGCTATGCCGAACTGTTGCAAAACTATCTACGCACGGCGCCCGAAACGCTGGGCATTGCCGGTAGCCAGGCGCCGGCCGTTTCACTCGATAGCAACCCCGGCGATGTGGTGGTCTTTAACCAGAACACCAAACACAGCGCCTGGGGCGGCAGCAACCGGCGGCGCATGTTTACCATCAACTGCACCGCGCGCTACAAAGAAGAGGAGACGCAACTGCTGCGCAACGAGGTCAGCGGCCTGGCGCGCTTCTGGATCGATTCGGTCTATGGCGCGGCCATGTTGAAAAACGCCACTCCACAACGCATGGTGCATCTCGAGCAGGCGTTGGGTCAACAAGCGCATCTGGCCGAGGAGGTGCGCAAAGCCAAGCTTACCATGAAAGAGCCGGCGCGCGGGTAGAAGAGTGACTGGGTGAGGGGGTGACAAGGTGACAGGGTGACTTCGACAAGCTCAGTCACCGGTGACTTCGACAAGCTCAGTCACCCTGTCACCCAATGAAAGATGCGATGATGGGCATATCCCTACCCAAGTCCGTGTATTTGTTGATGATATTACACACGGTCATATAGATATCCAGAAAAGTTTTGTTCCATCCCGCACCTGGGGATGTGGTACAAAACTTTTCTGGATATCTATATTGTGTGAATGGATCGCTTGGTCGGTGCAGTTGATAACCCGTTCGTGAACCAGCTTTTCAGTACAATCTACCCTGTGTGGAGTATACCAACGAGCGCCAGAAAGTAACACTTTTTACACAAGTCATGGGTTACTTTCTGTGCTGCTCGTGAGTATATATTCGTCATTCGTGCGGTTCGATTGTTTTCGTCAACTACAATGAGGAGGAAAGCATGGAAAGCAAAAATTTAAGTCGTCGTGATTTCTTGCGCCTGTCGGCAATGGGGGCTGCTGGTATGGCTCTGGCGGCATGTGCCGTACCGGCAGCGCCGGCCCAACCTGCCGGGACGGGTGCCGCCGCTGAGGCCGTCGAAGTGCGCTGGGCGCACTGGTGGGGCGATCAGTTCAAGCCTGTGCTGCCCATGGATGAGGCCAAGACCAACACCAAGATCAAGGAAGAGATCTATCCTTGGGGTGAGTTTGTGCCGAAGATCCTTACTCAGCTTGCTGCCGGCACGGCGCCTGACATCATCCAGCAAGACGCTTCGCATCACCCGACCTTCTATCCCAAGAACATCTTCGTACCCTTCGACGAAGCCTGGGCCGCGGCCGGCATCGAAAAGGAGAAGTGGAACGTTGATCAGACGCTCGAATGCGGCTATGAGGGCAAGGTCATGGGGTGCAGCCTCTTCACCATGCAAGCCAAGATGGCTTATGTCAACCTCGACCTGGCCAAGAAGGCCGGCTATGACACGAGCAAGCTGCCGCTCTGGGGTAAGGACAACTTCGACAAATGGCACTGGCCGGAATTTATCGAGTTCCTGAAGGCCGTCACCGTCAAGAATGCCGATGGCACCTACGACCAGTACGGCTATTCGCGGGCCATGGCCATGACGTGGGATGTCTATTACCATGCTGCGTCGCGCAAGGCGTTGCCCGTGGATGACGTCTGGAACATGGCTGAGACGAAATCGCTCATCACCGAGGCCGCCTTCATCCAATCCGTGCAGGAAACGGTGGACATGACCAATTTGCACGGTGTGGCCCCCACCTTGGAGGCGCAACAAGGCATCCAGGGTGGTCTGTTCCGCGCCGGCAAGGCAGTCGTCGACTTTAGTTGGAGCAACCAGACCTACCTCGAAGCCAAGCTGCCCTTTGAACTCGGTTTTATGCACTGCCCCTACCCGGAGGTGCGCGTGCATAGCCTCGGCGCCAATGAGCTGCACGTCAACAAGGCGTCGCAAGTCATCCCGCAAGCGCAGGCCGTCGCGATCACGCACACCACCGACCGTGAGGTGGCCAAGAAGATGTACGAGATCAACGGTTCACTGCCGGCCTATGAACCGACCTATTACCTGCAGTTCATGCCCGAGGGCCAGCTTGGTGACATCGCCTCCGTGCAGAACTCCCGCATCAAGGGCCTCAGCAGTTGCAGCTACTGCACCGAGGATGTCTTCCTCTTCAATCGCGGCACCATCTGGGGCAAGGTCTACCCCTTCGCCGATAAGGCGCTACAGACCGAGCTGGATAACGCCCTGCTCAACCAAAAGAGCGTCGAGCAGGCGATGGCGGATGCTGCGGCAGCTATCGACGCCGAGATCGCGGCCACAAACGCCAAGAGCTAGCTCGATTGAGTAGCGCACCCGCACGTGGCACACCTGGCAGCACATCCTGGCCCTCCGGGATGCTCTGCCAGGTGTGCCGTTTGCAAACCAACGTGACTGTGCTTTATAGTCGCTCCCGTTTGGGTGGCTCACAATAGGATGTAGCAAAAAACGTAGGTGCGGTTTGTAACCGCATATCTCTGGTTGAACGAGGTCGTGCGGTTACAAACCGTGCCTACGAATTGCTCGGTTATTTTGTAAACCTGCAAATGGGGGCTGGCCCCCGGTCAACCTCGATTTGTAACTGTTCAGCCACCCCTCCCAGCCTCCCCCGTGTACAGGGAGGAGCCAACAACTCCCTCCCTGTACACGGCTTACCTTTACCCACATCTTCCGTTACCAGAGGAGATGCTCGGTAAAATCTTCCGGGAAGCTGGGAGCTTCCCGGAAGATGCAGGTGTAAGCAAGCGCTGCACCACACTTGTGGGTAAAGGTAAGCTGTATACGGGGAGGGGTGGGGTGGGGTGAATAGTTACCTCGATTTGAAGAGTATCGCCATGAAGGAGGCCGCTATGACCAATGCTGTTGAACGTGTGGAATCTGTTTATAAGCGCCGCCATCATTTCACCATGCAGACACGTCAGACCATTGAAGCTTACATTGGCCTGACGCCTTATTTGGCCGGCTTTTTGATCTTTACGCTGGGGCCGATCCTCTATTCGCTCTATCTGTCATTCACAGACTACGACGTTCTATCGCCACCCAAGTGGATTGGGTCGGCCAACTATGTCAAGATGTTCACGGTCGACGGCTTGATTCCCCATTCCCTCTGGATCACCTTCAAGTACACCATTGTGGCGGTCCCCGCCGGTGTTGTTGTCGGCTACGCCCTGGGCCTGCTGCTTAATCAGAAGGCAGTGGGGCTTTCCTTCTGGCGCACGGCCTTTTACATGCCCTCGGTAGTACCGGCGATGGCGACCGCCTATCTCTTCATGTGGCTCCTCCAATCCGACTATGGCCTGATCAATACAGTGTTGCGTGCCGTGGGTCTGCCGGCGCCTAAGTGGTGGGGTGATCCGGACACGGTGATCTGGTGCTTCATCTTGATGGCGATCTGGGGCGCCGGCGGCGGTGTTGTTCTCTATCTTTCGTCGCTCCAGGGCGTTCCGACCGACCTTTACGACGCGGCGAAGGTCGATGGCGCCAACGTCTGGCAGCGCTTCCGCCATGTGACGCTGCCCATGACCTCGCCGGTGATCTTCTTCACCTTCCTGACGGGGATGATCGCCTCCTTCCAGGTCTTCACCCAGGTCTTTGTCAGCAGCAATGGCGGGCCGGCCAATGGCAGTCTCTTCTACATGCTCTATCTCTACCGGATCGCCTGGACGGAGTTGAAGATGGGCTACGCGGCGGCGATGGCCTGGATTCTGTTTGTGATCCTTTTGGTACTCACTGTTCTGGTGCTGCGCCTCTCAGGGCGGCTGGTCTACTATGCCGGCGAGGAAAGGAATTGAGATGATGAGATCTGATGCGCTGACCTCTGGCTCCGTGCGTTTCAATCGGTACCTGCTCGGCAGGCGGTTGGGGCGCGTCGTTTTTTATGCCGCCCTGGTGCTGTTCACCCTGCTCTTCCTGTCGCCCATGATCTGGATGATCAGTGCGTCGCTTAAGCCGGAAGGGTATGTCTTCGAATACCCACCGCGGCTTTGGGTACCCGGGGCTGTGGAGTTTGAAAATTACGCCGTGGCCTGGAGCCAGTTCCCCTTCTGGCGGGCCTTGGGTAATACTCTGACGATCATGGGCTGGAACATGGTGGGCGGTATCACAACGGCGGTGCTGACCGCCTATGTCTTTGCCCGCCTGCACTTCCCGGGTCGCAATACCCTTTTTGTCTTGGTCTTGAGCACCATGATGATCCCATCCCAGGTCACGCTGATCCCCCAGTACATTTTATTTCGCGAGCTCGGTTGGCTGGATTCATTCCTGCCGCTCACAGTGCCGGCCTTCTTTGGCGGCAGCGCCTTCGCCATCTTTCTGCTGCGTCAGTTTTTTATGTCAATCCCCCGCGACTATGATGACGCAGCGCGCATTGATGGCTGCAGCACCTTCGGCATCCTCTGGCGCATCATCGTGCCGCTCTCGCTGCCTGCCATCGGCACCCTGGCGATTTTCTCGTTTATGGGACATTGGAATGACTTCTTCGCGCCCCTGATCTACCTCAACAGCCAAGAGAAATACACGCTGGCGATCGCCATCCAGCAGTGGCAGCAAGTCGCCGTGATGGGCGCCGGCGCGTACCAGCCGCCGCTTTGGGTGCATATCATGGCCATGGCGACCGTCTTGACGATACCACCGGTGCTGGTCTACTTCTTCACCCAGCGCTACTTCATTCAAGGGATCGTGATCAGCGGTGTGAAGGGCTAGATCCCGTAGTTTCCGGGCTAACCGCACCCCGATGAAGAAGGGTGTTCAGCACGTAGCTCCGCAGGTGATCCCCTGGTAACCGGATCATCTGAATGCCGATTCATACCCTACTCAAGCTCAACCTTGGATAGCTTGAGTAATTACGGTAAAACAATTGAAAAGGAGACACCTTATGCTCACAACCGAACAACAGGCGCATTTTGCGACCTTTGGGTTTATTGTTTTGCGCCAAGCGTTTTCGCCGGCGGAGATGGAAACGATCAGCCATGCGTTTGAGGATGTGCTGACTGCCGACCGCCAGGGCCGGGCCTTTGAGGGGGTAAAGCGACAGGCAGTGCTGGGTTTTATTGAAAAACGTCCGCTGCTCACCCATCTCGTTGAAGATGACCGTATCTATGAGCCACTGGAACAGTTGCTGGGGCCGGGCTTTGTCTGGATTGGTTCCGATGGCAACCTCTATGTCGGCGACACCAACTGGCACCCGGACGGCTCGAACCTTGGCTATCGGCGGATCAAGGTGGCCTTCTATCTGGACCCCGTGACCAAAGAGAGCGGCTGTTTGCGTGTCATCCCCGCTTCGCACCAACCACCGCTGCACGAAGAGCTTAAGCCGCTGTTGGAACGGCGCGCTGATCTCACGGCGGCGCCCTTCGCGGTTCTGCCGCGTGATCTGCCCTGCTTCCCGTTAGAGTCGCAGCCGGGCGATGTGGTTTTCTTCGATCAGAACCTGTGGCATGCCGCTTTTGGTGGCCGCACCGGTCGCCGTATGTTCACGTTGAATTTCGGCGCCAAACCGACGGATGCAAGCCATATTGACTACTTGCAGCGCGTCTACCAGAGCAACCTGAAACATGTAGAGCAAATGCAGTATACGCAAAACAGTCGCGTCTATGAAGATGCTTTTCTCTACAGTGATCGACCGCGCATCCAAAGCATGGTAGGAAAATTAGTGGAATTGGGGTTCAAATAAAGGAGAAAATCATGGCGATTAAAATTGGCAGTGCGCCGGATTCGTGGGGCGTTTGGTTCCCGAGTGATCCGCTACAAACGCCCTGGTCGCGCTTTTTGGACGAAATTGCCGCCGCCGGTTACACATGGACCGAGTTGGGGCCGTATGGTTACTTACCCACTGATTTGCCCACCTTGCGTGCCGAGTTGGACAAGCGCGGCCTCAAGGTAGCCGCCACCTTTGCCATGGGCAACCTAGAAGAGCCGGCACAGTGGCCAAAGCTGGAGCAACAAGTGCTGGGCACCGGTGAACTGCTGGCTGCCCTGGGCGCCAAGTATCTCGTCTTGATCGATGATTCCTACACCGATCTCTTCACCGGTCAACTATTGGCGCCGCGCCGGCTGGAAGGCGCGGCCTGGCAACAGCTTGTGGCGACAACGCAGCGCGTGGCAGATCTAGTTCACAGCCGTTTTGGTCTCACGGTGGTCTTCCACCCCCACGCCGAAACGCATGTCGAATATGAAGATCAGATCGAGGCGCTCTTGGCCCAGACCGATCCTGCCACGGTGGCGCTCTGTCTGGACACGGGGCATCACGCCTATCGCGGTGGCGACCCGGTGGCCTTTATGCGTCGCCACCACCAGCGCATTCCTTACTTGCACATCAAAAGTGTGGACCGCGACGTGCAGAAGCGCGTCGAAGCCGAGAACATCCCCTTTGCCGCGGCGGTAAAGGGCGACATGTTCGTCGAACCCGCCAAGGGTGCGGTGGATTTCCTCGCCTTCCGTGACGTATTGCGTGAGATCAATTTTAACGGTTGGGCGATGGTGGAACAGGACATGTATCCCGCGCCTTTTGACAAACCCCTGCCGATCGCCAAGCGCACGCGCGCCTATCTGCGCGCCATTGGGATTGGTTGATTGGCTATCTCCTAGTCCAATGCTGCGTAGATGCCACGGCAGTAAATGTTGTAGGCTATTCACGGCCTCCTTTTTACGTGTTTGCATTTATCCTACAGTAGGATATAATGCAATAAGTTGGCAACACAGGGCTAGGAAGTAGGCGCGTTGTACACGTTCTCTGGAGCAATCAAATGCAAGCCTGGTTCAAAGTTACTGGGAGTAAACAAGCGACAAGGGGGCGCCCGCTACGCTTGGCCGTGCAAGAAGCGTTGGCCGGCTATTTGGCGATCTCGCTCTGGATCATCAGCTTCTTTGTCTTCACTCTTTTTCCGCTGGCAGCCTCCGCCTATAGTATGCCCAGCTCTTCACGACGCGGCCCCATGTACGCTTGGCGTTAGACTGAGCAATGCCATAGATGATAAAGATATACAGCCATTTACACGAGTAATACTATTATATTTCATTGATAATTTGCGGCACCTTAGCGCCTATCAGGAACAGAGCAAACTTATGGCGATTCCTATAACCAATCAGCGTTCATTGCTGCTCGTAGACCGACCGGCGCACCGCTGGCGGCGTCATCTTGCCTACTTTGTCATCTTGTCACCGTGGCTAGTGGGCTTTCTCCTCTGGACAGGCGGCCCCTTGGTGGCTTCCATGTATCTCAGCCTGACCCAATATGACATCATGACGCCAGCGGTATGGGTGGGGATGAGTAATTATCAGCAATTGTTCGCCGATGACCTCTTCTGGCAAGCGCTCAAAGTCACCAGCATCTACACTTTTGCCGGCGTGCCCTTGATGATGATCGTCTCGCTGGTGCTTGCCGTCCTGTTGAACCAGAAAGTGCCCGGGCTGGGCATCTTTCGGACGATTTTCTATCTGCCGACAGTGACAACGGGTAGCCGTGGCGTTGCTCTGGGTATGGCTGTTACAACCTGATTTTGGCTTGATTAACAATCTACTCTGGAGTATCTTCCATATCCGAGGGCCGCAGTGGCTCTATGACGAACATTGGGTGCTCCCGGCCTTGATTTTAAAGAGCCTCTGGGGCGTGGGCGGCCCGATGTTGATCTATCTGGCCTCGTTACAGGGGATCCCTACCCAGTTATATGAAGCGGCCGAGATCGACGGCGCTAACGCTTGGCGGCGCTTCTGGAGTGTCACACTGCCCATGCTGGTCTGGCGCGGGTGCGCGCTTATGCAGGGATTGCCAATGTGCGTGCCTATGCGGGGATTGCCAACGTTCGTGCCTATGCTGGTCTGGCTAGTGTACGCGCCTATGCTGGATTGGCACGCGTACGCGCCTATGCGGGTCTCAGCCCGCGCCAGATGCATGCACCTGCCATGTCGTCGGACGGCAATGTGATTCTCTTTGATGACCATGTCGATTACCGCACAAATCAGGGCATCTTTACGCTACAAGCCATTCCCGCGCTTCCCGATCCACCGGCCTGGGCAACCGTGGTCGGCAAAGCCTATCGACTGGCAACGACGCAGGGACTTTCGCTGACAGGGGCGTCGCTACTCTTTAGTTATCTGGAAAGTGATGTCAACCCGGGTGAAGAGCAGAATTTGCGGATCTACTATCAGGCGGATGGCGATCACAGGTGGCAAATGCTCTACACCGTGCATGATCGTAATCAAAACCAACTCTCGGCGCCAGTTGTTAGCTCTGGCATCTATGCTGTGCTGTCGAGCGTGGATGTCAGCTTGAGCAAGGGCTGGAACCTCTTCGGCTATCCCGTACGCAATACGACGACGATTACTAATGCGCTCGCGTCGGTCGTGCCAACGGACACCGTAACCGTATACGCGCCCGCCGTGGATGGCGGGTGGCTGGTCTACGACACCAGCGCGCCACCGTGGGTCAACGACCCGATCACGCTGAGTTATGGCGCGGGCTACTACCTCTATGCTTCGCACGCCATCACGCTGCAACTCAAAGGCGCTGCCGCGTCGGCGGAGCCTGTCACTCTACCACCGGTAAATGCAGTTCCAGCTATTACTGTGCCTGTCGTTTATTACGGCGTAATTTCTAATACGCTGGCCCCGTCTGTAACAACGACAGTTACCGTGTCGATGAATAACACTATTTGTGGGGAAAGCAGGCTCGAACCATCTGCTACTAGATTCAAGGTCAAGGTCGATGGTTCTTCCCCTTGTGTAGGTTCCGACACACAACCTACGATCAAGGTGGGTGGCCAACTTGTGACATCAACCATCCAGCATACGACAAACCTCAATGCGCCCACTATCACGCTCACACCTTCGCCAACCGTGGCGTCACTGCCCACGAGCACGGTCACAGCACTCACGTTGCAACTGCCGCCAGCCCAGGAAGCTAGCGCACCACAGCCTATATCCTCCGCACGCATCACCAGCACAGTGACACCTACAGCAACGCTTACTCCAGCCGTGAGCGAACCACTGATCGTAAACCCAACCGCGGGTGACTGTACTGAGCTTGTCATTGATGGCGGCTTTGAACAAAGAGAAGTCTGGCAACTCCCCCTCACCGATAGCCAAGCGCGCATTATGGCTGATGATGATAACTCTGGCAATTCTCTACTTTTGCTGGGTCTCCAACCGGATGCCCCGGTGCGCTATTTCGATACGATTACCTATAGCAGCGCCTATCAAGCCATTACTATTCCAACTGATGCGACGCAAGTTACCTTGCGCCTGCGCTATTGGCCGCAGAACAGTGCACCGAATGACAACTGGCGTGTGGCGTTGCTTGACCCCATCTCTCATCTGCCTGTAACAACCCTTCTACGTGGTGTGGAAAGCGCGCAAGGATGGCGCGACGATAATCACTTCGACCTCAACAACTATCGTGGGCGCGCCATGTTGCTCTACTTCGAGGTGCGCAACGATTCGCACGACGCCAATGGTCGCACAGCCGTGTTGGTCGATGATGTAAGTATCCAGCTCTGTGGGGTCGCTGCTCATGGAAAAAGCAAATAATGACCGCTGAAGCAATAAGGATAACGACAATATGGTTCAAGCACAGCACAACCTGCCTTATGTATCTAATCCCCACGAACGCCAGCACCTCGATCTCTACCTGCCGGCTACAACCAAACCAGCGCCGCTCATCCTTTGGGTGCATGGTGGCGCATGGCGCGCGGGGAGCAAGGAAGACAAGGTTCCGCTGGAGTACCTGGCGGATGGCTATGCGGTGGCGTCGATCAACTACCGTTTGAGCCAACATGCCGTCTTCCCGGCCCAGTTGGAAGATTGCAAAGCGGCTGTACGCTGGTTACGCGCTCATGCCGAGCAATTCAAGCTGGACCCGCACCGTTTTGGCGCGTGGGGACGTTCAGCGGGTGGTCATTTGGTCGCCTTACTCGGTGTGACCGGTGGGCGATCAGAATTTACTGTTGGTGAACATTTGGATCTATCGGATCGGGTGCAGGCGGTGGTGGACTATTTTGGGCCGACCGACTTTCTGCAAATGGACCTGCAGCGGCCACCCGACGGCATGATCCACAACACACCCGATTCGCCGGAGTCGCAGTTGGTGGGCGGATTTATTGTCGATCATCCTGACCGGGTGGCGCGGGCCAATCCGATCACCTATGTAACGCGTGAGGTGCCACCCTTTTTGATCGTACACGGCGATCAGGATCCAGTAGTGCCACACCATCAGAGCGAGTTGCTGGTGGCTGCGCTGCAACAGACCGGCGTCGATGTCACCCTCTACACTGTCAAAGGCGGTGGGCATGGTGGGTTTACCGATCCACAACTAGCGCAGGTAACGCGCACGTTTCTTGCCCAGCATCTCCAGTAAAGGTGGAAAGGGACGACAGAGAGACTTGATAGGTTTGCGAAACCTGTCAGGTCTAG
>Ga0163153_10007109_pt1 | contig 12202 bp, 10 predicted proteins | sample OliLakLV19MP6IB1_FD_148629 | JGI IMG/M metagenome (GOLD analysis project Ga0163153, IMG submission 148629) | Freshwater microbial mat bacterial communities from Lake Vanda, McMurdo Dry Valleys, Antarctica - Oligotrophic Lake LV.19.MP6.IB-1 | ecosystem: Environmental > Aquatic > Freshwater >... | reverse complement strand
TGTTATAGTATCAAAAATTGTTATTTACAACTAAAACAACTCACATGGTAAAGAATTTACGAAAAGTGTATTTCATATACAGAAAATACACTAAGCCCCATCAAAAATGGGCAATTGGATCAATTTCCGCATACTCATTTGCAACTTTTATTTCACATGTCCTAGCTCCAATGCTTGTCGCATCGCTCTTAGTAATTATGACCAAAAAAGAAGTGGGTATAGTTACTACCTTTTGGCAATTAGTTGGTATCATCGTGATTGCGCAAGTGTTTTTTCGACTAGGGGATTGGTGTTTAAGTGTGTTTGAAAATAAATCAATCCTCACTCTCCATCAAAAATCCTTAGAAGTAGTCATTACACAACCGCATTACTTTTTTGCGAACAGTCATTCAGGTGCACTCATTGCTCAAATGAATCGTTTCAGAAAAAGTTTTGAGGGTATGTTTGATAGTATTGCCTACACATTCTTGTTTTCTTTTGTGCAAGTCATTGGGATCTGTGTTGTCTTATTTATTAAGGCGCCATTGTTAGGAACGATAGTATTATGTTGGGCCATGTTGTATATATTTATTAGTACAAAAATGGCGAAAATTCGTATACCAGTGGACTCAAAAGAAGCACAGCTCAGTTCGGATCTTACAGCAGTGACTGCGGATATCATTAGTAATGCAATTACTGTACTAATCTTCGGTCAGCGCAAAAAGGAAATCGCTCATTTTCAAGAGCAAAACGAATTGTATGCAAAAGCTCAAAAGAAATCATGGACGTATAGTAATTTACAAAATGGTGTTCAGGGTTTTTTGACCGTAGTATTAGAGCTTGGAAGTCTCGGTACTGCTGTTGTTTTGTGGACTAAGGGAAAAATGAGTGCGGCAGATGTTGCACTTGTATACCTGTATATGAAAATTATTTCTGACACTATGTGGGAAGTCGGGAGAACATTTGTGCGATTTACAAAATACAATACCGACGCTTACGAAATGGTAGAAATTTTTGAAAAGACTCCCGAGGTATGCATGAATGATCTTTCAGAAGATCATGAGATTGCCGACGGCTCTGTCGTTATTAAAAACCTTACCTTTAGTTACTCTATAGGAAAGAATGTATTTGACAGCTTAGATCTCACTATTGAACATGGCCAACATGTAGGAGTAGTGGGAAGTACAGGGGCAGGCAAATCGACACTGATTGCCATGCTCATGAAGCTCCGCGACCCAAATAACGGTATTATCGAAATCGGTGGTACTAATATTGCGGATATTGCACACGATGCCTTGCGCAGGCAGATTGCCATAGTTCCTCAAGATGTGTCACTCCTAGACCGAACAATATTTCAAAATATTGCGTATGGGAAAGATGATGCAACACTCGAGCAAGTCATAGAAGTTGCACACAAAGCTATGATCCATACTGAGATCATACGTTTTGACAAAGGGTACGAAACGGTTGTTGGGGAACGTGGCATAAAGCTTTCTGGTGGACAACGGCAGCGCATTGCGATTGCACGAGCACTGCTGATAGATGCAAAAATTATCATCTTGGATGAAGCTACAAGTTCACTTGATGCAATTACAGAAACGTATATTCGAGATATTTTGCAAAATCATCTCAAAGATATAACTGTAATTATCATCGCTCATCGATTGGCAACCGTGCGTCACTGTGATCGTATTATCGTCTTAAACGACGGTAAGATTACACAGGATGGCTCACATGAAGTGCTTATGCAAGAAGACGGGACGTATGCAGAATTAGTTCGGCATCAATTTGCCAATTAATTCAAAACAGCTAACAATTAGTTAGCTGTTTTTTTATTCCCGCTTTTTAAGCGACGCGTTTAAGGAGGCGGCGTCGGCGTATTCGAGCTCGGCGCCACTTGAGAGTCCACGGCCAAGTGACGTAACTGCAAAGGTTATAGAAAGAGGACCAAGCATTTCGCGAATTGCAAAATCAGTGTGCTCACCGTTGGGAGTGATCGGGAAGGCAAGGATAATCTCTTTGAGATCGAGGGTCTCATGTTTGACACGTTCGATCAAGAGCTGCACATTTGTACCTGCAAGAACGTTTTTTTGGACGATAGGGATCAAACCACCAAGTACAAAAAAGAGTCCGTTGTAGGTAGTCTTAGCAAACGAATCGATATCCTGACTCTTCTCCACGACTAAAAGCTGTGTGTGGTCCCGCATCACACTGCTACAGGTCTCACACAACCCCGCCCCGCCTTCAAAGATGCGTTGGCACTTCGTACAAGTATGCGCCTGACTTCGGGCACGGATGAGTTCTTTGGCAAGGCTTGCTACATAACTCTCTGGTTGGGTAAGTACAAAGTATGCAAAACGCATCGCTTGGCGTCTTCCGATCCCTGGGAATTTCAGGAAAAGATCAGCTAATTGTTGGAGGTTGCGTTCCATTGAGAGATTAAAAGTCGTCAAAGCTTGTGGTCTTTGGTGCGGTCATACCGGCAGCATGCGCTTTATCGATAGAAAGAAAGGAAGTAGTCTTTGCATCAAAGTGTAGTTGTACCGCACCGACGGCACCGTTTCGGTGTTTTTCAATCAAGATGTCGGTAAGGAAGTCCTTCTCGTCCTTGTATCGGTCTTCGCGGTGAATAAACATCACCACATCGGCGTCCTGCTCAATAGAACCGGAGTCACGCAGATCAGAAAGTCGAGGTTTGCCGCCACGAGTTTCGACTGCACGAGAGAGCTGTGCAAGTGCAAGGACAGGGACTTCGAGTTCACGAGCGAGTTGCTTCAGTGAGCGCGAGATTTCAGTGACCTGATTTACCATGTTGTCGTAGTTTTTGGATGTTTGCATGAGCTGCAAATAGTCGATGACGATCAGTCCCAATCCGTGTTCACTTTTGAGGCGTCGTGCAACAGAGCGCATCTTTACGATCGAGTTTCCTGCTTGGTCATCGATATAGATAGGTGCCTTCTGTAGTCGACTTGCAGCTTCTTGGAGTGTGGTGAAATGCTGATTTGTCAGGCCATGTCCAGTGCGGATCGACCATGCATCGACGCGAGATTCGGCAGAGAGCATACGTTGGACGAGTTGTTGTGCGGACATTTCGAGTGAGAAGATCCCGACAGGTACACCCGAGAGTGCAACATTGCGGACGATATCGAGTGCAAATGTCGTCTTTCCCATACTAGGGCGAGCGGCGAGGATGATGAGGTCAGACTTTTGAAGTCCTGCGAGCAAATTATCGAGATCAGGGAATCCGGTAGGTACACCACGCACTTCATCTTTGTGATCGCGAAGGTACTCAATTTGTTCAACTGTTTCTACAAGTGATTGTTTGATCGAGACAAAGGCACTCTTACTACTCAGCGTCGAAGATATGCGAAAGATACTTTTCTCAGCTGCATCGAGGATGTCGGGTGCCGGCATGTCGTTTTCTTCGTATGAAAGTGTGGCAATTGATTCAGAGGCATCGATGAGAGACCTGAGAATAAATTTCTTGTAGACGATATCAGCGTAGTGGCGAATGTTTACCGTAGAGGGGACATTACTCATGAGCTCATTGAGATAACTATTGCCGCCAATGTTTGCAAGAGTTTTGGTTTCTTTGAGGGCATTTGCAATAGAAAGCACGTCGATCGGTTCGTTTTTGAGCGACATATCCATAATCGTTTTAAAGATGATGGCGTGCTTCTTCGCATAGAACATGTCCGGGGTGAGAAGGTCTACTATTTCGTGAATTGCAGCAGGGCGAAGCATGAGTGCACCGAGTACTGCCTGTTCACTTTCGAGTGAGTGAGGGGGGATGCGGAGATTGGCGAGGCCTGCGGGCTTGTTCATAAGATTGATTGTAGCATCTAGGTCAACGCTTTAAAACTTTTGAAAATCCACCATTTTTGGTACTATATGCACATGTCTTCCACAGCTATTGGCACATCTACAGGCCCTAAAAAGCGACTATTCTCTGGTATGCAGTCTACTGGCCGAATCCACATTGGAAACTACTTTGGCGCACTCAAGCAATTCGTCGATCTCCAAGACGAGTACGAATGTTTTATTTTTATTGCAAATATTCATTCACTCACCGGTCTTCCCACCAAGGAAACACTTGTCAATGACACACGCAACCTTATACTCGATTATCTTGCCGCAGGTCTCGATCCCAAAAAGGTCACGATATTTAAACAATCCGATGTTCCTGCACACACGAGCCTTGCGTGGATATTTTCAAACTTTGTGACCAATGCATACCTCGAGCGAGCCCACGCATTCAAAGATGCGGAAAATAAAAAGAAAGAAGTAACAACGGGTACCTTTATCTATCCGGTACTGATGGCGGCCGATATATTGCTCTACAACAGTGATGTCGTACCCGTTGGCAAAGACCAAAAGCAGCATGTCGAGTACACGCGTGACATCGCTGGTAAATTCAACAACCAATACGGCGAACTATTTAAACTCCCTAAAGAATTGATTTTAGAATTAGTAGAAACTATCCCTGGTACTGATGGGCAAAAGATGAGCAAGAGCTACGGCAACACTATTCCACTTTCTGCAACTGACGAAGAGATCACGAAAGCAGTGATGAGTATCCCTACTGACTCAAGAGGGAAGGATGAAGAAAAAAATCCTGACGATATGGTGCTCTATCAGATCCACAAACTCTTTAATCCGACAGTAGAACTCAAAGCACAATACACCCAAGGTCTCGGCTACGGCGATGCCAAAAAGATGCTTATAGCCGACATCATCGCCTTTGTGACCCCGATGCGCGAACGCCGCACAGTCTACGAAAACGATCCAAAGCTTGTCCAAGAAATACTTCTTCAAGGCGCTATGAAAGCAAACGAGATCGCGATGAAGAAATTAACGAGTGTGTACGAAGCAGTAGGATTAATTGATTAAATTTCATACATGAAACATTCTTCTTTTTTCAAACGTGTTTTAGGTTTTTTTAAACCATTCCGAAAACCTTTTGCCATTGTTACAGCATTAATGCTTTTTGGACAATTACTCAATGCCTTCTCTCCTTTGTTATTTAGTAAAGGTGTTGATGCTGTTATAGATGGTAATGCTAAATTAACGGCTTACTTTTTGATTACAGCATTTGCAATTACATTTTTTAGAGATCAAATTCTTGCATTTATCCGAGAACGAGTTGAAATTTCAAAGCTTGATTTTGCAATTGATAAAACTTTTTCAGTACTATCACTAAGTCGAATGTTTCAGTTTTCGATTGGGCAGCATATAAATGAACACTCCGGTGTTAAACAGACAATTGTCAGTAAGGGGCAAAATTCTCTTTCAGGATTTATGTTTTCGATATTAAATAATATTCTCCCGAGCTTCATACAGATAGTTGCTATGTCTGCTTTCTTGTTTTATTTTGATTGGCGAGTTGCATCTGTAGCTTTAGTATTTGTGGTGCTGTACATAATTGCTTCATATTTTAGAAATGTAAAAGTTTTTCCTAAACTCGATGAGGTTAGGAAAAAAAATCAAGGTCAATCAAAACTTCAGTCGGAATTATTCAGAAATTCAACACTGGTGATAGCTGAAGCTCAAGAACTTAAAACTACCGATGACTTTAAGTACAAATACGATAACGTGACTGATTTTGGTATTTCAACCTGGAACTCATATTTAGTAAATTTTTATATCCATAGAACTATTATCACTATAGGACAGTACGCAACTCTTGGAATGGGAGCGTATTATATTTTAATAGGTAATCATTCAGCGGGAATGTTTGTTGCGTTATGGGCGTGGACAAACGGAGTGTTCAGCAATCTTATGAGCATAATGAACTCCCAACGGCACACGCTTTCACAAATTGTCGAGATCAAAAAATATTTTGAACTTCTCGATATTACACCTGATATAGAGCCAAATATTGGAGGAAAAACTATTGAAAACTTACAGGGTAGTATTGAATTCAAACATGTGAGCTTTGCATATCCATATCGCAAGTCTGCGCAAGAAGAAGAGGATGAAACTGATATTGAAAAAGATCAGGAGCACACTATCGAAGACATTAGCTTCACTATCCCTGCAGGTGCAAAGGTAGGGTTTGTCGGAGTATCTGGATCAGGCAAGTCCACGATGGTCAACCTTATGCGTCGCTACTACGATACGACCAGTGGCGAAATACTTATCGATGGTGTCCCACTCAAAGAACTTGACCTGCATTGGCTTCGCTCTCAGATCGGCAACGTTGAACAAAAGATAGAACTCTTCGATCGCAGTATTCGAGACAATATACTCTTTGGTTTGCCGGGTAGTACAGAAATAGATGAAGCAAAGCTTCAAAAAGCTGTCAAAGACGCATCACTCACTGACTTTATTAACAAACTCAAAGATCATGGACTCGATACGATGATTGGAGAAGGTGGTATCAAAGTCTCCGGTGGAGAGCGTCAACGCATCGGTATCGCACGCGCATTAATCAAAGATCCCAAGATCCTTATATTCGATGAAGCAACTTCAGCCCTCGACTCGATCAACGAAAAGCTCATCCACGATGCGATCAATCGCAGTGCAGCAGGACGAACGACTATCATCATCGCGCACCGACTCTCTACCGTCATGGATGCGGACATCATCTTTGTTGTCGCAGATGGCAAGATAGTTGGGCAGGGGACTCATGCAGAGCTTGAAAAGAAAAATAAGGAATACCAAAAACTTATCAAAAATCAGATATTAGTAGGATAAGTTCTGGTAAAAAATTGTGAAAATCCGGGCGTAAAAGTACTGCAAATTCTACCCCAAAACCTCAATCAGTATTGAGGTTTTTTACTTGCAATTTATATAAATTATGGTATTATACATAAAATCATTTTTCATCATTAAAAAACTATAACGTATGTCCTATACATGGGTTGATTATTACAAAAACAGGGGTACTAAACCCCGCAGTGAACTACGGGAGGCATTACCGTATATCACCACCGGTACCAACGCACTCGATCTCGGGTGCGGCGCATTTGTCGAATCTAGATACATGCTCGAAAAAGGATTTAGTGTTGTTGCAGTTGATCCCGAGATTTCACTTTCTTTATACCTCGATGACATCACAAACGACAATTTTACCTTTGAGTGCGTACCTGTTCAAAACTTTGATTTTCCTAAAAACGAATTTGATTTCGTATGTGCAAATTATTCACTGCCATTTGTTACCAAGAGAAAGCACCGATTTATATTTGATTCTATATACGAATCATTGAGACCTGGTGGTATATTTGCTTTTCAGCTATTTGGTAAGTATGACCAACGCAACGTATGGTGGAGGAACTCACTTTGCTTTCATTCTGAAGATGAGATAATGGAGCTGATCAGTAAATTTGAACTGGTAGATTTCGATGAAGCCCAGCATTTTACAAAACTTGCCGGAGGGAAGCAAAATTTCTCTCACGTGTATCGAGTGATCGTAAAGAAGTAGTTTACGAGCCCCAGAAATGGGGCTTTTTATTTACTTGCTTTTTAAATAATTTGTGTTACTATAATAAAAATTAAAAAACTTATATTATGGACACAACAACCTGTATTGTTGCCTTAAAACATGGCGATAAAGTTTACCTTGGCGGAGATTCTGCTGCTACCAATGAAAGTTTAAAAATCTCAATTCGTAAAGACCCTAAGGTTTTTGTAAAAGATGATGCTGATGAAAACACGTGGTTATTTGGATTTACTTCGAGTTATCGTATGGGGCAACTCATACAGCATGTACTAGTACTTCCTATAATAGATAGAAAGAAGGATGAAAAGGATTTATTAGGTTATATGGTAAGAAAGTTTATCCCTGCATTACAAAAATGCTTACGTGAAGGCGGGTATGAAACAAAAAAAGAAGAACGAACAACTGGGGGTACGTTTATTGTTGCGGTGAAAGGAGAGGTATTTAAGATACAAAGCGACTACCAGGTGTCTGTTCATGCAGAAAATTTTTGTGCAACCGGATGTGGGGAAGATCTCGCCCTTGGTGCATTATATGCAACTAAAGATTGGCAGGATCCGGAAAAGCGCCTAACGATTGCCCTCGAAGCAGCAGAAACATTTAGTGCTGGTGTGCAAAGACCCTTTATCATCATTAGTGCATAGGTAAGATATATGATTACAGCCCCGGAAATTTCCGGGGTTTTTACTTGTATTTTTATATAAATGTGTTATAGTAATAAAAAACTAAACCACATATAATCACCTTAAAAACTTAATATGGATGAAAAAAAATCAAAGCAAATTCACCTCGTATACGTCTACATTGCGACGTATCAATCGATTTATTCTTGATAAAAACACTAAGAAATTGCTGATATGGCTTATCCCTCTTGGTATCCTTATAGAACAAGGATGGGTAGCTGACAATTACTTAATTGGTCAAATAATCAATCTCGTAGCCGGTCAAAAATCTTTGTTCGCGCATACTCCGCTTATTGTAGCTACAAGTATCTTGATTGGGTACTATATCGTATCTGTGACAGTGCGCTACATTGCGACCATACTTGGGAGAAGATATCAAAGTTATCTGACAAATAAAACGCAAAATTCGTTTTGGGATGCAGTTGCCCATCTTGAAGTACAAGATAGAGAAAATCCTGATATTCAAAACGCTATTAGCGACGCTCAGCGCAATTATGATGCGGTGAACGGAATATTTAATACCCAAATGACTATTTTGGAATCTGTTGTGACATTTATTATGTCGATTGCTGTACTGAGTAGTCTCGAATGGTGGTATTCAATTGTCATTGTGGTAATGGTTATCCCTGGGCTTATACTCAATCGAAACCGCAGGATCAACAACTACTACAAACAAAAAAGTAGAAATGAGCTTGGCAGATATCGTAACGAACTTTCTTCTCATATTGGTACCAAAGAGACATTATTGCATGGCTCACTGGACTATTTTCTCAATTTGTACAAAAGCCTGCGAACTCACTTGGTGTCTGCAGACGCAAAATACCAAAATAAGCTTGCAGTATTCCAACTTCTGGGAAACACAATTAGATATTTACTCATGGGTATTATCTATTACGCTGTATTTTTGAAAATGAAAACAGGGTTGATACCTATCGGAAGTATTCTTCTTCTCTTTGGTTCAATACGCAGACTTGAAGATAATCTCAATTCTGTATTGAGTGAAATAATCAATCTTGAACAAAAAGTACGCGAGGCAAATGACTTCTTTATGATTATAGATATCAAACCTTCAATTCTGATATCCGAATCGCCTGTGTCATTTGACGCTACTAAAGCTCCTTCGATTGAGTTTGATGACGTGTGGTTCAAGTATCCTGGAACTGATGAGTATGTACTCAAAGGAGTAAGCTTTAAGATCAATTCAGAAGAACGATTTGGTATTATAGGAGAAAATGGAAGTGGGAAGACAACGCTCTCACTTCTTATGGTTCGTATGTACGATACTACTATGGGATCTATTCGTATCAACGGCATCGATATCCGGCTCATCGATCGTGCACAACTCTTTTCGATTACTGGTGCCGTGTTCCAAGATTTTAATTTGTTTGAAGCACGTATCAAAGAAACAATCAGAGTTGCCGCTGTAGATAAGAAGTATACCTTTGAAGATATACGTTCTGCTGCCGAAAAGGTAGGGCTTTCAGCATTTATCGAAAATCTTGAACAGAAATACGATCATAAGATTGGTAGGATGTACAAAGGAGGTATCAAGCTTTCCGGAGGTCAAAAGCAAAAAGTTGCAATTGCAGGATTATTGTATAGAGACTCAAAGCTCATTATTCTTGATGAATTGACTTCTGCGCTTAGCCCAACAGCGGAACAACAGATTATTGAGCAATATACCAAGATTATAGAAGGGAAGACATGTGTCGTGATTTGTCATAGATACAAGTCATTGCAATTTGTCCAAAAGATCATGGTGCTTGATGAAGGTAAGATTGTAGAAAACGGTACACACAAAGATTTGATGAATAAAAATGGTTTATACGCAAAACTGTTTAGCGCAGCACAACTCAAGGTTGTATAATGTATAATGTAAGCCCCGGAAATTTCCGGGGTTTTTTTGACAAAAATATTGGATGTGGTAGTGTGTATAAAAACTCCTTAGTATGAAAAGATCAAAACCTCAACTATTGAACTTTGAAATGGGTATACCATTTCGTTTACTTCAAATAGCTACTGAACACATCGATCAAAGTCTATTTGGTTTTACCGGGGCAGTTGAAGCATATAACAGTCTGTTTGAAACAGGGGTATACCACAAAACTACTGATACTGAATTAGTACCTATTGTGCAAAGTATGCTGTTTAACTGTCCTGATGAAAACCACCCAGTTTTCGTTGCACTAAGAAAAAGACGTAGTCAATACAGTCGAACTCAGTAAGTACTAATATTACATATTTAAATTACCCCGTAACCTACGGGGCTTTTTTTATTGAAACATTTGTGGCATAATCCGGACACTATGGAACGCACATACATTGGGGATTTGAGTGGGAAGGCTACAGAAACAGTGCTCATCAAAGGGTGGATCGACGTACGCCGAGACCAGGGCAAAATGGTCTTTTTTGACTTTCGTGACATGACGGGCACCATCCAAGGAGTCGTCCTTCCGATGCGTCCTGAGGTGATCGAGATTGCAAAAACATGTCGTCCAGAAACAGTGGTGGCAATTGAGGGGATTGTAAACAAGCGTCCAGAACGCAATGTAGTGAATGACAAAGTAAATGGCGACATTGAACTTGAAGTTACTACTATCACTATCCTCAACCACGCAGAACCGCTGCCATTTGAGATCAATGTCGACACCTCAACTGTGGGCGAAGAAGTACGTTTGACACACCGCTATCTCGACCTCAGAAGCGCTCGCATGCAGCACAACATCCGTATGCGCGATGCGATGATTATGCATGCACGCAACTACCTGCACGCACAGAAGTTTATCGAAGTAGAAACACCGATCCTCACCAAATCTACCCCCGAAGGTGCGCGTGACTATGTCGTTCCATCACGTTTGTACCCAGGCGCATTTTACGCACTTCCACAGTCGCCTCAGCAGTACAAACAACTCTTGATGACTGGTGGTATCGAACGATACTTTCAAATAGCAAAATGTATGCGCGACGAAGACGGTCGTGGCGATCGTCAACCCGAATTTACTCAGCTCGATATGGAAATGAGCTTTGTAACTCGTGAAGAGGTAATGAAGCTCAATGAAGCACTTCTGATCGACATCGTGACGACACTTTTTCCTGAAAAGAAAATCCAAGAGATTCCATTTCCTCGCATTTCATACGCAGATGCAATGTCCAAATACGGCAACGACCGCCCCGACATACGCACTGATAAAAATGACCCCAACCTCCTCGCATTTGCTTGGGTAGTAGATTTCCCGTTTTTTGAACAAACTTCCAAGAGCGACAACCCGCAAGCAGAAGGCGAGTGGACGTTTACGCACAATCCATTTTCCCGCCCAGTAGACGAGCACATGAATAATCTTATGGAGAAAAAAGACCTCGCATCCATTCTCACCACGCAATACGACATCTGTCTCAACGGTTACGAAATCGGCGGCGGATCAATTCGTAACCACACATATGACGCACTCATGAAAGTATTTGAAATCCTCGGGCATAGTACTGAGGATATAGAACAGAATTTTGGGCACATGCTAACCGCATTTAAGACTGGCACTCCTCCACATGGTGGCATCGCATGGGGACTTGACCGACTTCTCATGCTCCTTCTCGACGAACCCAACATCCGTGAAGTCATGGCTTTCCCAAAAACCGGAGAAGGGAAGGATCCGATGATGCAGTCACCGTCAACTATCTCTGACAAACAACTAGATGAACTTCATATTGTATTGAAAAAAATAGAGAAGAAATAGTTCGACAAGCTCACCATACATAAAAAACCGCCCATAAAATATGAGCGGCTACGTTAGTTCAGTTCATTTTTTTGAAAATTATTTTATTTTGTAATAAAACATACTAATATCCCAACCAACAAGTCCGTTTCCAGTTTTGCGCTTGAGATAATCAGATGTGTTTTCACAATATTCAGTGAATGCTTTTTGAATAGTTCCCTGAGGGAAATATTCAAAATTAATTCCCATCTGTTCTTTTGATGCTTCGCGTATTGTAATTGATAGATAAAGGGGACTTTCGGCCCATTCTTTTGCAATCTCCTCAAGTTGCTGTTGGGTAATATTTTTACTAAATTTCCATGTACCAACAAAGTGGTTAATTTTTTCTGATG
>Ga0163153_10007107_pt1 | contig 12203 bp, 2 predicted proteins | sample OliLakLV19MP6IB1_FD_148629 | JGI IMG/M metagenome (GOLD analysis project Ga0163153, IMG submission 148629) | Freshwater microbial mat bacterial communities from Lake Vanda, McMurdo Dry Valleys, Antarctica - Oligotrophic Lake LV.19.MP6.IB-1 | ecosystem: Environmental > Aquatic > Freshwater > Lake... | reverse complement strand
TGCGGCTGTCCTTACGAATCCTTCGATGCGACCGCTCAGTTGCTCGCGGCGCTTTCGCCGGGGGCCAGGCTGACGATTCACGTGATCGTAGAATCCGCTGGCGCTGACGCCCAGCACCCGGCACTGAAGTCGCACCGGCCATTGTCTGCGATGGTCGGCGATGAAGATGAATTTCATCGTTGCTCCTTCGCGAAGAAGGTGGCCGCTTTTTTTAAAATCTCACGCTCCATCCGCAGCTCGCGGTTCTCCTCACGGAGCCGGCGGTTCTCCGCTTCCAGATCCGTCTGCTCGCGAGGCAACAGCGTCTTCTTCCACGCACAGAGCGTGGTCTGCGATACGCCCAGCGCTTCGCTCGCCTTGCCAAGGCTGTAACCCTGGTCGGTCATGAGCTTGACCGCATCACGCTTGAACTGCTCGTTGTAAACTTTTCGGGCCATGAACGGGCTCCTGTGCAACGGCGGAGGAAGCACCATCCTCCACCAGTTCCCCGCGTCCGTCCAAACGGGGGAAGCTCAGCGAGAGAAACAGATCGAACTGGTGCTGATGAGCACATCATCCCTCTACGGTGATTTGCAAGGCATCATCGGAAACACCATGCCGGAGATCGAAGCGGTGTGCTTGTTGCAACTGCCCAAGCCTTTGGACGACGAGTGATGTTGTGCCGGCAGAGGTCCGGAGCTGATCGGACGATTGCGCCTGATCATTGGGGACCGGTCCAGATGTGGCCTACCTGGTTCCTGATGTTCCTTTCGATGCTCGCCGAAGCATGGTTCGTCCGCCGCGATGCCCGGATTCAATTCCTCAAGCTCCAGATCGAATTGCTGTGCAAGATGCTCGACGGCAACCGAGTCATCCTCTCGCCACAGGACCGTGAGCGACTGCTCGCAAGTGGTGCGGCGATTAAGCATGAGGTTGTTTATGTACTTGGCATTGTCGCTGTCAAGACCTATCGTCGCTGGCTCCGGGAACAGGACGAAGGAAGGGCACCGGGCCGTGTCGGCCTTCGCCGACTACCATAACACCAAGCGCCCTCATCAAAGCCTCGACAAACCTGCCGCTGCCGTTCCAAGGTCAGCCACCTCCGGCACAGGAATGCGAGCCTCGTGGGCGGATTCGCCGGGAGCGTATCCTCGGCGGGTTGCTCAACCACTATTACCGGGCAGCTGCATGATTCACCGAGAAACACGGGCAGTGCCCGACATTTTGGACCCGCGCCGCGGGTGAACCACCTCACCCTCGCTGCGGGTGGACCACCTCACCACCTCACAATGGGCCCACAGGCGGCTGTGCAGTGGCACGGTCATTGAACCAATGATCGAAACGACTTCGCCAAGTGCGCGGTCGGCCCTGCACGGATGACGACCTTGCCTGGCTCTCAGCAATGCCGGAGACCAGAATCGCCGGTTTGTCTTTCGCGTCGAATGATGGCAGCATCGCGAATCGAGTGATCGGGGCACGCTTGCCAATGTCTGCGACGGACATGCTGAACAGCGCCGCCACAGTGGCAAGGCTGCTCTGCGATGCCGGTGAAGCCTCAGCCGGTGCCAAAACCATTACGTTTGCGGCGATGTCCTGAAGCGTAACTGGGCTTTCACTGAACGCTGTCATCGGTGCGGAAGGGAAACTCGGTTCGTCTGTCGGCAACAATGTGAACTGCCTGTTCCGAACCAGAATCACGTCGTCACCAAGGATGGCGCCTGAACCGTTGAAGTCATGAAACGCGCTATAACTCGCCGCTGCCGTCGTCCTGAACTGGGCGTTGCGCGTCTGGATTACGTCGTCGCCCAGAACTGTATTGTCGCGATTGACATCACCAGGCAGGACATTGAAACGGAACGTGAAATCGCCGCCCGCTGAGCCGTCCCCGGAAATGGCAGCGCCAGAGCCAGTCGTCCAATCGCCGTCGAGCGGATTGCCGCTTGCATCGGTGACAGTGTCCAGAACTCGCAGCAGCCATTTGTCAGCCGTGAGCGGAGTGGAGAATGTCCATGTGGCGGTGAACGACACTGGATCGTAATTGAAGCTGCTCGGCATCAACAAAGGTGTCCGGACGCCCACGAGCGCAAACACATCCTCGGGGATAACAACATCCTCGGTAAACCGCACCATGAGCTTATCGATGTTCGTCCAAGGAACCGACCTAAGCTGGTCGGCAGCCGTAACAGGTATGGCATAGCCGCCAGCTCCCAAGCCCTGCTGATCTAGATAGCTCAGGAAGCTCGTACTCCATAAGCTGCTACCCACCAAAACCTCGGCAACCTCCGGAGCATTCCCGATAATCACGGTTTGAGCATCTGCTACCAATGCGGGCGCCTCTTTGTTTCCGGCATTGTCGCGAGCGGTCGAATAAAAAGCATAGGCTGCGCCAGGCTGCCCCACGTATTCCGCGGCCGTGAGTGTCGTGCTCGGCAGCCAGATCTCGAACGGCCCACCGTCCTTAGCAACGAAGACTGTGAAGTCAGCCAAGCCTGATCCCCCGCTCTCGTCCTGACCTGACCACGAGACGGTAAATGTTGCGTCGCTTACCTCAGTGGGAAGCGGTGCGACCTGGCTATCTGGTTGGCCGGTGTCCAATGTGTTGAAAATCGCAGGAGTATCGATCGGTTCATTGATGTCGAACACGATTGTTGCCTGAGCATCGACAACTGCGCCCGTCTGGACAGAAGTCTTTGGCCTCACTGAGTAGCTTACAAACCCTTCCCCTTCCGCATTTTCGGAATTCGGCGGAAGAAACCCTGCTAGTGCGTCTACCGGGACTTCGCCCGTTCCGGGATCAATGGAGGTGAACTCCCAAAATGCTTCCCTCGTGACAACATCAATGCCGGCAACAACGTCGACAAATATCTGGCGCGTTGCGGTTAGGTCGATGCGCGTAGTGTAAAATGCACGATTCTCCGGAACATCGACGACGTTGTCGCCAAAGCCAAAATCACCTAAGCGGAATGAGCGGACATCAAAATCCGCATCCAGCGTCTGCGTGATTCTGATTCGTTGTGCAGGAGCTGTCGCTGCCGATTGATTCTCAAAGCGGATAGCGTAACCCGATGGCTCGTTGGACGACACCCATCGCTCATCACCAAAGCCCTGAGGCCCAACAATGTCGTTGGGATCATAGGCGAGAATAGTGGGAATCGTAACTCGGTAGTGCCTTAAAAGATTGAACATTCCTCGGCCTACGTCCTCAAACATGTCGTTTCGAGCATACTCAAGACCTTGCCAGAAATCGCGGCGCGGATCGAATGGATTCAAAGGGTTACCAGGCTCAAACGTCCCATTGAGATTGATTTTCCCATCGAACCCAAATCCTTTCTCGATATTACTTGGCGGCCCACCTTGGCTCACGATCACATCAAGCTGAAATGGAATCGCATAGCCATGTTGTTTGCTAAACTGCCACCAGCCGTATGGCGTCTGAAGTAAGAAGTCGTAGTCGGCCGTTGTAAACAGATTCGATCCTGCAATGGTACCAGAATGATATGCGACACTGTGTTCAAAGCTCTTCGTAAAATCGAGATCGGGGACATTCGCAGGATGTAGCGCAAGTCGACTGGCCGGGTCCAAAGCGGTGAGCCGATTGGCCCCACCCATCTCACCGGCAGCCACATTGGAGACGTATGTTCCGAAGCTGTGACCGATGAAATCCGTCACCTCACCGACAGCCCCAAGGGCAGCTAGTTTTCTAGCCACTTCCTTACCTGCTGCCTCGATGTTATAAGCGGCGAGCGGCGCGCTAAAGCGATCGGCGCCCTCCCCCCAATCTACGACTATCACATTGCGGTTCCCATCTGCCACGGTTACCGCTTCAGCCATCTCGCTCATCCACATTACATAATTTGGACTACTTGGACTGTCGCTATTGTTCCAACCATGCACAATCACCGTGGTCGGAAGACCCGGTCGAAAGCCGCCGTCAGAATGCACGCGCAAATTCACGTCTTCAAGTGGATTGAATCCCCCGGACAAGTCGAACATTGACATTGTTTCGCGGTGATCACTTCCATCAAAGGATGCACTTGTAGCTAGTGATGCAGATAGCTCTTGACTCACGGCGAGCCCCGGGCGGTCCGCATTGATCGCGTAGATGCTCCACAGCAATAGCTCATCGAAGCCAACAGCGTCCAATCCTGCGCTTGCGCGAGAAGCTACTTCGGAGATATGGCTAACGACGTCATTATACGTCTCGCCGATCACGTCGCGAGCAGCCGCCAACATCGCGGTAAACTCTGTATCAGTGATTCCAATTGAGTGGCTAAATCGATCCCAATCAAAGGACTGATTAGTCGGATTCACCACGTCGACTTGGATGTCTGCACGCGGGTTGCTTGCCGAAGTGATAACTTCGATCTGCCCACCACTTCCAGGCCTTAAGACCCCCGAAGGACCGTCGGACGGCACTCCGAGTAACACCAGGGTTGATGACGTTGTCTGCCCCGTTGGGCCAACCACTTGCAGCTCATTTCCACTGAGACTTCGTAAGTAGATCAATGGCGGTAGAGTGTCTGTAAGCCCATTGTTCCCGTATCGCAGAGTCAATCGGATCTGTTGGCCGGGTCGGGCATTCGATGGTGCAACGAGATCGACCGCAATGTCAGCGCCGCCAAGCACCACCGCTAGGGGAACGGATGGTGAAGCGACCCCATTGTTTTCAGCTAGCAAGTGGTATGTTCCAGGTGACAGTCCGGCAGTTGGTAGAGTCACAAATCCAGTAGCTGCGTCCATGATCAAAATGTCAGAAATGTCGTCAAGCCGAAATATCTCGGTGCCTGCGGAATCTGTCAGCACAAACTGCGTATCGGGAGCAAACTTAGCCCCCTTGATTATTAGGGTTGTCTCGCCTTCGTTGCCAACCGTATCGGTCGACAGCGATCGGATGCCGAACGACACCAGATTCGCTTCAATTTGGTAGCTTGCCAAGCCATCTGGCACCTGCGCGCCGTAGGCTAGCACGTAGTAACTGCCGGCCTCCGTCGTTGGGATCACGACTTCTTGGCTAGCCTGTTGTGGTGACGAGAACTCCGCGTCGAACTCACTTCGCGTTGGCATTTGACCAAATCTGATGTAGAGCTCGTTGAATGCCGTCGTCGATGCGCTGTTGAGGCTAACGACCAGGGTCTCGCCAGTTGGAACGTCGACTCTGTAATAAGCGGCGTTACCCTGACTTAACGATCCTAACCCGGCCATACCCAAGGTCAATTGCTCAACGTCGAGTTGTATGCTTGTCAGCGATGCTGCAACGTTGTTGGTTTCATTTGACTCAATAATGTTGTTGCGAATGTCGGTGCGAATGATGACCTTGTAATCGCCCGCGAGAACACCTGGCAAGGGCGCAGTGAGCGTACCGGGGTAGCTGGCCCCACCCTGCACTGTACCGGTGTGTAGGACGCGGCCCCAAAAGGCATCAGAGATATCCCATTGATCGTCTGCGGAGATGTAGATGGAGTCGAACCATGAACCGAGCGCGGCGCTGACGCCTTGGTTATTGATGGTATAGGCAATGGTGGCGTCCTGGCCAGGAACGGCATTGGCTGGAATGGTGATGTCGCCGACGACCAGATCCGCCGGTGGTGTCAGGCGCACCACCATCGAAAGCGGGTCGTAGTCGACATTGTTGAGTTCGACCCCGCGCTCGTAGACGACATTGCCGCCGTCGCTGACAACAAAGACGTAGAACAGGCCGGCCAAGCCAGTCGGCAGGTTGAAGGTGCCGGACGCGGTGTAGTTATCGCCAGGCATCAGACCACTGCCCAGCGCGGGCGTGGGCCGGACGAACCCGAGGTACCGATCGACCGTGCGGTCGAAGACCTGGTCGAGGGATAGATACACGGCGTCGTGCCAGTTGCCTTGCGCCACGGCGCCGCCGACGTTGCGGACGGTCCAGGAGAGATCAAACATTTGGCCGCTGAACGCTTCGGGCGGCGCTTCGACGGCCACGACATCGAGGTCGGCTACGGGGCTAAGCGTGATGGTCGTGACGGAATCGGCAGCGCGGTCATTGTTACCCTCCAGCGAGTCCTCCAGCACGTGATTGGCGCTGTCGGCGCGGACCAGCACGAAGAAGACACCGGCCAGGTCGACCGGGAGATTGAAGGTACGAGTGGCTGTGTACTGGCCGAAGGAGTCGAGGGTGCGGGGATTCTGAGCGCTGCCTAGGACAAGGTCGCCGCTGTCGATCACATCGTCTGCGGAGATGTAAATAGTGTCGGTCCATGTGTTGGAGTTGGGGGCAGTGACGCTCATATTCTGCACTGTCCAAGACACGATCAGTCCTTGTCCCGATATCGCGGCGGATGGGGAAGTTACGCTCATGACGCGCAGGTCCGCCGTCTGGCGTGTGACCGTGATGGGCAGTGCAGAGTTGATGTTGTTGGCTTCGCCCGTTGGCGACTCGAAGACCTGATTGCTGATATCGCTGATGAGGAACAGCGAGTAATTGCCCGGATCAAGCGTGAACGGGAGCTGTACGAGCCTATCGTCAACCGAGTACTGCCCAGCAGGATTCAGCAAGCCGACGTGTGACTGAGTGAAGAGTATGACGTCGTCACCATTGCCGACGACGGCGTCCTTGGAAATGATCAGCCGATCGGACCATTGGCTGACCGCAGTGTCACCGTTGCCTAAGTTGACGACGGTCCAATCCACAAGGATTGCGCCGCCCGCGGCGGCCACGGCGGGCGCCACGAGGCTCGAAACCTGGAGATCCGCTGGGCGCGACTCGATTGCAAGAGGGACAGCGTCAAAACTGGAATTGTTCGAATTGTCAACCTCAAACACGTCATCGCGGAAATCAGTAACGACGAAGGCGAAGAAGTTACCGTAAAGTCCGTCAGGTAAGGTGACGCTGAACGTGGCGTTGATCGCCTCCCCTGGCTCTAGTAAATCGAAGTGCGAGCGAGTGCCCACGTGAATATCCGTTGAAGTATTTAGAACTCCATCGGTTGAAAGGTACAGTCGATCCTCCCAAGATCGGTACGGGGTTTCAGTGGCACCGTTGTTGGCGACGGTGTATTGCACGATCAGGTTATGGCTGGCGAAGGCCATCGTTGGAGCATCGACAACGGTAACCTCAAGGTCTGGCGGCGGGGTGAGGTTGACCGTCGTCGTATCAAACCCTGTATTGTTCGACTCGAACGCATACTCGAAGACTTGGTCGTGCGAGTCGGTCTGAACTATAAGGAACAACTCGCCCGCCAAGCCGATGGGCAGCATGACGTCGGCCGAGTTGGTGTAAGTTTGGGTTGCGGGCAGCGTGCCCGGGTGTTGTACGGTGGCGAGCAGGCGATCGGTGCCATCAATGACATTGTCCGCGGACATGTAAACGCGATCGAACCAAGACGTCGCGAGCGCAGCACCAGGGCCCTGATTCTCGACGGTCCAATTGATATTGATGGGCTGGCCGGAGAAAGCGAGAGCTGGAGCGATAACGCTTACGACCTGCAAATCCGGCGGCGGCGTCAGGTTAACATCGGTTGGTCCGCCACCGCCGCGGTTATCGTTTTCATTTGCGAGCTCAAACACCTGGCCGTTCGCATCAGTGTGGACGATAAAGTAGTAGTCATCGTCTATACCGTTTGGCAGAGTGACTGTCAGACCGTTCTGATAGCTGTCGCCAACGGCGAGATAACTAGGGTTGTCGGCGCTGCCAAGCAATAGGTCGCTGCCGTCGAAAATGGAATCGGTCGAGAGATATAGGGCATCGCGCCAGAGCGGTGCGCTGGTCGAACCGGTGCCGACGTTGTGTACGATCCACTCGACCACCGCTGTTTGGCCAGAGAATGCAGTGGGGGGGACGATCACCTGCGCGACCTGCAGATTCGGGAACGGGCTCAGAATGACATTGACCGATTGGGCACTGATCGCGGTATTGTTCTCATCGGGCTCGAAAATCTGACTGTTGGAATCCGTAGCCACCGCGACGTAGCGAGCCCCACTCATGTCGATGGGAATGGTAATCGCTTGAGTGCGGGTGACAAAGCTGCCCACCGGGATGGTGCCGGTGAATGGAAACGTGGCAATCAATTGGTCGTTACTGGCATTCTGATCAACCGATAGGTACACCTTGTCGTTCCACGATCCGGAGGCATCTTCGTCGCCCATATTCGAAACTGTCCAAGTGACGTTGATTTGCTGGCCCGACAGCGCTTCAATCGGAGCAGTGATGTTGTTGACTGTTAAGTCCGGTAACGGCGGCATCGCGACGGGCAACGTCACGCTTTCCCTGTTGTTGTTCGTTTCGGTCGACTCTAGTTGTTGACCAAGCGCGTCGGCCTGCACAATAATGTAGTAGATGCCAGCAGGCAGCGCTACATCAAGAGGCAGTGTCACCGACGCAGTCTGCGCATACTGCGCCCCCATTTGCAATGGAGAGAACCCGCCGACGGGTTTGGTGGCCAGTAGCCTGGCGACACCACCGAGTGTGGGCGTGGTTGAGAGCCAAATCCGGTCGTTCCATCCGACAGTGGCGCTGGCATCGCCGATGTTTCGGACACTCCATGTCACATTGAACGGCTGGTCAAATGTCGCGGATGCGGGGATCACTACAGATTCGACTGTCAAATCCGGGGCGGTGACATTGATCGGTTGTGCCGCCGAGACATTGTCTCCTTCGTGGACAAACTCATACACCGCGTTTGAAGCATCGGTGACCACAAACAGGTGATAGGCGCCTCTGAGATCGCCGGGGATCGTGATGTTGCCGTTGCCGATGTAGCTGGCCTCCACAGCTAACGTGCCATTGTGGAGGAACTGACCAACGAGTCGGTCGTCGCCATTGCCGTGAATGGCATCCCGGCTCAAAAGGACGTGGTCATACCATTGGCTGGTCGGTGTAATAGCCCATGCGTTGTTCGTATTCGTCACCGTCCAGCTGACCGTGACCTGCTCGCCAATCACTGCACTCGCAGGTGCAGTTACAGTACTAACGGTTAGGTCGGCAAACACTCCAGTAGCGACAGCGATTGGGGCATCAGATGCGGCCAGATTACTGAGAGTATTGGTGTATTCGTATACTGCGTTCCCGTAATCTGTGAAAACAAACACATTATAGCTGCCCGATAGGCCAGCCGGAAGCGCACCAGTCCAACTGCCGTCATATGACGCGGCCACACTCAACAGGCCATCATGAGGTAACTCTGCCACCAAACGATCATCGCCGTTGCCAAAGATGAGGTCTGGTGAAACAACGATCCGATCTATCCACGAGCTGACGATTTGGTTCGGCGTGCCATCACCCGTCACGCCAGTGCCTTGGTTGCGGATTTTCCACGTTATCGTGGCTGGCTGGCCCGCTACACCGAGGACGGGTGCGATCACGTCACTTGCTTCCAGGTCGGCGTAGTCCGTCAAGACTACGGAAATCGGAGCGCCGCTTTGACGGATATTGTTGTTCTTGAAGATATATTCGAAAACGCCGTTGGTTTCGTCAGTCTTGATGAAGAAGTGGTAATTGCCGGCGATACCGAGGGGGATGCGCACATCGGCTTGAGCGTCATAGGTGTCGTTCACCGCCAGCAACCCAGTACGCTGGATTGATGCGAGGTAAGCATCATCAGCGTTGCCGTAGATGTTGTCGGAAGACAAGACCACGCGGTCAAACCAGCTCGACACATCGGTCGGACCGCTTCCAAAGTTGCCAACCGTCCATGCGAGGTGGACCATCTCCCCGCTTGCAGCGAGGGTGGGGGCGGTCATGGCACTGATAGCGAGGTCTGCGAAATTCAACTCGCCGGTCGGCCACACGGCCGCGTCCAGAAGATATTGGCCCATCGGGCCTTGCCCGGATTGAGCGACGATCACAGCGTAGTACGTCCCAGGCGTGGAAACATCGACGCGCGCGACCGTACTCGTCGGAGTGGGAGCGATACTAACGATCTGGTTACTTGCGTTACGAATTTCCAGGATCGGCCTAAATAGGCTGTTTTGTGTCGTTCTCACGCTGAGGAATACTGTTTCCCCTGCTTGTATCGTCCCAAGATTGAAATAGTCTTCGTCAACGTTGCCTGATTCGGCGCTCATCACAGTTCCAACGATCGTGCCGGTTCGATGGGTGTCGACAGGTGCAAGGGTGACGGCGTTGGCCCCGCCGACCGAGTCGTTGCTGTAGCCGGCGTCGCTCTCCAGCTGGGTGGCGCCGCGGGCCAGATCGACGCGCACCTGGTAGCCGGTGGTGGCGGGCGTGTTGTAGTAGTACTTGCTGGCCCGCACGTAGTACGTCCCGCTGCTGGGGATCACGTAGCGGCTGATGAACGCGTCGTTGTCGGGCCCTTCATTATTGCTGGAGACCAGCCCGCCGCCCGCCGCGTTGAGCAGCAAGACCTCCGGGTCCAGGTCGCTGTCGGGCGTGTCCACGCTCACCGACACCGCGTCGCCGGCCAGGGCCGTGAAGCTCCAGTAGTCCGGGTTCCCCTCGCTCTGGGACACCGCCTCGGAGATCGAGCCCAGCCCACGCCCCAGGAAGTAGCCGCCCCCGGCGGGGTCCTCAGTAAGAGGCAGCGGCGTCGCGCTGGCGATGGAGTCGTTGAACGTCCCCTCGAACACGAAGCCCGCGGGCAGCGTCACGTCGAAGGTGCGCTGGTAGGCGTCGCCGCCGGTCCCGTCGCCGTTGCCGTCGAGCGTGTTGCCCGAGCGGTCCTTCAGCGTGGCGTTGGCCGTGAAGCGGTAGCGGCCGTTGCCCAGCGGCCCGCCCTGGAGGAACAGGTTCAGGCTGGTGCCGCTGACGTAGGCCGGGTCCACCGCCAGCCGGTAGATCACATCATCGCTCGTGTCGAAGCTGTCATCGGCGCCAGCCTCGCGCAGGTCCCAGTCGTTGAGCGGGTCGGAGGGATAAGGATCGACCACGTCCGGCACCAGGTCGCCGTCGCTGTCGGTCCCGTCCAGCTCGATCAGCCCGCGCAGCGTCGTCGGAGATGTGATGTACCACTTGTCGCCGCTCAGGTAGGCATAATCATTGCTGGTAGGCTGGTTCGTTCCCCAGTTGGTATAGCTCACCGCCTGCCCGCTGGACCACGCGAACGTCCCCTCGACCGCCTCGTCCGTCAGACCGATCCAGGTGCCGGTCTGGCCGAAGGTCCCCCCCAGCCAGTTCTGCTCCGCCTGATCGTTGACCGTCACCAGGTGACCGCCCAGGCTCACCGCCTGGGCCTGGGCCGCCGACCACGTCAGATTGCTGTCGGTCAGCACATAGGCGTGACCACCGTAGTTCCACACCCGGCGGGTGAAGGCGTTGACCGTCGCGGCGTCCAAGTCTTCGTTGACCGTCACCGTCAGCTTGTCGATCACCTTGTCCGTGCCGCCCCCGGAAGCCGGTAGCATGCTCACCGCCGTCACCTGCGGCGGGATCAGGTCCGCCACGTCAATATCCAGGATGTACCGCGCCATCGGGCCAGGCCCCTTCGGCGAAGCCACCGGGCCGTCCAGCTCGATCAGCCCGCGGAGACTGCTGTTGGTATTGGTGTTCCACCGCCCGTCGCTGCTCATGTAGACGAAGTCGTAGCTGCTGCTGCCGTTGTAAGGCTCGTTCGTTCCCCAGTTGGTGTAGCCCACCGCCTGCCCGCTGGACCACACGAACGTCCCCTCGACCGCCTGGTCGGTCAGCCCCAGCCACACTTTGCTAAACGGGCCGAAGTTCTGCCGCAGCCAGTCCTGCTCCGCCAGATCGTTCACCGTCACCAGGTGGCCGCCCAGGCTCACCGCCTGAGCCTGAGCCGCCGTCCACGTCAGGCTCGAAGCGGTCAGCCGGTACTCGTGGCCGTTGTACGCCCAGCCCGCCGACTCCACCTTCGCGTAGTACACCCCGTCGGAAGGGACCGTCCCCAGGAAGTGGCCGTCACCGGCGACGCCGTCCGTGTCCGTCACCGCCACGCCCGCGGCGTTCACCACCGTCACCTTCGCCGCCAGCGTGCTTGTCGACGGCAGGCGCGTGCCCAACTCCACCACGTTGCCGGCGCTGAGCGTGCCCAGCAGATACAGATCCTCATCGGTGGTGTTGGAGTCCTGCGGCGACATCACCGTCCCGGCCACCGTCGCAACCAGGTGGCCCGGAGCACCGTGGCTGAGGGTGACGACATTAGCCCCATCGATGGAGTCGTTGCTGTAGCCGGCGTCGCTCTCCAGCTGGGTGGCGCCGCGGGCCAGATCGACGCGCACCTGGTAGCCGGTGGTGGCGGGCGTGTTGTAGTAGTACTTGCTGGCCCGCACGTAGTACGTCC
>Ga0163153_10007104_pt1 | contig 12207 bp, 9 predicted proteins | sample OliLakLV19MP6IB1_FD_148629 | JGI IMG/M metagenome (GOLD analysis project Ga0163153, IMG submission 148629) | Freshwater microbial mat bacterial communities from Lake Vanda, McMurdo Dry Valleys, Antarctica - Oligotrophic Lake LV.19.MP6.IB-1 | ecosystem: Environmental > Aquatic > Freshwater > Lake... | reverse complement strand
AGGCCGGGCTGCTCGCCCTGGCAACGCGCGGGCAGGCGCTCGAAAGGCCCGTCGATGTGCTCAAGGATCCGTATGTGCTGGATTTCCTGGAGTTGCCCGACGGAGAGCGACTCCACGAAACGACCCTTGAGTCGGCCATCATCGCGAAACTCCAGGCCTTCCTTCTCGAACTGGGGAAGGGCTTCGCGTTCGTCGCCAGGCAGAAGCGCGTGGCCTATGAGGACGAACACTTCTACGTCGATCTCGTGTTCTACAACTGCATCCTGAAGTGCTATCTGCTGATCGACCTGAAAGTCGGAAAGCTGAGCCACCAGGACATCGGGCAGATGGACAGTTATGTGCGCATGTTCGATGACCAATTCACAACCGAGGGCGACAACCCTACCATCGGTTTGATTCTGTGTGCGCAGAAGAACGATGCCATTGCCAAGTATTCCGTTCTGAGTGAGAACAAGCAGATCTTCGCTGCCAAGTATCTGAAGGTCCTCCCGACGGAGGCGGCGCTGCGGCGCGAACTCAAGCGCGAACGCCGATTGCTGGAGATGCACCGTCCGACTGCCGGCAAGTCCGGGGAGAACTCCTGATGGCAACTGACCACCGTACCGAACTCGCCGGCATCAAGCGCTTTGACCAGCTCATCCGCTACCTGCGCGACCGCATGGGCTGGCCAATCGACGGTGGCGACTTCGAGGAACTGACCTTCGAGTACACGCCGGAAGAGCTCGGCATCGACGCCAAGAATGCGGCCAAGATCCAGGAGATCAAGCGCCTGCGCCCGCTCTCGGCGAAGCAGCCCTGGGGCATTTTCTTCGTCAAGTTCGAGCCGAAGAGGCTTCCCGTCGTTGCCCTGCGCCGTATTCTGAGTCAGGTCGCGCTCAAGAAACGTGCCTCTGCCAACAGCGCCGAGCGTGCCGCCTGGGCCGCGGACGACCTTCTCTTCGTCTCCAACTTCGGCGAAGGGGACGAGCGCCAGATCAGCTTCGCCCACTTCTCGAAGGCTTCGGACGGTCACGACCTCCCTACCCTCAAAGTGCTCGGCTGGGACAACCTCGACACCGCGCTACACCTCGATGCCGTCGCGAAGGAGCTGACTGAGCACCTCGCCTGGCCCGACGACGACTCAGACGTCAAGGCGTGGCGCGAACGCTGGCGCGCCGCCTTCACCCTGCGCCACCGCGAGGTTGTTACCACCTCGAAGGAGCTCTCGGTCCGTCTCGCCGAGCTGGCGCGCGCCATTCGTGACCGCATCATGACTGCGCTCGCCATCGAGACTGAGCGCGGTCCGCTCACCAAGCTCATGAAGGCGTTCAAGGAAGCGCTGGTCCACGACCTCGACGGGGCCGGCTTCGCCGACATGTACGCCCAGACCATCGCCTACGGTTTGCTCTCGGCGCGCATCGCCGACCCGGAGAAGAAGACCGTGGACGACTTCGCCGCCCACATGCGCACCAACCCGTTCCTGCGCGAACTGATGGAGACCTTTCTCAAGGTCGGTGGGCGACGTGGCAAGGCAGGCGGGCCGGGCATCGACTTCGATGAATTGGGCGTGAGCGAGGTCGTGGAACTGCTCGACCACGCGAAGATGGAGTCCGTCATCCTCGACTTCGGCGACCGAAACCCGCAGGAAGACCCGGTAATCCACTTCTACGAGCTCTTCCTCAAGGAATACGACGCGAAGAAGCGCATGCAGCGCGGTGTCTTCTACACCCCGCGCCCAGTCGTCTCCTACATAGTGCGCTCGGTGCACGAACTGTTGCGCACCGAGTTCGGCCTCACCGATGGCCTCGCCGACATCACGACCTGGGGCGAGATCGTCAAGCGCCACAAGGATCTCAAGATCCCTGATGGCGTCCCATCAACCCAGGACTTCATCCAGATCCTCGACCCCGCCACCGGCACCGGCACGTTCCTCGTCGAAGTCATAGACCTCATTCACAAGACGCTAGCTACCAAGTGGAAAGTGCAGGGTCACGGCGAGAGAAAGATCGAGTCGCTCTGGAACGAGTACGTACCGAAGCACTTGCTGCCGCGGCTGCATGGTTACGAGCTACTGATGGCACCTTACGCCATCGCGCACCTCAAGGTTGGGCTCAAGCTCTACGAGACCGGCTACCGCTTCGGCAGCGATGAACGGGCACGGATCTACCTCACGAATGCGCTGGAGCCAGCACACGACTTCTCGGGGAGGTTCGAGTTCGCCATTCCGGCACTCGCTCACGAGGCACAGGCAGTCAACGAGATCAAACGGAAGCAGCGGTTCACGGTTGTTGTGGGAAATCCACCTTATTCGGCTCTGTCAGCGAACCTAACGCCAGAAAATCGCCGAATAGTCGACAGGTACCGGGAAGTGGCCGGGACACCAATCCGGGAACGGTCAATGTTGCAGTTCGAGAAGAATATTCAGGACGACTACATCAAGTTCATCGCATTGACACAAAGCGCAATTGAAGCGGCCCAGGTCGGGGTTGGCGGGCTGGTCACAAATCACTCCTACTTGGACGGCCCGACGCTACGAGGCATGCGATGGAATCTTCTGCAATCCTTCGAGCGCATAGATACGATGGATCTTCACGGGAACGCCAATAAGCGCGAAGGTCAGCAGATTGGAGACGAAAACGTCTTCGACATTCAACAAGGCGTGGCAATCACTTTCCTCACGAGGCTTCGCGCGAGACCGCTGGGTGAGGTCGCGGTAGGACATCTTTGGGGTCCTCGGGCGTCCAAATATGCATTCTTGCTATCTCATTCGGTAGGCTCCACCCATCGAAGTGCGATCACGCCCGAGCCTGACTCCTATTACTTCTTGGCATTCGCCTCAAACTTCCGTAGTGAGTATCGGGCCTTCGTGGCTGTCGACCGGCTATTCCGAAAGAACTTGACCGGCACAACCACCGGCTTCGATGAGTTATTAGTCGCATTCGACAGAGACGTACTTGTCGAGCGGCTCAGAGAATTTGCGTCTCCCAAACACTCCGACAAGGAGCTTGCGGCTAACTACAATGCTCATGCAGGGCACGCTGCCCAGGTGCTTCGGAGAAGACGAACGATAGATGTGGAGCGCCTTGGCAAGTTCATCGGTCGCTTTGAAATGTTCCCGTTTGATTTTCGATGGGCGTTTCTCAGGAAGGACTTTCTGCAGGGCCACCGATTCGACGTAATGGAAAACCTTGCTCGCGGCAAACCCGGTCTTGTTGCGATGCGCCAAACGAAAGAGGCATTCGGTGTGTTCGTCGTCTCGGGCTTCTGCGGACACAAACTACTTGCAAGCTATGACCGTAGTTACGTGTTCCCGGTATTCGTGCTTAACGGCCTGGATGAAGATACCTTTGTTGACCGCCGTGAGGCCGGGAATTTTCCCTTGGGAGAGACTGCGTCCGAAGAACCAGAGTCTGCTCTGTTGGACTATTCATATGCTGTACTTCACTGTCCAACATACCGGCAACGCTACTCCGAATTTTTGAAGATCGACTTCCCGCGCATCCCGCTTCCAGGTGGCGTAGAAGTCTTCCGCAACCTCGCCCGCCTCGGCAGCGAACTCATCGCCCTACACCTGATGGAGGCAGCGAAGCTCGACCACTTCATCACCACCTACACCGGTCCGAAGAACCCCGAGATCGAGCGAGTCGGCTGGTCGGGCGACACCGTCTGGCTCGACGCCGCTACGACGAAGAAGGGCCAGCCCTCCACACCTGGCACCATCGGATTCCGGGGCGTGCCCGCGGCCGTATGGAACTTCCACATCGGCGGCTATCAGGTCTGCGAGAAATGGCTCAAGGACCGCAAGGGCCGCACGCTCTCGAAGGACGACATCTCCCACTACCAGAAGATCGTCGTCGCCCTCGCCGAGACCATCCGCCTCATGAAGGAGATCGACGAGGTTATCGAGAAGCACGGCGGATGGCCAGGGGCGTTCCAAAGCACGCTGGAGAAGTCTGCGCAGGCCGCAGAGTCGGCCAAAGTTATCCCGTTCCACCCGCGCGTCATCTCACCAAAACTCAAAGAGCGTTACGTCACCTGTGTGCCGCTCGTCCCCCTCAAGGCTGCCGCCGGCGCTTTCGGCGATCCGCAGCATATCGAGGACGACCGCTGGGAGTGGGCCGCAGTCGCAACCAAGCACCATCTGCGCCCGGGCATGTTCATCGCCCAGGTCGTCGGTAAATCCATGGAGCCCGTCATCCCGGACGGCTCGTATTGCCTCTTCGTCGCTCCAGTCGTCGGCACTCGCCAAGGCAAAACTGTGCTCGTGCAACTGCGCGACGCCACTGACCCGGAAACCGGCGAGCGCTACACGGTGAAGCGATACGAGAGCGAGAAGGCGCAGGACGGTGACTCATGGCGCCACGAGAAGATCACACTGAAGCCCGTCAATCCCGACTTCGAGCCGATCGTGCTCACCGGGGCGGACGAGGGGCAACTCCAGGTCGTGGCCGAACTGGTCGAGGTGCTGCGGGGAAAGGACACGGTGGCGAGCGAGTAAGGGCCGATGAAGTTGCTCACGCTCTCGATCGACGGCTTCCGCGGCATCCGGCACGCGAAGATAAAGTTCGGCGACCACGACGTCCTCGTCGGCCCGAATGGCTCCGGTAAGAGCACGATCATCGACGCCCTGTCCCTGGTTTTCGGGCGGGCGCGACTCGTACGCGACTTGACCGAGCACGATTTCCATGGCAGTTGCCCCGAGGCGACTAGTCGCATACGCGTTGTCGCCACGCTTGGCGGTTTCGCCGGAAACGACCCCGACCGACACGACGGGTGGTTTCGCGAAGGCCGAGCGGTGCCCAAGTGGTGGAATCGCCAGACGGGGACAGCCGATCCCGAGCAAAGCGGGGAAGCCGGAGAGCTGTGCGCGCAGATCGCGTTCGCTGCTCGATTCGATCTTGAGCAACTGGTCGTCGAGCAACTCCGCTATTTCCACGATGACGACGCCGTCGAGGATGCGTTCCAGGACGAGACGATTCAACAGATCCCCACCCGACTCTTCGACGACGTCGGTTACTACGTGCTGCCCGCCAGGCGTACCTGGGAGGCCACGGCGTCCTTTGCCTCCGAGTTATTCCGCAAGGCAGTCGCCACGGTTGGCGGCATTCCTGCGCAGACCATTCTCGACGAACGGGATCGGCTCCGGCAGCCGGAGCGGCCGCTTGAATCGGATGCGGGACTCGTGCCGCTGGTGGATCGGATTAACGCGCAGTTGGCTCGGCTTCTCCCGCGCTCGCCTCAGTTCCAGTTGCGGATCACAGCCACCGACGCCGATTCTTTGCTTCGCGCGCTCGTGCCCCATTACCAGATCGCGGACGGCGTTACCCTTCCGGTGGGACGCCACGGCATGGGATTGCTGTCACTTCAGACCTTCATCCTATTGATCGAGCTCGGACGGGAACGCAGGCGTCAAGGTAAGCCGTTCATGCTGGCGATGGAGGAACCGGAACTTCACATCCCGCCCGGCCTACAACGCCGGCTCGTGGCGCAAGCGGTCTCCATCGCCGAGCAGACCATATGCACCAGTCACTCGCCCCGGGTAGCAACCTTCTACCCCGCCACTTCCGTGCAGATTCTGGACGGCCGACCGAAGGAGGTCGCGTGCACGCCGCTGCTGGCGCGACCACTCGGCGCGGACGCGAGCAATGCCGCGCGGAAGCTTTTCCACGATGACCGGCCTCGGGTCATAGAAGCCCTGATGCATCACCGCGTGCTCATTCCAGAGGGGCGGAGCGAGTACGAGTGGTTCCGGCTGCTGGCCGACATGCTGGAGACTGGTGATCTGGCTTTGACGGCGAGCCCTTCAGAGGTGCCGCCGTTTGGTGCCGTAGTCGGCGTGATCCCTACACACGACTCGGCTGTGACAGAGACTTTCAGGCGACTGCAGGGTCTGCGCGGTGGTCTTGTGCCTCTGGTCGATGGAGACGAGGAGGGCAACCGGAAAATCAGTGAGTTCCGCGGACTGGAAACCGGCCCAGCAGTCATCCTCCAGTGGCGGCACTCTTGGGCGATCGAGGACGCACTCGGGTGGCTATTGAAGGGTGACGAAAGCGCAGTGACGAGCGAGCTGCAGAGTCGGCTCGACCGAGAGTTCGCGAACATCGACGAACTCGTGGCGCTCTTTAAGGTCAAGACGGGAGCCGGGCGGATCAAGACCGACTACCTTGCCTATGAGGAAATGGTGTCGGTCATTGGATCCCGGGATGGCTGCCGGAGTCGCGCGGAGACACTTTTGGCCGCGATCACGCGTGCGTGCCTTGGAAGCTACGAGGGGTGTGCGCTGCTTGAGTCCGATCAGGCCAGAAGCAACGAGCGCTGTCTCGTTCTGCGGGTCTCACCGTGAGCCTGCGCTTCTTCGAAGGCCCCGCGGGGAGCGGCAAAACCACTCGTCTCATGGAGGAGTTGGCGTGCGTCCTTGTTAGTCGCCCACTGGATCAGCACGAGCGCGTGCTGGCTTTGACGAAGATGCATGGTTCGAGGCGAAGGATGCAGCAACGTCTCTCGAAGGTGGCCCCTCTTCGGGGACAGTTCGAGTGTGTCACGGTGGACAGCTTCGCCTGGCGGATTCTCCGACGCTGGAGAAGTCTTGGCCGCATCCGATTCGGTGAAGAACCGGCAGCCAATGACTATGAGACTGTTTGTGAACGGGTGGGCGCCCTTCTCGCCGACGCGGTCGTGGGACGCTGGACAACGCGCGCTTTTCCTGTCGTCGTCGTTGACGAAATGCAAGACAGCAAGGGCGGGCAGCTCGCGATGATTCAGGCGCTTGCGCAGACGGCGATTTGCCTAGTGGCGGCGGATGACTTCCAGGATCTCGATGGAGCGCAAGCGAACGCCGCCGTGACCTGGGCTCAGAAGCACAGTGAAGTGGTTTCGCTGACGCGGATTCATCGCACAACAGCATCGGGTCTTCTGAATGCCGCAAGCGCCCTTCGAGAGGGCAGCGTCGTTCCTCAGAGGGGTAATGGGTTTGTGACACTCGGAGCCCACAACCACAATACTGGGGCGAGTCTCGTTTCGAGGAACCTGACTTGGTGGGGACAGTGCAACGATATTGCCATCATCACGCCCGTCCGCCTGGAGAACTCGGCCTTCGTGCGAGATCTCATCCTGCGCGTCGAAGAGAAGCCAATCGGAAATGGAAACCGGCAGGTCGGCCCGCACCGGGTCCCCTGGGAGGTCTCACAGGAGGACGAGCAGGTAAAGTTCCTCACTCAACTCGCTCTGCCTAGTGATCCCGCTGCTGTGGTCCGCGCGTCGGACATTTGTTTGCCGGACGTAGGCGGCACATCGGGAGCCGTTAGGGTGTGGCTCGAAAGGCAGCGTCGCCTAGCGGGACGAACGACATTCACCATTTCTGAGATCAGGGACCAGGTCCGATTGATTCACCAGCGGTCTCGGGCGTACCGTCGGATGAAGGACTCCGGGGTTCGGGCTATGACCATTCACCAGGCAAAAAACCGTGAATTCGACTCGGTCATCGTGCTCTGGCCTTATGAGGTTCAGGGATCGCCTGAGCGCCGTCGCCGTCTCCTCTACAACGCAATCACACGGGCGAAACAGAGGGTGGTTGTCGTTGTCCAGAATCCCAACCGTTTGAATCAACCGCCGTTCACCTGCCAGCCATAACGATCTTGGAGGAACTATAGGAATCATCGACACGATAAAAGATGTTGCTCTCCTCGTTCAGAAGGCCGACGACATCGATCTCGTGAAGCACGTTCTCGCGCCGCAGACGCAAGCGCAAGAAATGCTGGAAGAGGGCCGCACGTTGAAGGGTCGTATCGTAGACTTTGAAAAGCTCTTAACGTTCGCAAAAACTCTCAAGCCGTAGAGGCGAGGATGGCCACGCTGAGGACTATCGGTTCGTGGAATGATTTGGCGCGCATTGCAGAGTCATGTGCTGACGGAACTTGGATCTTCCGAGGTGAAGGGACTGCCGGCTATCCCTTGGTAGCGAAGGCTGGCCGCGAGGGTCACTATCGCGGCGCTGCGAGAAAGAAGCCCTACAAACTTGCTGACGAGCGGGAGGCGCTTGAGTTGTTCAAAAGACAGGCGCGTCCCCATCTCGGACACACCCCCTCGTCGGACCTCGAATGGTTGGCCATCGCGCAGCATCACGGGATGTCTACCCGCCTCCTGGATTGGACGGAAAGCGTGCTTGTCGCCGCATTCTTTGCCGCTCAGGAAGCTGGAACCAAAGGCGACGCTGTGATTTATGGAGTACGCGGCTTGCGCACACTGACAAAAGCTGAAGCGAAAAGCCCTTTCGGGCTGAAGGCTCCCGGCATGTATCGGCCGCCGCATCTGACTCCTCGTATCCGGCCCAGCGAAGCGTATTCACCGTACACCCGGATCCGCGCGCCGCGTTTGCGCCGCGACAAATGGTGGAATGGAGAATGTCTTGGTCCGTCTGCAGTAGGATCAAACGAGTTCTCGACGCCTGCGCTGTGAATGAAGCATCGTTGTTTCCAGATATCGACGGCTTGTCTCGGTACATCGGATGGAAATATAAGTGGGGCAAGTTATGACATAGCCGAGCTCGCATAGTTGATTGCAACACTTCCTCCAACCTCTGCTAAACTTCCACATCGCCGATTTACCGACTAATTGCAGGGCGATCCACAAATTCTGCTAAATCGTCCGGTCTCAAGGAGCAGCCCTCGGAGAACCGGCTAACGCCGGTGATTGCGGGGGCTGAGTCGTTTCTGGAGACCAAAAATGCTAATCAACAATGGACTGTTCACTTCCGAATCCGTATCGGAAGGCCACCCCGACAAGCTGGCAGATCGGGTTTCTGACGCAATCGTTGACGCGTTCCTTGAACGCGATCCCAACGCGCGCGTGGCGTGCGAGACGCTCTTGGCGGACCAATTCGTGGTCGTGGCGGGAGAGTTCAAGACAACTCACCCGGAAGTATTCGCGGAAGTTAAAAGTCGCGCCGAAGCGATCGCAAGGGACGTCATCCGTAAAACCGGCTACAAGGACGCCGCAACCGGCATCGATCCCGACCGGTGCGAAGTCAGTATCCGGTTCAACAATCAGTCCGCAGATATCTCCATAGGCGTCGAACAAGCGGACGGCGTGCTTGGTGCCGGAGACCAGGGGCTCATGTTCGGCTACGCCTGCGACGAGACGCCGGAACTCATGCCGGCTCCCATCATCTACGCCCATCGCCTGGTTCGCCGCCAGGCTGAACTCCGCAAGGTAGGGCAACTTCCCTGGCTGCAACCCGACGCCAAATCCCAGGTCAGTTTCCGCTACGAGGATGGCCGCCCGGTCGCGATCGAAGCCGTGGTGCTTTCGACACAGCATGCGGAAGGCATTGCGTTGCAAGAACTCCAGGCCGAGGTCAGCCGCCACATCATAGAACCGGTCATCCCCAAGGCGCTCAGGGCTTCCAACTACCGGGAGCTCATCAATCCCACGGGAAGGTTCGTCACGGGCGGCCCCAAGGGCGACACGGGCCTGACCGGTCGGAAAATCATCGTGGACACCTACGGCGGCGCTGCGCCGCACGGCGGCGGCGCATTCTCGGGAAAGGACCCGTCCAAGGTCGACCGCTCCGCCGCGTACATGGCGCGATACCTCGCAAAGCTGGTGGTGGCCCGCGGTTGGGCCACCAAATGCCTCGTGCAACTGTCGTATGCCATCGGAGTCGCGGACCCGGTCAGCTTCCTGGTCGAGACTTTCGGCATCCGAGAGACCAAAGGGAAAGAGATCGCCACGAAGCTTCACCAGGAGTTCGACCTGACCCCTGCGGGGATCATCGAGTACCTCCAGCTCAAGCGCCCCATTTACTTCGAGACAGCCGCTTATGGCCACTTCGGGAGAGCGGACATTGATTTTCCATGGGAACAGACACGGGAAAAACAATGAGCAATCCAGATAGCCGGTCAGGGCCGCTAGTGATTACGGCTGAGCTGCGGGCAGCGTATGAGGCCACGCACTACCGAGTCGAAACGCCCGATGGCCTCGTAACCGTGAAGGTTGGCAAGATCGCGCCCGAGCAGCTGTGGCGCGACGCCAAGGGAGTCAGGCCCGAGCGCTGGGCAATTGTCAGCGCCTTCAATCCTTTCAGCCAGGCGCTCCCGGAGCAGCAAAATAGGGAGCGTCACGAAGAGCTTCAACGGAGACTCGCTGCGAACGGGCGAATCTGCCTGCCCGCGTCCGGCATTGATCCGGAAGAAAAATGGCCCGCTGAAAAGAGCCTCGCGATCCTGAACCTGGCCAATGACGAACTGGATGACCTGATGCTCGCGTTTGGCCAGAATGCGGTGGTGGTGGCCGAGCGCGGCAGGGCAGCCTATCTATTGTTCCATCCGCACGAGGTGTCGAGGCAATCATCATTCAGGGGCAGATCATGAAAACTCTCTACTTCAGGGAAGTCGATGGGAGTCTCGTATTTGCTACGCCGGAAATTGCGGAATGGGTTTCTCAAATTCATTTCGCGCTCTCGGCACCGACATGGGGGGAATTGAAAGCGCGCATGCCCGAAGGAGAGATGGAAGCCCTGCGGTCGCAAGACGAAGATGGTTGGAGCGAGCCCGATGACGCGACTGAAAATCCTGCGGAATATATTCCGGGATTCAGCGACGGCGACTACCCGATTTGGCTTCAGACCTGCCAGGACAACTTCCTGCCCGTCGACCTTCGCAGGCAGTTCGGCGTTGTCGAATCCACCATGCTAAACGGAAATTTCTGGAGGTTCGACCCGGTCAATACCGAAGCCATCGTCAACGCGCTTCGTTCGATAGGCTACGAAGTAGTCCGCCGCGATGACCTCATGTTTTGGTGAGTCGGGTTCGACAGACTTGGAATTATTTGGCAGTAAGATCGTCCGGCGCTACAAGCGGCCGTCCGAGAAAGTATAACATTTATTTTAAGATAGCTAGCAGGCAAGCCACTCTCCGGCTAATCCTTTTGCCTGAAACGGAAAAACGCGCTCAGGCCACCGGGCGCAGTTCGAACCCAACGCACGGGAAGCGCACTTGCACCGACCCTGCCCGCGGGTCGGTGCAGCGGACGACGATCTCGTCGGCCGACGCCGTCAGCAGCACGCCCTTGACCGGGTCGGACGCGGGATGCAGGACGATACCGGACATCGCGGTTTTCCTTCGGTGGCATCGCCGCGCAGCGGCGCGGCCGCTTCGAATCCTAGGCTATCATTCGCTCCCCTGTCGCCCGACCCGCGAAACGCCCATGAAAGCAGTCCTGTGCAAGGCCTTCGGCCCGCCCGAAACGCTCGTCTACGAAGATGTACCCTCGCCGGTTGCGGGCAAGGGCGAAGTCGTGGTGACGGTCAAGGCGGCGAGCGTGAATTTTCCCGATGTGCTGATCATCGAGAACAAGTACCAGTTCAAGCCGCCCCTGCCCTTTTCGCCCGGCAGCGAGTTTGCAGGCGTGGTGAAGGCCGTCGGCGAGGGCGTGACCAATTACAAACCCGGCGACAAGGTCATCGCCTTCACCGGCGCGGGCGCATTCGCCGAGGAGGTCAAAACCGAAGCCGACCGCCTCATCCCGATGCCCGAGGGCATGGACTTCGAGACCGCCGCTTCCTTCATTCTCACCTACGGCACCTCGGATCATGCGCTGCGCGACCGCGGCGAGCTCAAGGCCGGCGAGACGCTGCTCGTTCTCGGGGCCGCCGGGGGCGTGGGCATCGCGGCCATCGAGATCGGCAAGGCGCTCGGCGCCAAGGTCATCGCCTGCGCATCAACCGCGGACAAGCTCGACGTGTGCAAGCAGCATGGGGCGGACGAGCTCATCAACTATTCGACTGAAGACATGCGAGAGCGCATCAAGACGATCACCGGTGGCAAGGGCGTCGACGTGGTGTACGACCCGGTCGGGGGCAGCTATACCGAGCTCGCGCTGCGCTCCACTGCATGGCGCGGCCGCCTGCTGGTGGTGGGGTTCGCCGCCGGCGACATTCCCAAGATCCCCCTCAACCTCACCCTGCTCAAGGGCTGCTCGATCGTCGGCGTGTTTTGGGGCGATTTCACCAAGCGCCAGCCGAAGGAGTTCATCCAGAGCGTGGTGCTGCTCGGCAAGTGGTATCGCGAGGGCAAGCTCAAGCCCCACATCTCGGCGAAATTTCCGCTGGCGAAGGCGGCCGACGCGCTCAAGATGATGGCGGCGCGGCAGGTGAAGGGCAAAGTCGTCCTGATTCCCTGAGAGCGACCGGTATGACGAAGCTGACCGACTACGGCATGGAGGTCGCACCGC
>Ga0163153_10007103_pt1 | contig 12208 bp, 9 predicted proteins | sample OliLakLV19MP6IB1_FD_148629 | JGI IMG/M metagenome (GOLD analysis project Ga0163153, IMG submission 148629) | Freshwater microbial mat bacterial communities from Lake Vanda, McMurdo Dry Valleys, Antarctica - Oligotrophic Lake LV.19.MP6.IB-1 | ecosystem: Environmental > Aquatic > Freshwater > Lake... | reverse complement strand
CGGCAGCACCAACTGCGCCGAGTCCCTTGATTGAGCACACCGCGGCCAACACGCGCGCCACCGACGCCGTCTTCGCGCAACACGCGGCGACCGAAACGAAAATGCCGACGCGCCGCCCTGCGCGCTCCCGCTGAATCGCCGCCAGCACGCTATAATCGCGCGGCATGAGCGAAACTCACGTCATCCGCCTGCGCGGGCCTTGGGATGCGGAACGGATCGACGGTTCCTACGCCATGCGCTGGACCCGCCGCTTCGGACGTCCCACCGGTCTCGAAACCGGCGCGCGCGTCTGGTTCTGCCTGCTACCGGTCGATGGCGTCCAGTCGTGGCAGCTGAACGACTCGGAATGCCATGCCGTCGATGCAGCACAATCCACCCGACGGCTCGACATTACCGATCAACTTCAGCAGCGCAACCGCCTGGAAGTACACGTCGAACGAGGCCCCGCGCCGTCGGGCGAACAGCTGCCGTTCGATGCCTGGCTGGAGATTGTGGCGGTGGAGGGGCGAGTGTAGGCATTCCCATGTGCCAGAGGTTAGAATCAGAGCGCGCGCTTCAGTTTTCAATTCTCAGCAGACCACAACTGGGATAAGTGAATCAGTATGAAAATCTCGGAGAAGAAATCCATGCTGAAGTGGAACACGATGCTTTGGCTGGTGGCCATGGTATTGCCATGGTTCTTCAGCATCGCCTTTGCATCGGCCAAGTTTCCTTGGCCGCTGATTCTTCCATTTCTGCTGCTCGGGCCAATGCTGGCCTCCAATAAGATGCTCAGCCAGGCGATCGGGGAGTCGCAATAGCGGCTCGTAATTCCCCACGCTCCCCAACCACGTCCAAGCCTGATAAACTATCAACTCACGCCGCCAGCCTAGGCGGTCGCGGTGGGTTGCGGGAATTCGCATCGCCGCGGCACGACCGGCCAGCCAAGAGCCGCGTCCCCTTCTGTCCGCCGTCATGAATGGCGCTGTGCTATGCCGACCACCGCCGCGATCACTGTCGCCTTGATCGGGAATCCCAACACCGGCAAGTCCACGCTTTTCAACGCGCTGGCCGGCGTCCGGCAACGCGTCGGCAACTATCCCGGCGTCACGGTCGAACGCAAGACCGGGCAGTTGAATCACGCCGGCCGCCACTTTACGCTCGTCGATCTGCCGGGCACTTACAGCCTGGCGCCGCGCTCGCCGGACGAGATGGTGGCCGTCGACGTCCTGCTCGGGCGACGCGCCGATACGCCCGCGCCGGATGCCATCCTCTGCATCGTCGACGCCTCGAATCTGGAACGCAATCTGTACCTGGTGAGTCAGGCGCTGGAACTTGGCCTGCCGACCGTCGTGGCGCTCAACATGACGGACGTCGCCGCGACGCGCGGGATTTCGATCGATCATCAAGAGTTGGCGCGAAGACTTGGCATTCCGGTCGTGCCCGTGCAGGCGAATCGCCGTCGCGGATTGAAGGAGCTAGCCAACGCATTGGCGGCCGCAGTCGAACAGCCGCGAGCGGAACGCGAGAGTCCCTTCCCGAAAGCGTTTCAGCGCGAAGTCGCTCAGCTTTCCGAGCGGCTCGAACGGGATGCGCCGACGCCGCGCTATCTCGTGGAACGGTTGCTGCTCGACACCAGCGACTATCTCGAAGGCGTGCTCGGAGGCGACCAACACGCGGCGCTGACGCAGTCGCTTGTCGACGCCCGCGCGCGACTGGCCGCGGCGGGATTTCCCGTGCCGGCCGTCGAAGCGATTGCCCGGTATGGTTGGGTCGGGCGCATCATCGACGGCGTCGTGGCCCGGCCCTCGCGGCGTCCGGCCACGCGCAGCGACGCGATCGATCGCATGCTCACGCACAAAGTCTGGGGAACGCTCGTTTTCGCCTTGGCGATGATGCTGTTGTTCTCGTCGATCTTCGTCTGGGCCGACCCGTTGATGGGCATGATCGAAGACGGGCAAGGTTGGCTGCAAGGGCTGGTCGGTTCACGGATGGCGGCAGGCCCGTTGCAATCGCTGGTCGTTGACGGCATCATCGGCGGCGTCGGCAGCGTAGTGGTGTTTCTGCCGCAGATCTTCATCCTGTTCGGCCTGATCGCCATTCTCGAAGACTGCGGGTACATGGCCCGCGCGGCGTATCTGATGGACAAGCTCATGTCGCGCGTCGGCTTGAGCGGTAAATCGTTTATTCCGCTCCTGTCGTCGTTCGCCTGCGCCGTGCCCGGGATCATGGCGACACGGGTGATCGAAAACCGTCGCGATCGCTTGACGACCATCCTGGTCGCGCCGTTGATGAGTTGCAGCGCCCGTTTGCCGGTCTACACGCTGCTGTGCGGCATGTTGCCAGCGAAGACGTATCTGTTCGGAACGCTATCGTTGGGCGGATTGACGATGTTCGCGATGTACCTGCTCGGCATCGTCGCGGCGATGCTCGTCGCGCTGGTGCTCAAGCGCAGTTTATTGCGCGGGGCGACGCCGCCGTTCGTAATGGAACTGCCCAGCTACAAGTTTCCTTCCATCACGGGCGTACTGTACCGAATGCTCGAACGCGGCTGGGCGTTTATTCAGCGCGCGGGGACGGTGATCTTCGCGGTGAGCGTGCTGGTCTGGGCCGCGAGCTATTTTCCGCGCGACGAGGCCGCCGTCGAAGGTCCCTACGCCGCGGAGCGCGAGCGCCTCGAAACCGTCGTGGAGACCGGCGCGGATGACGACAAAACAGTTGCCGAAGAGCGGCTCGCGGAGATCGACCACGAGGTCGCTTCGCTTTACCAGCAGCGCAGTTGGCTCGGCCAGGCCGGCAAGTGGATCGAGCCGGCCGTGAGACCGCTCGGCTGGGACTGGCGGATTGGCGCGGCGGCGATTGCCTCGTTCCCGGCCCGCGAAGTGATCATCGGCGTGTTGGGGGTGATCTACAACGTCGGCGACGAGCCAGAAGAAACGTCATTGCGCGAAAGACTTAGCCGCGCCCGGTGGGACGGGACCGATCGCCCCATCTACACGGTGCCGGTGGCGCTCTCGATCATGGTCTTCTTCGCGCTTTGTGCCCAATGCGCGGCGACGTTGGCGGTCATCAAGCGCGAAACCAACAGTTGGGGCTGGCCGGCATTCACTTTCGGCTACATGACCGCCTTGGCGTACGTTGGCGCGCTGCTGACGTATCAAGTCGGCACTTGGCTTGGTTTCTAAATCGTCGGATCGTCGTCCGCAGTTTGCCGAAGCTGCCCAAACTTCCGGCGATACGCAACTGATCTGTTCCCGATTTCGCCCATCTGCTAACTAGGCGCATTGCAGGATTGCCAGGGAAGGCGCATCCACGCGCCGGGGCATGAATTACCGATCATCGCGGCTGTTTGCCGCCAATGGGTGGGCGTTATGGACAACGCAGGGATGAAGCGAATCCTGATCCGGGTCTCCGTCGTTTCCGGCGTCGTGATCTTGGGGTTAATCGGCGTGAAGGCGGCCCAGTACTGGGGTAAAAAATCCGCGCCCACGCCGGATAAAATCGCGGCGGCGAAAAACGAAAGTAAGAAGCTTACGGAGGCGGCCAAGAGCAGCGCATCGCACTTAATGGCCGCGGCCGAAGAGGCCGTCAACGAAGCCACGGCGAATGTCTCCGAGACCGACCCGTTTCAAACCACGGCGAAATTCGTCGCCGCGCCGCCGCCAGACGATCGTTACGCCGACTATCGCCAGGCCGAAGAGCATATCGAAGCGGCCGCGAACGAGGTTGTCGAAGAAGCCGGCAACCTGATCAGCGATGCGGCGGAAAATCTCGTGCCCGTCGCGCCCGTTGCAAATGCGGAGACTGACTTCGACAACAGTACGCCGAATCAGGCAGCCGACGACACTGCGCCGGCCGACGAGGCATCGCCCGCGCCGGCGGCCGACAATCGTTACTCCGAGTGGCAAGGCGAACAGTCGGAAACGCCGCACGAACCCGTCGTAGCGGAAGAACCGGCCGCCACTCAACCATACGAGTCGTCGCAGGAAGCGCCGACCGCCGCATCGCAGGGCGAGGAGCCAGCGACCGAAGACAATTCCGCTGCACAGCGCGCGATCGTGGCCGCACCTGGCGAAGAACAGAACAACGCCAGCAAGTTCGAACCCACGCCAGCGGAACCGCGTCGCTGGGACAACGAACCCATTGCTGATGCTCCGAGCGCGCCTGAAGCGATGAGCGAGCGCGCCGTCGCCGCGGCGCCGCGGGCAACCAGATTGCAATCAGGCGCCGTCAGCGCAGGCGTGCCGGGCGATCCTGAACTGGAGAAGGAGCAAGGCGCGGCGCTGGTCATTCATAAAACCGGACCGCCGGAAGTGCAACTCGGCATCGAGACCGCCTACGAGATTCGCGTGCAGAATGTCGGCGATGCGCCGGCGCACGATGTGGAAATCCACGATGTCGCTCCGCAGGGCGCTGACCTGGTCGCCACGCAACCGCGGATCGCGCCTGGACCGAACGGCGAGTTGGTCTGGTCGCTTGGCACGCTGGCGCCCGGTGAGGAAATCACCGTGCAGATGCGGGTCACGCCGCGCACCGAGGGGGAGATCGGCAGTGTCGCGCGGGTCTTCTTCAGCGCCGACGCGGCGGTCCGCACGCTGGTCACGCGGCCAGTGCTGGAACTGTCCGTCGAAGCGCCGAAGAGCGTATTGTCCGGCGAGCGGGCGCAGCTCTTCGTTCGCGTGACGAACACCGGCACGGGCGTCGCCACGGGAGTGAGCCTGGAAGAAATCGTCCCGGCCGGATTCGAACACCCGGCCGGAGCTTCGTTGGAATATCGCGTCGGGACGCTCAAACCCAGGGAATCGAAGGAACTGCCGCTGACGCTTTCGGCGGTGAGGCCGATGGAAGCCACGAACGTGGTCTCGGTCCGCGCGGATGGTGACATCCTAGTGGAACAGCGGACCGCGATCGCGGTCGTCGCGCCGGAATTGAAAGTTGAGTTGCAAGGTCCGCGCCGCAGGTTCCTTGATCGCGACGCGACGTACACGTTGGCCGTCTCCAATCCTGGCACCGCGCCAGCGAAAGAGATCGAATTGGTGACCTTCCTGGCGCCCGGCATGGAGTTCGTCTCCGCTGATAGTGCTGGTCAGTACGACCCACAAACTCGGGCCGTCTACTGGCTGCTGGACGAACTACCGCCAAATGAGATGGGGAACGTTACCGTCACCGCGCGGCCGACCAAGCCGGGCGAACATGTCCTGCGGGTCGAAGGCCGCGCCCAGCGTGGCCTGGAGGACGTCGAGGAGCAGCCGATCCTGGTCGAGGGGCTCGCGGCCGTGGAGTTCCAGGTGATCGACTTGTCAGATCCGGTCGAGATTGGCGGCGAAGCGGCCTATGAGATCGTCGTGAAAAATGGCGGCACGAAGGCCGCCTCGAACGTGGAAATCGTGGCCATGCTGCCGGTGGAAATGCAGCTCGTGGCCGCCGAGGGACCGGTCCGGCACAAGATTGCCGGCCAAAAGGTCGCCTTCGAACCAATCCCCACGCTCGCCCCCGGCGATACCGTTACGCTACAATTGACGGCCAAGACGCTCGAAGCCGGCGACGCCCGGCTGCAAGTGAAGCTGCTGACAACGGACATGCAATCGCCGGTGACGAAGGAAGAGAACACGAAGATTTTTGGGGATGAATGAGGGGATAAGAAGTAGGTGGAGTAGTTAGTAGGTGAAGCAGTTATTCAGAAAAGCGATTGCCGGCATGTTGGCCGCCTCCCTTGCGCGACTCTTCGCGGTGATGGGGATTTACCGACGGTAGTTGAAACTCTTGAGCGACTCGGCTGGCTTGGCCGAAATTCCTTAAAAGGTTCACCTGAGCGGTGTTTTTTTTGGCACGGCATGTGCCAGGAAAAATGTTGACAACAGGCTGGTTTCTGGCAAACTAGGAGTCCCACGCCCCCACAGGCGTACGCACTTCGACTGGAAGTCCCACCCCGCGTACGCCGCATCGCCGGACCCTTGGTCCGCGATTGCCCCAGTGGCTCACAGATCCGCCGTGTGCGGATCATGTCGAGTCAGCTCCATGGAAGGTTCCTTGGTTCGCCGTTTGCAGTTTGCGCTCACGAACGTCGTCCGCAGACATCGAGCTACGAATTCGGAACAACCTGATGAAATCTGGCAAAGCTGCGCACGGCGCGTTCTCGATTGGCGAGGCGCGCGGGATCGTCCGCGATCTGTTCGAGCCGAACCCCTGGCTATACTGGATCGATTTCCTGGCGAGCATGACGCTCGGCGTGGCAGGCTTTTTTGCGATTCGCCGCCTGCCGCTCAATTGGCCGCTGATCGCCGTGGCGTTCGCTGTTTCCGTCCTCGCGTTTTATCGAGCCACGCTGTTCACGCACGAATTAACGCATCTGCGGCGCGGACAATTTGCTGGCTTCCGTCTGGCGTGGAATCTACTGTGCGGCATTCCGTTCCTGATGCCGTCGTTTCTCTATCACACGCACGTGGCGCATCATATGCGCCGCCATTTTGGCACTTCGGACGACGGCGAATATCTACCCTGGGGCGCGCGGCCGATCTGGCATCTGTTTGTTTATCTGGCGCAATGCCTGGTAATGCCGGTGATCGCCGTGGCGCGATTCGGCTTGCTGACGCCGCTTTGCTGGTTCAGCCCGTCAGTGCGCGAGTTCGTCCAGCGCCACTGCTCGTCGATGGTGGTGGATCCCTACTATGTGCGGCCGCTGCCGACGCGGAACGATCGCTGGGTGTGGCGCGTGCAGGAAGGCGCATGCTGTGCGCTCGTTTGGGGCAACGCGGCGGCGATGTACTTCGGCCTCGTGCCACGGCCGGCGGCGTTGTTGCTGCAAGGCTACCTGACCGCCGTATTGATTATGCTGATCAATCAGATTCGCACGCTCGGCGCCCATCGCTACACCAACACCGGCGGCGAGATGACGTTCGTCGAGCAAATGCTCGACTCGGTGAACTACCCCGGCGGCAATTGGTTCCGCGCACTCTGGGCTCCGGTCGGGCTGCGCTACCACGCCTTGCACCACTTGTTCCCGTCGATGCCATATCACCACCTCGGCGCGGCGCACTGCCGGCTAATGCAACAACTGCCCGCGGACAGCCCTTATCGGCTGACAAACTGCCCCAGTCTTTGGCTGGCCTTGAGCGAACTATGGGCGAACGCCCTGGCCTCATCCCGCACTCAACGATCGCCGGCGCGGCCGCACTTTTCAGGGAGAACACTGCAGCGCCGGGCTGGTTAATTGGTCTCCGGTTAGCGACAATCGGTTGGACCGTCCTGCCCCGTTTCAGCCTTGCCTTGAACTCGCATGACAATGCTCCCGCGTACGCTCGAACCGGAGGTCATGGAGTCGCTGCAGGATGCGCTCGACTACGACTCCATGGACCACCGCGAGGTCAATCGTGTGTTCGTCCGCGACTTTTTAACGACGTCGCCCGACCTCGACGAAGTGCTCGATCTTGGAACCGGTACGGCGCAAATTCCCATTGAACTTTGCCGGCAGTCGGCAGAAGGGCGCGTGCTGGCGATCGATCTTTCCGGGGAGATGTTACTCGTCGCCAAGGCGAACGTGGAGGTAGCTTCGCTACGCGATCGAATCATGCTCGACCGCATCGACGCCAAGGGCCTGCCCTACGCTGACGGGCGATTTAGCGCAGTGATGTCGAACAGCATCGTCCATCACATTCCCGATCCTGCGCCATCGTTTGCGGAAGCAGTACGCGTCACGCGCAGCGGCGGCCGGCTGTTTTTCCGCGATCTGGCGCGCCCGGATTCCGCCGAACAAGTGCGCATGCTCGTCCAACAACACGCTGTGGGTGCGAACGAGCATCAGCGCAAGTTGTTTGGGGATTCGCTCCACGCCGCCCTAAGCCTCGACGAGGTTCAGGCGACGGTCGGCGCATTGGGTTTCTCGCCCGAGACGGTCAGCCTGACAAGCGACCGCCATTGGACTTGGTCGGTGATCAAGCCGTAGCGCGATCCAAACGACTTTACGCTTCTATCCCTGCTGCGTTGCGATCGGGCCTCATTGCGGCACTGCTGCCGGTAGCGATGCTTTTTCTTGCAACATTTCCCGCACTTCGATGAATGCGTCCATACCGCTGATGGTTTTGAACTCCGGATTGGCCGCCGTAGCGTCGAACTGTTTCAGGAACTGCGTATACGGCTCGGAGTTGATGTCGTAGACGTCGAAGAGTTCTCCGTCGGCCAATTGCTCCAGTTGCGCCAGCCGCAGATACTTGATCCATCCTGCGCCCTGGGGCGAGGACTTCAATTCCGCCAGGAGCTCACTGACGGCCGCGGCCAGGGAACGTGCGGCTCGTGGCGCCGGCGGTGCGACGTACGGTGGTGAAGTTGAAGGTCCGTTCGCGGCGCCAGCGGGCTGTCCGGTTTCATCAACTGCTCGGTCATTGCCGCTCGCAGCGGGACGACTTGCTGTACGACCGGAAGTCGTACGCGAGCGAACCGATTGATCCGTGGGCGCTGCATCACCAGTTCGCGCATTTGGCCGCCCGCTCGTGACGTTGCGTTGTGTCATGCGCGTCGACGCGGTGGCAGTCGCCGTTGTTTGCTGCGAAGGGATGAGTCGCTGTGAGGCGAGTTGAAACAGATTGCCGTTGGTCAAGTCCGCGGTGTGGACGCTCAACTGCAAGCTGAGCGGTTCATTCATGATTCGGCCGACGACGAGTAACTCCATTTGCCCGCCTTGTTCGAAAACGGACAGGCCGCACATCAGCCGGGCGCTCTCGACGGCGAGCAGTTGACCCGATGCCGCCGCGGCTGTCGCCTTAGCAGCCCATTGGACGGCGTCGCCCATAGCGCCGACGGCGGCTTTCGCCACATCCAGGGCAGTCAGCGCCGCATCTCGCGAGACAAACAACGATGCGACGCGCGGGTCGGCATCGGGGGTTACGGAATGCACAGCATCGAAGGCCGCCTGAGCGACGGAGACGGCGCCTTTCGCCGTATCCCTGGCAGCGAATAACGTCGCGACGCGCGGATCGGCGTCAATCGGGGCCGTGCCATGAATCGCTTTCAGGGCGTCCTCCGCTACACCTAGGGCAGCTTGCGCGACCTGTTGTTGCGCTGCGAGGGCCACGGTTTGCGGATCGAGATCGATGGGCACCTTATTGAGATTCGTTCGCGCCGCTTCGTAAGCGCCGGCCGCCGCCTGGTAGACGCCCTTCTTGACGTCACGGTCAATTCCTTTCGCATCCTTGTCGACACCCTTGGCGATCTTGTCGAGACCCTTGGCTTTCTTCCAGGCTGCCACAGCCTTCTGGAACGTCGCCTCGGCCTTGTTGAGATCGCTTTTGGCGCGGTCGCGAGCGGTCTTCACGCCCGCCAGGTCTTTTTCACGCTGGACGGCCACGGCCTTGCGCCGCGCGCCGATTTGCGCACTGATGCGGCTCACATCTTGCTGGGCTTTGTTGATGCCGGCCAAATGCTGTGCGCGTTCCTGCTTCACCACTTTGCGCATGGCGTCGATGTCACGCGTAATCTTGTTGAGATCGGTCTGGGCGCGGCGCAAGGCCGACTCATTGATTTCACGATCGCGCTCGACTTGCTGCCGCGCCTTCGCGATGTCGGCGTCAATCCTGCGCACGTCGCGCTGTGCTTGCTCCAAGTCCGCGTTGGCCTTGGCGAAATCCTGTTCGGCTTGCCCGGCCCAAGCCAGAATGTCGTCCGACACACGGCTCTGGAACGTGCGATGGAAGTCGTTTTTGAGTCCCGCGGAGAACATCCACTCCGCGTTCCGCACGTCGCTGGTCACGGACACATCCGCGTCGAACGCGTTGGCGATCCGACCGGACATCGTAACTTCCGACCGTTGGGCGCTCAGGTTCGCCAACGCGGCGACGCGGTTGCCCAACAAATCACAACCGCCGCGGGCGAGAAAGTGACTGTCTGCACTGGCCGCCAACAAGATGTCGAGTTCGGTTTCATGCAACGTCAAAGGCCCGAGTTGAAACTCGGCGACGGTCGCCTTGACCGTCGCTTTCGGCGTGCGACTGGAGACGTCCACGAGACCGTCAACCTCCGCGGCGCGGCGATCAAACAGGTAGAGTTGCCCTCGCAGGCCGACGCCACTCTCCACGCCGAGCTCCTCCGATCCGCCCGCGGGGGCGAAGTTGACCGTCACCTGTCGCAGGTCGAAGTCAGGTAGCAGCACCGCCGCTACCGGAGACTCGACGCCGCCATGCGCCGCGCCGGCCAGATCGTTGGCCATCGCCACGAGATCATCACGATTCAATGAGTCGATCGAGCCCTTGAGGAACACGCTGGGCGGGCCTTTTCGAGCCGCCATTCCACCGGCCAAACCAATCCGCTTGTTGGCTACTTTCAAGTCCCCCTGGACGCCGATCTGTAGTCGCGGCGGGCCGCCGTTGCTCAGTTCGTTCTTGAGCGCCAATTGCGCGGAGAGCAGTTCCAGCCCTTAGATGCCGAGTGCGTTTCGCCAGAGCGATGCGTCGTCGCTGCGGGCGGTGATCGAGAAACCGGACATGCCGCCGCCCTGTGGCTGTCCGCCTAGAAACAAGCCCTCGCAGATGAATTTGCGCTGATCACTCCCGGCGCCGACGAGCATGTTGAACGCCACGCCGACCGACGGCTTGCCCGTGACGAGGAGCGCGAATTCACTCACTTGGAAAGTGTCGGGCAGATTGATGATCGCGCCTTGCGCCAGCCTGGCGCGGAGTACAGCGTCTTTGGAGACGGCGCTTATCAGCCGGCCTTGATCGCGGGCTTGGCGCAATGTCGTCGCATCGAAGTTCTTTAACACCACGCCTTCCAGCACCAGGCCTTGCGGATTGACGCCCAAGGTCTGCATGCCAGCCAGCAACTCGCCGCGAAGTTCAATCGAGGTCACGAGATTGACGCCGTCCTCAACATGCAGCGAGTACGCACCGTCGCCATAGACTTCACGGTAAAAATCTCTCACCGGGGCGGCCATCGACGACGAAGCGATTTCGACGGGCTGTGTCGAGAAGATCATCACGGGCGTGGCCAATTGCAGGCCTTGGTTGGCGACTGCGGCCATCGCGGGAATCAATTCGCCGAGGTTGCGCGTCGGTAGCCGCCAGGCCAGCAACCACTGTCCCGCGCCGCCTGATTCTCCGCCGACGTATTGCAATAGGACCGGCGCGTCCTGCCCGGCGAATGTCGCCGTCCCGGATAGGCTACCGTCATCGCCGATCTTCGGCGTCTGAATCGTCACGTCGGCCAGATAGGTGTTCTTGAACGCCGAGATCTCGCCCAGTGCAAGCTTGCCGTGCGTCTGCGCGGCGGCTCGAAACTGCTCCGCGATCTCTGTCGGAGCAGCGGCAGTTGCACCGGTCGGCATGGCCAAGAGTAATGCCATCGCCAACTGTCGAAACGTCGGCTTCGAGAGCACTACTCGGTGCTCGTTTGGGCCTCGACTCATTGGACACCTCGCAAGGGATCACTCCGACGCCGCGCATCGGTTGACAGCGCGTGGCCGGGATGAGTTCGATTGGTTCGAGACGAGTTGCGACATCCCTGGACGATCATTGCTTCCGCTTCCCGACGCAGCCGACACCAAGTCTACCGTGCCGGTCGGGGCAAGGGCCGTGCAAATCGCCGCTTTTGCCGCAACTCTGTATTCAGCGCAGCATCCGAGTGGACGTTACAGCGCCGTTAGCAAAGCCCGTTTTTTTCTCGCCTAAGCCGCGACGAGCCTCATCCATCGACTACGCCAATGAACGCGGAGATTCGGTTAGCGGGACAAAATCATGGAGGACAGAGTCAACCTCAGCGCAGCTCCGCGCCAGGCGACTTCGCTTGTTCGATTCAGCGAATGCGCAGATGCCAGCGAACCAAGACTTCGCCTATGCGAGATAGAACTCGATCGAACGGCGCAAACCTTCTTCAAAGGTGAGTTGCGGCTCGTAACCCAGGTGAAGCCGGGCTTGCGTGATATCAGTCTGGCTGGTGCGCACGTCGTCGTAAAACGGACTTGCGTTGAAGTTCCAGTAGTCGGCCAAGTAGGGACCTTGGACTATGGGCGTCGCCACAGGCTCATGCTCCCGACCCACGGAAATGGACGATGAAAGCAACACCAGCGCCAAGGCGATTGATATCCAGCGCGGCATGCCCCAGCCCTCCGTCGTGAATCAGGCGAACTGCTCGGGCAATCTCGGGCGACCTAACCGCGGGCGTCAATTGCAGTTCTGTGAGATCGGCCCTTCACTGGCGCGTCGAGTTGGTATGAGGCGCCCCCCTCCTCAACCCCCGCCAGTTA
>Ga0163153_10007101_pt1 | contig 12216 bp, 6 predicted proteins | sample OliLakLV19MP6IB1_FD_148629 | JGI IMG/M metagenome (GOLD analysis project Ga0163153, IMG submission 148629) | Freshwater microbial mat bacterial communities from Lake Vanda, McMurdo Dry Valleys, Antarctica - Oligotrophic Lake LV.19.MP6.IB-1 | ecosystem: Environmental > Aquatic > Freshwater > Lake... | reverse complement strand
CCACGGCCTCGCGTTCTGGCATTCGGCCGACGGCGTGTTGAACCACGTCGGAACCTGGGGCGACGTCGGCGGCAACGCCACCGAGACGGCGGTCACCGGAATCCGGTCCACGGGCGCAGTGTCCGCGTACCGCAGCGCCGACGATAAGGGTCTGCACCTCGAAGTGGCCGACTACCCGTGGGAGCAGCCCGGCGACGAAACGTGGGGCTACTACGAAGTCGCGCGCACCGGCCCCGCGGCGGGCATCGCGACCGAGGTCGAGTTGTGCGCGGTCACCGCCGCCGGATCGGCGGGCGCGCAGGTTGCCGGCGTGCGCACCAAGACCGGCAAGCTCTCGCTCAGCTTGTGGCGGGAGGGTGACGAGCCCTAGCCCGGCAACCACCGGCTTGACCGGGGGCCGCGGCGCCAGTCGAATGGCGCCGTGGCCCCCGCTCGCTTCACCCCGGAACTCTTCACCCCGGAACTCTTCACCCCGGAACTCTTCACCCCGGAACTCTTCACCATGAGCATTCCCGAAGCGAACGCGGTCGAGATGCTCGCCGAGCGTGCGGAGCGAGACGGCTGGGACGGCATCACGTTCACCGACTCGCAGAACCTCGTCGGCGATCCGTTCGTCGCCATGGCGCTCGGCGCCCGCGTGACCGAACGCCTCCAGTTCATGACGGGCGTGACCAACCCCGCGACGCGCCATCCGGCCGCGCTGGCGACCGCCGCGGCGACGGTGCAGGAAACGTCGGGTGGGCGCGTCACGCTCGGTCTCGGCCGGGGCGACACCGCGCTGTTCCACCTCGGCCGGCCGCCGCAGCCGCTCGCCGACTTCTTCGCCCGAACCGTTGAGCTGCACACCTACCTGCAGGGCGGCACCGTCGACATCGACGGGTACCCGAGCCGGCTGCGTTGGCTCGACCGGGCGCACCAGGCGGCCGTGCCGATCGACATCGCGGCATCGGGCCCGAAGGTGATCGCGTTCGCGGCGCGCACCGTCGAGCGCATCACGTTCGCGGTAGGCGCCGACCCGGTTCGGCTCGCGTGGGCGATCGACCTCGCGCGCGTCGCGATGCGCGACGCCGGTCGCGCCGATGCCGACGTCCGGTTCGGCGCGTACGTCAACGTCGGGTGCCACCCCGATCCGGTTGCGGCGCGCGACCTGTTGCGCGGCGGTGTCGCCGCGTTCGCGCACTTCTCGGCCATGCCCGGCTCGACCGGCGCGGGGCTCGACGAGCGCGACCGCGAACTCGTCGCCGAGGTCGGTCGGGCGTACGACAGCAACGTGCACCTCGTGAACAGCGCCGAGCACTCGCAGGTGCTGACCGACGACTTCGTCGACCGCTTCGCGATCGTCGGCGACGCAGGCACCTGCGCGAAACGGTTACGTGAGCTCGTCGACCTCGGTCTCGACCGGCTCGTGGTCACCGGCCCGTCGTTCGGCGCAAACCGCGACCACGCGAAAACGCACGCGCAGCTCATGACGTCGGAACTGTTGCCCGCGTTGCGCCTATAGACCAGATAGCCCATACCGCACGGGCGGAGCCAGCGGTGCCGCGAGTTCCTGGAGCGGTCGTATCGCGGCGGGCGGAAAGTCGGTCCACGTCCGCGTCGCCGATGCGGACGCCCGGCCACGGCCCGAACATTTCTGGCGGCTCGCGATGCTTCCCCCGCATCACTTCCACCTGCTCCATGCTCGGAACCTATTCATTCGCGGGGTGGGTCGTGGCCGTTGCCTTCGTGTTCGAGGCGGTGGTGGCGCCGGCATTTGAGTGTGAGGTTGGCGAGGTTGGTTTCGCCGCCGTGGGCCCAGTGTTTGATGTGGTGGGCTTCGCAGGCCCAGAGGGGGGCGTCGCATCCGTTGTTGGTGCAGGTGCCGTCGCGGGCGACGAGGCCGCGCCAGAGTGCGGGTGGGATGGTGCGGGTGGTGCGGCCGACGTCGAGGATTTCGGATGGGCCGGCGGTGAGGACGCGGCTGATGCCGGCGTCGCAGGTGAGGCGCAGGAGTGTTTCGGTGGAGAGCCGGGCGGCGGGGCGGACTTCGTCGCGGATGGCGGTGACGAGGTCGTGTTTGTCGGCGGTGAGGCGTTCGAGGTCGGTGCAGATGATGACGTTGGGTCGCCCGTGCCGGTTCTTGGTGGTGTCGGGTGCGCTGGTGGCGAGTGCGTAGCGGGCCATCGACACCGCCGCGTCAGCGCGGCGTTGCGCGATGGATCGGGTCTCACCTGGTTGGTTGGGGTCCAGCGCGATGAAGTGTTCGAGGGCGGTGTTGAGCACGAGGGTGCTTTCGGGGTCGAAGATCCCGTCGAGGATGCCCATGCCGTCCAGGGTGGTGGAGAGGTGGAGGCGGCGGCGTTGGATCTGGTCCCGGGCGTCGTCGGCGCCGCGGTCGGTGTCGATGACTTCACAGGCGCGGCTCATGACCCGGGCGAAGTCGTCGGGCCCGAACTGGCGGGCCTTGGCCAACAAGAGTTCTTCGTTTGCGGCGAAGTGTTCGACCCGTTCCGCGGTGGCGGCCTTCACGAGGATGTCGACGTGGCCGCGTGACACCGCACCGGCCGCGAAGGCGGCGGTCCAGGCGGGGAAGTCTTCCAGCCGCCGCGCGGCGCGGACGTCGCGCCCGGCCGCACCTTTGGCGAGACCACATTCGTGATGCAGCCAGGCTTTGGTGTTCACGGCTCCGGCTGCGAGCGCGTCACCGGACCGGTCCACGGCTTCGACGAGGCGTAACCGTTCCGCGTCGAGGCGGTGTTGCAGCCGTTGCAGGCGCATGAGCCGGGTGCGGCGTTCGTGGCCGGTACCGGCCCGGTGGTCGACCTCGGCGAGTTCGTCGACCGCGAACTCGAGTTCCGCGAGGGGATCCAGCGCTGCGAGACCGGGTCGCTCCAACAGGTCGAACATACGTTCGTAGCATACGGCATCCACCCTTATTCCACAAGGGTTTTTCGCCGAATTTCGGAGTCAGATGTCGACGCGGGTGAGGTCGTCGCCGAGGACGATGTCGCCGGTGAAATGTTCCGACGCGAGCTTGCGCCAGTCGTCTTCCTGGCCGGGTTGCAGCGCCGGGATGTAGTGCGTGAGCACGAGGGTCCGCACTCCTGCGCGCGCCGCGGTCTTTGCCGCGTCTTCGACGGTCGAGTGGTAGTCGAGGATGTCCTGGAAGCGGGCGCTCGGGACGAGACGGACGAGGTCTTCGCGCAGCACGGTCTGCACGTACACGTCGGCGCCCGCGCAGAGTTCGTCGAGGCCGGCGCAGGGGATACCGTCGCCGCCGAGCACTGCCGAACGGCCGCCGTCGTCGACGCGGAACGCGACCGACGGTTCGACAGGGCGGTGGTCGGTCGCGGCCACACGGATGGTCGCGGTGCCGACGGCGAAGACATCGCCGGGCACAACCTCGGTGACATCGAGTTGCGGAGGGGTGTTGAGGTCGTCGTGGTGCGCGATGCGGTATTGCACGTCGTGCGCCAGCGCGGCGAGGGTCGCGTCGACGACCGCGCGCGTTCCGGGAGGTCCGAAGATACGCAACGTGGTCGGGCCGGGACACATCACCCAATGCGTCGTGATGACGTCGTTCAGGTCGGTGATGTGGTCGCTGTGCAGGTGTGTCAGCAGTACGGCGTTGAGCATGGGCGGGATGACCCCCGCGCCCGTCAGTCGCATCACGACCCCGCGACCGCAGTCGACGAGCATGGTGGCGCCATCGGACTGCACGAGGGTCGCGGCGCCGGCCCGGGCCGCATCGGGGATGGGGCTTCCGGTGCCGAGCAGCGTGATCTTCATACGAGGTCGGAACCTAGTCTGGCGCCGATGGACAAGCCCGGGCTCCGAGCCGCGATCGATCTCGACCACCGCGTCGACGACCTGTTCGCGCTCACGCCCGACGAGTTCGTAGCCGCGCGCAACGACCTGGCGAAGGACCTCAAGTCGGAGAAGCGGGTCGACGACGCCAAGGCCATCCAAATATTGCGCCGCCCCTCGGTCGCGGCGTGGGCGCTGAACCAACTCGCGCGGCGCCAACCGAAACTGCTCGAGGAACTGTTCGACGCCGCGCAGTCACTGCGCGAAGCGCAGGCGAACGCGATGTCGGGCGTTCGTGGACCGCTGCGCGAAACGATGCGCCAGTTCGCGGACCTCGTCGACACCGCAGCCGATCGCGCTGCGGAATCAGGCGGCCCGCGCGACGAGCTCGCGGCATCGCTGCGCACGGGGGCGTCCGACGCCGAATGGTGGAACGACCTCCGCCTCGGACGCGTTGCGCGCCTGCCCGAGGCCGCGTCGGCGTCGGACATGTGGTCGGCGGGCGCCGAACCGACGGCGCCCGCGCCGACACACAACGCTCCGGCACCGAAGGCACCGGCACCGCGCCCGCCGACACTCACGGCACCGACGAAACCCGCCCCGGACGCGGCCCCGCCCGGCGTGGAACTCAAGGACGCGCAACGACGGCACGCGCTCGCCACGAAGGAGTACGCGAAGGCGCAGCAGCGTGTCGAACGGATCACCCTCGAGGTTGCCGTGCTCGAAGAGCGGGCCGAAGCGGCGCGGACTCGCCTCGTCGAAGCCGTCGAACGCGCGGCCGACGCCGGACGAGAACAAGCCGAAGCCGTCGCCGAACTCGGGCGCATCCGTTAAGGCGACGCATGCTCGCGCTGCTCGCGGCGGTCGTGACCGCGGCCACGACCGGTCCCGGGCCGCCTGGCACTTGTTCCTCCTCGGCACCACCGCGCCGGCCGGCAAGGAGATCCGTTACAGATGCGCCGCGGCCCGGCTGCCGAGATTGGCGCTTACCGCCATGTGGATGGGCGTTAGCACCTGAAACGCGATGAACAACACGCCGACCGTGGCGAGCGGAAACGCGAGCGAGTCGTCGTCCTCGACGGCACCGAAGTGCGCGAATCTACCTGCCTCGTCCTGCTCGGGCTCAGGGCGAACCGGCGTAGGATGCCGCCCCGATGGCCGTTGTCGAGCAGCGCATTGACACGGCGACGGTGCTGTTCACGGATGTGGTCGGGTCAACGGCACTGCGGGCGCGTCTCGGCGAAGAAGCCGCAGACGTCTTGCGGGTGATCCACGACGATCTCATGCGGGCGGCCATCGTCGCCCAACGAGGCACCGTCGTGAAGCACACGGGCGATGGTGTGATGGCCACATTCTCGGCGGCCGTCGACGCGGTCGCCGCTTCCATCGCGATCCAGCAGGCGGTCGACGCGCACAACCGGCGCAGCGACCAGGAACGTTTCGAGGTACGCGTCGGTATCAGTGTCGGCGACGTCACCTTCGACGAACACGACTGCTTCGGGCTGCCCGTCATCGAGGCGCAGCGCCTCGAAGCCGCGGCCGAAGGCGGCCAGATCCTCTGCGCGGAGATCGTCCGCCACCTCACCCGCGGGCGCGGCGGCCACGAGTTCACGAGCGTCGGCGACCTCGAACTCAAGGGCATCCCCGATCCGGTACCCGCGGCCCGGGTGCACTGGTCGCCCGTCGTCCACGTCGCGATGGCACGCGAAACTCCACTCCCGCCCGTGTTGGCGGCGCCGTCCGCGTTCGACCTCGCCGGGCGCGCCGCCGAACTCGACGTGCTCGTCGACGCGTGGAAGGAGAGTGCCGACGGTCGTAGCCGCGTCGTGCTCATCTCGGGTGAACCCGGCATCGGTAAGACGCGTCTCGCGACCGAGACCGCGCTCACCGCGCGCCGCCAGGGCGCGTTGGTCATCGCGGGCCGGTGCGACGAAGAACTCGGTCTCCCGTACCAACCGTTCGTGGAGGCGTTGCGCTTCCAGATCGCGCTCGGCGACGACGTACCGCCCGAGTGGCTGGGCCCGCTGGCCGACGAGTTGACGCGACTCGTGCCCGAGTTGCCCGAGCGCGTCCCCGGCATCGCGCTGCCGACGCGTACCGATCCGGAGTCGGAACGGGCACAACTGTTCGAAGCGGTGACCTCGTGGTTGCGCACGACCGCGGCGTCGGTACCGGTGATGCTCGTGCTCGACGACCTCCACTGGGCCGACCGGCCGACGCTGCTGTTGCTGCGTCATCTGTTGCACGAGACGACCGGCGACTCACTACTGATCGTCGGCACCTACCGCAGCACGGACCTCGACCGCTCACATCCGCTCTCGGGGATGCTCGCCGACCTGCGCCGCGACAGCCACGTCACCCGGCTCGCCGTCGACGGCCTCACGGCCGACGGCGTGGCCGAGTTGCTCGAACGGGCCGCGGGCCACGGACTCGACCCGGCCGGTGTCGAACTCGCGAACGCGATCTTCGCGGAGACGGCGGGCAACCCGTTCTTCGTGGGCGAGATCATGCGCCACCTCGTCGAGAGTGGTGCCCTCGTACAGCGCGACGGGCGTTGGACGAGCGACTTCTCGCTCGCCGACGTCGGCCTGCCCGAAGGCGTACGCGAAGTCGTCGGCCGGCGGATCTCACGCCTCGACGAGCCCGCGCAGCGGGGGCTCTCGACCGCGGCGGTCATCGGCCACGAGTTCGCAGTGCCCGTGCTCGCGGCGGTGCTCGGGACCGACGAGGACGCGGTCATCGACCTGCTCGACGCGGCCCGTGCCGCGGGGCTGGTGAACGAGGTCGGCCTCGACCGCTACCGCTTCGGGCACGCGCTCGTGCGCGCGACGTTGCTCGAAGAGCTGACGACCTCGCGCCGGGTGCGCACGCACCGCAAGATCGGCGAGGCGATCGAGGCGCAGCATCACGACAACCTCGACGCCGTTGTCACCGACCTTGCGTACCACTTCGGCGAGGCGGCGGCCGCCGACCCGGAGAAAGCCGTTCGTTATGCCGCGCGTGCCGGCGACCACGCATACGCGTCGTCGGCGGCCGACGATGCCGTGCGCTGGTACGAGTTCGCCCGGGATCACCTCGAAGACGCGGCCGACGTCACCGTCGAAGTCGACCTGCTCACGCGCCTTGCCCGGGCGGAATGGGTCTCCGGCGTCGGCGACGCGCGTACCCATCTGCGCGAGGCGGCCCGGCTCGCCAAGGACGCAGGGTTGCACGAGGCGATGGTCGAAGCGCTCCTCGTCAGCGTGCGCACGTCGTTCGACGAAGGCCAGGAGAGCGACCCCGAGAAGATCGAGCTGCTGGAAGCGGCGTTGGGTTCACTCGACGACGCTCCGGCCCTGCGTGCCCGCGCCCTCGGTGCGCTCGCGGTCGAGCTGATCTTCGTCGGCGACATGACTCGCCGGGGCCCGATGCTCGACGAGGCGAGGGCGCTCGCGCGCAGCTGCGGCGATCTCCAGGCGTTGGTCGAGGTGGAGACCTGTCACTTCAACGCCCGGCCGCGCTCGACCTGGTCGGCCGTTGAGTTCGCGCTCGACCGCGCCCTGCTCGACGAGGCGGCCGCCGCGGCGGCGACACTCGGCGATGTTGCGTGGCTGGCAACGATGCAGCTCTTCAGCGCGTTCTACGCGTTCGTCGTCGGCGACGGCGAGCAACTCCGGACCCACGCCGCCGCACTCGCCGAAACGAGCGCGGGAGGAAGGAACAACCTCGCGCTGCGCGGGTCCCTGCTCATCGAACAGATGATCGCGGCCGTCGACGGGCGCCTGCTCGAAGCCAAGGCCCTGTCGGTGGAGCAGTTCGAGGTGTGGCAGCAGGCGAGCCCGGCGGAAGCCTTTACCTATCGGGCGGTCGAGACGGTCGTCATCCGGCGGGAGCAGGGCCGGCTCGGCGAGAGCATCCCCGCGTGGACCGAGTTCGTCCTCGGGCAGCCGCGCGCCGGTGCCGCGGCGGGGGTGGTCGCCTTCGCGCTGGCGGAGGCCGGTCGCCTCGACGACGCCGCGGCGCGCGTGCACGACGCGAGCGTCGCCGGCTTCCGCGACGTACCCGACGAGGCCGGCTGGCCGTTCGCGGTCGCGATGTGGACGGAGGCCGCCGTGCGGGTCGCCGATCGCGACGCCGCGGCGGCGTTGCACGAACTTTTGGTGCCCTTCGACGGGATCTTCCTGGTCACGGGCGGCATCATGTGCGGCCCCGCGGCGCGGCTGCTCGCATTGCTCGACCACGTGCTCGACCGCCCGGCCGACATCGACCGGCGGTTCTCGGAATCGATCGAGAGTTCCCGCCGCCTGATGAGCCCGGTGTGGCTGGCGCGCAGCCGGCTCGACTGGGCCGAGAACCTGGCGAACCGTGGTGAACCCGAGCGCGCGCGGCACCTCGTCGACGAAGCCGACGCCGCGATCGGGTCGCTGACGTTGCCCGCGCTCCACCAGCAGTCGGCGCGACTGCGCGAGCAGCTACCCGCGGGCTAGTGCGAGGAACTCCGGCACTTGGGCGGGCGTGATCGGCGCACCGAACACCGGACCGAAGGCGAGTTCGCACCCCATCGCCAACAGGTCGGAAGCCTGGGCCTCGGTCTCGACGCCCGCAACCGTGACGGTCAGGCCGAACGTCCGAGCCAATTTCAACACGGCGTCGACGACGGCGCGGGTCGACGGGTCGTCGACGAGTCGAGTGAGCGCACCGTCGAGCACCACGCTGCCCGGCGCGATCATGCGCAGATGTTCGAGTGACGACACCCGGCTGCCGAAACCGCGGAGCGCGGCGCCGAATCCGAGCCGGGAGAGGGCGCCGACCGTGCGGCTCGCCCGCTCCGGGTCGCGGGTGAAGGCGGCTTCGGGAACCCCGAGCCAGCAGCCGGTCGGGTCGACTGGGCTTTCGCGGCGAAGTTCGGTCAGCGCCGCGATCAGGTTGGCGACCCGGTTGTCGGCCGACGCGGCGCCGAGTGATTCGAGCATGGTGCCGATCCCGGGTGCCTCACCCAAGGGAAACGCCGACTTCCATTCTCCGAGGAAGCCGAGCATCGACCGCACAACCGCCATGTCGAGGCGCATGGCGCGTGCGGGTGACTCGAAGAGGGCGTCGACGTCGGCGGTGCCGAGCCCGATCGCGTCCCAGTCGATGCGGCAGTCGAAGCCGATCACTGTCCGGGGTTCGAGCGAGACGATCGGCCACAACGCGAACTCCAACGTGCCGTCGGTCAGGTGGCGGTCGATCGCGCGCTCGGATTGGCGGCGCAGGTCGATGCGCCGTTGGAGCCGCCGGTCGAAGACCTCGACGCGACCCCGGCCGCGTTCCTTCGCGCGGTACACGGCATGATCGGAGTCGCGCAGCAGTTGGTCCGGGTCCGAGTCGTCACGCGCGAACGCGATGCCGACGCTCGCTCCGATGACGATCGTCTGGCCGTCGGACGCGATCGGAACTTGCAACGCCTCGACGAGCCGTTCGGCGATCTGCACGGCATCGGCGGGATCGCGTAGCGCCGGCGCGCACACCACGAACTCGTCACCGCCGAGGCGCGCGGGGAGGTCCGACGGTCGCACCGTCGCCTTGATCCGCTCCGCGACTTCGCGCAGGACCACGTCGCCTTCGAGATGTCCGAACGTGTCGTTGACGAGTTTGAACCGGTCGAGGTCGACGAACAGCACGGCGACGTCGTTGCCGCCGCGGCGGCGGCTCGCCAGCGCACGTTCGAGCTGGTCGTACAGCACCGTTCGGGTCGACAAACCGGTGAGACGGTCGTGCGTGGCGTCGTATTCCAGGTTCGCCTCGAGCGCGCGGCGGGCCGCGATGTCCTCCACGTAGCCGAGCAACTGCGTCGGGCGGTGTCGGGTCGCGTGCATGATCGATGCCCGCACGCGAACCCACGTGTACGAGCCGTCGGCGCACCGGTACCGCTTGTCGAGCACGTACGGCGCGTCCTCGCCCGCGAGGAGAGCCCGCACGCCTTCCTTCGTCCTCGTCAGATCGTCGGGATGCGTGAGGTCGAAGAACGACATTCCGACGAAGTCGATGGCGGAGAATCCGAGCAGTGTGCAGAGCGCCTGATTCACCCGGAGGAACTGGCCGTCGGCGGAGGTGATGGTCATGCCCACGGCCGCGTGCTCGAAGGCGTACTCGAAGCGGCTTTCCGATGCGGCGAGGTTCTCGGCCGCGACCCGACGCTCCGAGAGATCGCGGCCGTTGACGATGATGCCGTGCACGACGGGATCTTCGAGGAGGTTGTTGGCGATGACTTCGAGTTCGCGCCAGTCGCCGTCGGCGGTCCGCACGCGCACTTCCAGCCGTGGCGCGATGCCGCCGCGCGCGATCGTGGCGCCGAACGCCTCGGTGGCGCGACCGACATCGTCGGGGTGCACGAGGTCGAAGACACTGTCTCCGACGCGCGCCAACGGGTGGTACCCGAGCATTCGTTCGCTGGCGGGGCTGACGTACGTCAGCGTTCCGTGATCGTCGAGGACGAAGACGAGATCGGAGGAGTTCTCGAGAACACGGCGCCAGCCGTCCTCGCTCTCCATCGGATCGCGAGCGTCGACCCGGGGGGAGGTGTCAGCCACAATCCTGACCCTACGGGCTAGAGAGTCAATGGCCCCAATACCACTCGCAGCGTCGGAGTGGTCGATCACCCCCTGGAACCCGAGCGGCACGGTCTCGAGTACGGGATCAGCCATGTCCAAACGCTTCCGGCCGTAAGCGCACCACCTGGTCGTGGGTCAGGCCGTTGGCGCCACTCGTCGAGTGGCTCGATCCGAAGGGGTGGTTCCCGTGCGCCGGCCAATCCGACCAATCGTCTCGTTGTCCGTCCTCCTCACACTCGTCTTCGGTGCGGCCTCGGCCGCGACGGCACTGTCGCCCGGCGACATCTCGGCCGAGCGAGCCGCGGTGTACGACCCGCTCGCCGACGAGTTCCTCTACGAACAAGCGGGTACGCCCGCGGAAGCCGCGATGGGAAGCACCGCCAAGATCATGACGATGTACGTCGCGCTGAACTCGGTCGCGAACGGCGACGTCTCGATGGTCGACAAGATCACCATCAGCGCCAAGGCGGCGACGCAAGGCTGCAACTGTTTCAACGACGTCGACGGCACGCTCCAGGGCGGTGACCAGATGTCGTTGCGCGACGCGCTCCACGCCGTCGCGCTGTCCGACGGCGAACCGACGGTCGCGGTGGCCGAGTTCGTCGCCAAGGCCGTGATCGACGGCGTGAAGACGCCGAACGAGACCTGGGACGAGGCGGCGTACTGGGAGACCGAGTTCGTGGGGCTGATGAACGAAGCCGTCGTGAGTATGGGGCTCGACAGCACGCACTTCGAGACACCGCACGGCGGCGACAGCGAAGGCCAGTACACGACGGCCGCCGACCTCGCCCGCATCTGGAACGTCGGTGTCGAGGTGCACACCGACTTCCTCGAGATTCTCGGGTGGTGGCAGCGCGACCTGCTCGTGTACCACGGCGGCGGCGTACTCGCGACTGCGTATCCGCTGTCGCTGTGGCACGGCTACTACCCCGGAGTCGAAGGCAGCAAGGGCGGCGGCTCCACCGAATGCCAACTGTGCTGGATCGCATCCGCGCAACGGCTTGGCCGACGCGTGATCGTGAGCAACATGCAGTCGGACGCCGCGATGGGCGACGCGGCCACACAGTTCGCGGCGGGGTTCGAGCAGATTTTCGAGCCGCACACGGTCGCGAGTGTCGGGAACGCGGGTGCGATCACCGATCACGCGCTCGCGTGCCGGGGCAGCGACGTCGTCAGCGCCGCGCGCGACGCAGGCGGCAAGCTGCTGTTGCAGCGGTACACGGCCAACGCCGACGCCGCGACACTCGTCAAGGTGGGCGGGCTCGCGACCGGGATCGTCGCGAAGAGCGTCGACGTCGACCGCGTCAACGCGAACTACGTCACGACCGTCGAACAGCAGGCCGGTGGCGGGACCGACCGCGTGTACCTGCGGAGCTGGCGCTGGATCGGCGCCAACCCGACGTTGGTCGACACGGAGCTGGTCGGGCGGGGCACCCTCGCGCATGTGGAGCAGCTCACCGACGACCGCGTGCTCACCGTGTACCGCAGCGACACCGGCTACCGCCTCAACCCGTGGCGCGTCGAGCTCGACGGCACACTCACCGCGCTGCACCTCCTCGACGTGGTCGGCATGCCCGCCGAACTCGACGTCGCCGCCGACATGGTCGGGCTCGAGGCGTTCGTCGTGGTGCGCGACGCGAAGGGAAACCTCGTGGGCCGCACCTACGCGATCGCCGTCGCGAACGGTGTGATTTCGCTTGTCGACGAAGAAGTGCGCGGCAACGCCACGTCGGTTCGTGTTGCGTACGTCGGCACCGGCTGGTTCGGCGAACTCGTCCACCAGGACGAGGCGTTCGGCCACCGGTGGGCGACGTCGTACGTGCGTTCCGACGGCCGCCACGGCCTCGCGTTCTGGCAT
>Ga0163153_10007098_pt1 | contig 12218 bp, 13 predicted proteins | sample OliLakLV19MP6IB1_FD_148629 | JGI IMG/M metagenome (GOLD analysis project Ga0163153, IMG submission 148629) | Freshwater microbial mat bacterial communities from Lake Vanda, McMurdo Dry Valleys, Antarctica - Oligotrophic Lake LV.19.MP6.IB-1 | ecosystem: Environmental > Aquatic > Freshwater >... | reverse complement strand
GCGTAGTAGTTTGGCTCTGGCGCGGCGACAAGGTTGACTCGCCACAAATCAAGCAGGCGGTTCTTGTGCCCGTTGTACCGCCAGTTGCTCCCTCACGTACAGCCCAAGTTACAGAACAGCGCCTAGCAACCACTTCCTTTGTCTTCCACTTTCGGCCCCGCGACGCGGTTGCCATTGCCGCGGTTGCGCCGCGCATGGAAGAAATTTACGCCACCCTGCGCCGGGACTTTGCGCTACCTGCATCATCGACTAGGCCAAAGCTGAACATTACCGTCAGCGCTACCCGCACCCTGGAAAGCTCACCCTATCGCCCGCAGCGCTTCGCCGACCTCATCGTGCAATCACCCGCGCTTTATCCTCCCACGCCATCGACGCAAGCTGATTTGCTGGCCCAATCGATGGTGCTTTTGCTGATTGATCATGCCCTGGGACAAGCTGTCGAAAAACATGCGATTGGCACGGCGCATGAGCCAATGGTAGACGGTTTGCGTTTGTGGCAGTTGTGGAATTTGGATTTACCGCTGGCGCAGTGGCGACCCATGCTGGTACGCTGGATCTATGTAGGATTGCCGGCAGCGGAGCTTGGCCAGCCGCTCCCGCTGCCGCAACGGTATGACGCGTTCTGTGCCGCCCATAGCCTGTGGATGACCCAACCAGCCCAACTGCGTATCCCGCTCTTATGCAGTGAGGTGGATAGCTCACCCTGGCGCATGACCCGGCAAGTGGTACAACATCCACCGCGCCGACTGCCCATGCTAAACGTCCCCATCTATCTGGATGAGTATGCCGACGCCCAGGGCAGAACACGCCCAGCCAGCCACCCCGGCGAGGCCATTGCGGTGGCGACCCTGATCGATTACATCGTTACAACCTATGGCCGCGATCACGTACCCAGCCTTGTCGTAAATTTAGGGCGTTATGATACGTGGCTGGAGCTCACACCGGCGATCTTTGGTGCCACTGCGACGGGACTTGAGACAGGTTGGCAACAACATCTTGCCCAGATGGTAGAGTTGCGTTAGCCAACCAGCTATTATAGGAGAGAAAATGATTTCACCTACCAAACTATCTGATCGTCAGCTCATGGCCATCGAAATTGAAACCTTATACCGCTGCAATGCCGACGGGCGACTGCATTGTGTCAATGAGCCAGGCGATCCACCTGCGCCGCGCTTTTTTCTGGGGCGCACGCTTGAGGGTAATGAGTGGCGCTTCCACGAAAATCTACCTACTGCCATCGTTGCTCAACTCGAACCTTTGTGTCAGGCGGAGCCAATCGCCACGGATTTGGCGCAACCATCGCGCAACTATACAGCGATCAAGGCCGTGTTAGCAGCCCAGGCCCCGATTGAAAGTGAATATCGCGGCCCAGCCTATTGGCTACCAGCAAGGGAACAGCCGCCAAGCAACGCGGTTTTGATCACGGACGCCAATGCCGCCTTGCTCCAGCCGCTTTTTCCGTGGCTGCGCAATCCAGATTCCTATCGAGCGTTCGGACCGGTTGCCGTTGTGGTTGAGCAAGAGCAGGCCGTTACTATCTGTTTTTGTTGCCGTATGCCCGGTCAAGCAACTGAGGCTGGGCTAGAAACATATGAAGCATATCGGGGTAAGGGCTATGCTGCCGCAGCAGTAGCCCTTTGGTCCACCGCCGTGCGCCAACAAGGATGGCTGCCGCTTTATAGCACGAGTTGGGAAAATCTAGCTTCACAGGCGGTGGCGCGCAAACTGGGAGCGATCCTATATGGAGAAGACTGGTCGGTGGCATAAACAACAACTAGTGGAACAAACCAAGTGGTAAGGACGCATCAATACCTAATGGAAAACAATTAATGATTAATTGTTTTCCATTAGGTATTACCTAGAACCTAATATCCAGGGCATTGACAAACTTTTCGTATTCTTCCTCTTTGACCTCAACCTGATGGTTAGGCGTTGGAAAGGTGCCGGATTGAACATCGGCGGCATACTCTTTAAAAGCTGCGATCCGCTCCGTCTGCAAGCGCTGAAATTCGCTATAAAAATCGCGGTAGACCTTCGCATGACGGGGAATATGATTGCGATGGGTGCCCAGAATATCCATGCCAAAGAGATACTGCGCGTCACACCCATTGCCGCTACCCATAGAGATGACCAATAGCTTTACGCGGTTGGTAATTTCAGCCGCAATCTGGTGCGGCACCACTTCCATCTCGACCCCGATCGCGCCCGCTTCTTGGTGGGCCACCGTATGGCGATAGACGCGCAATGCTTCGTCGGCAGTTTTGCCCACGGCTCGGAAACCGCCGCTCCAGGTGCGCTTCTGGGGAATCAGCCCGACATGACCCACCACCGGAATGCCCTCGCGCGCCATCGCCGCGATAAAGTCGGTGCTCATACAAGCGTAGACCGCGTCGCCACCGGCGTCGAGCGCTTTGAAACCGGCGCGCACCGCTTCTTCAGCCGAGGCGCAATCGCCATAGCGCAGCCCAAGGGTGAGAAAAGTATTGGGCGCCGCCTCGCGGATCTCTTTGGTCTGGCCGCGTAAACCAGTGATAATCAGATCGATGCCGGCAGCTTCGCAGGCGGCGGCTTCCTCCGGTGTGGTGACCAAAATTTCCGTCAGTTGGCGTTTGCCTTTGAGATCCAATAGCTCTTTTACGGTTAAGCGTGGCATAGATTCTTCCTTGGTGGCAGTGTGAAGGGTTAGTTTTGTGGTTTTGTCACTGATTTCCAGTGTTGGCGCATCAATTTGTTAGTTTGTTGTGATTTGGATCACTTGTCCTGTCTCAAATGATTGTACCACATCAAAGACAATCCCCAGCGACTTGATATTATCCTGACAAGTCGTCACGGGTGGCTTGCCCTGAGTTACTGCTTCATAAAATTCATGCAACAGATAATCCTGATCCGTGCGCGTCATTGGCACGGTTTCAACCAGGGTTGGTTCTGCGCCGGTCAATTGGGTGTAGACTTGGCTATCAACCATCGCCACCACACCCTGGCTGCCTTCAAAACGCCAGTTGGCATTCCAATCCGTCTCGCGCCCTTGTGAACACCACGAACCATCATAGGAAACGGTGACGCCATTAGCAAAATCAAGTACCACGGCGGCCGAGGCATCGCCCTTGTACCAACTCCATGGCGGGTTCCAACTGCGCCCAAAGACACGTATTGGATCACTGCCCAGGAAGAAACGCATAAGGTCAAAATGGTGGATCGACATATCAATAATTAGCGGGTAGGCCATCTCTTCGCGGAAGCCGCCAAAGTGGGGGCCTTTAAAGAACTCCACATGGACAGCGCCAATTTCACCAGCCACGCCAGAATCAAGCGCATTTTTCAAGGTCTGGATCGGCGGCTTGTAGCGATAGTTCTGCGTCACCATGTGGAGAATGCCGGTGCGATTGGCTGCGTCCACAATCTCTTGCGCCGTCGCCCGTGTATCGGCCAGCGGCTTCTCGGAGAGAACGGGGATGCCCGCCTCCAGCGCCGTGATCGACACCGCTTTGTGAAACTGGGGAGGCGTCACATTGATCAGACCATCAGCAGCGACGGCTTTGATCGCCTCTTCCACGGATTTGTAGATACGGCTGCCATCCAGGCCATATTTCTCCACCTGTTCAGCCGCGACTTTCTCACTGACTTCAACAAAGCCGGCGTATTCGATCACCGGTGATGCTAAAACGGCGCGCAACCAGGCATTGCCCATGCCGCCGATGCCTACTTGAATAACTTTCATAGTTCCTGATTTCTAGGTTGATCCATTGACTCAGTGTCACTTGCAGAAGTTGGGGTTACAGGCAAATTTGGCTCAGCACCAAGCGCCCGCAATTGTGCCAGCAAGAGTTCAACTTGTTTCTGGGTTTCCATACGGGTCGCTCGCTCCTGCTCGACGCTTTGTTCGGCTTGTTGGGCGCGTTGACGTTCTTGTTGCGCTTGGTGTTGTGCCTGGTCGGCCTGTTGCTGCGCCTGTTCGGCGCGCTCATAGCCGGTTAACAAAATATTGCCGGCTTGGTCACACCAACGCAGCCAAAGTTCTTCAGCATCCTCAAATTTCCCTTGCCAAAAAGTCAGTCCCAAACTAATATCGGCCATCCACTGACCTGCCATCAGCATATAACCGTTGGTTCGCCACTCATAGATGCGTAGCTTCTGTTGGCTCAGGCGTTGCGCCGGATCATAGATCACATAATATTTGATGCCGATCCGGGCATATTTTTCTTTTTTGAGATCGTCTTCCTTGCCAATTTTGTTAGAAACAATTTCAATGACTAGATCTGGCGGTTTGCCATATTCCCACATGAGATAGGTTCGGTTAGCCTTTTTTTGCCAAACGCCCTGCGGCAGTTTGACATCCAGGCTGACCATCACATCCGGTACAAGCGGCTGCTCATGAACAGAGTAATAGAGACCGACATTGGCGAAAACGGCAAAAGTCCGTCCTTCACCAGGACCAGGCCAACCAAAAAGAATATGCGCAAGCATGCGTTGTTGTTTTTCCGAGCCAATACTATCCACAGGTTCATCATCCTCAGTGATAAGATGATCAATATTCGGCCACAGTTCGGGCGGGAGGGGGCCAAATTCCTCCCCAGATTCGTTGTGCGCCAAGCCATTCACGGAGATCTGCACCTGCGTTCTTGCTCGATCCTGGTCTGCTTCCAAAACGGCTGTTGGGGTTGCACTCATACGCACTCCTTCCGTCACAAAAAACCGACAGACAGTCACAACAACTGACCACTAATCTACAGCGTTTTGTTATTATATACTGGACAGTTCAGTCTTGGGTGCCTACAAGTTGGGGATTGCCGATAAATTTACCGCGGGCTGCACTGACTGAATCATCTCCACCACTGGCGCGCCATCGCGCTCGACCCAGACGCCGCAACTGCCGCCCCGCTCGCTGACGCCCAACTCCACCTGGCTGCCATTCATGCGCAACACGGGGTGGAAGAACTCGGCCACCTTCTCGGCCTCACCGACCACATAATGCCCAATCAGCGAGCGGCGGAAGCGATCTTTGCTGGCGTTGGGATAGCTGCCGTGGATCAACTGACCGTTAAAGAAAAAGACATCACCCGCCTGCATGATGACGGGTACGGAATTCATACCTTCGGGAATGGGTACGGTGGTATCGGTAAAGCTTTCGGTGGTGTCAGCTTCTACTGTGCAGAGCAAGGGGAGAAGATGGCTGCCGGGTACGACGCGCATACAGCCATTTTCTTCGTCACAGCGATCCAGCGCCATCCACGCCGCCATACAGGTGCCGGGCTGTACGCGCAGATAGTATTGATCTTGGTGCAAGGCTTGGCCGCGCGCACCCGGTGGTTTGAAATAGAGCATGGTCTGAACAGCATAGGGTTCACTGCCCAACAATGCCGTCATACAGCGGTTGAGACGCTCATCGGTCATCCAGTGAAAACTGCGTTCGTCCCAGCGGTGCATGTGGATCATGCGCGGAAATTTTTTCAGTGGATCAGTGCTGGTCGCGTTAACACCAGCAAAATCGCCGGGCAGTTCACCCTGCGCACGCAGCGCCATATAATGCTCGGTATACATAGCCACTTCCGCCGGTGAAAAGAGACCGGGGATCACTACGTACCCTTCGGTTTGGAAATGCTGTGTGTAAAAAGAGAGGTCGCTAGATAACATTGTTAGTACTGATCCTTTCCTATTTGTATATAAGTGCTATGTTGCTAGTTTAGACTGACATAAGTCTATCGCAGGCTCTATGGGCTGTCAAACGAAGTGAGAAAGCTAAAGCATATTTTGCTAATCAATGAATTTGAAGCCCTAGCCTGTTATTGTTATACTGATAGTAGGAAAGGAGGTATAACCGATGTCAAATGTAAAAACCGCCATATCACTAGATGAATCGCTCTTTCATGAAATTGAAACAATTGTGCGTGAACTCGAAATTTCACGTAGTCGCTTTTTCACGTTGGCTGCGCAAGAATTTATTCAGCGGAAAAAAAGTCGTCAACTGTTAGAGGCGATTAATGCCGCTTATGAGGATTCGCCGGATGAAGAAGAGGCAGAAATGATGCGTCGCATGAAAAAATATGCCCGCACGGTGGTCGATGAATGGAAATAAATCAAGGTGATCTTTTTTGGGTCGATCTACCAGAGCCAAGTGACGCAGAGCCAGGTTATCGACGGCCTTGTGTGGTCATCCAAAATAATCTATTTAATCATAGTCGAATCCGGACTGTCGTCATCTCCTTACTCACATCGAACATGAAACGAGCGCAATCACCCGCTAATGTATTACTTCGTGCTGGTGAAGCAGGATTGCCGAAACAAAGCGTAGTCAATCTTTCACAAATATATACGGTCGGTAAATTGAATTTATCTGATAAGATTGGGACCTTATCAAAGCGCCGTATACGGGAAGTACTTGATGGGCTTTTGTTGCTTACTGAACCACATGAGATTGATGATTGAATGAATCAACAAAATGGACTACCAGAAGCGTTATCAACCCTATTTGATCGCTTCGCCCGTTTCTATGATGCCGACTACCGCCACTACCAAGATGATATCGACTTGGTCCTCGATCTAGCCGATCAAGCTGATGGCCCCATCTTAGAACTTGGCTGCGGCACTGGTCGCGTTCTTTTACCTCTTACTAAAGCCGGACACACCGTCACCGGCATTGATATCAGCCCGGCCCTATTGGAAATTGCACGCGAAAAAACACGCAACACGCGGGGGCCCTCAGGGCGCGAATCACGAATCACGTATCACCAAGCCGATCTGCGCACCTTCGACCTTCCCGATAAAGCTTTCGCTTTTGCCTTTTGCACCAGCAACACCCTCATGCACCTGACGACGCAAGCGGATCAGCTAGCTGTCCTGCGCAATGTCTATCGTCATTTGCGACCTGGCGCGCTGTGGCTCATTGATCTCTTTAGCCCAGATGTTGCACGCCTTTACGCCGTCAATGGCATTATGGAACTCGCTGATCAATGGGATGACCCAGCCACGGGCGCCCAAGTGATCAAGTGGAGCGTACGCACCGTGGACTGGGCGGAACAGATCCAGGAGACCTTGTTTATCTACGAAGAGATTTTGCCCGATGGTGTCGTCCGCCGTACGGCCTGCCCTTTTTCCATTCGATTTCTCTGGCGCGGCGAAGCCGAACTATTGCTGCAAAGCGCCGGCTTCACCGTTGAAGAAGTCTGGGGCGATTTTGATGGTGCGCCTTATAACACAACCAGTGATCATTTGATTTTGCTGGCTAGTAAGCCTGTCGTAGAATCCTGAGTAAGCTTTGTCGAATCCAAATAGTCCAAAGGTACAAAAATGGCCAGAATAGAGGGTTTTAGGGTAAGAAATTATAAAGTCCTTCGCGATATTACTTTAGGTAAACTTTGGAACACACAAAGTGCTGAACCGCTAACACCGATGACGGCTGTCATTGGCAAGAATGGTGTTGGGAAAAGTACACTCTTCGATGCTTTTGGCTTTCTTTCTGATTGCTTAAAAGGAGGAGTAGAAGAAGCTTGTGACTCACGCGGGCGTGGTGGCTTTGAGCGTATCCGTTCCCAAGGACAAGCAGGTGGTATTGAATTTCAAATCTATTACAAAGAGGATGGCAATGCCCGGCCCATTACGTATGAATTGGCTATCGATCTTGATGCATCAGGAAGGCCCTACGTAAAGAGTGAGAGACTCAGGCAACGGCGGAGAGGTCAAAATAGGGGATGGCCCTTTTCTTTTTTATTATTAGATGAAGGTAAAGGTATTGCATGGAAAGGTGACGAGGAAGGAAAGCAGGTTGAAGAGGATGATGACTTTGATTTGCTAAAGTTAATGGAAAGAATACAGAGAGGCGAATCTGATGAGGAGAGTAGAGAAACTGAGTTAGTAGAACTGGATGATAAGCGTAAACTTGGCATAGCCACTTTGGGTTCACTCAAGCAGCATCCCAGAATCGCAGCCTTTCGTAGATTCATCGAGGGCTGGTATCTGAGCTATTTCACACCAGATGCCGCGCGCGGTTTGCCACTTGCCGGGCCACAAAAACATTTGAATATTCATGGAGATAATCTTGGTAATGTCGTCCAATTTATGGAGCGAGATCACCCCAAAAAGTTTCAATTGATTCTAGATAGAATTTCTAAAAAAATTCCTGGTGTGAATAAGATAAGTACAGAGAGAAGCTCAGATGGCAGGTTACTCATTCGTTTCAATGATCAAGGATTCCAAGATCCGTTTTACGCACAACAAATGTCTGATGGAACACTAAAGGTGTTTGCCTATCTGCTTCTTTTAGAAGATCCCTCACCGCCACCGTTTCTCTGTGTCGAAGAACCAGAAAACGGTCTTTATCACAAACTTTTGGAAACTCTTGCCTATGAATTTCGTGAACATGCCGAGCGCAGAGGTGGCTCGCAGGTTTTTGTCACAACCCATCAACCCTATTTTGTAGATGCGCTTGATCCGACAGAGGTTTGGGTGCTTGAAAAGAACCAAGATGGCTTCTCGATAATCAGACGAGCTAGCGAAGAGATAATCGTTACCAACCTTGTTGCTGAAGGCTTGCCTCTTGGCGGACTTTGGTATAGCGAATACCTAGATGGGAGATGACGAGATGCATTTTGAGATCCTCGTCGAAGATAGTTCAGGTAAAGTTGCTCTGGAGAATCTTATACCAAAAATTGTTGGCACTGAGCACACGTTTAGGATCCATGCTTATAAAGGAATTGGCCGTATTCCCAAAGGGCTAAAACCCTCATCTGATCCGTCCAAGCGTATTTTACTTGACCAACTGCCTCAACTTATCCGCGGTTACGGCCAAACATTTGCAAGTTATTCGGCTAACACGGTCATTCTTATGGTTATTTGCGACCTTGACCAACAGTGCCTGAGTACTTTTCGCCAAGAGCTACTTACTTGGGTAGATGCTTGTATCCCTAGACCAGAAACACAATTTTGTATTGCTATTGAGGAAGGAGAAGCTTGGTACCTGGGTGATATAGCGGCGGTCAAGAAGGCTTACCCTACAGCAAAAGATGCAATCTTACATTCTTATAGTTTCCCAGAAAAGTTTTGTACCACATCTTCCAGTGCAAAGATGGGACAAAACTTTTCTGGACATCTATATATCAACGACAGCATCTGTGGTACATGGGAAACGTTAGCTGACGCATTGTTCTCGGGCGGCGCTAAAAAATTATCTAAAGCGGGATGGCAAACGATAGGTAAAGAGAAGGCAACATGGGCAGCAAGAATATCTCCGCAAATGAATGTAAACAACAATCTTTCGCCAAGTTTCTGCTACTTTCGCAACAAACTGCGGCGGTTAATCGATCCGTAACAGGAAAACTGTCATAAAATACCCTACTGTTGTTGAATCAATCAGATGTTCGATTACTCACTCTACACTCAAGTAAGAATCACAAACCATGCATCATCAAACCATCGCCGTTCTGGATTACGGCAGCCAATATAGTCAACTGATCTGTCGCCGTGTGCGCGAAAAACAAGTCTATGCCGAACTTATTCCCTGGGATCGAGCGGCAGATATTCTACCCAAATTACAACCAGCCGGCATTATTCTTTCGGGTGGCCCCAACAGTGTCTATGATGTGGGCGCGCCCACCCTACCTGATGTCGTATTAACCAGCAACGTCCCCATCCTGGGCATCTGCTATGGATTGCAACTGTTAGCCCACACGTTGGGCGGTCGCGTTGCGTTGGCGGCTGAGCGCGAATATGGCCCAGCGACTGTACAATTGACCGCTACAACTGGTTCGTCGATTGGTGCGCTTTTCAACGGTCTGCCCGACCATCTTCAGGTGTGGATGAGCCACGGTGACCGCGTGGAAGCGTTGCCGCCGGGTTTTACACCCGTTGCGGAAAGCACTAATTCCCCGTATGCGGCCCTAGTTGACCTAGAGCGGTCGATCTATGCCATCCAATTTCATCCGGAAGTTGTTCACACGCCCCAAGGTGGCGCTATTCTGGAGAATTTTGTCAAACGCATCTGTGGCTGTGTGGGCGACTGGACGGCGGGCAGCTTTATCGAAGAGACGGTGGCACAGATCCGTAAACGCGTTGGACCTACCGGCCATGTCATCTGTGGCTTGAGCGGTGGCGTTGATAGCGCCGTCGCCGCCACTCTTGTCCATCGTGCGATTGGTGATCGGCTTGCTTGTGTCTTTGTCGATCACGGTCTTTTGCGGCAGGGCGAAGCAACACAGGTGGTAGAAACCTTTCAAAAACACCAGGGTATGCATTTGATTGCGGTGAACGCCAGGGAAGAGTTTCTGGCCGACCTGGATGGTGTTACGGACCCGGAGCAGAAGCGCAAATTGATCGGTGCGCGTTTTGTACGCACCTTTGAAGCCGAAGCAACGCGTCTGGCGGTCGATTGGGGCGTGAATGCCCCTGCCTTTTTGGCCCAAGGCACCCTTTACCCGGATGTGATCGAATCGGCGGGCAGTGACGAAACTCGCCATGCCCGCACCATCAAGACCCATCATAATGTTGGCGGTCTGCCCAAGGATATGACCTTTCAGTTGATCGAGCCGCTGCGGATGCTCTTCAAAGATGAGGTGCGCAAGGTGGGCGAAGTGTTAGGGCTGCCCGAAGAGATTGTCTGGCGTCATCCCTTCCCTGGCCCTGGTCTTGCCATCCGCATTATCGGCGATGTGACATGGGAACGGCTGGAGACCCTGCGCGCCGCCGATGCCATCTTCCTGGAAGAGTTGCGCAAAGCCGGTCAATATCGCCAGACCAGCCAAGTCTTTGCGGTGCTGTTGCCGGTGCGCAGCGTCGGCGTCATGGGCGATGGACGCACCTATGGCAATGCGTTGGCGTTGCGTGCTGTCACCACCGATGATTTTATGACCGCCGACTGGGCACGCCTGCCCTATGAATTGCTGGCCAAAGTCAGCAATCGCATTGTCAATGAGGTGGACGGCGTCAACCGCGTAGTGTATGATATTAGCAGTAAACCACCGGCAACGATTGAGTGGGAGTAGGATTTGGATCAGATTTAATCCAAAAGGATGGTTCCCATGACAGTGATGACACTTGAAGGTGTGGTTGAAAATGGGCAAATTCGCTTGCTTAATGCATTTAACTTACCCGAAAAAACACACGTTTATATAATCGTACCTGATATTCAAATCAATAACAAAAAGGTTCATATCTATTCACCGCGTCTAGTTCATCCAGAACAAGCAAAATATTTTGAACCAGAAGTTGTCGAGTTAGCAGACGATGACAGCCTATAATCGAACTCTATTTGACCCACCGGCACTGTTGGCCTACATTCACATCCGGAATCCAGTCACAGGCAAGGAATGGGCCGAAACTCCGATGTTACTGGATTCCGGCGCAGATGTAACCCTAATACCTCGTGAAATTAGTGAAATCCTGGGAGCAATACCAATTCCAGAGATGCAGTTTGAATTAACAGGATTTGATGGTAAACAGAGTTTATCCGAAGTTGTACATCTGGAACTCACCTTCTGTCGACGGCTTTTCCGTGGACAGTATCTGTTGACAGACCAGAAATGGGGAATTCTTGGCCGCAATTTGCTGAATCGGGTTACTCTTGTATTTGATGGCCCCAATTTACGCTGGGATGAACGGTAAGGCTGATTGGGAATTTATACCATGCGCCGATTTATCACCTTTGTCCTACTTCTAATCGCGATCTCTGCCCTTTTCCCCCTCTACACGCGCTACAAAGTGATCGCCGCCCCTATTCCGCCGGGGGTCTATCTGGGTGGGTTGGAATTGAGCGCGCTCAAAGAGCCCGCGGAAATTCGTCGTCACCTGGAAAGTATTTATCATGTACCGATTGGTCTCTATTTTGGCGAAGAGCGGCTGCCACTCCTGCCGGCTGAGATCGATTTCACTGTCGATGTCGAGCAGATGGTCAACGAAGCCTCGCGCTATCTGGAAGGAACCACCTTTATCGATATTGCCGTGCGCGAAGCGTTGGGCTTTCCCCAGCAGCGGCGGGATATTCCTGTGCGTTTCACTTTGAATATTGAAAAGTTGCGCGCCTGGTTGATAAAAACCGCAGTCGAACACAACAGTGAAGCAGTCCCGCCCCGCGCCCTGCCACCCAAGCAACAATGGAACGATGGCACCCTAGTCGAAGTGGACGCTACCTTGCCGGCCGGCTATGTCGGGACTTTTGAGCAGGATTGGCTCTGGCAGCCGGGCGAGTCAGGCTATACGCTAGATGTCGAAGCCAGTATTCCACAAGTTGTAAC
>Ga0163153_10007096_pt1 | contig 12220 bp, 7 predicted proteins | sample OliLakLV19MP6IB1_FD_148629 | JGI IMG/M metagenome (GOLD analysis project Ga0163153, IMG submission 148629) | Freshwater microbial mat bacterial communities from Lake Vanda, McMurdo Dry Valleys, Antarctica - Oligotrophic Lake LV.19.MP6.IB-1 | ecosystem: Environmental > Aquatic > Freshwater > Lake... | reverse complement strand
CACCGTCGCGTTCGACGTGTCGCCAGCCATCCGATGCCCCGAAGTGGCGCGCGAGCTGTGCGTCGTCGAGGTCGACGCTCGGGAACATGCGCGGCGCATCGAACAGGCCAGGCGAGCGTGGGATCGGTGCGCCGTCGATCGGCACTGCGTCCAGGGCCGCCACGGCCGCCCCGGCCTCTCGTGCCCGGAGGAGATCGGCCGGACCGCTCGCCTCCGGATGGTCGGCGCGGAACGCAGCGACGAACGTGATCGAGCCGTGAGCCCCTGGCGCCAGGACCAGCGGCCGGGACTGCAGGGTCGGCAGCGCGAACTCACCTTGCTCGCGCCGGTTCGGCAGCGTCGCTCGGGACAGGGCGGTCGGCTCGTTGGAGGCCTTGTAGGCCAGGCCGTAGAACTGGGCCCCGTCGGTCAGGTAGCCCAGCGCACCGTCCAGGCAGGCCTGGATGAGCCACGGGTAGCGGTCGTCCTGGGACTGGTTCTGGCGGGAGGCCAGCACGATCCCGAGCTCGAGATCGTCAAGTGGTGTGTGGTCCAGGTACTGGCTGGTATAGCGCTCGCTGCTGCGCACGACCGCCTCCGGGGCAAGGCCAAGGTCCTGGGCCAGGATGACGTCGAGCTCGGCGTCATCCCGCGTCTCGTTCTCGAGCTCGATGGTCCACGACCACGTCGGCTCGCTGTGGGCGAGGCGCAGGCTGCACCGGTACCAGATCCCGTCCCAGTCGCCGGTCCACGACGCTCCGACCGGGGACCAGCGGAAGGTGCTCGGTGAGGCCGGGCCGATGAGCGATGCCCACGCGATGTCGTTGCCGGCACGGCGGCGCAGGAACAGGCCGCCCGGGCCGCCCTCCAGCGGGCTGCCCAGGACCTGGGTCACCAGGATCTCGCCGTGGCGGATGGCGAAGATCGACCCGTTCTCCAGCAGCTCGATGCGCAGGTCCGTGGCGGCGCCCAGGGTCAGGAGCGTCGGCGTGCCGGTCGCCCCAGCGGCGCCCGCGGACGGTCCGCCGTCAGCCACCTCGATCGACGGGCACGAGCTCCAGGAGCGAGATCGCCGGCATCGGCAGCTCGAAGGTCAGCTCCAGACGCCCGGCCTCCGGGCGCACGGTCCGCGTCGGCTCCAGCGTCTCGAGGCGATCGGCCGCGCGCAGGCGTTCCCAGCCCGCGGCATCCGGCCAGTCCGGCTCGCCCAGCGCCCGCCAGGTCGTGACGATGTTCGAGTGCTGCGCGTCCACCCGCTGGTGGCGTAGCTCGTACGCGCTCGCACTTAGGCCGCTGATGCGCAGGTGGACCTCCCGATCCAGAGCGGGGTCGCCCGTGCCGCGGTGGTGGTCCAGCGTGCCGTTCCAGACCGCGATCGCGAGCCCGCCGGCGTCGTCGCGGGTCGGCCACACTTCGACGAGCGAGCCGGCCCCGTCGCCGGTCAGCCGGCAGGCCAGCTCGTGGTCGTGCAGGCGCTCGAGCATCGCGATGGCCCAGTAGCGGGGCTTGCGCAGGTTGCCGATGGTCAGCAGCCCGAACCCGCCGTGGAACAGCGTCGGCGCCTCGCCGAGCTCGACGAAGTGGTCCGAGGCGACCCAATAGGCGAGGGCCTCGACCCGTCCGGCCGCGGAGCGCATGCCGCGAGCGACGAGCGGCGCGGCCCACGGGCTATCGTTGATGGCCGCCCCGTGGCGCGGGCTGACGCCCCACTCGGTCCACCACAAGGGCAGATCCTCGCGGCCGAACCGGGCGGCGATCGGCCGCAGGTCGAGTGGGGGCAGGCCGTACGTGTGGGTCGACAGGAAGTCGAGCGGGACATCGTTCGCGCGGCAGTGCTCCAGGAGGTCATCGATCCAGGCCGCCGCGGCCGTCGCCGGCCCGCCCACGCGCAGGCCGGCGTCAACGGACCTGACCGCCGTCACGCTGGCGTCGTAGAGCGCGAAGTAGTCCGCCTGGGTGCCCGACCAGAACAGGCCCAGGTTCGCCTCGTTCCAGACCTCGAAGGCCCAGGTGCGGACCTCGTCGAGGCCGTAGCGCTCGACCAGGTAGCTCGTGAGGTCTCGGACGAGCGCCGACCAGCGCTCCAGGTCGCGCGGCGGCGAGATGTTGCCGGCGTAGCCGAAGACCGTGGCCTCACGGTCGCTGGCCAGGTCGCGCGGTGTGAACGACAGCTCGATGATGGGCCGCAGCCCGGTGGCCAGCAGCCGGTCCAGGACCTCACCCACCTGAGTGAAATCGTGGATGGGGCCGTCCGGGCCGTCGCGGTAGACGCCCAGCGAGTCGTCGAGGATGGCGTGCGCCCGGACGAACCCGACGCCGAGCTCGGCCTTGACCAGGCGGAACGCCTCGGCCAGTTCGGCACCGACGTCATGGCCGCCGGGACCCGTCGTGTCCAGGAGCAGGCCGAGGTGCTCCGAGCCGATGATCGGCCGCCATGGCCGGCCGACCGGGCCGACCACGTCGGCGGCGTCGATATCGATGGCCACGTGGCCGGGCGCATCGTCGCCAGGGACGGCGAGCGTCGGCGTCGACCGCTCGCCGTCATCGGCCTCGATGGTGGCCAGGCTGGACACCGCGTACCAGGCGTCGACGCCGGGTTCCGCGGTCGTGTCCAGGTACGGGGCGTGGGCGACGGCCAGCAGGTCGCCGCCGCCCTGGTCCACGGGCTCGAACGGCCCGCCGGGCCCGGTGGCGCGATGGACCAGATAGCCGGCCGCGCCTACGACCGGGGACCAGTCGATGGTCACCTGTCCGCGTCCGCGCACCGCCCGAACCCGGTCGGGTGGCGGCAGGACGACGGCCCGCGCCGGGCGATCCCGCTCGGCTTGTACGCCCGCCCGGTCGAACCAGGTGATCCGGGCGTGCTCGGCCTCGACCGCGCTCACGGCGCCGGGTCGCGCGGCCCGGTGACGCGCGGCGCGGGTGCGGCGGCGAATTCCTCCATGGCGATGAGCGGCTTGAGGATCCTGCGCACGTCCGGCGTCGCGAACGCATCGCGCAGCATGTCGTGGCCGAGGGCGTTGCCGATGGCGCCCATGATGATCCCCTGGTCCAATGACAGGTACGCCTGCGAGACGACGCCGGTGTCCACGTTGACCGTGTCCAGGAAGCCCCACTCGGTGTAGATGTCGAAGTCCTGCTCCAGGCGAGCAAGGTTCGCCAGGGTCTCGTCGGGTGCCCAGCGCAGGGCCAGGAATGCAGCGTGGGGCGTCACCACGCCGTTCGTATAGGCCTCCGGTGGCGGGACCGGCTGGCCGTCACGACAGCCCTCGAAGCCCGGGTCGACGTAGGTCTTGTCGTTGTTGGAGGCATAGCCCTCGGGGTTCATGCCGATGGCGTCGACCCCGTACTCGGAGTAGCCACCCTCGGGGATGTTGGCCGGCGAGAAGCCCCAGTAGCCGTAGCCCGCCTCCTCCATGCCGTGGTGGATCTGGGCGTCGACGGTCAGCGGGTGATTGACCGCCCAGCTGTCTTTGCCCCAGACCTCCTCGGGCACGAACAGGGTCGGCATGAGCGCCTCGAACATGCTCCCGCCCCAGCCGGGCACGATGTGCATGCCCGCGTACGGGTAGGCGCCCTCGAACACCGACACACCGAGGTATGTGCGCGTGAAGCCGATGGGCTTGGTCTCCTGCCAGCTCCAGTCGCAGGTGTCCGGGAACGTCCGCCAGGCGCCGAAGTACTCCTTGGCCGGCAGCTCGCCCTTGGCGATGCCGATATAGCTGGCGATGCGGCTCTCACTGACGATGGTGTCGTAGCAGCACGGGGAGGAACCGGTGTCCGGGGCGACGTGGAACGCGATGCGGTTCACGTCGGGCCGGTAATAGAACCCGAAGTCCATGCTCTCGTACAGGGCGGTGGCCCGTGCCGAGACTTCGGGCGTGCTCGTCGCGACGACCTTCAGGCCGGCGGCCAGCCAGCCGTTGTCGACGGACGACAGGATGGGGATCATCGGATCGCCGGTCGGCGGCCATGCCGTGAGCTTGGCCCCGGTCGTGTGGTCGTACCAGTTGTAGTACTGGCCGCTGGGCCCGTGGCGCTCCATGGTCTCCAGCGTCCCGATCGTCCGGCCGAGACGCGCGACCGCCTCGCCATGGTCGATGATGCCGAGCTCCTCGGCCACGAGCGTGCTCCACATGTAGGCACCGATGTTCGTCGTCGAGGTCTGCACGCTCGGCGTGCCATCAGCGGCGAGGCTGTCGGACGGGAGGCCCGTCGTGGCGTCGGTCATGGCCACGAACGACGCCCACGTGTCGCGGGCGTAGCGCAGCAGCGTCGCCCGGTCCGACGGGTGCAGGCCACGGCCGACGGCCGCCGCCTGTCCCGACGCGTCCGGGCGTCCGGCCGTCGCCAGCGACAGGGCCGGGAAGGCCAGGGCCACCGTGAGCAGGCCCAGGAACAGGGCGAGGGGCAGGGGGGCGCGTCGTCGCGTGGGCATGTCGGACCTCGTCGTTGGCGGGCGGATGGGCAGGCGATCGTGGGCTCGGGGCGTGGCCATGGGGTCAGCCTTTGAGACCGGTGGTCGCGATGCCTTCGGTGATCCAGCGCTGGAACAGGATGAACACGATCAGGACCGGGACCACCAGGACCACGGAGCCGGCCATGAGCATCCCGTGGTCGGCCTGGTACTGGCCCGTCGAGAACGTGGCGAGGGCGACCGGCAGCGTGTACATCTGCGGCTCCTGGGCCATCACGAAGGGGTAGATGAAGCTGTTCCAGCTACCAAGGAAGGTCAGGATGCCGAGCGTCGCCAGGACCGGCGTGGCGATGGGCATGACGACCGACCGGAACACGCGGAACTCGTTGGCGCCGTCCATCCGGGCGGCTTCCAATAGTTCGTCAGGGATGCTGAGCATGAACTGGCGCATCAGGAACACGCCGAACGGGCCGACCAGGAACGGCAGGATCAGGCCTGGGTAGGTGTTCACCAGGCCGAGGTTGGACATCAGCACGAAGTTCGGGATGAGGGTGATCCCGGCCGGCACCATCAGCGTCGCCAGGACCACGCCCATCACGACGCCCTTGCCCCGCCACGGCAATTTGGCCAGGGCGTAGCCCAGCATCGGGCAGAAGACGAGCGTGCCGATAGTGACCGCCAGGGCGATCACCGACGAATTGAAGAAGAAGCGCGGGAAGTCGAGCTGGTCGAGCAGCCGGCCGTAACTGCTCGTCGTGAACTCGGAGGGCAGGAAGGTCGGTGGGTTGCGCAGGAAGTCCTGCGCCGGCTTGAGCGAGCCCAGGATCATCCACAGGAACGGGCCGATCATCAGCACCAGGCCGGCGATCAGCAGGATGTAGCTCCAGCGGGCGGAACGCCGGCGATGGCTGCCGGTCGCGGCATCGGGCGCCTTGGGTGCTCCAGCCTGGGGCTGGTTCGGTGCGGTCGCAGCGGTCATCGGGTGGTCTCCATCAGTCATCCGACCGGAGGAACTTGAACTGCAGGAAGGCGATGACCGCGACGATCAGGAACAGGACGTAGGCGATCGCCGACGCGTAGCCCTGATGGAAGAACTCGAAGCCCTGCTGATACATGTACATCGTCACGGACAGGGTCGCGTCCAGCGGTCCGCCATCGGTCATGACCAGGGGCTCCTCGAACAGCTGGAGGTAGCCGATGGTGGTGATGACCGTCATGAACAGGATCGTCGGGCGGAGGAGCGGGATGGTGATGGCCTTGAACATCTGCCAACGCCCCGCACCATCGATGGAGGCGGCCTCGTAGAGCGAGGCCGGGATCGCCTGCATGCCGGCCAGGAATACGATCATGGCGAAGCCCAGGTTGCGCCAGACGGCCATGACGATGATCGAGGGCATGGCCAGGGCCGGGTTGGCCAGCCAGGCCGGACCGTCGATGCCGATCGCCGCGAGAGCCATGTTGATGAGCCCGACATCGGGGTTGAGCAGGAAGCGCCAGACCACGGCGATGGCCACGATGCTGGTGATGACCGGCAGGTAATAGCCGACTCGGAACACAGTCCGAAAGCGAGTCACGCCGCGATTGAGGGCATTGGCGATGAGCAGGCCGAACAGGAGCGTGGCGGGCACCCCGATGACCACGAAGTAGACGGTGTTGAACAGCGACTTCCAGAAACGGTCGTCGCTGAGGAGCGCCGCGTAGTTGTCCAGGCCCACGAAGGTCGCGCCGATCGGATTCTGCAGGTCGGTCAGGCCGAAACTCGTGAAGCTCAGTCCGAACGAGGCGATGATCGGGAAGGCCAGGAAGACGCCGAACAGGATCATGAACGGAGCTGCGAACGCCCAGCCCGTCAGGTTTTGGCGCCAGGACGGGTGAAAGGTGGGGGCGGCCGTAGCCGCCCCCGTGGTGACGCGTCGTTGGACGAGCGCCGGGGCGGTCACCTCAGTCGAGCCCGATGCTCTCGGCGGCGGCCTGCATCTCGTCCGCGGCTGCCTGGGGCGCCAGGTCGCCAGTGGTCATCCGCTCAAGGGTCATGTTGAGGCTCTCAGCCAGCTCGCTCCACGAGGCGCTGGCCGGCTGAGCCTGGGTGCTCTCAAGCTGCTGACCGAACTGGGCAAGGTTGGGATCGTCGGCCAGGGCCGCGTCGTCCCAGGCGGCCTGGACGGCCGGCAGGACGGTGACCTCTTCGTACCAGGCCACCTGCGTGGCCGGATCGGACAGGTACTGGACGAAGGCCCAGGCCAGGTCCTTGTTCTCGCTCTCCTTGTAGACGACGAGGTTGGCGCCGCCCAGGAACGACGTGGAACTGACGCCGGCCGGCATCTGGGCGATGGCCCACTTGTCGGCGAAGTCGGCGCCGCCGGCCTCGGCGATGAGGCTCAGGTGCCACGGCCCGGAGAAGAACATCGGATGGGTGCCGGACACGAAGGCCGGCGTGATATCGAAGCCTTCGGGGACGGCCTTCGGGGAGAGGCCCTCCTCGAAGTACGAGTCGTACATGGTCAGGGCCTCGACGGCCTGCGGGCTGTTGAGCTGGAAGGCGCCAGCGTCGTCGACGACGGTCCCGCCGTTGGACCACAGGAAGGGCAGGTACTCCTGCCAGTTCTTGGTGCCCAGGGAGAGGCCCCACTCGGCGCCGCCGTCGGCCTGGAGTGCGGTCGCCATGGCCTTGAGGTCATCCATCGTCGCCGGTGCTTCGGTGATCCCGGCCTCGGCGGCGATATCGGTGCGGTAATACAGCAGGCGCGTCTCGACGTACCACGGCACGCCATAGACGGTGCCGTTCACGATGTTGGTGTTCCAGGCGCTCTCGAAGAAGGCGCTCTGGTCGAAGTTGGCGGGGACCGGCTCCAGGGCCTGGGTCGCCGCGAACTGGCCCATCATGTCGGTGCCCATCTGGCTCACGTCGGGTGTCTGGTTGCCGGCGATGGCGGTCTGCAGCTTGGCCACGGCCTGGCCCCAGTCGACGGGGGTGACGTTGACGGTGGTGCCCGGGTTCGCGGCCATGAACGCGTCGGCCATGACCGACAGCTTCACGCCTTCGTTGCCCATCGCCCACACGGTCAGGGTGCCTTCGAGGGGACCGGCGGGGCTGACCGCCGGCGCGAGACTGGCGGCGTCACCGCTGGCACCGGGCCCGCCGGACCCTTCATTGGTGCCGCAGGCCGCGATCGCGATCGCGGCGGCCGCGAGGATGGCGCCGAAGCGCAGACCGCGGCGCGTGCCCGGCCTCGCTCGAGAGGTGGTCGACTCGTCATGCATGGCCGTTCTCCTCTTGCCGGGTGGCGCGGTGCCTCGCGAGCGGCGCCGCGAGTGGCGTCGGATGGAAGGGCCCTGGGACCGTTCGGCGGTCCCGACACACCGGGTTCGGCTTCATGCTGGTCGGTGTCGCCATGAGGTCGCCCTAATGGGCGAAGCGTGCAGGCGACAACGGCGTTGCAAAGCGGCAACGAGCGCGGCATCCACCTCGGCACAGGCCCGGCGGCGTCGCTCATGGCCGACTCCCTGGGCGGGCGGCGCCCCACAGCATGGGACGGACTTCCGCCACGGGACTAGGATGACGACACTTTCCTCCCGACCCCGTCACGCCCCAGGAGGCATCCCGTGACCGACACCCTCGAGCGCGTCAAGACGTACCAGCAGTTCATCGGCGGCGAGTTCGTGGACGCCGCCGACGGGCGCACGGCAGAGGTCGTGAACCCGGCCAACGATCAGGTCATCGCCAACGTTCCGGCGAGCGCCAGCGAGGACGTCGATCGAGCGGTCGAGGCCGCCGACGCGGCCTTCCAGACCTGGAAGAAGACCACGCCGCAGGACCGCTCCCTGCTGCTCCTCAAGGTCGCTGACAAGCTGGAGGCCAAGGCCGACGAGCTGGGCCGCCTGGAGAGTGCCAATGCCGGCAAGCCGGTCGGTGCGGCCATCGACGAGATGGCCGTGTGCGCCGACCTCTTCCGCTTCTTCGCCGGCGCCGCCCGGGTCATGGACGGCCTCGCCGCCAACGAGTTCGTGGCCGGGCACACCTCGATCATCCGGCGCGACCCGATCGGTGTCGTGGCCAGCATCGCGCCGTGGAACTACCCGCTGTACATGGCCAGTTGGAAGCTCGGCCCGGCGCTCGCGACCGGGAACACGGTCGTGCTCAAGCCGTCCGCGCGCACCCCGCTCACCGCTCTGGCCTTCGCCGAGATCCTGGCCGAGGTCTTTCCCCCGGGCGTGGTCAACGTCCTGTCGGGCGCCGGCGGCGACATCGGCGACGCCCTGGTCACGCATCCCAAGGTGCGCATGATCTCCATCACCGGCGACACGGTCACCGGCAAGCGCATCGCCAGGCTTGCCTCCGACAGCGTCAAGCGCCTGCACCTGGAGCTCGGCGGCAAGGCGCCGGTCATCGTCTTCGACGACGCCGATGTCGATCTCGCGGCGGAGACGTTGCGCTTCGCCGGCTACTGGAACTCCGGCCAGGACTGCACCGCCGCCACGCGTGTCCTCGCCGGTCCGGCCGTCTACGACGACTTCGTGTCGGCCCTGGCCGACCAGGTCCGGACTATCAAGTGGGGCGACCCGTCAGAGGGTGACGACATCGAGATGGGCTCGCTCATCGCCGGCGCCCACGCCGACAAGGTCCAGGGCATGGTCGATCGGGCGCGCGATGGCGCCGAGATCGTCGTCGGTGGCGAGCGCCCGGGTCGCGCCGGCGCCTACTACGCTCCGACGGTCATCGCCAACCCGGACCAGAAGTCGGAGATCGTCCAGGACGAGGTCTTCGGCCCGGTCGTCACCGTGCAGCGGTTCAGCGATGAGGAGCAGGCCGTCGCTTGGGCCAACGACACGCCGTTCGGCCTCGCCTCGTCGATCTTCACGAGGGATATCGGCAAGGCGATGCGCGTGGCCAAGGCGCTCGAGTTCGGCCATGTCTGGATCAACGAGCACTTCACCCTGGCCTCGGAGACCCCGCACGGCGGCGTCAAGCAGTCCGGCTGGGGCAAGGATGGCTCCAAGTACGCGCTCGAGGACTACACGTTCGTCAAGCACGTGATGATCAACTCGGGCGAGTAGGGGACGCCGGACCGGGTCTGGGTCGCGCGGCGCGGCGGGCCGGGCGGTGCTCCGCGGCGCGCCGCGGGCCGGGGGCACAAGCTCGTTCGTCGCAGACATCAGCTCCCGGAGTGCTACGCGGGCGGTCCCACACCGCTCGTCGCAGACATCAGCCCACGAAGTCTTACGGGGCCGTGCCAGCCTCTCTTGTCGCAGACATCAGCCCCCTGTGTGCTACGCGGGCGGTCCCACACCGCTCGTCGCAGACATCGCCCCGGCTGATGTTCGCGACAGGGATCGGGCCGCACGGGCTCGCTGCGAGCCCAGAACCGGACCAGCCCTCGCCTAATACCACCCCGGCTGATGTTCGCGACAGGGATCGGGCCGCACGGGCTCGCTGCGAGCCCAGAACCGGACCAGCCCTCGCCTAATACCACCCCGGCTGATGTTCGCGACAGGGGATCGGGTGGACGCGACCGATCGTGCCCGCCCGCCAGGCCGCTACCCTGTGCCGATGCCCGATGATCAGTCGCCGACCGTCGATGGCGCCGCGGTCGAGGCCGCCATCGCCGCGGTCGAGGCCGCCATCGCCGCGCTCGACCGGGACGCCATCGCTACCGCTCGCTGGTTCGGCGCCAAGGGCCGGACGATCACCACGATCGCGCTCGACGAGGCCTTCGTGCTCGACGAGGTCGTGCCGCAGGTCCTTGCCATCACCACCATGACCCTCAACGATGGCGCCCGCGAGCGCTACTTGATCGCCCTGACCGGGCGGCCGCTCCGCGAGGCCGAGCCGGGTGACGGGGCGTGGCGTGCCCTGGCCGTGGCCATGGCCCAAGGCCGGACGATCCCGGCCATGGGGCGCGCGGCGATGACCGAACCGCCGCCCGGACCCGTGACCGCGGCCCTCGTGTGCCGACCCGCGGCGGCCATGCCACCGGCCGGCGAGCTGGGCACGGAACGGGATCTCGGCGCGGACCAGAGCAACACCAGCGTGGTCATCGGCGAGGACCTCCTGCTCAAGGCGTACCGCCGCCTGCAGCCCGGCCTGAATCCGGACCTGGAGATGACCGCATTCCTGTCCGAAGAGGCCGGCTTCACCGCCGTCCCTCCGCTGGCCGGTTTCGCCGAACTCATCGAGGCTGCGAACGGCGGCACGGCCACGACCATCGCCATGGCCCAGCGGTTCGTGGCCGACGGCGCCGACGCCTTCGAGTCGATCGCGGTGGCGCTTGTCGGCTGGATCCGTGCACCGGGCACGGTCAGCCTGGAGGTGGCCACGGAGATCGCCGCAGACCTCGGCGCCCTGACGGCCGGCATGCATGCGGCCCTGGCCGACGGCCGCGGCCTGCCCGACATGATGCCGCGCGAGGCTACCCGGGCCGAACTCCGCGCATGGCCGCAGAGAGCTAGGGCGAACCTGGAACGCGCCCTGGACGTGGCCCCGGGCGATGCCGGCTCGACGGTCCGAGCCCTGGCCCCGGCCATCCTCGAGGCCCTGACGGTGCTCGACGCGCTGCCCACGACCCCGGAGTTGCAGCGCACCCACGGCGACTACCACCTCGGCCAGGTGCTCATCGCGCCAGACGGTTTCCGGGTGATCGACTTCGAGGGTGAGCCCCTGAGCTCGCCGGGCGAGCGACGCGCGCTGCGCCACCCGCTGCTCGACGTGGCCTCGATGCTGCGCTCGCTCGACCACGTCGGCCGCAGCGCCGCACGCCGGGCCCGTGTCCACGGCGACGGGGAACGACCGCTCGGCCACCAAGGCCTCCACGTCGACGCCTGGATCGAGCGCGCCCGCGAGCGCTTCCTTGATTCGTACCGCGACGGGCTGCGCGAGGCCCGCGTCTGGATCGACCTCGATGCCGACCTGCTGCGCGCCTTCGAGGTCGACAAGGAGCTCTACGAGTTCGCCTATGCCGCGACCTACCTGCCGACCTGGCTGTACGCGCCGACCGAGGGCATGCACGCGCTCGTCGGCGAGCGCGCTCGATGACGACCGATGACGACCGATGACCGCGCTGACCGCGCTGACCGATGACGATCGACGACCGCGCTGACCGCGCTGACCGCGCTGACCGCGTCGCGGCGTTCCGGGCCGACATCGCGGCCTCGCCCGATGCGCTGGAGCACCTCCTCGCGGCTGCGCCGCCGACGCCCATCGATCCCGAGCGCCGGATGTGTCTGACCGGCCTGGGTAGCTCGCGCTTCGCCGCGGACGTGGTGGCCGGCGCGCTGCGGGCGCATGGCCGGGCCGCCTGGTCGGAACTGGCATCCGGAGCGTCGCGCACGAGCCCGGCCGATGGACTGACGCTCATCGCGATCTCGGCGTCCGGTGGCACGCCCGAGGTCCTCGATGTCGCCGGCCGTCATCGCGGCACGAGTCACGTGCTGGCCGTCACGAACCGCCCGACGTCCCCCCTGGCAGCCGCCGCTGGGGAGGCTATCCCGCTGCTGGCCGGGGCGGAAGAGTCGGGCATCGCCTGTCGCACCTACCGCGCCACGCTCGCCGTCCTGGCGATGCTCGGGGGCGTGCCGCACGCCGACCTCCGACACCTGCCCGAGGCGATCGCCGCGCGGCTGCCCGTCAGTGCCGCGTGGGCCGCGGACGTCGCGGACGCGCTCGACGGCGCTCCGGCCATCGACGTCCTGGCCGACGCGTCCCTCGCCGGGCTCGCCGAGCAGGCGGCGCTCATGCTCCGCGAGGCCCCGCGCCTGTCGGCGCACGCCTCGGAGACCGCGGACTGGCTGCACGTCGGCGTCTACCTCGCCTGGCCCGGGCATCCAGTG
>Ga0163153_10007095_pt1 | contig 12222 bp, 7 predicted proteins | sample OliLakLV19MP6IB1_FD_148629 | JGI IMG/M metagenome (GOLD analysis project Ga0163153, IMG submission 148629) | Freshwater microbial mat bacterial communities from Lake Vanda, McMurdo Dry Valleys, Antarctica - Oligotrophic Lake LV.19.MP6.IB-1 | ecosystem: Environmental > Aquatic > Freshwater > Lake... | reverse complement strand
TCGCCAACGCAGCCTCAACCCGCCGCCGCTCGCCCTCAAGCCCGCGCGCCAGCACCTCAAGATCGGTCGCCGACATGCCCGAGATCTCGGCGACAGAGGGCACTTGCGAACTCATGTACGTAGACTATCAGATGGGTATGACATGGTGAAATTCATGTCGATGAAAACCGCGATTTCTCTTCCCGATGCCACATTTCGTAGGGCGGATGCAGTCGCTCGCCAGCTTGGCCTTCCCGTAGCGAGCTCTATGTGAAGGCCCTGGACGCCTACCTGGGGCCGCCCTCCGACGACGAGATCACGGCGCGCCTTGACGATGTGTACGCCACCGTTCCGTCCAACCTCGACGCAGAACTGCTCAACGCTCAACTCAACGCAATTGGCTATACGTGGTAGCGGAGCGTGGTGAGATTTGGTGGGCAAACCTTGGCGACGCTCGCGGGTCCTCGCCCGCCGGTAACCGTCCGGCACTGGTCATGCAGGCCGACGCTTTCAACCAGTCGCGGATCGGCACTGTCATCGTGGCAGTGATTACCTCCAACCTTTCACTTGCCACGGCGCCGGGAAACGTGTTGATCAAGTCCGAGGACACCGGTCTCCCCGAGATTCGGTCGTGAACGTCAGTCACCTGGTCACGATCGACAAGAGCATCCTCGCCGACCGGGTCGGCCGCGTGCCGTTTCCGTTGCTCGCGCAGATCGACGACGGAATGCGGCTGGTGCTTTCGCTCTGAAGGTCTAGCTGCCCAGCGCCACGGTGCGATCCGTCGCTCGCGAGCGGGCGGCGCGACAACCCGGCACCAGGGCTAGCAGGTTTGCGATTGCGATTGTCCCGATAGTCGAACTCGCGATGAGCCAGATCGGTACGAGACTGCCCGGGACGATGCCTAATGCGTCGGTAACCAATGCAACGACCTGCCGACCGACGATGACACCTGCAGGCACCCCAACGCAGATCGCGGGAATAGCAATCAACGTTGCGTGCCACTGGATCACAGCCCACCGCTGACGTCGATTGGCTCCGAGCGCGCGTAGGACGACGAGGTTGTTCCGGTGGATTCGTAGCGAGCTACTCAACAGGTAGATGAAGGCCGCAGCGAGCAGGACCACTAACAATCCCGTCAGCAGGAATGGCACGGAAGTCACTCGCGACAGGGCAGCGATACTCAGCGGCTTCGGAAGCGCTGCCGGTGGCGTAAAATTCGCTGCTGCGATCGCATCGGCGGCATCCCGTGGTGCGGAGTCCAGAAAGTCGACCAGCAAAATATTCAACGTTGCCGTTGGGTTCAGAGCGGCGAATTGAGCGAACGTCATTGCAGCGCCGCCGCCCGCGCTGTCGGGTGTGACCACGATGCCGACCACGGTGAGTTGCGAGGTGCTACCCGTCGGCCCGGTCACCGTCACAAGATCGCCGATTCCCACGCCGAGCCGTCGAGCAACTTCTGCGCCGAGACCAATCTCATCATCGGCCGAGGGTGGCCGACCACTGATGGCGGGAGGTAGCAGGGCTCCCTTGACGGGGTCGAACGCGAAGAGGGCAGTCTCCTGACCGTTTACCGAGATCGAGCTGACTGTTGCTGCCGTCAACGACTCGACGCCGGGTGCCGCGACCATGGGCGTGACGATGTCTGAGCTAGCGGCGACGTACGGATTGCCAAAGAGCTCGTCGAAATTGGCGCCCCACCGCGCTGGCGAGGTCCCAATCTGATCAAGGCTCGCGCCGACGACAACGCTGCCGACGACGCCGGCCAAACCTAGGGCGCCGACCACGAAACGGCCAGATCGGGATCGAACGCTCGCGGTATCGGACCTCGTCAATGCCGCGGCTGCGATGAGCGGCATACTCGCCGGGGAAGCTTCGATGAGCCGCCCGAGGCCACCAATCGAATGATTGGCATCACCCGAGCGAGCGCGCCGCAAACTGCTGAACGCGGTGCGGCCGACGACCACGACTGTGAGCGCGACGACGACGTATGTTGCGGCGAGCCAATCCATCCGTCGACCGGGGTCGGGTTCAAAGGCGCCGAACGCCCCAAGCGGGAAGTACTCGGAAATCAGATATCCAGTGACGACAGCGATGGGTGCGGCGATGAATGCGACGAGTGCGCCAAGTACAGCTTGTCCCGCGACGATATCTCCTGGGCGCCAACCGAAGGCCGTGAGGGTCAGTCGCTCTTCTGCGCTCAATCTCAGCAGTCGACCAACAATCAACGCGACGACCGCCGCGGCAGCAAGGGAAGAAATCGCAGTGACCAACCACAGCGCGGCAACCTGAAAACCAATTGCGCGGCGCGAGCTGGCGCTAATGATTTCGGTCGGCACGCTGAAGGCGTCGGCGCCATTGGGCAACGTATGTACTTCGTCGACGATTGCGACCGGGTCGATTCCATTGGCCAGTTGGGCCGCGATGAAGGTCTGCACCACGCCAACCTCGGGGTGGGCTGCGGGAAACCCTTCCGAAAACACCAGATTCAGCGCCGGATCCTCAAACTCCGACGGTGACTGGGTGATGCCGACAAGCGTGGCGGTGAACAGCGGTGCAGCCGGAGATTCGCCGGTGTCGAAGGCATTCTCGACCTGCTGCTGGGTAAACGACGTGACTTGGAATGAGTCGCCTACGCGGGTATCAAACCGGGTTGCGAGCATCTCGGCGAAGGCGCCGTTCACAGTGAACTCGTCGGGATTGCCCGGGTCCGTGAAGCGACCCTCCACCACGCGCGTCCCAAGGAGCGCATCGGTGCCAGCGAAGGAGTTTGGGTCGAAAATTACCGACCCGTCATCGGGCGCGATAAGAAACGATGCGACAAAGGTCCAAGCCTTGGCACCCGCAACTCCCTCAATCGCCGCTACCTCTTCGGTGAGTGGAGCCCCGCCAAGTTGAAGGATGCCGAGCTCAGGGTCGCCGCCCGCCGACGCGGTGTAACGATCGGCAGCGGTGTTCGTGCGCCGGGTACCCGCGACGAGCCCAAAGATCAGGCCGCTGAGCAAACCGATCAGGGTCGCGGCAAAAATCAGGCGCATCCTGTAACGCCGCAACCAGGAACTCGCTCGAAGAAAAACTGCGGTCATGACGCCAGGGTAGAAGGCGATCGCCGGTCCGAACATGGTGCTAGTACGACGGTTGGTAGTTCGGTCTCCACGGACTGGAACGTGGTGCTGAACGGTTGTGCTTCCGAGCCGACACGGCGTTATCCTTGCCGGGATAACCAAACCGGTTCTCGCCGTAGACCGCTGGCCACTCCGCTTCGAGCCTTGCTTCGAGGTGGCGTGACAATGGGAAGTTCCCACCAGCCGAGGTGAATCTCGCCGGAGTCGTTTGCCAGGTTTCGCTACGGCGTCTGCCTGCCGATCGCTCCTCGCGGTGTTCGCTGCCAAGCGAGCACCCCGAGTCGTAGCGAGAGGAGGTGTACATGACTTCAGATAATCCCCGTCCAGCAAAGGTTGCCGTAGTTGACGAGGTCACCGCCAAGCTGAAAGCTGCCGACGCCGTGATCATCACCGAATTCCGCGGCATGACCGTCGGTCAGTTGGCCGCAATGCGGCGCACGTTAAAGGGCGTCGGTGGTGAGTACAAGGTGTTCAAGAACACGCTGGCTCGCTTCGGTGCCAAGAACGCGGGTGTTGCCGGTCTCGACGAATTGCTGTTGGGCCCATCGGGCATCACATTCGTCAAGGGTGATATCGCGGGTGCCGCAAAGGCGCTGCGCGATGTTGCCAAGGCCAATCCGTTGCTGGTCATCAAGGGTGGCGTCCTGGCTGGCAAAGCGTTGTCGGCGCGCGATGTCGAAGCTCTTGCCGATCTGCCGAGCAGGGAAGTGTTGCTCGCTCAGTTCGCTGGTGCGCTACAAGCCCCGCTCGTGAAGACCGCCGGTCTGTTGCAGGCTTTGCCGCGCAACTTCGCCTACGGCCTCAAGGCACTCATTGATCAAAAAGAAGCTGCCTGATCACTGAGGCAGCGATCAAGTCTCACAACCAAGAACTCATTCAAGACTTAAAGAAAACGGAGAATCCCAAATGTCAATCGCAAGCATCCTCGACGACATCAGCAAGTTGACCGTCATCGAGCTCAAAGAGCTCCTCGACTCGTTCGAAGAGAAGTTCGGCGTCACCGCAGCAGCTCCAGTGGCAGTTGCCGCTGCCGGTGGCGGCGGAGGCGGCGGTGCCGCAGCGGTCGAAGAAGAGAAGGACGAGTTCGATGTCATTCTCACCGAGGCTGGCGCACAGAAGATCCAGGTCATCAAGGTCGTGCGCGAGCTGACCAGCCTGGGTCTGAAGGAAGCCAAGGACCTGGTCGACGGGGCGCCGAAGCCGGTGCTCGAGAAGGTCGCCAAGGACGCAGCAGAAGCCGCCAAGGCCAAACTGGTCGAGGCTGGAGCCTCTGTAGAAGTCAAGTAAGGCAGTCGCAGTTCAATAGTCCTGCAATTCTGGGGCTGGATCGTTTCGGATTCCGAGACGATCCAGCCCCAGTTGCCGTTTTGGGGTGACCTATACCCTTGACATCGGCGGGCGGTTGGGCTTACCGTTCGCGAACGGATTCGACCGCCGGGCAAACTGCCCGCAGGCGGTTGACTCCCGTATGCACGGCAGGTAGCATCAAACGTTGCCGTGCGTCTTGTTTTCCGCTACTCCTTTGTACCGGTGACTTTTCGCGCCCCCTTGCCGATTGATATTGAGGAGTAAACGTGGCCTCCCGTTCCGTTTCCCGCGAGCGCTATTCATTTGCCAACCTGTCCGAGCCGCTCGAGCTTCCGGACCTCATCGCCATTCAGCGCGTCAGCTTCGAATGGTTCTTGCAGCACGGACTCGCCGAGACGTTTCACGACATCTCGCCGATCAAGGACTTCAGCGAGGCATTGCAACTCGAGCTCGAGTTCGACCCCAACGACGAAGACCTCAGCCCACCGCCGAAGTTCACTGTCGATGAGTGCAAAGAAAAGGACATGACGTACAGCGCGCCGATCTTCGTGCGCGCTCGCTTCATGAATCGCAACACGGGCGAGATCAAAGAGCAGACCGTCTTCATGGGCGACTTCCCGATGATGACCGAGAAGGGCACATTCATCATCAACGGCACCGAGCGCGTCGTCGTGTCGCAGCTCGTGCGTAGCCCCGGCGTCATCTTCGAACCAGGCGAGCGCTTCCGCCTTCGTAACCTCAGCAAGCATCAGCTCGTCAAGGGCACCATCCACCCCTACCGCGGCGAGTGGTTGGAATTCGATGTCGAGCAGAAGCCCGGTAAAGACGTCACCGCCGGAACGCGCGTTGCCCGCAAGCGCCGCATGGGCGTGTTCACCATCTTGCGCGCGCTCGGCTACGACGAAGAGCACGCTCCTGGCTTCCTCGAGCGCTTCGTTGCCCAGTTCGGTTTTCTCGAAGGTCAGTGGGAAAAGGAACGTCACGTCGCTCCGACCCAGAGCGAAGCACTGGTCGAGATCTACAAGCGTGCCCGCCCGGGCGAGCCGCCGACGGTGGAATCGGCGAAGGCTTACTTCCGCAACGCGTTCTTCGAGAACCGTCGTTACGACCTGTCGCGCGTCGGTCGCTACAAGCTCGATCGCAAGTTGGGCACCGAAGTCGCCAAGCTCGACCAGTTGTTCGGCAAGGGCACAATCCAGCTCGGTTCGTTCTTCCAGACCGAACAGGACGACCCGAACCGCAAGCCGATCTTCAGTGATCCCGACGATGCGCGTGTGCTGCGCCCCAACGAAGTGCTGGCGACGATCAGCTACATGTTGCACCTCGTCAAGCAAGAGCCGGGCTATCGCCTCGACGACCAAGACCACTTCGCCAACCGCCGCATCCGCAGCGTCGGCGAGCTGATTCAGAACCAGGTGCGCATCGGCCTCAGCCGGATGGAGCGCGTTGTGCGCGAGCGCATGACGACCCAAGACGTCGAAGCGATCACCCCGACCACGTTGGTGAACATTCGCCCGGTGGTCGCTGCAATCAAGGAATTCTTCGGCACCAGCCAGCTGAGCCAGTTCATGGACCAGGTCAACCCGCTGTCGGGTCTGACGCACCGTCGTCGCCTGTCCGCACTCGGCCCGGGCGGCCTCAGCCGCGAGCGCGCCGGCTTCGAAGTCCGCGACGTTCACTTCAGTCACTACGGCCGTATGTGCCCGATCGAGACTCCGGAAGGCCCCAACATTGGTCTGATCGGTGCGCTCAGCACGTTCGCCCGCGTCAACTCGTATGGCTTCATCGAGACGCCGTATCGCGTGGTCAAGAACGGCAAGGTCAGCAACGAGATTCGTTATATGGCCGCCGACGAAGAAGAGAACTACGTCGTCGCCCAGGCCAACACGCCGATTAAGCCCGACGGCTCGTTCGTCGATCAGCGCATTCTCGTTCGTCGTAGCCCGCAGTCCGCCAGCCTCGAAGACCTGCGCAAGATGCTGGAAGCCGAGAGCTTCTTTGGCGCCACCACCGACATTGCTGCCGTGCCGCCGAGCGAAGTGCAGCTGATGGACGTCAGCCCGAAGCAGATCGTCTCGGTCGCAACCGCGCTGATCCCATTCCTCGAGCACGACGACGCCAACCGCGCGCTGATGGGTGCCAACATGCAGCGCCAAGCCGTGCCGTTGGTGCGCGCCGAAGCGCCGTACATCGGTACCGGTATCGAAGATCGTGCTGCGCGCGACGCAGCCGACCTCATTCAGGCGACCGGCGAAGGCGATGTCGTTGAAGTGAGTGGCACCAGCATCACCGTCAACTACAAGCCAAAGGACGAAGAGCCGGGCGGCAAGGTGGTCTATCCGCTCAGCAAGTTCCGTCGTTCAAACCAAGACACCTGCATCAACCATCGCGTGCGCGTGAAGGATGGCGACAAGGTCGTCAAGGGCACGATCCTTGCCGACGGCCCGAGCACCGATCACGGCGAACTCGCGTTGGGCAAGAACCTGCTCGTCGCGCTGCTGCCGTGGGAGGGCTACAACTTCGAAGACGCAATCATCCTCAGCGAGCGCTTGGTGAAAGACGACGTGCTCACGTCGATCCACATCAAGGAGCACGAAGTCGATGCGCGTGACACGAAGCTCGGCGCGGAAGAAATTAGCCGCGACATTCCGAACCTCAGCGACGACATCCTTCGCGACCTCGATGAGCGCGGCATCATCCGCGTCGGTGCCGAAGTTGGCCCCGGCGATGTGCTGGTCGGCAAGGTCACGCCCAAGGGCGAGACCGAGCTCACACCGGAAGAGCGCCTGTTGCGCGCCATCTTCGGCGAGAAGGCTCGCGAAGTTCGCGACACCAGCTTGAAGGTTCCTCACGGCGAGAGTGGCAAGGTCATCGACGTCAAGGTGTTCAGCCGCGACGACGGCGACGAGTTGCCGCCCGGCGTCAACCAATTGGTCCGCGTCTACGTCGCGCAGAAGCGCAAGATCAGCGTCGGCGACAAGTTGGCCGGCCGTCACGGCAACAAGGGCGTCATCTCCAAGATCCTTCCGATCGAAGACATGCCGTACATGGCCGATGGCACCGCCGTCGACATCATCCTCAACCCGCTGGGTGTGCCAAGTCGTATGAACGTCGGCCAGGTACTCGAGGCGCACCTCGGTTACGCGGCGCGCTGGGGCTGGACCGACGTCAAGAACAACAAGACGGTTGGCGACGCACCGATTCGCGGCACCGAGACCAAGACGCGTCCGATCACCAAGCCGAGCACGTTCATCGCCACTCCGGTGTTCGACGGCGCTCACTGGGACGAGGAAGAGGCTTCCGGTAAGCACCCGACGATTCAGTCGATCTTCGCCAACCTCAACCCCGAATCGGTCGATGGCAAGCGCCTGATCCAGCTCGACGGCAAGACGCCGTTGTACAACGGCCGCACCGGCCTTGTGTACGACAACCCCGTCACCGTTGGCTACATGTACATCTTGAAGCTGGCTCACCTTGTCGACGACAAGATCCACGCCCGCTCCACCGGCCCGTACAGCATGATCACCCAGCAGCCGCTCGGTGGTAAGGCGCAGTTCGGTGGCCAACGCTTCGGCGAAATGGAAGTGTGGGCACTCGAGGCCTATGGCGCGGCGTACTGCTTGCAGGAACTGCTCACCATCAAGTCCGACGACGTGCTTGGCCGCGTGAAGGTGTACGAGGCCATCGTCAAGGGCGAGAACATCCCCGAACCCGGCATCCCCGAGAGCTTCAAGGTGCTCATGAAAGAGATGCAGGCACTGTGCCTCAACGTCGAGGTCTTGGCCAGCGATGGCAGCGAGATCGAGATGCGTGAGATGGACGAAGACGTGTTCCGCACCGCAGAGGAGCTGGGCATCGATATCAGCCGCAACGAACGCGGCACCGACGAAGACGACCGCGAGCGTGAGGCCCGTCGGGCCGCGCGCACGAGCGGGTACTAGGAGAGGCTGAACAAATGCTCGACGTAAACATGTTCTCCCAGCTCAAGATCGGGTTGGCCACGGCCGATCAGATCCGGTTGTGGTCACACGGCGAAGTGAAGAAGCCCGAGACCATCAACTACCGCACCCTGCGTCCCGAAAAGGACGGCCTCTTTTGCGAGAAGATCTTCGGACCAACCCGCGACTGGGAGTGCTACTGCGGCAAGTACAAGCGCGTGCGCTTCAAGGGCATCATCTGCGAGCGCTGCGGTGTGGAAGTCACGCGCTCGAAGGTTCGCCGCGAGCGCATGGGCCATGTCGAGCTCAGCGCACCTGTTGTCCACATTTGGTACCTACGCGGTACCCGCAGCTGGCTTGCCTATCTGCTTGCTGGTCTCGAGCCCAAGGAAGAGTTGAAGGCCAAGCAGCTCGAGAAGGTCATCTACTTCGCCGCCAACCTGGTCACCTGGGTCGACGAAGACAAGCGCCACGCCGAGTTGCCCAACGCCGAGGCCGAGTACATCGAAGAGCGCGACGCCATCCGCAAGGAACTCGAACTCGCGGTCGACAAGCGCTTCAAAGAGGCTGAGGACGAAGCAGCCAAGAGCGAAGCCGAAGGTGCCGACGCACGCAAGATGAAGACGGCGACCGAGAAGGAAATCACCGCCATTCGCGACCGTTACGAGGTCGAGCTCGATCTGCTGGCTCGTGCGTGGGACGAATTCCGCAATCTGCACTCGCGCCTCATCATCGACGACGAACTTCTGTGGCGCGAACTCCGCGAGCGCTACGGCGACTACTTCGAGGGTGGCACCGGCGCCGACGCGATCAAGTCGCTCATCGACCGCATCGATTTCGATGTCGAAGAAGAGAAGCTCCGTGGTGCAATCGACCACAACGCCAGCGGCCGCAAGCCACTGAGCGCGCAGCGTCGCCAGAAGGCGATCAAGCGCTTGAAGATTGTTGCTTCGTTCAACCAGCGCGACGATCACGGTCGCCGCCTGAACGACCCGAAGGCAATGATCCTCGATGTCGTGCCGGTGATCCCGCCGGAACTGCGCCCGATGGTGCAGCTCGACGGTGGTCGTTTCGCGACCTCGGATCTCAACGACCTCTACCGTCGCGTGATCAACCGCAACAACCGCCTCAAGCGCTTGCTCGATTTGGGCGCGCCGGAGATCATCGTCAACAACGAGAAGCGCATGCTGCAGGAAGCCGTCGACGCATTGTTCGACAACGGCCGCCGCGGTCGTCCGGTCACCGGCCCGGGTAACCGTCCGCTGAAGTCGCTGTCCGACATGTTGAAGGGCAAGCAGGGTCGCTTCCGTCAGAACTTGCTCGGCAAGCGCGTCGACTACTCGGGTCGTTCGGTCATCGTCGCTGGCCCAACGCTGCGTTTGCATCAGTGCGGTCTGCCGAAGTTGATGGCACTCGAACTGTTCAAGCCGTTCGTGATGAAGCGCCTCGTCGATCTCGAACTGGCGCAGAACATCAAGAGCGCGAAGCGCATGGTCGAGCGTCGCAAGCCGCAGGTGTGGGACGTGCTGGAAGACGTCATCAAGGAGCACCCGGTGCTGCTGAACCGCGCCCCAACGCTTCACCGTCTCGGCATTCAGGCTTTCGAGCCGGTGCTGGTCGAGGGCAAGGCGCTGCAGATCCATCCGTTGGTCTGCACCGCGTTCAACGCCGACTTCGACGGCGACCAGATGGCTATTCACGTGCCGTTGTCGTCGGAAGCGCAGGCCGAGGCCCGCGTGCTGATGCTCAGCGCCAACAACATCTTGTCGCCGGCATCGGGCCGCCCGATCGTGACCCCAAGCCAGGACCTCATCATCGGTGGCTATTACCTCACCGAGATCACCGAAGAGGGCAAGGGCAAGGGCCGCGTCTTCCGCCATCTGTGGGAAGTGCTGCGCGCGCTCGATGAGGGCAGCGTGCACTTGCATTCGCCGATCGTGCTGCGTCGTCCGGCCGACGGTGGCCGTCCGGCCGATACCTTCGACACGACTCCGGGTCGCCTGCTGTTCGAAGAGGCACTACCCGCCGACTATCCGTCCCGCTTCGGCCACATCAACATGTTGGTGAAGAAGAAGGAAATGGGCGTCATCGTCGAGCGTCTGTCGGATCACTATCCCAAGGGAGAAGTGGCGGTCGCGCTCGACGCTTTGAAGAATGTCTGCTATCGCTATGCATCGCAGAGCGGTCTCACCGTTTCCATCGACGACGTCAAGACCCCGAAGGCGAAGCGCCAACTGCTCGACGAGCACGAGGCGATGGCCGACAAGGTCGAGAACCAGTTCCGCCGTGGCATCATCACCGACGGCGAGCGTCGCCAGCAGGAAGTGCGCATCTGGACCGATGCCACCGCCAAGGTGCAGGCCGCGATGGAAGCCGAGTTCAAGGCGCAGCGTTTCAACCCGATCGACATGATGGTCGGCTCGGGTGCCCGCGGCAACATGACGCAGATGCGTCAGATTGCTGGCATGCGCGGCCTCGTGGCTAACCCTCGCGGCGACATGATTCCGCGCCCGATCAAGAAGAACTTCCGTGAAGGCCTCGAAACCCTCGAGTACTTCATTGCTACGCCGGGCGCTCGTAAGGGTCTCGTCGACACCGCGCTGCGTACCGCCGACTCGGGTTACCTGACCCGTCGTTTGGTCGACGTTGCGCAGGAACTGATCATTCGCGAGCCCGATTGCGGTAGCAACCTTGGCCTCTGGGTCGAGAACGTCGAGCCCGACACAGCCAACCGTCGTAGCCACCTGGAGACGAAGTTGTTCGGTCGTGCGTTGTCGCAAGACATCGTGCTGTCCGACAAGACGGTGTACCCGCGCAACATGATCGTCGGCGACATCGAGATGGCAACGCTGCGCGACGACCCCAAGGTCGACCGTGTACGCGTGCGCTCGGTCGTCACCTGCGACGCCGAACTTGGCGTGTGCGCGTTGTGCTACGGCCGTTCGCTGGCAACCGGGAAGAGCATTGAGCTCGGCGAGGCTGTCGGCGTTATCGCCGCGCAGTCGATCGGCGAGCCTGGTACTCAGCTGACCATGCGTACGTTCCACACCGGTGGTGTTGCTGGCAAGGACATCGCCGGCGGTCTGCCGCGCGTCGTCGAGCTGTTCGAGGCTCGTACGCCCCGTGGTTCGGCTCGCCTCGCTCGCGCAACTGGTGTTGTGCGCATCGGCGACGACGAAGGTAAGGGCATCCCGGTCACGGTGATCGACGATGCCGGTGACGAGCACCAGATCATCTTGCCGACGGGCAGCCGCGCCATCGTCACCGACGGCCAGGAAGTCAAGGCTGGCGATCCGATCACCGACGGTCCCTTCGACCCGAAGGAGATCATGGAGATCAAGGGAATTCGCGAGACGCAGTTGTACCTCGTCGAAGAGGTACAGAAGGTGTACCGCGACCAGGGTGTGAGCATCTCCGACAAGCACATCGAATTGATCGTGCGTCAGATGACTCGCCGTATCGGTGTGCAAGAGCCGGGCGAGACAGGGTTCCTGCCGGGCGAGCGTGCCGATGCGAAGGTGTTCCGCGACACCAACCGCCGCATGGTGGAAGAGGGCAAGAAGCCCGCCGAGGGTCGCCCCGAACTCATGGGTATCACCAAGGCATCGTTGGCCACCGAAAGCTGGTTGTCGGCAGCGTCGTTCCAGGAGACCACTCGTGTGCTCACGGAAGCTGCCATCGACGGCAAGGGCGACAGCCTGCTCGGCCTGAAAGAGAACATCATCATCGGCAAGCTCATCCCGGCCGGTACCGGCATGATGCGCTACCGCGAGTTCGACATTCAGGCGCCCGACTACGAGCCGATGGCTTACTTCACCACCGATGCCGACGAAGATCCGGCAGCTTGGTTGAGCAACATCCACGGCACATAC
>Ga0163153_10007094_pt1 | contig 12224 bp, 10 predicted proteins | sample OliLakLV19MP6IB1_FD_148629 | JGI IMG/M metagenome (GOLD analysis project Ga0163153, IMG submission 148629) | Freshwater microbial mat bacterial communities from Lake Vanda, McMurdo Dry Valleys, Antarctica - Oligotrophic Lake LV.19.MP6.IB-1 | ecosystem: Environmental > Aquatic > Freshwater >... | reverse complement strand
CCTCCCCCCCATGTCCTCCGGCATCTCACTCGCCAACAAGTGCCAGCTTCTCTTCGGAGCGGCCGTGGTCGCGATCCTCGCAGGGGCCCTCGCGGTGCCGTGGGTGCGGACCGACGCGGTGGTCGAGGAGAACCAGCGCGACGTCGCCCGCCAGCTCGCCCTCACCTGGCTCTCGAACGGAATCGCGCTCGGCCAACCGGCCTCCGGTCCGATCCCGATGCGGATCATCGAGCTCGACGACAGCGTGCAGGTGGATCGCGAGGACGATTTCGTGAAGGCGGCGATGCGCCGGTTCGCGGCCGACCCGACCGAGCAGGAGCACTTCGTCACCACTCGCAGCGACCGCGGACGGCAGTATCGCTACGCCCGCGCCATCCGGCTCTCGGAGTGGCGGGCCATCGAGGATCGCCGCTTCGTCGACTTCCGCGCCAGAACGATCGAGCCCGGAGTGGCCGATCCGGTCCGGGCGATCCTGGTCATCGAGCGCTCCAGCGAGTTCGCCGCGGGGCAGCTCCTCCTCAACCGCGTCTACATCGTGGCCACCGGACTGGTGGCGAGCCTGCTGGCGATCCTGGTCTTTTACTTCATCCTCACGAAACTGATCCTCTCCCCGGTCCGGAAGCTCCGCGACACCGCCGAGAAGGTGCAGCGCGGCGATCTGAGCATCCGTTCCAAGATCTCCACCGGCGACGACTTCGAGCATCTGAGCAGCGCCTTCAACACCATGCTCGACCGCATCGCCCAGCGCGAGGAGCAGCTCCGCAACATGAACGAGAGCATGGATCTCAAGCTCGGCGAACTGAACCAGTCGAACGTCGGGCTCTTCGAGGCGAACCAGCTCAAGAGCGAGTTTCTGGCCAACATCAGTCACGAGCTGCGCACGCCGCTGAACTCGATCATCGGATTCGCCGAGCTGCTCGAGGAGCTGGCCCGCACCGACCCCGCCGCAGATCCCAAGCGACTGCGCTACATCAGCCACATCCTCACCAGCGGGCGCACCCTCCTGGACATGATCAACGAGCTGCTGGCGATGGCCAAGCTCGACGCGGGACGCATGGAGGTGAGCGTCGAACACGTCAGCGTGGCCGATGTCGTCGAGGGTCTCCAGGCGATCATGCGCCCGCAGTCCGAATCCAGGGGAGTGACGGTGATCTCCCGGCTCGCCGCCAATCTCCCAATCGTCGAGAGCGACGCCGGCAAGCTCCAGCAGATCCTCTACAACTTCCTGAGCAACGCCATCAAGTTCGCGCCCTCGGGGTCGACCGTCACCATCGCCGCCGAGCGGGTGATGCGCGACGACTCGGGGGCGGGCGTGCGGATCAGCGTGATCGATGAGGGACCGGGCATCCCCTACGACCAGCAGGAGACGATCTTCCGGCGCTTCCGGCAGCTCGATGGCAGCCACACCAAGTCGCACGGAGGCACCGGCCTCGGTCTGGCCATCTGCCGCGAGCTCGGAGACCTTCTGGGAGCAAGCGTTTCGGTGGTGTCGGAGCCGGGACGCGGCGCCAGCTTCTCGGTGGAGCTGCCCTTGGTCTTCAAGCCCAAGGAACCTCAGGCGCTGATGGAGTGAGGCGGAAGCCGCGTCTCGCGACCGCGCCGCTCCGGTCGAGGCTCAACCCTCCCGGTCGCTCCACCCCTCGAAGAGCACCGCCAGATCGCCGCCGCCAACCAGACCGTCTCCGTCGAGATCGCAGACCGGGTGGCCCGATCCCCACCACCGCAGCAGGGCGCCGAGGTCGGCCCCGTCGACCGCGTCGTCGGTGTTGACGTCGGCGCTCAGCGGGCCGCCGATTGGATGGATGTGCAGATGGATCTCGCCTTGGTTGTCGGCGCAGTTGAGGTCGCTGATCCAGAAGGTGACCTCGGTCGCCTCCTCGAGACTGAAGGTCGTCGTCGGCGCATTGACATACGCAAGGAGCGGCGTCGCCCACGAGGTCGTGATTCGGTCATGGCCGTAGGCGACGCCAAAGACCATGCTGAAGTCGGTGCCCCACCCGGACTCGCAGTTCGATCCGTCGAATTCGCAGGCCGAGACCCTGCCCGAACTGTTCCAGGCCGAGACTCCGTTGCCAAGCGTGAGAATCGGGGCAATGGCCCACTGGCCGGCTTCGAGAGTGAAGGTCAGACCGGCGGTCGGGTCACCGGCGGAACACTCCGAACTGGTGAGAGAGAACTCGAAGTCCGAGGGCGGAACCTCCCCCGCAATCGCCGGCGAAGCGGAGAGGGTCAGGACCACGAGCAGAAGGCCAGGGTGATGGTTCGACACGACCGAAACTCCGCGACCACGTGCGATCTTCCATTGCTCCCGCGGTGCTTCCGGGGAGACCGTGAACAGTCTAGCGGGCGGCTGTCGGGGTCCACGGAGCTCGTCCGGGCTGCGCGAAGATGGGAAGTCTCATCGAGGGGCGCTCCACGGAAGGTCGGGGTCGCGCTCGAGCTGGCGGGCGGCCAGGCGGATGCAGCGCTCGCAGATGAAGGCCTCTTCGTGGGCCGGACTCCGCCAGGCGGACTGCTCCCGCTCCTCCAGGCACATGGTGCAGCGATAGCTCGGAATCCGCTGGTCGAGGTCGGCAACGACCACTTCCGCATACGCAACCGTCAGACATGAACCACAGATGACGCTGCCGTGGTGACCCTCGACCATCGGCCGATCCGCGGTCCAGTCGGAGTGGCAGAAGTCGCACAGCACATCGGTCATCTGGACATTCAGGGGATCGGTTCCGGGACGGTGCATGATCGGGTTGGCTCGGAGGGACTCAGGCGTCGACGATGGGGTGGAGACGGCGACTGCGGAGCGTCATGGCGTGGAAGGGCCGATTCTCTCGGCGGTACTTGCGTTCGAAGTTGGTCCCGACGATCTCGTCGTCGCCGGCCGAAGCCGGTCGATCGAAGGGGCGCCGCTCGAAGAGGTCTGCGGCCCGCAGGGCGTGCTCCTGGGTCCAGGCCCAGAGTTCGTCGTGATCGGTCACGATCCGAAGCTCGCCGTCGGGGGCGAGGATGCGATGGAACTCGCGGAGGGTCGCGTCCTGCACCACGCGGCGCTTGTGATGTCGGGTCTTGGGCCACGGATCGGAGAAATAGAGGTGGATCACATCGGCGATGCCATCGCCGCACCACCAGCGGATGAACTCGGTGGCATCGGCGCGGAGCATCAGAGCGTTGTCGGGCGCGTGCCGCCGGAGCCGGTCGGCGGCGTAGCTGTAGAACTCCTTGGCCCACTCGATCCCGAGGAAGTTGGCCTCGGGGCGACGTGCCGACTCCTGCAGGATGAAGGTCCCCTTGCCGGAACCGATCTCGAGTTCGAAGGGTCGCTCGGGCTGCGCGAACCACAGCCGCGGATCGAGGCGCCCGGCATCGAAGGGAGGGAGCTCGGACTGATCGCGCCCGTAGCCGCTGGTATCGAGATCGCGTCCGCGTGAAAGGCCGAAGGACATGGTGGGAGTCGAAGAACGAAGGTCGGCGAGAGGATCATCTCGCGGCCGCCGCCGCGGAGGTGGTCGCCGCAGTGCTGCTCGCGGCCGCCTGCTGCGCCGCGACCTGCATGACGTGGGGGGACATCAATGATCCTCGAATCGATGCCAGCGTGGGAATGCCCACGCCCATTCCCGGAAGATCGTTCTGCCAGACCAGTTGGCCGAAGAGCGGATCGAGGCAGAAGGTGTAGCCGTTGACCGAGACGATCAACCGGTCGCCGTCGAGGAGCAGCACCGGTATGCCGGCGTGGGGCGACTTCCACGACCAGACCGTCTGGCCGCTGTAGCGGTCGAGGGCCGCCACGCGGCTATTGAAACCGATGAAGACGAGATCTTCGAGACGGGGGTTCGCTTTTGACGTTGACTTGGGCATTGCGTGCAGCTCCTCTTCAGTCGGGGGCGGATCGAGTCATCCCAGGATCATCCCAGGATCATTTCAGGATCATTTCAGGATCATCTCAGGATCATGTCAGGATCATTTCAGGTCGGTCACGGAAGGGTGCGGGCGGACTCGGGCCGGTGGAACACCAGCACGTCACCATTGTCCCAATCCACCCACCCCTGAAGCCGCGTCGCCGGCGCGAAGCCTCGCTGCTTCAGCAGATCAAATCGCTCCTGCGGCACGCTTCGGGGATACATGACGATGATCCAGTTCGGGGCGTCGCGGTCAAGCACTCGCTCGAGATCGCGGCCCAGCGGCCCAGTGGCTGTGGCGACGCCGTAGAACGCGAGGACGTTGTCGATGAGGCCGACGACGGCCGTTCGTTCCTCGGGGCCACGGTGTTCCGCCACCCACCGCGCCGCATCGCGGAGCGGCTGTTTCGGGGGCCGGGTGGAGAGATCGATGATCCATCCCACCATGGTCGCGAGTGCGACGACTCCGACCGCCACGCGAATGGCCACGGGTCGCTCGCGCTCGAGGACCGTCGCCGCGGCGAAGGCCATCAGGAGGATCGCTCCCGGCATCGCAAAGAGCAGAAACCTCGCATAGAGCCAACTGTTTCCGAGGAGCGCGAGGGCGACGACCACCGGCAGCCCGAGGAGCGCGGCGGTTGCGGCCAGGCGCAGTCGACGATTGCCTCGACAGCGCCACAGGCCGAGGACCAGGAGCCCGAGGCCGGGGATGGCCGCGAGCCCCCACGCGCCCCCGAGTTGCAGGAGCGCGTGCAGTCCTTCGGGCCCGAGAAGCGTCGGCTCGTTGCCATCGACGGCCGCGAACTCGCGCCGAATCCGCAGCATGTCGGGAAGCGCCGGACTGAGGAATACGAGAGTGAGCGTCGCGGCCAGAAGGAGGGCCACCAGCGCCGCCAGCCCGACGCGACGAGTCGGTGAACGGAACAGCCACACCAGCGCCAGGAGACCGTGTCCGAGGGCCACCGCCACCGTGACCAGATGGGCCCAGACCCCGAGTGCGATGACGAGGGCGTAGAGCGCCCACAACCCGCCAGCGCGCCCGGTCGGCTGGGCGTCGCGGGCCCGCAGCAGAAGCGTCGTGGCCACGCACGCGGCGAGGATCATCATGCTGTAGCCGCGGGCTTCGACCCCTTCCAGCACGCAGACCGGGGCAAGTGCCGCGATGAACGCCGCGAGCAGCGCCGCCAACTGCCCCGGCAACTGCCCCGGCAACTGCCCTCCGGCCGAGGACGATGCCGAGGCCGATGCCGAGGACGATGCCGAGGCCTCCTCGCTCGCACGGGCCAGCGACCACATGGCCGGCACGGTCAGCAGCGAGGCAATCAACGCCGGGGCCCGGATCGAGAACTCGTCGACGCCCCCGAAGACCTCGATTGAGAACCACACCAATATCTGGTGCAGGATGTGGTTGCTCTGGACGAAGTAGTTTCCCATCACGGCCCCGGGGCCGAACTGGGAGAAGTCGAGGAGGGCGCTGATCTCGTCGTACCAGAGACTCTCGCCAATGCGCGGGGCTCGAGCCAGAAGCGCAACCAGCGACAGCCCGATGACCGAACAGGCGACAAGCCGACTGGTCCGCGGCGGCGGCACCTTCGCGGCACCGGGTGCGCCCGACTCGGGCCGGGTGGCGCGGGCGAGTGCGAGCGAGAGCACGATTGCAATGGCCCCCCCGCCCGCGAGCATCGCCCGAAAGAGTCGGGCGCCGGCCACGGTCGTCTCGACCACCACGCCGCCGTTGCGTTCGGTGCGCAGCTCGTGGGCGAAGAAGTCGATCCAGCTCTGAAGCGGCACGAGAAGCGCCAACGCAATCATCCCCAACGCCGCGGCGAAGGGGACCAGCAGCCAGCGCTGTGGCGGGCGCGAGATCACGATCGAACCTCATCCTCAGCCGGCCCGGTGGCGGCGCTGGAGGGCGACTGGGGGGCGTCGTCGATTGAAGCCCCAATCGAACCCAGTATCGGCCGATCCATCGAGCCCACGTTGGGACGCACGGCCATCGTGCCGGCGATGATCGGGACCGGATGGGCCGAGTCGCTGGTGACCCGCCGGAGCATCAACAGGCTTCCGAGTCGAAGAAACGACGACACCCCGAAGATGAGCATGTATCCCGCGGCGCTCTGTTCCCATGCTCCGAGCATGGCCCCGCCGATCAGCGATCCACCCGCAATCGCCGAGGCGTTGGCGACATTGAAGGTCGTGAGCACGCTGGTCCGCTCCTCTTCGCGGATCGTCTCGAGCATCAGGAGGAAGGTCGCCAGCTCGTACGCGGCCCACATCGTGCCCGAGAGGACCTGCACCGCAATCAGCATCGAGAAGCTGGTCGTGGTCATCCACAAGGCCGCCAGCGGAACGATTCCCACGCCGCCGATCCAGAGCACTCGCCGCGCCCCATATCGATGGGCAATCGACCCCATGATCGGCGCCGCCGCGCTCTTCGCCAGGAAGGAGATGCTGATCAGTCCCATGTACTCGAGCTTGCTGAAGTCGAGCTCCTTGAGCATGTACGGCGTGAAGTACGCCGCCGAGATCTGTACGGCGATCTGGGTGGTGAGCATGTAGCTCAGGAGTCGCATGTCCGGGCCGTGACGAGCTCGGCCGAGCAGTTCGCCGGGAGGGACCCGACGGTGTTCGACGATTGCCCGAGGCGGCTCGCTCTGGGCGGTCAGGAACAGAGTCGAAATGGCTCGGCTCAGCGCGGCGAGGCCGAAGAGGATCGCAAAGGAAAGCGGCAGCCACGATCCGAGTTCGGCGTAGGCCAGCACCCCGCCGCCGAGAGCCAGTCCCGCCAGCGTTCCCATCTGGCACGGCCGCGTGCGCCAGCCGAAGTATTTCGCCCGGATGGGCCGCGGGATGATCTGCGTCATCCAGGTGTTCCACGCCGGACCGGCGCCGAGATTGCACGCCCAGTAGAGCGACACCGCGAGAAAGAGCACCCACACCGGCACCGAGCCGACGATCGCCCCGACGATCAGCGGCAGAAACGACATCGACTGCACGGTGGCGCAGAGGATCACCCAGCGGCGATTCGACCCCAGCCACGCCACCCCGCGAGGCGTCACCAGTTGCAGCAGCGACCCGGCGAGAATCGGAAGCGTGGTGACCAGTCCCGCGACGACTTCGCCAAGCCCCACGGCAAGGGCGAAGGCGGCGACGTAGGTCTCCCCGACTCCCACCATGAACGAATAGCTCACGCCGTCCCACGTGATGCACTTCAGATCACGGCGCAGCGATGGGCTCTCCGGGGGCACGCGGGGAAGGTATCTGAATGGCGGCGGCGCGAGTCGTTTCGGAACCACACACGCTCATTCCCCTCGCGGCACCGGCCTCATCGCGCCCACTTGATCTCCATCCGCCAGTTCCGGGCGGTGTTGTCGAGGCCGTTGGCGGCGAGGTTGGCGGTCTGCTTGGGGAGCAGCGAGACCATCTTCCAGCTCATGGTCGGCTGGATCTCGAGGCCCCGCTCGTCGTAGAAGAGGACCCGGTAGTCGATCAGGTACTCGAAGTTGGTGAGGTTCCGAACCGGAACCTGCACGATCATCGGCCCCTCGCCCGCGGGGATCACCGTCGCCGCCTGGATGCCGATCCCGCGCTGCAGGTTCGGATCGAGCACCGCAATCTGCGGGTTGTTCTCGGGGGCCGGATAGGGATCGGGCTGACCCGGGCTCGGTGCGGGGTTCTGGCAGGCGCTGCCAAGAAGCGTCGCGGCGCCGATCAGAAGAAGTGCCGAAGTGCGCAGTGTGGTGTTCATGCTCATGATGATGGTCCTTGCGTGGAAGAAATTCCGCTCACGGGGCGAGCGGCTGAAACGCCGCGCTCGGTGAGTACATGATTCGCTTGTAGCCGAGGGAATCGGCCATCGGCGTGAACAGGCCGGTGCCGCCCTCGAGGATGTGACGCCACGACGGCGCCGGATCGACGCCCTCGCGATTCTCCATCCCGGCGCCGAGGGCAATTCCCTGGGCGGCGTAGGCCCGGAAGAGGTCGCGTTCGTTCCAGTCGAGAAGCTGACCGCCGCGCTGGTAGGCCTCGAGCCTCGCCCGGCTGGGCGTTCCGACATCACCGCCGCCCAGGATCCAGGGCAGATCGCCTGCGGGCACCTCGGTGTGGTCGTTGCCGTGCTGAAGCGCAATTGCGCTCATCCAGTCGGGTGCGAAGGTGTCGCCGCCGTGGAGTCGCAGATAGACGGCCCGCGGCGCCTGGGTGGTGCCGGGCCTGAAGTTCGGAAGGATCAACGGCCCGCCGGCCGCTCCGACTTCGAGTCGAAGCTCGCCCGGGCGATCGAGTCGAAGCGGCACGAGATAGATGCACGCCGGGGTGAACTCGAGATGCCTCGTGTCTGCTGCGGCGGCGGCCTTCAGGAGCAGCCCGAGGGCAATTGCTCCGAGACCTGCACCAACCGCTGCGCCGCTGTCGTTGTACGCACCGACGCCAGTGGCAATCGCCCCGCCGTATGTCAGCAGCGTGCCGAGAGCGCTCTTGGCCCGGCGCACGTCCTCGAGGTTGTTCCAGCGGTGGTCCTGGGCCATCCGCTCGACATCGCAGGTCGGGCCCGCGGCCTCGATCTGGATGCCATCGAAGGCGATGTTCAGCGACCCGCGGCGCCGCTCCCGACTGCGGAACTCGGCGATGGCGTTGTCGGGACCGGTCCCGACCTTCTGCGGTCCGCGCCCGAAGTCGACCAGGAGCAGGGTGTCGTAGTCGCGGCTTCGCAGCTTCTCGACCGTGCCCTGGAGTGCCGGATCGATTCGCACCGCGGCGTCGAACTGCTCCTTCGAACCACCGGCGCCGCTGCGATCGGCGCCAATGGCCTGCATCAGAAAGCCGAGGGCGAAGTCGGTGTCGACAGCGGTGTAGCCCGTGTCGAGGAACTCCTCGTCGCGCGCCGCCTTGCGAGCCAGCTTCTCCTGCGACATGTCGCGCCCGAAGTCGGTCAGTCGAAAGAGCGCATTCGCCGCCGCCGCCCGGGCGTTGTCCCACTGGCCCAGGGTCGCGTAGAGGGCGCTGGACCAGTAGAACGCGAGGGCCTGCTCGAACGGTTCGCCCTTCCAGACTCGGACACCGTCGTAAAGGAGGACCGCGGCGGTGGTGCGATCGGCGTTGAGCCCCGCAGTGCTCAGGAGCTCGAAGCTCTTCCCGAGGGCCCGTTCGCTCTCCCGCGGTTCGCCGTCGGCCATGGCCGCAAGACCGAGCCGCAGGTTGTTGAGGATGATGTCGTCATTGCGCGTCGCGGCCTTTGGACGCAGCACATCGCGAGCCGCCGGGAAGTCGTAGCGGTAGTAGGCCCCGATGGGATCGACGGAATGCTGCGACTCGCAGCCGGTTGCGCCCCAGGTCGCGACCACCGACGCCAGACTCAGACATGACAGCCGCGCGACGCGGCTCGCGCAGCCGCGGACGAACTCAGTCATACGTCTTTCCCACGGCGCTCCGCTTCACTTCCCAGGAGTCCTGCCAGACCACTTCGCCGGTGGCCAGATCGACGAGCTCGTAGGTGCAGAGGTAGGCGTCGGAGCGTCCTTCGCCGGAGGTGTTGGTGAGCGCCGAGAACTGCCCAGTGAGCAGATGGGTCGGGGGGCGCCTGAGGTCGGGAGGCTCGCCGGTGCTGCGGAGTTCCTCGGCGATGATGGGCCACTTCTCGGGCGGCACGATCCAGACCAGCGAGCGCTGCTCGGAGATCCGCGCCTGGGTCATGCGGGCCCGAAGGCGACCGATGTAGGCCCACTTCTCGTTCTCGGGAATGATCTGATTGGTGTGATTGACGATCTTGTCGATTGAGATGATCCAGCGCGGGCTCGCATACGTCCGCGACATGATCGCCGGCGACTGGGCGAACGAGCGGGCCATCTTCTCGGTCGAATCGACCAGGTCGACGCTCTGAAGGAAAGTCGTGGAGGCCTTCGGCGGCGCGCACGAGACCAGCGGGGACGTCAGCAGCAGGCCACCCGCGACAATTGGCAGAAGCCGCAGACACGTCGCCATGACTGCACGTCGCGTCCGAATGTGCGCCTCGACGGCGAGCGAGACTGGTCGATCCACGACGATGCTCCAAGAGAGTTCCATGATCAGGCCCTGCGGCGAGGCGGCGAATCCACTCCGGATCGCTCCACGCTCCAGATCGCTCCAACGCTTCCGAGCGCCCCAACGCCTCCGAGCACCCCAACGCCTCCGAGCACCCCAACGCCTCCGAGCACCCCACGGTTCACTCCCACAGGAGCGAGTGTGCGGCCGAAGGCCGCTACGGAGCGCTCACACCAGAGCGAGTGTGCGGCCGAAGGCCGCTACGGAGCGCTCACACCAGAGCGAGTGTGCGGCCGGAGGCCGCTACGGAGCGCTCACACCAGAGCGAGTGTGCGGCCGGAGGCCGCTACGGAGCGCTCTAACAACCGCGGCCGGAGGCCGCTACGGAGCGCTCAAACAACCGCGGCCGGAGGCCGCTACGGAGCGCTCAAACAACCGCGGCCGGAGGCCGCTACCGGAGCGCTCTAAATACTGCTGGCCTCCTGGAACTTCACCTCGTAGCTGTTCTCCCAGACGATTGCACCGGCGCCGACGTCGGTGCCCGAGCCGGCGATGTTGGTGAGCTGCACCAGTTGGAAGGTCATCAGATAGAAGTTCGTTCCGCCCGAGGGCATGTCGAACATCTCCCCCACGAGCATGAAGTCGGCCCGGGACTGGTACGCGGTCGAGGTCCTGGTCGCGTCCTTGCCGCCGAACTCGCGGTCCCGCTGGTCTTCGACGAAGGATCGTTCGCGCACGAACTCGATCCCCTTGCGGGCTCCGGAGGAGTTGAGCTGAGCCCGCAGACGAGCGAGGAAGATCTGATAGTTCTGCTCGGGTGCGCTGGTTCGGTTCTCGATTGCGCCGACCACGATCCGCGGACGATTCGAGCTCTTGACGATGTCGAGCCGCGTGGCGATGTCCATCGCCATCTTGTCGGTGGCCGTCACCAGATCCTGGCTGCGGAGGTTGGTGCTCCCGACCTCGGCGACGCCGTCGGCGGACGGATCGACGCGATTGCCCGACCAACCCTCGTTCCGTGGTGGCGTGTTGCAGCCGCAGAGGCAACCGCAGAGGAGCGAAAGCGCGATGATGGGTCGAGCGGTGTGCACAGCGGCACGACGGTCGAAGCGAAGCATGGAATTCAGACGCACGGAGTGTCTCCAGGAAAGGCCGACTTCAAGTCAGCCGGAGGGTAGACACGGCGCGAGCGGGGGTGATTCCGCGAGGAAAGGCTGGGTCGGCTTCGCCGACTGGCTCGTCGGCGGACCCTGACGAGTGAGATGTGCCGCGTGCGCGGCACCTTCTTCAGGCCGGAAATGCCGACGACGACAGGGGACGCACGAACTTCTCATGCAGGGGAGCGGCGGCGTTCCCGGCGATTCAGTTGGGGTGCGTGAGTTGGGCGGTGGGATCTCCTCCTTGGACTGCTGAGCCGGAGGTCGGCCAGAGCGTCACGTGCGCCGGGTGGTCGGGCCGCGCCCGTTCGACTCGTTCTCCGCGCCCGAGCATCCCCTCTCCCGCCAGCGAAGCGCCGCGGGAGAGGGTGGCGAGCCGAACGAAGTGAGGCTTGACGGGTGAGGGTCGTCGGAGGTCGGACGGCACTGACCGGACCGCTGAGCCCCGGCTCGACGTGTGGCGGCGCGAGCTGCCTGGGTGTGAGGAAGGAGTTCCGGGGTACTCCCCTCTTTGCTTTCTCCGTGGCCTCCGTGACCTCCGTGGCCTCTGTGTCACAAACATCGTGCGCGCGACGTGACGGAATGCGAGTGCGTTTCGTTGCACACGTGAAGCGTTGGCCGAGCTGGTGCTCGGCGGTCCAAGAGGGGCGATGTGACGCGTGTGGACGGACTCGCGCCATCGGACGGTTGGCCGAGCTGGTGCTCGGCGGTCCAAGAGGGTGGCACGACGCTCGGGGACGAACTCACGGCTGGCACCTGGGATGCCACGGCTGGCTCTGTGCCAGCCGTGTGTTCGTTCACCGGCGTCGGTGCTGCGCCGAACTCACGCCATCGGACGGTTGGCCGAGCTGGTGCTCGGCGGTCCAAGAGGGGCCGTCCTCGCTTCGCGCATCGCCCCCGCTCCCTCTTCCTCCGTGTTCTCCGTGACCTCCGTGTCACCAACCTCCTGCGCACGACGCCACCACATGCGAATGCGCTTCAGTCCTGCGCACCGGACCATCTGGCCGAGCTGGTGCTCGGCGGTCCAAGAGAGGCCGTCCTCGCTTCGCGCATCGCCCCCGCTCCCTCTTCCTCCGTGTTCTCCGTGACCTCCGTGTCACCAACCTCCTGCGCACGACGCCACCACATGCGAATGCGCTTCAGTCCTGCGCACCGGACC
>Ga0163153_10007091_pt1 | contig 12235 bp, 13 predicted proteins | sample OliLakLV19MP6IB1_FD_148629 | JGI IMG/M metagenome (GOLD analysis project Ga0163153, IMG submission 148629) | Freshwater microbial mat bacterial communities from Lake Vanda, McMurdo Dry Valleys, Antarctica - Oligotrophic Lake LV.19.MP6.IB-1 | ecosystem: Environmental > Aquatic > Freshwater >... | reverse complement strand
TTCCTCAGCCGTATGACGATGGTACGCCAGGCTGTACAATTTTTGGGGTGTGAATTTCAATTGATCATCAATGATTCTAGATTCTCTTAATAAAAATTTTATCAATAGAAAGTAGTCATCAGGTGGCAACGCAGAGCAATTCGATCCCCTCGTTCTCCCATTTTTTGGATCTCCAGACTCTCTCTACTGAACAATTTTGGGGAGTGCTGCGGTTAGCAAAATTTCTTAAAGATGAAAGAGTGCGTTTGGGGCGTAACACACCCATCCTAGCCGATAAATCTTTAGCGATGATCTTTCAAAAGCCAAGCTTGCGTACACGCGTCAGCTTTGAAATGGGTATGCAACAGTTGGGTGGTCACGCGCTCTATCTTAGCTCGCAAGAAGTAGGGTTGGGGGAGCGTGAAAGTGCCGCCGATATTGCGCGCGTCCTTAGCGGCTATGTGGATGGCATTATGGCGCGGGTCTTTGCGCATACCCACACGGTCGAGTTGGCCGAGTGGAGCAGCGTACCGGTGATTAATGGTCTGAGTGATTTTAGTCACCCTTGTCAAGCCTTGGCGGATATCTTTACCCTTTGGGAGGAGATAGGCGATCTCACGGGCCGCACCTTGGTTTATGTTGGCGATGGGTCCAACAACGTGGCGACCAGCTTATTGCAAGCCGCCGGCAAAGTTGGCATGGGTGTGCGCATCGTTGCACCACATGGCTATCAACCAGCGCCGGAGATCATCGCACAGACCGATGCTGATGTCATGGTCACGGATGATGTGGATGGTGTGGTGGGCGCCGATGTCCTCTATACGGATGTATGGACGAGTATGGGGCAGGAAGAGGAACGGGAAACGCGGTTGGCGGTTTTTCCACCCTACCAGATCAATGACAAGCTTTTGACGCGTACGCGCAACCCGCAAGTCAAAGTGCTGCACTGTCTGCCCGCACACCGGGGCGAAGAGATTACCGATGCGGTTGCCGATGGCGAAAACAGTCTACTCTTTCCACAGGCACATAATCGGTTACATGCCCAGAAAGCTGTGTTGGCCCATCTTTTGGGGGGAGTGCCGCTTGTTAGTTAGTCGGGGGTCAAGGAGTCGCGTGGTCAGTTAGTCGTGTAGTCGGATGGTCAAGGAGTCGCGTGGTCAGTTAGTCGTGTAGTCAGGGGGCAGTCAGGTAGTCAAGAGGTCAGGTGGTTGGCGATTCAGTGCTACTACGTCTCTAGATACTCCTTGACCACGCGATGCTTTGACCACCCGACTCGTTGACCACCCGACCCATAAAACAATCTGTCGCAGCCGAGCGAGGCAAACGCAACTTTTGGCTGCATTGAGGCGTATACGCAAAGATGACTGAGATTTTGGCCTCGCTGAGCCGTTTGAGAGATTTCCAGAATTTATTTGACATTGCCCTGGTCTCCTTGGTCTTTTATATTCTGCTACGCTTTTTTCATGGAACCCAGGCAGTGCAGTTGTTGCGCGGTATTTTGCTCATTGCACTAGCCACCGCGATTGTCAGTCAGCTTAGCGATCTAACCGCCTTTAATTGGTTGCTTGGCCAAAGCATGAATGTGATTCTGGTGGCAATTCCGGTGATCTTCCAGCCGGAATTACGCCGAGCCTTGGAGCGGGTTGGGCGCTCTGCACCCTTGTTTGGACGCCGAGCCGACAATACGGGCACCCAAAGTGTGATCAATGAAGTGGTCAAAGCGGTGGAACAACTGGTGCAACGCCGTCATGGCGCGCTGATTGTCTTTGAAGGAACCACTGGGTTGAGCGATGTGGCGGTGCATGGTGTTTCGCTTAATGCCGAAATTACAGCAGAGCTGCTCACGACCATCTTTTTTCCGAATACCGCGTTGCATGATGGCGCGGTTGTGATCCGGCGCGATCGGCTGATTGCCGCCAGTTGTGTCTTACCTTTATCAGAACATGAATTAAATGACAAACAAATGGGAACGCGTCATCGCGCGGGGCTTGGGATTGCCGAACAGACCGACGCCCTCACCATTGTCGTTTCCGAAGAAAGAGGTTCCGTGTCCGTTGCCCAAAATGCGCGTATTTTGCGCGTTGAAACAGGGGTACTACGGACGATTTTGAGTAATTTCTACCGAGTATAAAATGCAGATTAGACAAAACTTACGCTTCTTCTGGGGCAGTGCCATCGGCCATATCAGTACGCTCTTTTTGTCGCTGATTATGGGAACCATTGTGTGGCTGATTGCCATCAATGAAGCCAACCCTTTGATCCTGAAAGATTTCTCAGAGACAATTCCCGTTGAAGTCCGTGGTCTTGATGAAAGTAAATTGCAACCGATTCAAGATTTGAGCAAAGAGTATGTACGATTAGTGCTGCGTGCCCCCCAATCTTCCTGGGACAACCTGCGCACACGCGATATTGCGGCTTATGTAGATCTGAGCAATCTAGGCAAAGGCTCGTATGAGGTGCCGATCCACATTGAAAAAAGTGACCTCAATATTGAAGTGATTGAGACCCAGCGTGGACAGTTGCGTGTGCAACTGGATGATGTCATTACCAAAACGGTGCCGGTCGAAGTGGCGGTGATGGACAACGCCGAGTATGGCTATGCTTGGCAGAAACCCACCATTAGTCCGACGCTTGTCATAGCAATGGGGCCGGCGGCGCAAGTCAACCGGGTGACCAGCGCGGTGGCCGCCGTCTATTTGCGTGGGGCGCGCAATCAGGTGGAGCGCCTGGAAAAAATCCAAATCCTGGATCGTCAAAATCAACCGGTCGCCAATGTTTCCGCCGCGCCGGCTGAAGCGGATGTTGTCATCCCTGTGGCGCGTTGGCCTGGGCAACGCGCCGTAGCCGTGCGTGCTGTGATCACAGGTGAATTGGCTGCGGGGTATCGGTTGCGCCGCGTGACAGCGACACCATCGAGTGTGGTGCTATATGGGCCGGTGAACGCATTGGATCAGATTTCGGGCGTGGTCGAGACTACACCGCTTACTCTGACCAATGTCACAGAAAATATTCGTACAACGCTTGATCTGATTTTACCCGAAGGGGTTAACGCTTCGGAGGGCAATAGTGTATTGGTGGTTGCTGAAATTTTACCGATTGAAGATGGCAAAACGTTTAAACTAGAACCAGTAGTGACAAAACTCGGTCCGGGACTTAGCGCAACCTACGCTCCAGATATCGTGGATGTCATCTTGGGTGGTCCAGTGAATCTGCTCAGTTCGCTAGGGCCAGATGATGTTTATGTCTTACTGGATTTGGATGGCCTGACTGTGGGTAATTACGTAATTACACCGCAAATTGCCAAACCGAATGATATCCGTTTAGATGGCGTTCTGCCGGAAACAGTGGAAGTTGTAATCACTTCAACCGTCACTTCGACTGTGACGCCGACAACACCAGTAGGTGGTTCTATACCCTCCTTGACCATAACGCCGACGATAACAATAACCGAGAGTGATGGCTAATGAAAATTAAAAAACCAATTGTCGCCCTGGTAGGGCGTCCAAATGTAGGAAAATCGACACTTTTTAACCGTATCTTAGGTCGGCGTGTCGCCATTGTCGAAGATCTACCTGGTACAACCCGTGATCGCATCTATGGCGATGCGGATTGGAACGGTGTGGGTTTTACCATCATTGATACGGGCGGTTTGGAAGCGCCCTCCGAAATTGGCGCGGCCCGGTTGCGCCAACCAAACGCTGAGCCATTGGCCCTTGACTCGGCTGATTTTATTAAATCGATCCAAAATCAAGCGCAAGTAGCCATTGAAGAGGCCGATGTCATTGTCTTTGTCGTTGATGGCCGCGAGGGACTAACGGCCGCCGATCAGGATGTGGGTGAGGTATTGCGCCTTTCCCATAAGCCAATCTTTGTGGTGGTAAACAAGACCGAAGCCGCCGCCCGCAAACTCGATGCGGTTGAATTCTGGAGTTTAGGGCTGAGTGAACCGCACGCAATTAGCGCCTATCATGGCGATGGTGTAGGCGATTTCCTCGACGAACTTGTGAAGGCTTTGCCGCCCTATCCGGCGAGCTATGAGGAAGAAAAACGCGTTGGCATTGCGCTGGTGGGGCGGCCTAATGTAGGGAAGAGCAGTCTATTAAACGCCTTGCTTCAAACTGAGCGTGCCATTGTAAGTGAAGTGCCGGGCACCACGCGCGACCCGATTGATACAGAGCTTGTCTACGATGGCCAGACATTGGTGCTCATCGATACCGCCGGCATCCGCCGCCGTGGCAGTATTGAGCAGGGCATTGAGCACTATAGTGTCGTGCGCAGTATGCGCAGCATTGATAGGGCGGATGTTGCTCTGTTGCTCATTGATGCGAATGATGGTGTCACCGCCCAGGATGCGCATGTGGCCGGCTATGTGTTGGAACGCAGCAAAGGGGTAGTTGTTATTGTCAATAAGTGGGACATGATCCAAAAAGATGAGCATACAATGGTGCAGTTTGCCAAACAGGTGCGCGAGGATCTGAAATTTCTCAGCTATGTCCCCGTGCTCTTTATCAGCGCGCTGACGCGCCAGCGGATCAATCAGGTGTTGCCGACGGCGCTTGATGTGGTGGCGGCGCGCCAACATCGTCTTTCCACTAGCGAGCTTAACCAACTGTTGCATGATGCCTATGATAAGACGATGCCGCCCACCAAAAATGGCCGTCATCTACGTCTCTATTACAGTACACAAATCGATACCGAACCGCCTACCTTCCTCCTCTTTGTCAATGATCCGGAATTGGTACACTTTTCCTATGAGCGCTATTTGGAAAACTGTCTTCGCGCTCACTACCCTTTCACAGGCACACCCATTCGCATCCAGTTCCGGGCGCGCCGCACGGAACAACCATCCTAGTCATCGTCCAAAAATAAAGTCAACAGTATTAGGTATTGGCTATTGGGTATTGCACCCTGGGAATATCCAATAGCCAATAGCCAAACCTACAAGTTATTTCTTGACGATTACCTAGTACTTACGCAAGTAGAACAGATTATGCAAACAATACGCCTATACAGCGTTGAACTCGTGTTGGTTACGGCCTTGGTAGGGGCCATTGCTTTCTTTGGCTACTTAGGCTATGGCTTAGTCTATACCACGCCCACCTTTTCCGGCGAGCAAGCATTACACTATGTGGCGCGCCAGGTGGAAAATGGGGAACGTAACACGGGCAGTGTTAACAATCTGGCCGTTGGCGATTGGTTGGCCCAAGAATTAGCCGACGCCGATTGGAAAGTTTATATTCAACCATTTACTCTGGTTAATGGCGCGGAAGCGCGCAATATTATCGCCATTTCTTCCCTACCTGCAACCGATGCTCCCGTGGCTTTGCTGGCCGCCCATTATGATACGCGCCTCTTTGCCGATGCTGATCCGGCGCCGGATCAACGCGTGGTGGCACCGTTGGGAGCTAATAGCAATGCTTCCGGCGTTGCTCTTCTGCTTGAGCTTGTGCGAACACTCAATATTGAAGAAAGTGGCTATACCTTTTGTTTGGCACTCTTTGACGCGGATGACAATGGTAATTTACCGGATTGGGAAGCTTTCTGGGGTAGTCGTTTTTTTGTCCAGAATGCCGCTGAAAGCATTGATCGTTGCCGCCAGCCTGCTTTGGTAATCTTGGTTGACACAGTGGGCTATCCCGGCCAAACCTTATCGATTGTTACAGAAAATGGGGCAGCGGCCTTACATAGTTCGTTACAACAGGTTGCGGATGAACTCGGCTACGCCGCTAAATTCCGCAGTGATGGGCAAGGCATTATTGCTTCACCACTGTTGCAGCTAGGCTCTCCGACTATCCTGATTACCAGTTTCACCTATCCTTTCCGTTATACAACCCAGGATACGCTAGACAAAGTCAGCGCCGAAAATCTGCTGAACGTAGGTCGAACCCTTGAAACTTGGCTCGAACGTGGGCCAGTTCCATAACATAATTCTGATAGGACTTTTTCGCAAAAATTAGGACTATAGTACCAGTTACCTTTATCATTTTTTATAGTACAATGCCTTTGTATGACGATTACAACGTCGGGCGCAGGGGTAAGCCAATGCTCGTCCTGCCTCGGTAGAGACATAAACTATCAACGTTCAGATAATCTGAATCATTAGCGTATGTTTCTAGGAAGAGTTTTGGCGTAAATCCTGCTCTTATAGGAACAATGTATGAAGGATCTGTTACTGGAGGCGCATAGCCCGCTCTATGCGCTGGTTGTCGATGATGAAGAAAAATTAGGTCGATTTGTTTGTACGCTGCTAAAGCAAGTGGATTGCCATGCAACTACCTGTCAAAGTATTGAGGAAGCACGCCGTCTGCTCACTAAAAATCAGTGGAACTTTGTGATAACCGACATTGTAATTCCGCGCGAAAATGGCTTTGACCTCATGCGTTGGGTAAAGACGCACTATCCGGCTTTACCCGTCATCGCCATGACCGCTCACTCCACCGAAGCCGTTATGCAGCAAATGAACCAAGCCGGTTTTGCTGCCGTGTTACACAAGCCGTTTACGATTGAACATTTTTACCGGGTTGTGCAGCAAATTGTACCCACCTACCCCATGAAATCACCCTTTGCCTGATACCATTGCTTCACTGGCGCGCCGGCGTTGCATAGCGCAGTGTGGTCAGCCACCAGCGCTGCTCCGCTTTGACCAATTGCCACTGGTCGTTGCCATGGAGAACTGTCGCCCTATCACCAGTGATGGTGATCGAGGCATCGGCGGCGAGCGCTGTCAATGGTGGAAGGTCAAAGGGGAAGACAGCTACCTGATAGCGATCCAGAATGGCGGCGCGTCCTTGCCATCGGTAATCATCGTCGGTGACGCTGGTATTACGTCCATCCACAATCTGCGCATCCTCGGCCCATAGCTGCCCCAATAACGCCAAATCGTGTTGAATGGTTGCCTGTCGTTCGGCGAGGATCAACGCCGTTATCGCCTCTTGCTCGGTAGCGTGATCGGAAAAGATTTGCCGCCACGCCGGATCATCGATCACCTGCGGTGTTGGCGTCGCAACCATTGCTGGCGTGCCGGCGCTACACCCACTCAATAAAAGCCCTAGTCCCCATAGCAGTAGCCACCAGAACTTTTGAAAATGTTGGTAAGAGTGGAAGCTAGCTGCTTTGAATTTATGCTGCATTGAAATTATACTGATTAGGTGCAAACAATAAGTTAATGGAGAACGGTTAACGATAAATGATTAACCGTTCCGCATTAACCATTGAACAGTCTCTGATAAAGGAGTACGTTGAATGAATCCGATTATCTTTGAATATGGTCTAATTTCGCTTCATTGGTATGGCCTCTTGATCGTAGGGGGTGCGGTTATCGCCGCTTGGTTTGCCGGTAACTATGCCAAGCAAGCGGGTGAAAACCCGGACCATATTTGGAATTTACTGGCCTGGTCCTTAGTGGCTGGCATCATCGGTGCGCGCCTTTATCATGTCTTTAGCAATCCCGCCGATGGCTATGGGTGGCCCTACTATCGTGAGCATCCGATTGAGATTATCAATTTTTGGAACGGTGGCTTTCGCGGGCTGGGCATCTATGGCGGGCTGGTCGGCGGCATTATAGCCGTAGTCATCTACTGTTGGCGCAACCGCTTGGAACCGCTGCGCTATCTCGATTTTATTGCACCCAATGTGCTGATTGCGCAGGCGATTGGACGGCTGGGCAATTTCGCCAATCAGGAACTCTATGGCCCTGTCACTAGCCTGCCCTGGGCTTTTCACATCAACCCGCGCTATCCTTGCCAATTGCCACCCGATCTGCCACAAAACATTCAACTCTGTGGCACACCCACCCTCACCGAAGAAACCCTAGCGTGGTATGCGGCGCATGGCTACCATCCTACCTTTTTTTATGAAGCGGGCTGGAATCTGCTCATGTTTCTGCTAGTCACCTTGATCATTTGGCGCTTTGGCCACCGCCTCCGCACGGGTGATGGCGTTCTCCTCTATTTGCTCGCCTATCCGCTGGGCCGCTTCTGGGTGGAACTCTTTCGGCCCGATGCTTGGGTGCTGGGCACGCTGCCAACGGCGCAATGGATTGCGATTGGCGCTATCCTCTTTAGCCTCATTGCCCTGATCTGGCGCCATCGTCATTGGTCATGGCAAGACCACCCAGAAGAGTCGCTGGTTGCCCTTAGCCGCCGGCAGCATATACCTGAAACCGTCTAAAAAGTGTTCGTAGGTGCGGTTGCAAACCGCACGCTCTTGGGTTATCCTGAACTCGTGCGGTTTGCAACCGCACGCTCTTGAGTTATCCTGAACTCGTGCGGTTGCAAACCGCACGCTCTTGAGTTATCCTGAACTCGTGCGGTTGCAAACCGCACCTACGAAGTTATCGCTTGACAGTTCTCAGCCAACCATTTCGATATAGTAATCAATTAATTGCGCATCAAGTCGCCAATCTTCGACACGGTTGGCAATATTTTGCAGTTGGCGATGGGCCAACGCGCTGTGATTGCTGACACACACCACTTCCAGAACGGCGCGCGTCCACACATCCTGGGCATCAGATTCACAGATCGACACATTGTAATCGCGCCGCAGACGAGCAATCAGCGGCTTCAAAATGCTGCGTTTGCCTTTAAGACTATCATTGAGCGGGAGATAGAGATCAAGGGTAAGTCGTCCAATCGCTGCCATAAGTTGGTGATAGAGAAAGTGTGTTCTCTGGCACGTGAAAATGAAAGTAGGAAGAGACTACGAATTTAAAAAAGTAGGTGATTGGGTGATTAGGTGATTTCGACAGGCTCAATCACCTAATCACCCAATCACCTAATCACCCAATCACCTAATCACCCAATCACCTAATCACCTAATCACCCAATCACCTAATCACCCAATCACCTACTCTCTTCCTCAACGGCTTTCCGTCCAAGTCGGATTTGCATACTGTTCACGAATGAGTTGCGCTGTCTGCTGCAATTCCTGGGGCGTTAGTGTTCCATGCTGAAAGGATAGATTTAAGGTAGTGGCAAAACCCTGTACCATCGCTTGTGCCACTTGTTCAAAACGAAGGGCAGGCGCATCATCCGCGACACCTAGCGCGGTGGCGAGGGTGCAAGCATGGTCAGCCAACTGACGGCGCAGATAGTCGCGCTCTTCCGCTGCCAACACCAGCACATCGACCAATCGCGTGATGTCACCATGCAAAGGCAGGCTGCCATGTTGCAACACATACTTGGCGCGACGGCTTTGCGCGCTTCCCATCAATTTACGCCCTTGCACGGTAATTTCATAGGCGCTAGGCACTTCAAAACAGGCCGCTGATACATCGGGGCCCACACGCACATCGCCGCCGGCTTTATCCGCCGCCACTCCTATCTGTTGCAACCCAGCCACTAGAGCATTGCTCAGGCGGAAATAGGCATCCATCACGCCGCCGGCTACGCGTGGTTCGGTGGCCGGCGCAGCCACCGAATAGGTAAGCTCATCCCTATGCAAAATGGCACGACCGCCGGTGGTGCGCCGCACAATCGCATAGCCATAGCCGGCGACAGCGGCCTGATCAATCTCAGCAATGGCCTGGTGACGGCCCAAGCTCACGGTCGGTGGTTGCCAGCGATAAAAGCGTAAGGTAGGCGGACTGGCGCCGGCAGCACAGGCTATGGCAAGCGCTTGATCCAGCGCCATATTAGCCGCGCCGGAGCGCGGTTCGCTTTCGATCAGCAGACGCCAGGTAGCGGGGGGTAGAGTTTCGTGATCGGTTGGGGTCATATTGTCGCTTCAGAGAACGGCAAGGCAACGACCTCAACTGTTTGGCTATTTGTAGTCAGCCTAGTACCTGGTTCATTGTAGGGCCGTTTGATAATCGCCAATGCAAGCGGTTTCTGCGATCCTGAGCTGGATGCGGCGCTTGTCACTACGCCAACCGCGCGGCCACCCTCGCTTACCTCTGCACCAACCGGAAGCAGTTGCGCGCTGCGTAGCCCGACCAAACTCTTGGTAATTTTATCATAAGTGATCTGGCGGGCGATGATCTCTTGACCGGTGTAACAACCCTTATTATCGGGGCAAGCCCAGGCCAGCCCTGACTCTAACGGGTTATAGGCGTCGGTCAATTCGTGGCCGGCTGCCGGCCGCCCCAGTTCGATACGGCGGCTTTCATAGGCGCTTTCATCGTACAACACAGTTGCCCCGGCGTCGATCAGGTTGGTCAATAAGCGCTGGTATTGCGCTTGGGGTGCAATCAACTCATAACCGGGCACCTCAAACTTGCTCTGTTTTAGGATCACATCCCCATTTTGTTCCAACCAGCGCTCATCGGCCAACGTGGTTACGGCAAAGCCGGCAGTAGCCAGGACCAACTCAGCCTTTGGCCCCATGAGCCGACAGCGCCGCAACGTCTCGCTGGCATTGCGCACCTTGACCTTGTCCATAAAAAAGATCTGCCCACGCAGATAGCGTTCCAGCGCGGTGGTTTGACCCGCGGCCGGCAACAGCCATAACTCGTCGGCGCGCACCAGTACGGTAAAGACAAAAAGAATGCGTGCCGTTGGATTGGTCAACACCGTGACGGTCGCTTCACCCGGCACCAATTTGTTGATCTGATTGGTGGTAATGCGATGCAAAAAGTCGTGGCGATCCGCGTCGGTCAGAATCAACAGACCAGCCTCCGGTCGCTCCAGCAGCGCCGCCCCCTCGACCAATGCATTATATTCATTCATGGTTGCGGTTTGAACCATTTTATCACCCTTTTACCTGAATTAGACCGGTTCCAGTACATGCGCTGCATGACCGTTCACCGGTGTAAAGTGTAGCCGCATGATCTGATCGGGACGCAAACCCACAGATTCATATGTGCGCCCTTCCCGATCACTAAACTCCACTTCATAGGCTGCACCGTTCGCTAGAATTTCAACAACGGTGCCCACTTGCCCACGCCAAAGATTATACTCGGGCAAATCAACAGTTAGCGCTACAATTTCTAACAGTTTGACCATGTTTACTTCACCTCATTTTTCAGATCACAAAGGAAAACACGTGGTTAACCTTGGTATATCCGAATCACGCTCAATAATCCATCCACTACGAACCAATGCTTGTTTGCCTTGTCATTTCAGCGGAAAGTCCACTGTGTATCGTTGTCCGTACGCGTCACGTCGCCCCATTTGCATGTCGTGCGTTTTGATCATCTGCAATAGGATCTCGCGCAAGACATCAGCATCGTTAACAGTCATTCCCAGTGCTGCGGCAAATAAACGCGCCTTATGTTTGCCTTCATCATGCATCGGATTAAGACAGTAATCACGCAACTTGCGGATGTCAACCACAGCATACTCTGCATTAGGAAGTTTCATACCAATCGTTCACTGGATGAAAAAATCTGAGAGAGCATTGTCAGGACCTTTATCAGTATTGTTTTGCGAAATCGACTACACGATAGAACATTTCGCGCCCGACGTCTGTCATCTGGTCATCAATTTGCAGGTAATGGCTGACATCCTGATAATAAAAGACCGTCACAGGCACACCGGCGGCTTGCAGCGCGGCTTCTAGGTCATACGCCTGGCTGATCGGGATGATACGATCGGCGTCGGTGTGAATGATCAAGGTTGGCGGCAATTGCGCAGCGGTATAGACGGGCGTATAACGCAAAAAGGCCAGCGGGTAGAGATTGGGTGGCCCTAGCGCGGGAATCAGATAGGTGTATGGCTCCGGCATTTCGATCTGACCCGTGTAGAAACCCGCCGCGCCACTAAAGGCGTTGGCGATCCCGCCGACCGTCACCCAGGCCACGACTTCTTGATCCAAATCGCGCAAGAGGCGATGAAGAATAGCGCTGCTAAAACTGCCGCCCAACGCTACTGCCCGCCGCCCACGCAGGCGCGCATCAAGGTAGCCTTGTTGGGCCAACGCCAAGCCAATGCGCGCGTCCAAGGCATGGGCGTCAATAGCCAAGGCTCGGTCGGCAACCGGCGAAATGGCGACAATCGCAAAACCCTGGGCAGCATAGGCCGCGCTGACCGACTGCCAAGCGTCAACCTGGGTGGGATAGACCATAAAGAGCATTGGGAGGTCCGGCGTAAGCTCGGTTGAAAGAGGCAGATAGAGGCGCAAGGTAGAAATCAGTGCGCCAGCATAGGTAAACTGGAAGGCTTGCACTTGAGCTAATGAATTAGCCGGGAAAGCCGCTGTGACTACGGTGGTGCTGGTCAGGGCAAAGTCAGTGGTAGCGGCCAAGGGTTCAGGCAAGGGTGGGGCAATATGCAGCACTAAGTGAAAGGGTGGCGCTTCTGTCACCTGTTCCGTTGTCACC
>Ga0163153_10007089_pt1 | contig 12237 bp, 9 predicted proteins | sample OliLakLV19MP6IB1_FD_148629 | JGI IMG/M metagenome (GOLD analysis project Ga0163153, IMG submission 148629) | Freshwater microbial mat bacterial communities from Lake Vanda, McMurdo Dry Valleys, Antarctica - Oligotrophic Lake LV.19.MP6.IB-1 | ecosystem: Environmental > Aquatic > Freshwater > Lake... | reverse complement strand
CGAGGCGCGGTCCATAGTGCTGTTTCGCACCGCGCTGGCGGATGTCCCCGGCCTCTGGATTGCGCAAGCCGTGGAGGAGCAATAGCTACCCCGGCTTCCGATCGACTCGCGCCCGCGTCAGCGCCGGCCAGGAGGTCACCGCGTAGAGGGCGAACGCAGCCGACCAGCAAGCCCCCGAGATGACAACGCTCGCCAGGTAGAACCCGGGCAGCGCCATCCCGCCGAAAACGCGGACCAACGCCGCAATCGCCACCAGGACGAAGCACAGGACCTCGGCGGGATCCGCAACCAGCGCCCGGCCCGTATGGCCGCGCCCGGTGCGCGTCATCATGCCGACGGTCATGCCGCCGATCGCCCCGACGGTCAGGGCATGGACGGCGAAGAGCGGGCTCACGAGGCCCAGCGCGGCCAATCCCCGCAGCGCGAGGTAGGCGACGATCCACGCGTAGGCCAGGTGCAGCACCCAGACGAGCGGCGCGCGGCGCGTGAGCCAGGGCTGCCAGAGCCAGAGCCGCGCCGCGTGAACCGCGGCCACCAGCAAGGCGAGCGCGGCCACGACACCGCCGGGCACCGGCACCACGTCGGTTGCGATCAACAGCAGCACGCCGCCCAACGCGCCTTTCTCGACCATGGGATGGCGAGTGGCCCGGGCGCCCGGCACCCCGTTGTTGGTGAACATCGGGATCACGCGCCCGCCGACCACCGCGATGATGAAGAGCACCACGTCCAGGCCCAGTTGCAGGCTCGCTCCTTGCGGCCAGGCGACGAGGCGGGCTTGCGACAGATGGAATGCGAGCACGGCGAAGCCCTGCAGCACAAGCAGCGCCACGAAGAAATAGTTGCGCCGGTTGCGGGCCTGCACCAGCGGGATCCCGATGGCCAGCGCAACGGCCAGGGGAAAGGCCGCGTTTGCAACCGCCGAGGCCGTGGCGAACGGCGTCAGCACCAGGACCCGCCCGGCCAGCCACAGCGCGGCCAGCGCGGCGAGGGCGGCGCCCCTGGGCGTCGGCTTTCCGGTCCAGTTGGGCACTGCGGTCAGCAGGAATCCCGTGACCACGGCCATCGTGTAGCCGAACAACATCTCGTGGCCGTGCCAAATGGAGCCGCGCAGATGGCCCGCCAGCACGCCGGTGTACTGGCCGACCCAGAGCAGGATCGACACGGCGGCGAAGGCGCTCGCCAGGAGATAGAACGGCCGGAAGCCGAGGTCCCAGAGCGCGAACTTCGCGGACGCGGTCGTCATTCGAACTGCACGGGCCCGCCGTCGCGATCGAACGCCATGAACGACGCGTGCGAGCCGACCTTGATCGCGTCAACCATGCGCTGCAGGGGCGCCCGGGAGTCCTCGGACGTGGGGGCTCGGCCCCCGCGCCCGGCCAGGCCCGCGACGAACACCACCGACCATTCCTGGCCCATCGCGCGGGATTCCTCGGCGAGGCCGGCGAAGGTGCCCAGATCCTCGGGCGACTTGTCGACGCACATGAGCGGAACCAGCGCGCCGCCCATGCCCTCGGCAAAGCGCCGACGCTCCCCGGGCGTGCTGTCCTCGGGAAGCTCGGCAACCGTGAACACGAAGAGCAGCCGTTGCGGCTCGGGCTGGGCGCGCGCCGCCTGCAGCAGGTCCTCGAAGCCGGCGATCGCGATTTCGGCCATGGGCGCCGCGCTCATTGCACCAGGGGCGAGTCGGCGGCGTCCATGTCCACGCCCACCACCTCGGCCTCGCCGGCCAGCACGCGCAGGTACTGCCGCAGCGCCGTGACATAGCCCACCTGCCGCAGCGACAGGGCCACGGCGGCGTGCACCGATTCGAACGACTGCGCCGCGCCCGGCTGCCTCGCGAGCACTTCGACCACGTGCAGGCCGAAGCGGCTATGCACGAGCCGCGGCAGCACGCCCACCTCCTTGTGCCCGAAGAGCTCGCGCGCGAATTCCGGCGCGCAGTCGGCGGCGCGGATCCAGCCCAGGTCCCCGCCTTCGGCGCCGCTCGGACAGTTGGAGTTGGCGCGGGCGGCCTCGGCGAATCCCTCCTTCGCGCTTGCGTCGTGGCAGCGGACCTCGAGCAGGACCATTTCGGCGCGCTTGCGCAGCGCCACCACGTCCACGCCCGGGGTCACCGCGAAAAGGATGTGGCGGGCATGGAGGCGCTCGTCCGTGCGATAGCGCGACTCGTGCGCGGCGTGATGGCGCCGGCACGCTTCTTCGGAAGGTTCGGGGACCCGCAATTCGCGTTCGAGCAGCGCCTCGATCGCGCGCGAAGCGCCTTCGCTCGGCGCGCCATCGGCCGGTGGGACATCGCCCGCATCCAGCAGGCCCGCGCGCTGCGCGGTCTGGCGCAGCAACTCCGTGCACGCGCGCTGGCGCAGGTCTTCCGGCGCAAGCACCGCGCCGGGCTCGTGCAGGGCCACGCCATTGATCGATGCCACCGCCGCTGAAACCTCGCTCGTGGTCGTCATCGCCGCTTTCCGTCAGACGCCCGCGCCGGGTTCGCGCGGCAGGTTGTGGCCGGGAGGCACGTTCAACCGGCGGCTGCGCATCACCTGGTAGGGGCGAAAGAGATACCCGACCAGGCCGAAGCCGCTCCACACGTGCACCAGCCGGCTGAACGGGAAGAGCAGGAAGATCGTCATGCCCAGGACCAGGTGCACCAGGTAGGGCCATTCGAGCGCCAGCAGCGCGTCGGCATTGGGGCGGAAGGTCACGATGCGCTGCGTCCAGTCGGCCAGGATCAGCATCGCGCTCGCGTCCTCGTGGGCGTAGGAGAGCGGCAGCGTGACCAGGCCCAGCACCAGCTGCACCCAGAGGATCAGCAGGATGGCGATGTCGGTGCGATGGCTGGTGAGGCGAATTCGCGGGTCGAAGATGCGCCGGTACAGGAGCAGCGTGAGGCCCACGAAGCAGATGATCCCGGCCAGGCCCCCCGAGTAGATCGCCAGGCGCTGTTTCGCGGGGGCGCCGATGAAGATCTCGTAGGCCGCGTGCGGCGTGAGCAGGCCGATCACGTGGCCGGCCAGCAGGAAGAGGATGCCGACATGGAAGAGGTTGCTGCCCCAGCGCAGCGTGCCCTTGCGCAGCAACTGCGAGGAGTCGCTCTTCCACGTGTACTGGTCGCGGTCGAAGCGCACCAGGCTGCCCAGGAGGAACACCACCAGGCAGATGTACGGATAGATGGTGAAGAGAAACGTGTGCAGCCAGGAGACGAAGGGGTTCATGCGGACACTCCAGGAGGGGGCTTTCGGACGATGTGGATCGGTTGCGGCTGGCCGGGGCGGGCCTGGCCCTTGGACGAGCAGCCGTCGAACACGGCGGGCTCGGCCCAGCTCTCGTCGAGCGGCTCCTCGGGCGCGGGCTCCACGGGCCTGGCCTTGCCGCCGGCCAATTCGACCAGGGCGCCGAGGACGCTCGCGTACGGGCTGCCGCGCTTGCACAGCGCGCCGAAGATCGCGTTCAGGATGTGCTCGATCTCGGCCAGGAAGGCGCGCGCTTCGCGCGGCGGCTGCGTGGAGGCGAACTCGAGCACCGCAGGCAGGTAATCGGGCAACTCCCCGGGCGCGAGGAAGAGCCCCGCCCTCTCGTAGGTCTGTGCCAGGTCGATCATCGCGGGCCCGCGGTCGCGCGAGTCCCCGTGCACATGCTCGAAGAGGTGCAGCGAGGTCGACCGGCCGCGGTCGAAGAGCTCCACGTACGCCGCCTCGGCGGCAAGCGCAGCGGCGCCCTGGAGCGAATCCAGGAGGGCTTCGACTTCCGCCATGCGAGCGGGCGCCAGCGCCTGCTCCTCGCGCAACGCGCCGCGCATCTCGGGCAGGTGGCCGCGCAAGGCGGCATCCGGGTAGGTGAGGAGTGCGGCGAGCACGCGAAGGCTCTTGCGCGGGCTCATATCGCCGCCCGGATGGGAATGGTGCGTTTCTTCTCGCTGCCGAAGAGGCTCGTGTCGCCCGTGCCCTCCGAGCAGCCGTTGCCGAAGCTGAAGCCGCAGCCCCCGCGCACGTTGAACGCGTTCTCGGCGTACTCCCGGTGCGTCGTGGGGATGACGAACCGGTCCTCGTAGTTCGCGATCGCCATCACGTGGTACATGTCCTCGACCTGCGCGGCCGTGATGCCCACCTGCTCGAGCACCTGCACGTTGATCTGGCCGTCGACATGCTTGCCTCTCTGGTAGGCGCGCATCGCCAGCATGCGTTCCAGGGCGCGCACCACGGGGGCCGTGTCCCCGGCCGTCAGCAGGTTGGCGAGGTACTTCACCGGGATGCGCAACTGGTTCACGTCGGGGATCTGGCCGTTGTTGCCGAGCTGCCCGGCGTTGGCCGCCGCGCTGATGGGCGAAAGGGGCGGCACGTACCAGACCATCGGCAGCGTGCGGTATTCCGGGTGCAGTGGCAGCGCCACCTTCCATTGCACGGCCATCTTGTAGACCGGGCTGCGGCGCGCGGCTTCCATCCAGTTGTCGGGGATGCCGTCGGCGCGCGCCTGGGCGATCACCTTCGGGTCGAACGGGTCCATGAAGATGTCCAGCTGCGCCTGGTAGAGGTCGCGGTCGTGTTCGACGCTCGCGGCTTCCTGGATGCGGTCGGCGTCGTAGAGCAGCACGCCCAGGTAGCGGATGCGCCCCACGCAGGTCTCGCTGCACACCGTCGGCTCGCCCGCCTCGATGCGCGGGTAGCAGAAGATGCACTTCTCGGCCTTGCCGCTCTTCCAGTTGTAGTAGATCTTCTTGTAGGGGCAGCCGCTCACGCACATGCGCCAGCCGCGGCACTTGTCCTGGTCGATGAGCACGATGCCGTCTTCCTCGCGCTTGTAGATCGAGCCCGACGGGCAGGACGCGACACAGGCGGGATTGAGGCAGTGCTCGCAGAGCCTGGGCAGGTACATCATGAAGGTGTTCTCGAACTGCCCGTAGATGTCCTTCTGGATGTCGTCGAAGTTGCGGTCCTTGCTGCGCCCGGCGAATTCGCCTCCGAGGATCTCCTCCCAGTTCGGGCCCCAGACGATCTTGTCCATCTGCTTGCCGGTGATGAGGCTCCTCGGGCGCGCGGTGGGCGCGGCCTTCATCTCGGGGGCCGACTGCAGGTGGCCGTAGTCGAAGGTGAAGGGCTCGTAGTAGTCGTCGATCTCGGGCAGGTTGGGGTTGGCGAAGATGCGCATCAGCAGCTTCCACTTGCCGCCCTGGCGCGGCACGATCGAGCCGTCCGCCCGGCGCACCCAGCCGCCGTTCCACTTGTCCTGGTTCTCCCACTCCTTCGGGTAGCCGATGCCGGGCTTGGTCTCGACGTTGTTGAACCAGGCGTACTCCATGCCCGGGCGGCTGGTCCAGACGTTCTTGCAAGTGACGGAACACGTGTGGCAGCCGATGCACTTGTCGAGGTTCAGCACCATGCCGACCTGGGCGCGGATCTTCATGCGACTTCTCCCTGGGCCTGGACGGGGACGATCAGTTCGTTGGCGACCGGGGTGTCGAGCCAGTCCACCTTGTTCATCCTGCGCACCACGACGAACTCGTCGCGGTTGGTGCCGATGGTCCCGTAGTAGTTGAAGCCGTAACTCAGCTGCGCGTAGCCGCCGATCATGTGCGTGGGCTTGAGCACGATGCGGGTCACCGAGTTGTGGATGCCGCCGCGCGCACCGGTGATTTCCGAGCCCGGGGTGTTCACGATCTTCTCCTGCGCGTGGTACATCATCACCATGCCGTTCTTCACCCGCTGGCTCACCACCGCGCGCGCGGCGATGGCGCCGTTCACGTTGAAGAGCTCGATCCAGTCGTTGTCGACGATGCCCGCGCGCTTCGCGTCGTCCTCGCTCAGCCACACGCACGGCCCGCCGCGGCTGAGCGTGAGCATCAGCAGGTTGTCCGTATAGGTGCTGTGGATGCCCCACTTCTGGTGCGGCGTGATGAAGTTGAGCGCGATCTCGGGGTTGCCGTTGGGCTTGACGCCCAGGATCCCGGCCGTGGTCTTCAGGTCCACCGGCGGGCGGTAGCTCGAGAAGCCCTCGCCGAAGGCGATCATCCAGGCGTGGTCGAGGTAGAACTGCTGGCGCCCGGTGAGGGTGCGCCAGGGAATCAGCTCGTGCACGTTGGTGTAGCCCGCGTTGTACGACACCGTCTCGCTCTCGATGCCGCTCCAGGTGGGCGAACTGATGATCTTGCGCGGCTGTGCCTGGATGTCGCGGAAGCGGATCTTCTCGTCCTCGCGGTGGATCGCCAGATGCGTGTGGTCGATGCCGGTCTGCTTGCCCAGGGCTTGCCAGGCCTTCACGGCGACATGGCCGTTGGTCTCGGGGGCGAGCATCAGCACCACCTCGGCGGCGTCGATGTCGGACTCGATCCGGGGCATGCCGCGGGTCGGGCCATCGGCCGTCACCAGGCCGCTCAGCTCGCCCAGCTGCCTCACCTCGGTTTGCGTATTCCAGGAAATGCCCTTGCCGCCATTGCCGGCCTTGGCCATCAGGGGCCCGAGCGCGGTGAAACGCTTGTAGACATTGGGGTAGTCGCGCTCGACCACCTGGATGTTGGGCGCGGTCTTGCCGGGGACCAGGTCGCACTCGCCGCGCTTCCAGTCGCGGACCTCGAAGGGCTGGGCCAGCTCCGAGGGGCTGTCGTGCATGAGCGGGGTGAGGACCACCTCGCGCTCCACGCCCAGGTGGCCGACGCAGACTTCGCTGAACTTCTTCGCGAAGCCCTTGTAGATCTCCCAGTCGCTGCGCGATTGCCAGCACGGGTCCACCGCGGTCGACAGCGGGTGGATGAAGGGATGCATGTCGCTCGTGTTGAGGTCGTTCTTCTCGTACCACGTGGCGGTGGGCAGCACGATGTCGCTGTAGAGGCAGGTGGTGCTCATGCGGAAGTCGAGCGTGACCAGCAGGTCGAGCTTGCCCTCCGGCGCCTTGTCGTGCCAGGCGACTTCCGCCGGCCGGGCGTCGTCCGCGCCCAGGTCCTTGCCCTGCACGCCGTTGCTCGTGCCCAGGAGGTGCTTGAGGAAGTATTCGTGGCCCTTGCCCGAGGAGCCCAGCAGATTGGAGCGCCACACGAACAGGTTGCGCGGCCAGTTGTCCGGGTGATCCGGATCGGTGCAGCTCATCTTGAGCGTGCCGTCCTTGAGGCCCTTGACCGTGTAGTCCTTCGGGTCGACGCCGGCGGCCAGCGCATCGCGAACCACTTGCAGGGGATTGACCTGCAGTTGCGGGGCCGAGGGCAGCCAGCCCATGCGCTCGGCGCGCACGTTGTAGTCGATCATGCTGCCGCCGTAGAGCTTCTTGTCGGCGAGCGGCGAGAGCACCTCTTCCATGCCGAGCTTTTCGTAGCGCCACTGGTCGGTGTGGGCGTAGAAGAAGCTGGTGCTGTTCATCTGCCTCGGCGGGCGGATCCAGTCCAGGGCGAAGGCCAGGGCCGTCCAGCCGGTCTGCGGGCGCAGCTTCTCCTGGCCCACGTAGTGCGCCCAGCCGCCGCCGCTCTGGCCGACGCAGCCGCACAGCATCAGCATGTTGATGACGCCGCGGTAGTTCATGTCGCTGTGGTACCAGTGGTTCATCGCCGCGCCGATGATCACCATCGACTTGCCCTGCGTCTTGTGCGCGTTCTCGGCGAACTGGCGCGCCACGGTGATCAGTTGCGCCCGTGGCGTGCCGGTGATGCGCTCCTGCCAGGCGGGCGTGTAGGGCGTGTCGTCGTCGAAATCGCGCGCGGCCATCTCGCCGGGCAACCCGCGGGCAACGCCGTAGTTGGCCACCTGGAGGTCGAAGACGGTGGCGACCAGCGCCTCGCCGCCCGCGCCCAACGCGATGCGGGCGACGGGCACGGTGCGCACCAGCACATCGGCCTGGACGTTGTTGGGGAAATTCTCGCTCACGATGCCGCCGAAGTAGGGAAAGCCGACCTTGGCGGTCTGTGGCCCCGGGCCCGCGCCTTCCAGCAGCGAGAGCTTCAGCTTCACGGCCTGGCCGTCGCGCGCTTCCTTCGCCTCCAGGTTCCACTGGCCCGCGTCGGCGCGGCCCTCGGGACCCCAGCGAAAGCCGATCGCGCCCTGGGGCAGCACCAGCGTGCCGTCCTCGTTGAAGGCGACGGTCTTCCACTCCGGGTTATTCGCCTGGCCGAACTTGCCCTCGATGTCGGAGGCGCGCACGTAGCGGTCGGGCACCAGCACCACTTCGCCCCCGGGCAGCGTGTGCTCCTTGAGCATCACCAGCATCGGCATGTCGGTGTAGCGGCGCACGTAGTCGTCGAAGTACGCGCTGCGCCGCCCGCCCTCGCCGGGGAAGTAGAACTCCTTCAGGATCACGTGGCCCATGGCCATCGCCACGGCGGCGTCGGTGCCCTGCTTCGGGTTCATCCAGATGTCGGCGAGTTTCGCGACCTCGGAGTAATCGGGCGTGACCGCGACCGTCTTCGCGCCCTTGTAGCGGACCTCGGTGAAGAAGTGCGCATCCGGCGTGCGCGTCTGGGGCACGTTGGAGCCCCAGGCGATGATGAAGGTGGAGTTGAACCAGTCGGCCGACTCGGGCACGTCGGTCTGCTCGCCCCAGACCTGGGGGCTCGCGGGCGGCAGGTCGCAGTACCAGTCGTAGAAGCTCATGCACACGCCGCCGATGAGGCTCAGGTAGCGCGAGCCCGCCGCATAACTCACCATCGACATCGCCGGGATGGGCGAGAAGCCGACGACCCGGTCCGGGCCGTGTTTCTTGATGGTGTGCACGTTGGCCGCGGCCACGATCTCGTCGACCTCGTCCCAGCTCGAGCGTACGAAGCCGCCCAGGCCGCGCACCTTCTGGTAGTCGCGCCGCGCCGCCTCGTCGCCGACGATCGACGCCCAGGCCTCGACCGGCTCGTGCGCCAGGCGCGCCTCGCGCCAGCGCTTGAGCAGGCGCCCGCGAACCATCGGGTACTTCACGCGGTTGGCGCTGTAGAGGTACCAGCTGTAGCTGGCACCCCGCGAGCAGCCGCGCGGCTCGTGGTTGGGCATGTCCCAGCGCGTGCGCGGGTAGTCCGTCTGCTGCGTCTCCCACGTGACGATGCCGCCCTTCACGTAGATCTTCCACGAACACGACCCCGTGCAGTTCACGCCGTGCGTGGAACGCACGATCTTGTCGTGGGCCCAGCGGTTGCGGTAGGCGTCCTCCCAGGTGCGGTCCTCGCCTGTGGTCACGCCGTGGCCGCCGGAGTAGGACTCGCGGGGCTGGGAGAAGTAGGTCAGTCGATCGAGAAAGTGGCTCATGACGGGATCCTCGGCCTGCGGGGGGAAGCGATGCGGGGGCTCAGCACGGGCGTTCGGCGCCGCGACGGGCGTAGAACCACCACGTGATGGCGATGCACGTGAGGTAGAAGACGATGAAGCCGTAGAGCGCCATGTGCGGGCTGCCGGTCATGGCGATCGAGGTGCCGTAGCTCTTCGGGATGAAGAAGCCGCCGTAGGCGCCGAGCGCCCCGGTGAAGCCCAGCACCGCGGCCGCCTGCTTGTTGCCCTCCTTCACGGCGACCGCCTGCGCGGCCTCATCCTTGCCGCGAACCGCGTCGAGGCAGTCGTCCATGAAGATCACGGGGATCATGCGGAAGGTCGAACCGTTGCCGATCCCGGCCGCGATGAAGAGCACCATGAAGCTGAGGAAGAAGCCGGTCAGGTTGCCCGCCGAGCCGCCCTGAGGGAGGAACTGGAGCACGCCGACCACGCCCAGGACCATGGCGCAGAAATTCCAGAACGTGACGCGCGCCCCGCCCACCTTGTCGGCGAGCCAGCCGCCGACCGGGCGGATGAGCGCGCCCACGAACGGGCCCATCCACGCGAATTCCAGCGGATTCACGCCCGGGAACTGGCTCTTTATCAGCAGCGGGAAGCCCGCCGAAAACCCGATGAACGAGCCGAACGTGCCCAGGTAGAGCCAGCACATGATCCAGTTGTGCTTCAGCTTGAAGATCACCGCCTGCTCGCGAAACGAGGCTTTCGCATCCGCGATGTCGTTCATCATCAGGAAGGCGAGCAGCGCCGAGATGACGATGGGGATCACCCACACGAAGCCCGCGTTCTGCAGCCAGACCTGGCGCGTGGCGCCGCTGGCGAGCGTGATCGTCTGGGGCTCGCCGCCCAACCAGCCGAAGATGCCAGCGGAAATGACCAGCGGCACCATGAACTGCACGGAGGACACGCCGAGGTTGCCCAGGCCGGCGTTGAGCCCCAGGGCCGACCCCTTGCGCTCCTTCGGGAAGAAGAAGCTGATGTTGGCCATCGAGGACGAAAAATTGCCGCCGCCCAGGCCGCAGAGCGCGGCGAGCAGCAGCATCACCCCGTAGGACGTGTCCCGGTCCTGCACGGCGAAACCGATGCCGATGGCGGGCACGAGCAGAGAAAGCGTGGAGAGCACGGTCCAGCGCCGCCCGCCGACGATGGGCACCATGAACGAATAGAAGATGCGCAGCGTGGCCCCCGCCAGCGCGGGCATTGCCGCCAGCCAGAAGAGCTGGTCGGTGGTGTACTTGAAGCCGGCCGCGGGCAGCTGCGTGACCACCGCGCTCCACACCATCCACACGGCAAAGGCGAGGAAGAGCGCCGGGATGGACAGCCACAGGTTCTGGTTGGCGATGGACTTGCCCTGCATCTCCCAGAACGTCTTGTCCTCCGGCGTCCAGAGCGTGAGCAGGCGGCCGGTGCCGGTTTTCGACGTCGAGGTCATGGCGAACTCCTTGGGTTTTGTTCGGCCAGGCGGCGGCCGTGCAGACGGAAGGCCGGCGAGCGCGCGCCCATCACTTCCGTGCCGCGCACTTCGGTCCAGTACATCCAGATGAGCGAGACCCAGACCACGCCGTACATCAGCATGAAGGCCGACGAGCGGATGCCCGTGAGGTCCATCAGCACGCCGAACATGATCGGCAGGACGAAGCCGCCCAGCCCGCCGGCCAGGCCCACGACGCCGGAAATCACGCCGATGTTCTCCGGGTAGTCGTCGGAGATGTACTTGAAGACCGAGGCCTTGCCGAACGCCCAGGCGACGCCGAGCAGGAACATGAGGGCGGTGAAGGCCCAGACGTTCAGGCCGACGTGGAAGGACTTCGGCCCGTCCACCGTGTGGATGATCATGTCCGTCTGCGGGTACGAGAGCACGAAGAGGCAGAACCAGCTGATCCACAGCACCCACCAGGTGACACTGTGCGCGCCGTACTTGTCGGCAAACCACCCGCCCAGGGCGCGCAGCACGCCGCCCGGCAGCGAGAAACACGCCGCCAGCAGGGCGGCGGCGCGGATGTCCAGGCCGTACTCGCCCACGTAGTACTGGACCATCCACAGGCTCATCGCCACGTAGCCGCCGAAGACGATCGAGTAGTACTGGCAGAGCTTCCAGACCTTGGGGTCCTTCAGCGCGCCCAGTTGCTCGCGCCAGGTGATGCGCGAGTCGACGAGGTGGGCCGGGTCGGAATGGCTGAAGAACCAGAAGAGCAGCGCCGTGCCGAGCATGATCGCCGCGTAGACCTGGGGCACCAACGTCCAGCCGAACGCGACCACGATGGCCGGCGCGATGAACTTGTTCACCGCCGCGCCGGAATTGCCCGCCCCGTAGATGCCCATCACGAACCCCTGGCGCCCCGACGAGAACCAGCGCGCGACGTAGGGGGTGCCCACGGAGAAGGAACCCCCGGCGAGACCCACGAACAGGCCCAGGACCAGGAAGTGCCAGTACTGCGTGGCGTGCGCGATGAGGTAGATCGGCAATACGGACAGCATCATCAGCACGAAGAACACGATGCGCCCGCCGTACTTGTCGGTCCACATCCCCAGCGGCACGCGGATGAGCGAACCGGTGAGCACGGGCATTGCCGTGAGCAGGCCGAACTGCGTCGCGTTGAGGTCGAGCGCCTTCTTGATCGGGATGCCGATCACGCCGAACATCATCCAGACCATGAAGCACACCGTGAACGCCAGGGTGCTGACGATCAGCACCGACAGTGCCTGCCCGGCCTTGCTCATGGCCATGCCTCTCGCGTATTTCACCCGGACGAGTATGGCCAGCGGGGGTGGATACCGGCATCCGCCGGCAGGCGGTCGGCGCGGGGGCGGAAGGACTATGCGCCCGGGCCGGCGCATAGCCCGTTGGAACTAGGTGAGCCCGTGCTCCGTGGCGATGACCGCCGCCTGCACGCGCGAGGCCACGTCGAGCTTGCGCAGCACGTGCTGGACGTGGATCTTGACGGTGGCCTCCGCGATGCCGAGGTCGCGCGCGATGGCCTTGTTGGTCTCCCCGCGCGCGATGCCGCGCAGGATGTCG
>Ga0163153_10007087_pt1 | contig 12239 bp, 12 predicted proteins | sample OliLakLV19MP6IB1_FD_148629 | JGI IMG/M metagenome (GOLD analysis project Ga0163153, IMG submission 148629) | Freshwater microbial mat bacterial communities from Lake Vanda, McMurdo Dry Valleys, Antarctica - Oligotrophic Lake LV.19.MP6.IB-1 | ecosystem: Environmental > Aquatic > Freshwater >... | reverse complement strand
CTCTCCGACGGGATGTCGGTTGGCTCCTACGCGGCGCTCGCACATGCGGCGATCGATGAGCGGGTTGCGGGAACGGGTACGGCTGTGGTGAGTGGCGGAACAGGTCTTTACCTCCGGGCCGCACTGGCCGACCTCGCCGTGCCGCCACCGGCTGCAGCGGGAGTGCGCGAGCGAATCGCCGGCGAGGTCGAAAGCGATCCTGCGGCGGCGCACGAGCGTCTCGTTTCGCTCGATCCCCGCTCCGCCGCAGCCGTCCACGTCAACGACACACGAAGGCTCGTCCGGGCACTCGAGCTCGCAGAGGCTGGACTGTCGCTTGTTCCCGTCGACGAACGACTGTGGGGAAGTGGGACGCGCCATGCGACGCTGATCGTGGGAATCGACGTGCCGGCCGATGAGCTGGAGCGGAGGATCGTGGCGCGCACCGACGCCATGTTCGCTCGGGGGGTCGTCGAGGAGGTTCGAGCCGCCCTCGAAGCGGGTGTCTCACCGACTGCAGCCAAGGCGCTCGGACTTGCCGAGATCGCGACCCTTCCGGAAGCGGCAGCGCGCGAGAGGATCGCCATCCGCACTCGTCGCTACGCCGCCTACCAGCGGAAGTGGATGCGGCGGATCCCTGGCCTCGTTAGCGTTGACGGCACCCGGAGCCCGGAGGAGGCGGCAGATGCAGTTCTCGAAGTGGCACGCACTCGGCAATAGCTACCTCGTCGTCGAGCAACCCGACGCGGGGGCTCTCACGTCGACTCGCGTTCAGCGGCTCTGCTCGCTCGAGACGGGGCTCGGCTCGGACGGTGTGCTCGAGATCACGGGGCGTGACGGCACCCACGCGATCGTGACGATCTGGAACCCGGACGGGTCGACGGCGGAGATGTCCGGCAACGGCGTTCGGATCGTCGCCCGCTGGCTTGCGGCGGAGACCGAAGCGACCGAGGTGACGGTCGAGACGGCCGGTCGGCGGATCAGCGTGCGCATGCTCGACGGACTCGCGGCGGATACAGATGTGGGGGAGTTCACCGTCGGCGAGCCCGAGCTCGTCGACGGGATCGAGCTGACGGCCGCCTCGGTCGGGAACCCCCACGCAGTGATCCGACTCGAAGACCCGACGCGGGATGACCTTCTCCGGCTCGGCCCGCTCATCGAGAACCACGCGCGCTTCCCCGAGCGCACGAACGTGCAGCTCGTCCGGGTGGACGGCCGCCATGATCTCACGGTGCTCGTATGGGAGCGTGGCGCGGGGGAGACGAGCGCTTCCGGCTCGTCCTCGGTTGCTGCGGCCGCTGTCGCCGTCGAGCGCGGGTGGTGCGAAAGCCCGGTCACCGTGCATCTACCAGGCGGCGACCTGCAGGTGCGGATCGCGAACGGGCTCGCATCGCTGACGGGGCCTGCGGAGCGGGTTGCCTCGGGATCGACGGATCTCTAGACAGCGATCTCGAACTCGCGCAGCACGGCGTTGAGCGAGGTCTTCAGATCCGTCGAGGCGTTGCGCTCGCCGACGATCAGGGCGCACTGCAGGCCGTAGGTACCCGACGCGAACTCCTTCTGCCGCACACCGGGAAGCACGACCTTCCGGGCCGGCACCTCGCCGCGATACTCGACCGGCTCCGGTCCCGTGACATCGATGATCGGGATCGACGCCGAGAGAACGACGTTCGGCGCGATCACCGCGCCGGCGCCGATGCGCACGCCTTCAACGATCACTGCGCGGGAGCCGATGAAGGCGCCGTCCTCGATGATCACCGGAGCAGCCTGAGGTGGTTCGAGAACCCCGCCGATCCCGACGCCGCCCGCGAGATGGACATCTGCTCCGATCTGAGCGCACGAACCGACGGTGGCCCACGTATCGACCATCGTGCGAGGCCCGACCCAGGCACCGATGTTCACGTATCCGGGCATCAACACGCAGCCCTCGGAGAGGAACGATCCGTAGCGCGCAACACCGGGCGGCACGACACGCACACCGCGGTCGGCGTAGTCCGACTTGACCGGAATCTTGTCGAGAAAGTGCAATCCGCCGACGTCCATGGGTTCGACCTTGCGGATCCGGAAGTAGAGCAGGATCGCCATCTTGACCCATTCGTTTACGACCCAGCCGTCGGCGGTGGGTTCGGCGACGCGGATCGCGCCGGCGTCGAGGAGCGCAATCGCCTGCTCGATCACGGCAGCGTCGAGTTCGCCGGACTCCCACATCGCCTGAATCTGCTGCTGAAGCTCCATCGGCGTTGATTGTCGCGGATCCGAGGCACCCGCGGGAGGAGAAGGCGTCAGAGCACGCCCTCCAGGATCTCGATCGCGCTGCGGCACTCGTCGAGCGTCGGCACGAGCGCGAAGCGGATGTAGCCCTCACCGGAGTCGCCGAGAAAGGCGCCGGGCGCGACGATGACGCCGTGCTCGAGGAGGCGCGTCGCCAGGGTCTCCGACGTCACACCCGCCGGTGTGGCGACCCAGAGGTACATCGTCGCCGACCCTCCCGCATCGCGCAGCCCGACGCGCTCGAACAGGTCGAGGAAGAGGCGTCGTTTCTCGGCGTAGGCAGCGCGCGCACGCTCGACGTGCTCCTCGTCTCCCCACGCGACGACGGAGGCGCGCTGGACGAACTCCTGCGGTGCCGTGCCGACATTCGGACGGAACTGCTTCAGCGCGGCGATGAGCAGGGGATCCCCGGCGACGAAGCCCGAGCGGTAGCCCGTCATGGATGAGCGCTTCGAGAGCGTGTTGAAGACGACGAGGTTCGCCCAGTCACTGAGCTGCAGCGCCGAGACGGGCGGCTCGGCGAACCAGAGCTCCGTGTACGCCTCGTCCGACGCGAGAACGAAGTCGTGCTCGCGCGCGAGTGCGGCCACTCGCTCGTAGAAGGCGAGTGGGGCGGTGACGCCAGTCGGGTTGTTCGGATAGTTGACCCAGAAGAGAGCCGTGCGCCGCCACGTCTCGGTCGGAACGGCGTCGAGATCCGGAAGGAATCCGTTCTGCTCGAGGAGCGGCAGCTCCTCGACGCGCGCGCCGGCGAACTGGGCGCCACGAACCCCCACCGGATAGCCGGGCTCGGTCAGCACGACCGTGTCGCGGCCGCCCGCGATGTCGAGTACGACCTGCGCAAACGAGAAGATCGCCTCCTTCGACCCCAGCGTGGGAATCACGTGCAGATCGGGATCGAGGGTCACACCGAAGCGGCGGTCGACCCAGCCTGCGACGGCCTCGCGGAGCTCCGGGAGACCGACAGCGGCCGGGTAGCCCATCCGCTCCCGCACGCCCGCTTTCAGCGCCTCGATGATGCGCTGATCCGTCGGCTCGCGCGGGTCGCCCATGCCGAAGTCGATCACCTCGAGACCGTTCGCTCTGCGAGCCGCGGCAGCCTGATTCAGCCGCACGAACGGATACGTCGCCTGACGGGTGAGGATGGGTGAGATCGGCACGATCTATCCCGCGAAAAAGCGGGCGAGCGTCTCGTAGGTGGCCACCAGCGCGTCGATCTCGACGAGCTCGTCGCGGCGGTGGGCGTAGCGCGTCGCTCCGGGGCCGAAGTTGATCGCATCGATCCCGCGCGCCGTGAAGTCGGCCACGTTCGTCCATGCCTGCTTCGGCTCGAAGGTCAGGTCACCGGCATCGCGGAGCGCGAGCACGAGTGGCGTGTCGGTGACCACGGTGGCAGGCGGCGAGTCCGAGGTGATCTCGAGCTCCGCACCGTCAGGCGTGAGAGAACGCAGATAGTCCGCTGCGCTCTCGGGTGTCCGATCCGGGGCGTAGCGGAAGTTGAGCGTCGCGACCGCGCTGTCGGGAATCACGTTCGATGCGATCCCGCCCTCGATCTGCGTGATCGACGCGACTTCGTAGAACGGCAATCCGCCGACGATCGCCTCACGTCGCTCGAGCGCGGCGATCGGAGCTAGGCCGGAGAGAGCCTTCTCGATCGCGTTCTCCGCCGTCCACGGCCGTGCAGAATGGCCGCTGACACCGGAGAACGTGATCCGAGCGTTCATGTTGCCGAGGCAGCCGGCCTGGAGCGTCAGGTTCGTGGGCTCGAGGAGGATCGCGAGATCGGCATCGGCGGCGAGTCGGGAGCGCTCGAAAAGATCGGGCAGCGGGCTGTACTGCGCCGGCAGCTCCTCCTTGCCGAACAGGAGCAACGCCACGTCGACCGGCCCCGGCTCGGCAAGCGCGAGGTCGCGCACGATCTCGAGCGCGACCGCAACTCCGCCCTTCATGTCCGACGCCCCACAACCATGAACGGCACCATCCGCAATCCGACCAGGCAGGTTGTCCTGCGCAGGCACCGTGTCGTAGTGGCCGACGAGGAGAACGAGCGGGACGCTTGTCCGACGGGGTCGCGCGAAGACAAAGGCGTCCTCGGCTGCGTACTCGGCCTCGAAGACCTCCGGCACGAGCGAGAGCAGGTGTGCGCGGACCGCTTCCTCGTGAAGGCTCTCCGACGGAATGTCGACGAGCTCGAGCGTCCGCTCGGCGAGTCGCTGCGCCAGCGCTGTCATAGCCCGAGCGTACCGGCATACTCTCTCCATCACGCGCCGATCCGACACCCCGAAAGGGCTCGAGCCCGAGAAGGGGCTCCTGCTTGCCGTGCTCCCACGCGGAGCAGACGCTGAGGATGAGCTCGGCGAGCTGCGTGAGCTCACGCGCACCGCGCTGGTCGTCCCGGTGGGAGAGCTCGTCCAGCAACGCAGCCGGCCCGATCAGAGGACGTACGTGGGAAAGGGCAAGCTCGAGGAGCTGAAGACGCTCTATGCCGACTGTGAGGCGGATGTCCTGATCGTCGACGACGAGCTCGATCCCACCCAGCAGCGAGTGCTCGAAGACGCACTCTCGACACGCGTCGTCGACCGGACGCAACTCATTCTCGCGATCTTCGCCCAGCATGCGATCAGCGCGGAGGGAAAGCTCCAGGTGGAGCTCGCTCAGCTGGAGTACAACCTTCCGCGGATGCGCGGGATGTGGAAGCACCTCGAGCGCCTCGGCGGCGGTGTCGGCACACGCGGCCCCGGCGAGTCCCAGCTCGAGAGCGACCGTCGAATGGCCCGCCATCGCATCAACGTGTTGCGCACACGGCTGAAGGCGTTGCGGGCGCAGCGCGGCGTGCGTCGCAAGGAACGCAAGCGAGCGGAGGTGCCGACCGTGGCCCTGGCCGGCTACACGAACGTGGGCAAGTCGACGCTGCTGAACGCCCTGACGGGCGCCGACGTCTCGGTCGAAAACCGGCTGTTCGAGACGCTCGATCCGACGACGCGCGGCTTCGACTACGACGGCAAGCGATATCTCGTCACCGACACCGTCGGCTTTATCCGGCGCCTGCCAACCCAGCTCGTGCAGGGATTCGCCTCGACGCTGGAGGAGACGCTCGTCGCCGACCTGATCCTGCACGTCGTTGACGCCTCGCTGCCCGAGGACAGAATGCGTGAGCAGATCGCGGCCGTCGACGCAGTGCTCACCGAGATCGGGGGCGAGGATCTGCCCATCACGCTGGTCATGAACAAGATCGACCGGCTCGACCCGCTCGGCCAGCGCCGGATCGCGAACCGATTCCCCGAGGCGATTCGGGTTTCAGCGGCCACCGGCGAGGGGCTCGACGAGCTGCGGGAGCACGTGGCGACGCTGTTCGCCGACCGTTACGAGGATGTCCGCCTGCTCGTGCCCTACGACGAGGGCACCGCGCTCTCTGCCCTCTACGCACTGGGAGCGCCGATCGACGAGCGTCGCGACACCGACGCTGGCGTGCTGATCCGTGCGAAGCTCTCACATCGTGACAGCCGACGATTCGCCCGCTACCTCATCGCCGGAGACGACCTGGGTCTGCTGCGACCACATGAGTGAGCTTCGCGTCACGAGGCTGCGCGACGACGCCGTCATTCCGACTCGCGCGCATGCGGGCGATGCAGGCCTCGACCTCAGCGCGTGTGAGCAGAGAACGATCGGACCGGGGGAGCGGGCGCTCGTCCCGACCGGACTTGCCGTCGAGATTCCGGCCGATCATGCGGGCATCGTCGCGCCGCGGTCGGGCCTCGCGCTCCGACACGGAATCTCGATCCTCAACACGCCTGGCGTGATCGACGCGGGCTACCGCGGCGAGGTTCAGGTGCTCCTGTTCAACACTGATCGCAGTGAGTCCTTCACGGTGGAGCGGGGGATGCGAATCGCACAGCTCCTCGTCATGCCCGTGACGCCCGTTGAGATCGTCGAGGTCACCGACCTCACCAACACAGCGCGCGGCAGCGACGGCTTCGGATCCTCGGGCGTTTAGTGGTCATGAGGCCAGAGCCCCGGATTCGCGTGTCGGCAATCCTCCGCTGGAACGGGAGGATCCTCCTCTGCAGGCACGAGAAGCGGGGCAGAGACAACTGGTTGCTGCCGGGTGGGGGAGTGCGCAGTGGCGAGACCCTCACCGAGGCGCTCGAGCGGGAGCTCGCCGAGGAGACAGGCCTGATCGAGGGCGGTGACGAGATTCCGATCGAAGGGCCGGTCGTGATCGTCGAGTCGATCTCTCCAGAGCGAAGCCTCTGGTCGAAGCATGTCGTGCACGTCGTCTTCGCCGGTGAGCTGACCGGATCGCTCGCAGACGTCGTCTCACGGGACGAGGCCGTACGAGGCCACCGCCTCTTCGATCTGGACGAGCTCGAAGAACTATCGCTGCATCCGCCGATCGGACGGTTTCTGCGCCGCTTTCAGCCTGGCGATCCCTGCGTCTATCTCGGATCCCTGTGGGCCCCGTAGCGCGCTCGCTCGCCTGGGACGGGTGTTTCAACGTTCGCGACCTGGGAGGGCTGGAAACGGCCTCAGGGCGCCGCACACGGCACGGCGCAGTGGTCCGGGCAGACAACGTTCGCCGCCTCACCGAGGCCGGGTGGCAGGCAGCGCTCGATCACGGGATCCGGCACGTGATCGATCTCCGCTTCGCAGGCGAGGCGCCCGATGAGGACGATGCGCATCCAGGCGTGGCGGTCAGTTCGATCTCTCTCTTCGGTCGTCACGACCCCGACGCGGCGAAGACATTCGACGATCTGCTTCTCACGACCGACGACATCGGCGCGGTCTTCGCAGCCGGGTACATCAGGACGCTCGAGCGCGCACCGCAGAGGGTTGCGGAGGCATTGGCGGCCGTCGCTGACGCCGACGAGAAGCACGGCGTTCTGATCCACTGCTTCGCAGGCAAGGATCGAACCGGGATCGTGGCCGCACTCCTCCTCGATGCCGTCGACGTGCTCGATGAGGCGATTGCAGCGGACTATGCGGCGAGTCACGCCAACCTCGGTGCCGTCTTCGATCCCTGGGTGGCGCGGGCTCGAGACGACGACGAGCGCGAGACGCGCAGCCGGTCGGCGCTGTCACCGGCAGCGACGATGGAGGCCGTGCTCGCCTGGCTCGACAGTGCAGGCGGTTCCCGGGCGTACCTCGCCGACGCAGGCCTCACGTCCGCACAGCTCGACCGGCTCGAGCGACGGCTCGTCGAGGAGTAGTCGAATCCGCGGACGGCGCACTAGCGTCCGCCGCGAGAGCGAGCGCGACCGGCGGAGACCGCATGAGCGAGTCGCTCGAGCTCGTCGGGCAACGGATCGAGCTCGCCCGTGCCTCCTGCGTGCACGAGTGCGCGGCCGAGCAGCCAGTCCGCCAGAACCGGGTTGCGGGGGAGCAGAGGACCGTGGAGATAGGTACCGATTGCCGCGCCGACGCGACAGCCCTCGTACCCCGAGGCTCCATCGTTGCCGTGCCCTGCGACGACTCGCCCGAGCGGCGTGGCGCCGGGGTCGAGCAGCGTCCGCCCGGCGTGATTCTCGAAGCCGGCCACCGTTGTCCTACGTCCATCGAGATCGACATCGAGGAGCACATCACCGATCAGGCGCTTGTCGCCCGCAATCGTCTCGTGCGGGAAGAGCCCGGCTCCCGGCATCGTCGACCCGTCCCGGCCGCGGTAGCCGCGACCGAGCAGCTGGTAGCCGCCACACACGGCGAGGAGCGCGGTTCCGCCGGCGACGGCAGTGCGGATCGCGTCACCGCGAGCGGCGAGGTCGGGCGCAACGAGGGCCTGCTCACGATCCTGCCCTCCGCCGACGTAGATCAGATCGAACGCCGACGGCTCGAGGGCGTCACGCGGCGCCACCCCCGTGATCTCCAGCGCGTGTCCGCGCAAGGCCGCCCGACGCTCGAAGACGGCAATATTGCCCCGATCGGCGTAGATGTTGAGGTAGTCCGGGTACAGGTGTGCAACCCTGATTTTCATGGCGTCTCCTCCCAGTACGGCCTGACGAGGCCGCGGGAAACGGCGATCGCCCGCAGGTCGAGCATCGCGGTGTATGTCGGGAGAACGCCGAGCTCACCACCGGCCGGCGTGAGGTCGAGCCCGCGGTCGATCGCCTCGCGGAGGTCGGGGATCACCTCGAGCTGCGTGGGGGAGAATCCCGCGTACGTGAACCGCAACGCGAGCTCCGCGGCCCGCTCACCACTGACGACGATGCTCTTCGCTTCGCGAAGCAGCGGCTCGAAGTCGACATCCCAGATCCAGGACACATCCCGACCGTCCGCAATCCGGTCGTTGAGCGCGATCAGAAGCGTCTCGGGTACGCCGCCTTCCTCGAGCGTCCGGACGGCCTCGTTGGCCCCTGCGGGATTCTTGATCAGCAGCATCAGGATCTGCCGGTCACCTGCGCTGATGCGCTCGAAGCGACCGAACGCGGCAGTGACGCTGCCGAGGCCGCTCACGATCTCGTCGAGTGACGCATCGAGCGCGAGCGCGGTCGCCGTTGCCGCGAGGGCGTTGTACACGTTGTAAAGGCCTGGTAGCGGTAGCCGCACTCGGGCCGAGCCAGCAGGCGTGACGAGGTCGAACGCCGATGCATCGAGGGCCTGAAGGTCGATCGCCCGGGCCGCGACGTCGAGGGCAGGCCGAGCATGGCCGCATGCCGGGCAGCGATAGTCGCCGAGGTGACCGACGTAGGCGGCGGCGTAGCTGTACGGGCCACCGCAACGGACGCAGTACTTCGAGTCGGCCGCATGCTGGAGGCCCGGCCGGGCAAGGCGGGGATCGTCGAGCCCATAGCGCAGCGCCCGCGATCGGCCGTCCGCGAGATCGGCCACGAGCGGATCATCCGCGTTGACCACGAGCATCGAGGTGGGGGAGAGCGTCGCAACGCCGTCACGCCAGCGCTCGGCGATGTGCTCCAGTTCGCCGTAGCGGTCGAGCTGATCCCGAAAGAGATTGCCGAGCGAGACGACGCGTGGTTGCACGCGGCGCATCACCTCGGGGAGCGCGAACTCGTCGACCTCGAGGAGGCCCAGATCGGCGGACGGAGAGGAGAGAAGGGTGGAGGCAACACCGGATGCCAGGTTCGCGCCCGAGTTGTTCCAGGCGAGCTGGTATCGGCCGCCGAGGATCCTGGCGAGCATCGCGCTCGTCGTCGTCTTGCCGTTCGTCGCCGAGACGAGCGCTACACCCGAAGGTAGGCGCGCGGCAAGCGCGTCGATGGCGTCTGGATCGACCTTCCAGAGCAGCTTGCCGGGCAGGGTCGTACCTCCACCACGACGCGCGGCACGTGAGACACGGCCGACGAGCCTGGCGGCCGAGGTTTCCACCGTGAGGCGCACTCCCATCGCCTCCGAGACTACCCGGAGGCCAGGGAACGAGACGCGTTCTGGCCCACTTGCAAATCTCACAGAATGCTCTACAGTGATTGCATATGTCCAGGCCCCGTCGCCGACATCCGGCCCTCGCCGGGATCGACGAGGCGGCTCTCGCAGAGTTTCGCGCAGGCATCAGACGGCGCTACAGCGACGAGCAGATCCTCGAGCAGCTACGCGCGAGCGCCGTGCGGCTCGGGCGTTCGCCGACGATGCGGGAGTTCGCAGCCGACACCGAGGCGGGGATCCATCCCCAGACGGTGATCGAGCACTTCGGCACGTGGAACGCGGCGAAGCGGGCCGCGGGGCTGACGCCACGTCGATTCATCAGTCGGGAGGAGCTGCTCGGTCAGCTCCGGGAGCTCGGGCAGGAGCTCGGGCGCACGCCCACCGCGCGCGACCTGGACGCAAATCGGAAGCGCATGGCGTCGAAATCGCTGATTTGGCACACATTTGGCTCGCTCACCGAGGCGCTGCGGGAGGCGGGCTTCGACGTTCCCGTCGGCGACGAAAAGCTCGAGCGCGCGGTCGAGAACGGCGCCGTGCTCGCGCGGGAGCTCGGTCGCCTCCCGAAGATGGCCGACTGGAAGGAAGCGCGAAAACGCCGGCCGGAGCTGCAGTCGGAGTGGCAGGTCTACCGGCTCGTCGACATCGACGCGGGACCGTGGGCAGCGTTCCAGTTCCTCGTCCGTGAGCGACTGCTTGCCGAAGGTGTCACCGTCAGCGTTGACGGCTCGTTGCCGCCGCCGCCGTAGGGGCGACGCGCACGCTCGCGCGGATGCGTCGCCCGTGGGCGACGCTTACCGTGGGCGACGCTTACCGTGGGCGACGCTTACCGTGGGCGACGCTTACCCGCGCTACCGCGCGGATGCGCATGGCCCCTACGCGACGAGTGTTGCGAGCATGGCGAGGCACGAGGCACCCTCGTGCGGCGTCGCGACGGGCTGCATCGTTGTGCGGTTGCGATACGAGGGATCCGGCCGAAAGCGCGTTTCGGCGACGATCGAGCCCTCGGCAATGTGGAAGAGCCTGCCCTCGGCGACCTCGTTCTTGCGCAGGCTCAGGCGCAAGGCTTCCTCGACGACCTCGAGCGCGGACTTCGTCGAGGCGAAGAACAGTTCGCGTCGCGCTCTGCCAACCCAGAGAGGGCGCGCGACGCCGCGCGCGAGGTAGAGCCCACGTGGGGTGCGCTCGTCCAGCCATGCGGATGCCATCGTTCCGCGTAGTTCCTCGAGCGCAGTCCGATCTGCGCCACGTTGCTCCACGAGGGCGAAGATCGCCTCCGAGTCGACGGTCATCCCGGCCTCGGCATGATCGAACGCGTGACGCGCGAAGATTTCCTCGTCATTTGCGATGACGCCGTTGTGGATGCCCACGACCGACCCGTGACGAATCGGGTGGTTGTTCGCGAGCAGGATCGGGTTCCCCTTGGTGTAGTCGCGCACGTGCACGAGTGCGTCGGTCGTGTCCGCCGGAAGCTCGACCTCGTCCAGGAGTGCCGTCGCGCCGGTCCGCTGCTTGTGGATCGTCACGTCCGCCGTAAAGCCGCGGTGGGCGTACCCTGCCGCATCGGCACCACGCTCGGCGATGCCGGCGAGGAGCGCCTGCGCTGCGAGCGTCCGGTTGACGCGCGAACCGGCATCGAGGCTATATCCCGCGATTCCGCACATCAGTGGATTCGGCTACCTGAATCGGACATTGATAACTGAAGGTATCGACCGTTGATGAGGGTTCTGTACGAACTTCTGACAGAGATTCCTCCGAGGGCGCCGCAAATGCCTCAAGTGGGGGAGGCATGCCGCCGATACGTCTGGCATGGAAGGCAACACCGCGGAGCCGCTGTTCGACCCCATCCCGGAGGACGGGACCCTCGGCGGATCGGAAGCTGCCACCCAGGACCCTCTGAAGCTGTATGTCCGCCAGATCGGAAATGGCCGGCTCCTCACGCACGCCGAGGAACGAGAGCTTGCTCGTCGCAAGGATCTCGGCGACGAGGAAGCGAAGAGCCGGCTGATCGAGTGCAATCTAAGGCTCGTGATGTCGATCACGCGGCACTACACGCGCGCCGGCGTGCCGCTTCTCGACCTGATCCAGGAGGGAAATCTCGGCCTGATTCGTGCTGTCGAGAAGTTCGACTACACCCTCGGGTACAAGCTGTCGACCTACGCGACGTGGTGGATCCGTCAGGCTGTCTCACGCGCGCTCGCCGAACAGGGTCGAACGATTCGCCTTCCCGTCCACGTCGCCGATCAGGTTCGCCGCGTGACGCGGGCCCGGCGTACCCTCGGCCAGAAGCTCAACCGCGATCCAACGATCGAGGAGATTGCTGTCGAGGCGGAGTTCACGCCGGCCAAAGTGGAGAAGCTCCTCGAGCTCGTCCAGGATCACGTGTCGCTGGATACGCCCATCGGAGACGGAGAGAGCGTGATGAGCGACCTGATCGAGGACGAGAATGCGCCGGCACCCGAATCGGCGACCTCAGAGGGCTTCCGCTCATCCGAGCTCGCTGCGGCGATGCTTCGGCTCAACCCACGCCAACAGCGCGTCCTGACCGAGCGGTTCGGCCTCGACGGAGGCAGACCGAAGACGCTCGAAGAGGTCGGGGAAGTCCTCGGGGTCACGCGCGA
>Ga0163153_10007082_pt1 | contig 12243 bp, 8 predicted proteins | sample OliLakLV19MP6IB1_FD_148629 | JGI IMG/M metagenome (GOLD analysis project Ga0163153, IMG submission 148629) | Freshwater microbial mat bacterial communities from Lake Vanda, McMurdo Dry Valleys, Antarctica - Oligotrophic Lake LV.19.MP6.IB-1 | ecosystem: Environmental > Aquatic > Freshwater > Lake... | reverse complement strand
TCGCAGCGGATTACGCCGCCAAAACGGGCGCTCTGGATGTCGCTGTGATTGCTGCTGCCGCGCAAGCGCGCATCGACGCCGCCGTTGCTGCCCAGGACATGGCTCAACTGGCACGTTGTTTCGACAATAAAGGTTTGCTCGCCCTATGCGCTCGCCACCTCAAGGGAACCACGCTCGCTGAGTTCGAGGGCTGGCTTAACCGGGCACTTCGCAACAACACTGTCCCCGCGTTGAAGGCGGCGCTGGGCCAGGTGCTTCCGACCATTCAGGCAAATTAGAATGGCTACAACGGCCAACGAGCCAAAGCCGGACATGGTCCTTGGCAACCTTGCTGATCCAATCAAGCTCACTGAACGCGTGCCGGAGCACCTGATACACTTTTCTTTCCGGCGGCGTTTGGGCGCTTCCTGCTAATCGCCGGATCAGGCTCTCGCTAAGGAGGAGCTGCGCTTCGCTTTGTCTCCGCTCTTTGAAAGTATTGGGGCAGAGTAAAGGGGCAGAGTAAAGGGTCAGAGTAGTCCTACACGAAGGTGGTGAGATTTCCTACCATTGCTTGGGGTTGTTGCCGTAGCCGGGTGTTGAATAAGGATTCACACTGAAGGCTGTTTGCTAGCGGCGATGACGGTATCACGAAGCGGCGGTGACGGTGCCACGAAGCACTCTAACTTATCCTGCAGGTTTTCAAAAACGTATCGTGTAGGATGACGCTGACCCTTTACTCTGTCCCTTTACTCTGACCCCATAACTTTTTCAAAGGTTAAATACCCACCAATGAGTTCTATTCAGGAAACACTGCACAGCGTCTTTGGCCTGCAGCAGTTCAGACCCATGCAGCAGGACATCATTGAGCGGGTGATCGGTGGCGGAGACGCCTTCGTGCTGATGCCCACTGGTGGCGGAAAATCTCTGTGCTACCAGTTGCCGGCACTGCAACGGCCCGGCCTGGCCATTGTCATCTCACCGCTGATTTCTCTGATGAAAGACCAGGTGGATGCTTTGCTGGCTAATGGCGTGAGGGCCGCCATGTACAACTCCTCGCTGGATGTGAGTGAGGGCAGGGATGTGCTGGAGCGCCTTCACAACAATGACCTGGATCTGTTGTACGTGGCCCCCGAACGCATGATGGATGTCGGGTTTATCCACAGTCTGAGTGCACTGCCGCTGTCACTGATAGCGATTGACGAGGCCCACTGCGTTTCCCACTGGGGGCATGATTTTCGGCCTGAATACGCCGCCCTGGGTGGTCTGCGGGAGCACTTTCCCGATGTTCCTTTCATTGCCCTGACGGCCACTGCTGATCCGCAAACCCGTGAAGACATTGTGCGGGTACTGGGTTTGCACAACGCCCAGCGCTTCATCACCAGTTTTGACCGCCCCAATATTCGCTACACCGTGCTGGAAAAGCACCGGCCGCAAGCACAGCTATTGCGCTTTCTGGAAGGCAAGCAGGAGCAATCCGGCATTGTCTATGCCCTCTCGCGCAAGCGGGTTCAGGAAGTTGCAGACCACCTGGCCGAGCGTGGCTTTACTGCTGCGGCCTATCATGCCGGGCTCAACGCCGAAACCCGAAAAACCGTCCAGGAAAGTTTCCTGCGGGATGACATCACCATCGTGGTAGCTACGGTGGCTTTTGGCATGGGCATAGACAAGCCCAATGTGCGCTTCGTGGTGCATTACGACATGCCCCGTCACCTGGAAGGTTATTACCAGGAAACCGGCCGTGCCGGGCGTGACGGACTGGCGGCCGATGCCTTGTTGCTGTTCGGCACCGGGGACGTTGCAACCGCACGCTTTCAACTGGAGCAGGGCCGTAACGAAGAACAACGTCGTATCGAATCACACAAGCTCAATGCCATGGTGGGGTTTGCCGAGAGCCTGACCTGCCGGCGTCGCGTACTGATGGGCTACCTGGGCGAGACCATGGCCAGCGACTGCGGCAATTGTGATATTTGCCTGAATCCGCCGGAACGGTTTGATGCCAGCGAAGCGGCGCGTAAGGTCCTGTCCTGTGTGTACCGGGTGGGCCAGTCCTTTGGCATCAAGCATGTGGTGGATGTATTGCGCGGTGCGGACAACGAACGCATTCGGAATTTCAGTCACGAACGCCTGTCGACCTATGGCATTGGCATGGAGCACTCACATGCCGAGTGGACCTCCATCACACGGCAATTGATCCACCATGGCTTCCTGATTCAGGACATTCAGAATTTTTCTGTTTTGAAGCTCACGGCGGATGCCCAGGGCTTACTGCGTTCCGAGCAGAGCCTGGAACTGGCACGCCCGCGCATTCGCGACAAAGCAGCGAAAAAACCGGCAGCAGCACTCAATGCTGCACTCAGGGCGGCACTCAGGCTGGATGACAGTTCCATGCAACTGTTCGAGGCGCTGCGCGGCCTGCGCAAAAAACTGGCGGAGGAAAAAGGTGTTCCACCCTATGTGATTTTCGGTGATGCCAGCCTGGTGGAGATGAGCCAGCGACGACCCGCTACTGAAGCCCAATTTCTCGGCATCAACGGCGTCGGGCAGGTGAAGCTGGAGCGCTACGGTGCAGCGTTCCTGGAGGTCATTGCCTCTTTGTGAAATTTCCTGAAATTTCCAAATGAAATTACGTTTGCCCGGCAGTGAAATTGCCTTGCTACTTAGGTATGCAATAGACCAAAAAATACCAAAAACTCAAAAATCTCTCAGGATTTCTTGTTCGTTGCCAAATCCCAACCGAACACTTTAATCTCAGCACTCGATCCCGATTCTTCAATGGTCAATTGATAGATCTGTGGGCTGCTCTTTCCGTACTCTTTGATGATCATCATCGGTTTATGCATGCGCTTCCCGCTGGCCATGCCACTGGCGGCATCGCGCGGCATGGTAACCGTATCAGTCATGGTCGCACTGGAACGTACCGGATTGCCCTTGGCATCGCACAACACCGCTTGGTATTCTCCAGCCGCTAAATTATCAACTTTGCACGTATCGCTTGCGCAGGCGATAGTCTGGGACTCACCCTTTGCATCGGTAATTTGTAAATACATGTTCGATGCCGCTGATGCGGTAAAAGCAAGAAACAGCAAGCTGATTGTGAAACTGAATTTCAAAGTTCGGGTTAAAACAGTACTCATGGCAATGCTCCCAGTACGTTGAAAAATAATAGACTGAAGGATTGGACGCGGCGAGCACCAAAATCCGTCAAACCGGCCAGACACACCGGCAGTGTACTCTTGTTTAGCGATAGGCATCACGCTGCCTGCCGGCAGCACCATCAAGAGAGGGTGCCCTGGGGTATATCGAAACCTGCAAACAATGTGGTGGTGCCGTCAAGATAATTGCCAGTATTCGACCACATGGATGTGAGAGGTAGGGCAATGTCGGGAACAATTGCCGAGAAGATCCTGCAGTGATCAACCAGATACTCAATCATCTGGACGAGAAAGCTGTCACAGCCGTGTTGCCTCAATGCCGGGCCCCGCCAACGGGGTTGTTTGATTGAATGATTGAGCCCAACCCATCAATCTGCTTGCTGTTCCCGACTTGGGAGTGGTGTGACTTTCTTGGTCTCGAGTTTGGAAATTGACATGAAACAGAGCCGATTCAGGGCAGACTTCTGTCTTGGGCACGTTGAACGCTCCGAAGTTGTCAATCCCCAGTGCACTTTCCCCAGTGCACTTTTTAAAGGTAGTTCGCTAAGCCAAACCCTGGCCAGTCTTCCTGCCCCCACTGCCTGCTTACAGCAGGCAGATCATTACACTTAAGTCATTGATATTAGCTTTGTAATAATACCCTTTCTTCTATAAGATTCACTATTAATGCAGTATCAGCTGTCGTTGCCATCGCTCAGCGATTGATGATCCAGCTGAATAAGCAGGGTGAATGAATCCAGCATCGACACTGGACAAAGAGCACGACAGCTCAGTGCGCCATTCAAAGCCAGAATAGATGGAAAGGAATCCATGAAAATCCGCGTAACCCTCATTCTATTTTTTGTGGCCGTACTGCTGGTTGCGGCACCGGAATTTTCCGCTGTTGCAGCAACAGACGCTTGTTCACCGCCAAAAAATCAGCTTGATCATCAAACTGAAACCCAAGGCGATTCCACAGAGCACGTACAGGCCACCCCACAATCTGAATTATCGGGTCCTGCGCCGGGCCAGAGTGAGCTGACAGCCTACATCGACCCGGAAACCGGTGAATTAACTGATCAACCACCACCCGGCAGCGCTCCAGCACCAGACACGACGACACAATCAAGGCCCGACCTGGTTGAAGTAAGCCGGCCTGACGGGTCAACCATGATACGTCTGGACGATCGCTATATGACGCCCCTGAAGGCAAAAGTGACCGATGGAAAACTGGTCACATGTCATGAAGAAAATGGCCAGGATGGCCAGCTTGACGAACCATAAGCCAGGCTGCAGTCTACTCTGGCTGTGCTCGATTCTCTTGACTCTGGCTCTGGGCCTGTCACATGAAAGTGCTTTTGCGGCGACTTTCGTGGTCACGAATATCAATAGCCCGGGTCAGGGTTTCAACGACACCACCGTAGTCGCACCGGTTACCGGCAATCCCGCTACCACTCTGGGGGCACAGCGTATGGCGGTATTCCAGGCCGCAGCCGATACCTGGGGAGCATTGCTGGTCAGCCCGGTTTCCATCGTGGTGTCAGCACAGATGACTTCGCTGAATTGTAATGCCAGTTCCGCCGTGTTGGGATCAGCGGGAGCTGCCAGTATTTTTCGGGACTTTAGCGGTGCACCGCTAAGCAATACCTGGTATCCCGCAGCCCTGGCCAGTTCCCTGAGCGGTTCTGACCTGGACCCGGGCGGCCCGGACATCAACGCCAATTTTAATCAGGATATTGGTCAGCCCAATTGCCTCAACAATCGACCCTGGTCTTATGTTATTGGAGCGGCTGCACCAGCAAATACCATTTCATTTTTTGACACCGTGGTGCATGAAATCGGCCACGGTGTCGGCGTATTCTCACTGGTGAACCTGACCACCGGGGCGTTGGGAAGCGGCAATCGCAACGACAGCTATACGCAGCACCTGCTGGATGAAACACCCTCCCCGACATTATGGACGGCCCTGACAAACCCTGAGCGTGTGGCCTCGACAATAGATACCGGCAATCTGACCTGGAATGGCAGCTCTGTAAATGCCGTTTCAGGCTTGTTGACAGCAGGCCGGCACGGCACCAGTAACCGGGTGCTTATGAATGCTCCGAATCCATTGCAACCGGGCTCGTCAGTCAGTCACTTTGATTCAGCCCTTACGCCGAACGAAATCATGGAGCCCAGCCTCACCAGCGTAAACCGGCGTCGCCTGTCCAACCACCTCATGCTGGATCTGGGCTGGCGTGCTCATGTCAATCTGGCCATCAGCAAGACCGATAGTGTTAGCAGTATCAGCGCCGACTCTGCCACGAGCTATACCATCACGATACAAAACAACAGTCTGGCGGACCTGACGGCTGTTAATTTAGGCGTCACAGATACCATGGCTGCTGCCCTGCAAGGCGTGATCTGGACCTGTGCCGGATTAGCTGGTGCAACTTGTGCTGTCGCCAATGGTGCAGGAAACATCAATACCACCGTGACTATCCCCCAGGGCGCTTCGGTGAGCTTTAGTGTGAGCGCTATCATTAGTGCAGCATTTACCGGAACTCTCACTAACACTGCCAACCTGGTGTTACCCGCCAATTTACAAAACAGTGCCAATAACAGCGCCAGTGATAACACCACCGTGACTCCTGCTCCACCCCCTCCTGACCTTACTGTCAGCACGATCTCCGACAACACAACGGAAGCAGCCGGAACTGCGACATTCAGCGTGGTGTTAAATACACAGCCCAGTGCCGATGTGAATATCGGCCTGAGCAGTAATGACATCACTGAAGGCACCGTCACTCAACTCAACCTGGTTTTCACCAACGCTAATTGGGCAACACCCCAAGTCGTGACCGTCACCGGAGTTAACGACGATATCGATGATGGTGATGTGATTTACTCCATCATCACTGCAGCGGCTACCAGCGCGGATTCAAACTACCAGGGCATAAACCCCGCTGATGTGAGCGTCACCAACCTGGATGATGACACTGCAGGTATTGAGGTCTCCTTGGCATCAGGAGATACAGGCGAGATCGGCACTACAGCTACTTTCACTATCGAGTTGGATAGTGAACCAACCCACGATGTCACCATTGAGCTGAGCAGCAGCGACCCGTCGGAAGGCCTGGCGGCCCCTGCCAGCGTGAGCTTTACAGCTGCGGCCTGGTTCGAAGCAAAATTGTTGACCATCACCGGCCAGGATGACGGCGTGAAAGATGGCGCCATCGGCTACACCATCATCACCGCAGCCGCTATTAGCCAGGATTTGAAATACTCCGGGATTGATCCAGACGATGTCAATGTAATCAACCAGGATGATGACAACGAGTTGATATTCGCAGATGGGTTCGAATCACCTTAATATCCTTGTCAGCTGGCCGCATAGCCTTGGTTCTGAAATACCCTCACTCTCTCTGATTTAAACGCAGCCTGCCTGGTCTGGGGTCTGGCTGGCCAGCGCTAATAGCTGCCCATGTAGTCCTTTTTGCCGATTTCCACACCGTTGTGCCGCAGCAGGTTATAGGCGGTGGTGACATGGAAGAAAAACTGTGGCAGTCCGTAATTCAGCAGGTAAGCCCTAGCGGTGAGTGTCTTCTCTTTTGGAGTGCCTGGACGTAAAACAATTTCCAGAGCTTCGCTGCCATCAAACTGCGTCTCGCTCAAGCCGTCAAGAAAAGCCACCGTGCTGACGATGCGTGTCTGCAGCCCGGCAATGTCCTGCTCGCTGTCGTCATAGGCCGGAACTTCAACTGCAGTCAAACGGGCGGCAACACTTTTGGCAAAATCACAGGCGATCTGCACCTGGCGCACCAAAGGGAACATGTCGAGCGCAAGTCGACTTTGCAGCAGCACAAGCTGATCGACTTTTTTGGCTTCACCGTACGCTTCCGCTTTGCCCAACACATCACTGAGGGCCAACAGCATCTGCCTGAAAACGGGAACACTGGCGTGGTACATGGAAACGGAACTTGGCAAGGTAGACATGGATTTCCTTCAATGGTGAATGGGAAGCGCAGCAAATACTGATAGCACTCTAGCAGAAAGGTCAGGCTGAAGAATATCTGAATGGCCAATCCGAGAACCCGATAAAGCGCCAGCAAATGACCGATAATGCCCCAACACACCATTGATATAAGAAATTGAATGAAAACTCCCAAGGCCCTGCAGCCCCTGATTGACGACGGCATCATCGACGCTGTCATGCGGCCGCTCCAAAGCGGCAAAGAAGCTGCTGTTTATGTGGTGCGCCGTGGGACAGGCGTGTTATGTGCCAAGGTGTATAAAGATTCGGAGCAACGCAGCTTCCAGAACCGCGTGCATTACCAGGAAGGCCGTAAAACGCGTGGTAGCCGGCAGGCGCGAGCCATGAACAAGGCCACAAAGTTCGGCCGGGAAGAACAGGAAGCTGCCTGGAAAAGCGCCGAAGCGGATGCCCTGTATCAACTGGCCGATGCGGGAGTGCGTGTGCCCATTCCGCAGGGATATTTTCACGGCGTGTTGCTGATGGAACTGATCACCGACAGCAGCGGCCACAGCGCCCAGCGTCTGGGTGAGGTGGAGCTCACTGCGGAAGAAGCGCGCAGCCATCATGCCGCCCTGATGCGTGATGTGGTGCGCATGCTCTGCCTGGGTATGATTCACGGCGACCTTTCGGAATACAACGTGCTGCTGGCGGCGAATGGTCCGGTGATTATTGATCTCCCGCAAGTGGTCAGTGCCGCGGGTAACAATGCCGCGCGCGCTATGCTGTTGCGGGATGTGCACAACATCAGAAACAGCCTGGCCCGATTTGCGCCGGAATTACAGACCACGCATTTTGGCGAAGAAATGTGGGCTCTGTACCAGCAGGGTAAGCTGAAGCCCGATAGCGTCCTGACGGGTCTGTTTGTATTTGACGAAACCGCCGCCGATGTAGACAACGTTTTGTTGACCATTGAAGACGCCCGCCAGGAAGCTATCATTCGTCAGCAGAGACGCGAGGAAGCCGCGGAATAATCGGGGTCAGAGTTAAAAGCTCTGCCGGGGATTTGGATTTGGGTTTGGGAATTGGCCCGAGCTTGAGGTGTTGCTGACGATGACTTCGAGTATTATTCTGACGACCGCAACGGATGTACTCAGCATGGGCCTGTTCCCGTGGCTGGCGAATGTTCTGGCGCTGCAATGACCTTTTCACACCAGTAGGGGAAACAACACTGAATACCCAGTCACCACTGCCGCAGCAGCAGGCCACAGTCAAGCGCCCCAGCCTCGTTGGCGGCACTGCCATCATTGCCGGTACGGTGATCGGGGCAGGCATGTTCTCCCTGCCGGTGGTTTCCGCCGGTATGGGCTTTACCTGGTCGCTGCTTTGCCTGCTTTTGACCTGGTTCTGCATGTTGCACTCTGGCCTGCTGGTGCTGGAAACCAACCTGAACTTCGCGCCGGGCACCAGTTTCGATACGTTTATTGGCCAGGTGCTGGGGCCACGCTGGAACCTGTTGAACAATTTGACGCTGGTGTTCGTGCTGTACATCCTGAGCTATGCCTTTATCAGCGGTGGCGGTTCCATCATGTCCCAGACTCTGTTTTCAGCCACCGGCCTGGAGCTGCCACCGAGGGTTTCAGGGTTCTTGTTCGCCTTGCTCATAGCGCTGATCGTCTGGCTGGGCACTGCCATGGTCAGCCGCATTACCAGCCTGCTGGTAGCCGGGATGGTCATCAGCTTTGCCTGGTCCATTCTGCACCTGGTGAAAGGAGTGCAGCCTGCACTGCTGTTGGATATCAAACCCGAGTACATGGTTTACTCGCTGGCCGCTTTGCCGGTGTACCTGACCTCATTCGGTTTCCACACCAATGTGCCGAGCCTGGTGAAATACTACGGCAAGGACCCGAAACGGGTCTGGCTTTGCCTGGTATACGGCACCCTGATCGCGCTGGCTACCTACGTCACCTGGCAGGTGGTCACGCTGGGCCAGATACCGCGTGACGAGTTCCGGCCTATCGTGGCGCAAGGGGGCAATATCGGTACCATGGTGGCTGCCATCAGCAGTCATCAAAAAGATGCGCTAGTACTGGTGGTGCTGAATACATTTGCCAACCTCGCCGTGGTCTCCTCCTTCCTGGGCGGTGCGCTGGGCCTGTTCGACTACATTGCCGACAAGTTCAAATTCGACGATGGCTACGCTGGGCGGCTGAAGTCCACTGCCGTCACCTTTCTTCCCCCCACCCTTGCCAGCCTGGTTTTTCCCAACGGATTCATCTTTGCCATCGGTTTCGCCGGCCTGGCAGCAACGGTATTTGCCATCATCATTCCAGCCAGGGCGGCACAGGTCAGCCGACGTTCGCTTGGCACCCCCTTGTTTCGAGTGTGGGGCGGCAATGTCCTGTTGAATTTTCTGCTGCTGTATGGAGCAGGCATCGCAGTAGTTCAGTTGCTGGCCACCATCGGCATCCTGCCGGTATTCGGGCGTTGACGCATGCGCGCGACCCGCACAGTTGTAACGACCACTGAATTTGATGGCATGATAGAAGGCTCCCAACAGGCATGAAGCATGGCAAAGTCACCTTATAAACCGTACACACCGAACCCGGAACAACTTGCGTTGGTACCCGAGGTGTCCGGCAACCAGATCAACGGCCTGGGAGAGAAGCAATTCCGCCGGCCTGACCGGGTCTATTGGCATGATCCCGAAATCATTCCCCACGGCGCATTGCAAAAGTGGTTCTACACCCAGGAACCCGACAATGCGGCCATCAAAGATGCACGCGCGCAGCGCCAAATATTCCTTGACCTGGAAGTCGGCCCGGTCAGCGGCGAGCCCCTGCAGCAGTCACCCGAAGAATCCCTGGCGCAGTTGCAGGCTTATGCCGCCTCGCTGGACATGGAATTGTTCGGTGTCACCGCCTTCCGCCCGGAATGGACCTTCGCCGGGGAGAATATCGACTACGACTGGGTGGTGATGATCGGTGTTGCCCATGATTACGAGCAAATGAAATTGGCTCCTGAGCCGGAGGCAGGCGCAGAAGTGGTACGCCAGTATGGCCGGGCTACCAAGGCGACCAAGGACATCGCGGCCTGGATACGGGAGCGTGGTTGGGATGCCGGTATGTTCGCCGGGCCCATGGCTGGCTCCCTGTTGATGATTCCACCGGCCATCGAATGCGGATTTGGTGAACTGGGCAAGCACGGTTCCATCATCAACAAGGAATATGGTTCCTCGTTTCGGCTTGCGGCTGTATTGACGGATCTGCCACTGGCACCCACGCCCAGGGAAAGCTACGGCGTAGACGACTTCTGCACGCGTTGTCAGGTGTGCTCCAACGCCTGCCCGCCGGACGCGATCATGCCGGAGAAAGTGCAGGTACGCGGCGAGGAAAAATGGTACGTCGACTTCGACAAGTGCATCCCGTTTTTCAACGAACACTTCGGTTGCGGTATTTGCATTACCGTTTGCCCATGGAGCATTCCCGGACGCGGCCCCAGGATTCTCGAGCAACTGCAACGCCGACTCGAAAAGAACCGGGACGTTTAATAATGATGGGGTCAGAGTAAACGGACAGAGTAAAGGGACAGATCAAAGGGACAGAGTAAAGAAGGGCATGGGGCATCAATTTCGGAGTCGGTGCACCTGTTCCCTGAGCCAAGCGGGATGACGTTGTTTTTCGTTACTGCCGAAGTTCAAGTCCAGGCCCGGGTAGAGGTCATGGGGTGACACAACACACTGACTCCATAATTTAAATCGATTCTGTTCAGCTCCGGCACAGGATGACTTCGGTATAAAGGCAGTGTCGAGGCCACTTTGCCGCTTGGAGGTGAATATCATGAAATCCCTCAACACACTGATTTTTGCAACGTTCATTGGGCTGGCAGGGCTTATTTCTGCTCCTGTCACAGCTCAGCAAACGGAAGTTTACAGCCAGGCTGAGCTCGACCAGATGCTCGCGCCCATCGCGCTGTACCCGGATACGGTCCTCTCGCATGTGTTAATTGCCGCAACTTACCCCCTGGAAGTCGTCCAGGCAGCACGCTGGTCCCGCAACAACCCGGGTTACAGTGGTCAGGATGCGGTTGCCATGGTGGAAAACCAGGACTGGGACCCGAGCGTCAAGGCACTCGTTGCCTTCCCGGAACTGCTGGACAGAATGGACCAGGACTTAGGCTGGACTCAGGGTCTTGGCGACGCTTTCCTGGTGCAGGAAGGGGAAGTCACTGACACGATCCAGTACTTGCGTAACCAGGCTTACAATAACGGCCAGTTGCAGAGCAACGCGCAGGTGAATGTGGTACGCGAAACCAGGTACATCTATATCGAACCTGCTCAGCCCCAGGTGGTTTATGTGCCTTACTACGACCCCCGCGTTGTTTACGGCCCCTGGCGTTATGCTCTTTATCCACCGGTATATTGGCACCATCCGCCCGGATTCTCCGTGAACCTCGGCTTTCACTGGGGTGTCGGTTTTCACGTTCAACCGTCCTTCTTCTTCAGCTCGTTCTTTTGGCCCAGCCGACACGTGGTGGTGGTGGATCACTATTACCACGATCGCTACCCGAATTATGGTCATGGAAACGGCCACGGTGGCTACCGCCCCGGTCACCACATGGCGCACTACGATGGAGCGAATCGCTGGCAGCACAGCTCGCAGCATCGTCGCGGTGTCAGCTACCGCGGTGATGTAAATGAGGATCGCTTCAGCAAGCGTGACGACAGTCACAGTCGCGATCATTCGGCACCTGTCCGCACCGCACAAGTCAGGGGCAAGCAGCGGGACTGGGCTGACCAGCAACGGACGCGATTGGTTGACAACGCCGATAACCACCGGAATAACAACGCGGACAACAACGCCGATAGGCCCCTGCGGGGCGATCGTTCGCGGGATCAATCCGGCGCCGATACGGCACGCGAGAGGAACCGTTCTGGCAATGGCGCTGGAAATCGCGACCGCTCAACCGCCCATGTCGATACATTGGTCGATACACAGGTCGATACACTGGCCGACAACACGGTACGAGACGGTAAGAAGCGCCTGAGAAATTTCGATTCAGGGGATTCCAATTCAGCTCGACGCTCAGCCCCGCTGGATTCTGTCCGTGATAATGGACGGACAGCCCCAGAGCGGACCACCGGGCGGACCACCGGGCGGACTGCCGAGCGGGTGGGTC
>Ga0163153_10007080_pt1 | contig 12246 bp, 11 predicted proteins | sample OliLakLV19MP6IB1_FD_148629 | JGI IMG/M metagenome (GOLD analysis project Ga0163153, IMG submission 148629) | Freshwater microbial mat bacterial communities from Lake Vanda, McMurdo Dry Valleys, Antarctica - Oligotrophic Lake LV.19.MP6.IB-1 | ecosystem: Environmental > Aquatic > Freshwater >... | reverse complement strand
CGCATCGATCCGAAGCCGGAGCAATGAGCGCGCCTACTGCTGCTTGATCCCCGCGTCGCGGATGATCCTGCCCCACTTCTCCTGCTCGCCGCGGATAAACGCCGTCGCCTGGTCCGGCGTGCCGGTAAGCGGCTCGGCGCCGAGCTCCGCGAAGCGAGCGACGATGGCCGGCTTCGCGATGGCGGCATTGACGTCGTTGTTCAGCCGCCGCACCACGTCGGGCGGTGTCCGTGCCGGCGCGAGCAGTGCGAACCAGCCGAGCACCTCGAAACCGGCCAGGCCGGTCTCCGCTACCGTGGGCACGTCGGGCAGCAGCGGCGTGCGCTTGACGCTGGAGATCGCAATCGGCCGCAGGGATCCTTTCCTGATGTGCGGGGTCATGATCGCGATGTTCTCGAACATCATCGGCACGCGTCCCGAGAGCAGGTCCGGCATCAGCGTGCCCGAGCCCTTGTACGGGACATGCACGATATTGACGCCGGCCATGCGCTGCACGAGCTCGCCCGCGAGGTGTTGCGCGGTGCCGGGGCTGGAGGAGGCGTACTCGACCTTGCCCGGATTCGCCTTGAGGTAGGCAAGGAGCTGCGCCATGTTCGTCGCCGCCATCGTCGGGTGCACGACGAGCACATACGGCGTCGTGGCGACCAGCGCAGCCGGCACGAGGTCTTTCTCTTCGTAAGGAAGTGACGCATACAGCGCCGGCGCAGTGCCGTGGGTGCTCGGCACAAGTACCAGCGTGTGCCCGTCCGGCGTTGCCTTGGAAGCCACGCCCGTGCCGATCGTGCCGCTCGCGCCCGCCCGGTTCTCGACCACGACCGCGCGGCCTAGCGACTCGGTGAGCTCCTGCGCCACCAGCCGCCCGATCACGTCGGTCGTGCCGCCCGGCGGGAAGCCGACGATGATCCTTACGGTCTGCGTGGGGTAGTTCTGCGCCTGGGCTGCAAGCGAGGCGAGCGCGAGGAGCGCGCCTGCAAGGACGGTTCTGGACATGTCTTCTCCAATCATTTGTTGTCAAAAGCGGAAATCCAATTGACCGGATTGCCGCTCTGCTGCTGGCATCTAAGAACTAAATGTTCAGGTTTACAGTGTCCTGATACGGCCCTACGGAATGCTGAACTCGATCAGGAACGGGCCCCGGCGCGAGCACGCGGCGCGGAACGTGTCCGCGAAGGTCTCCAGCGTGTCGACGCGCGTGGCCTCCATGCCCATGCCGCCGGCGAGCTTGACCCAGTCGAGGTCGGGCGGCCCGAGGTCGAAGAGCTGCCGTGCGCTCTTGCCAGGCGTCGCGCCGACCGCGGTGAGCTCGCCCATGAGGATCTTGTAGCTGCGGTTGGCGAAGATCACGTTGACCACGTCGAGCTTCTCGCGTGCTTGCGTCCACAGCGCCTGCAGCGTGTACATGCCGCCGCCGTCCGATTGCAGGCACACGGTCTTGCGGTCCTGGCAGGCGAATGCCGCGCCGGTGGCGATCGGCAGGCCGCAGCCGATCGCGCCGCCGGTGATCTGGATCCAGTCGTTCGGCGCGGCGGCGAAGGTCGGGGCAAAGAGCTGGCGGCCGGAGGTGACCGCATCTTCGGCAACGATGGCGTTCTCGGGAATCAGCGCGGCGATCGTCGATGCGAACGCCTCGGGCGTGAACTTGCCGCTGGCGACCGCGGCGCGCGGTGCCTCGGGAATCTGGACCTCGCGGGGCGCACCGAGCTCGTCGGCCAGCGCTTCGAGCGCGGCGACGTGGTCTTCCTCGGGTCGCGAAAGGACGTGCACGGTGCAGTCCCGCGGCCAGAGCTCGCTCGGCTTGCCGGGATAGGCGAAGAACCCGACCGGCGGCTTGGCGCCGACCACCACGAGGTGGGCGAGGCCGCCCAGTACCTCGAGCGCGCGATCCACGGCGTAGGGAATGCGGTCCACCTGCGGACGGCCGCGCCCGCGCGCCATGCGGCCGATCTGGGTGGGCGTGCGCAGCTTGGCGCCGGTCTTGACCGAGAGGCGGTGCGCGGCGCGCAGGCCCGCTTCGGAGAGCGCCGAGCCCGACAGCACGAGCATCGCCGGGGTGCCGCTTCGGAGCGCGCGCGCGACGGTCGATATCGTTTCCGGAGCCACGCGCGGACGCGACGGCACCGGCAGCGGCGCGGCGGGGCCGGTGCTTTCGTTCCACGCGGTATCGGCCGGCAGGATCAGCGTGGCGATCTGACCGGGGCTCGTGCGGGCCGCCTGCACCGCGGCCGCACCTGCGCCGGGGACTTCGGCCGCGGTCGCACATGTGCGGACCCAGTGCGACACCGCGCGCGCGAGGCCTTCGGTGTCCGCGGTCAGCGGTGCGTCATAAGGACGGTGATAGGTGGCCTGGTCGCCCACGACGTTGACCATGGGGGAGAAGGCGCGGCGCGCGTTATGCAGGTTGGCGATGCCGTTGGCGAACCCGGGGCCGCAGTGGAGCAGCGTGGCGGCGGGCTTGCCGGTCATGCGGGCATAGCCGTCGGCGCAGCCGGTCACGACCGTCTCGTGCAGCCCGAGCACGCAGCGCAGTCCCGGGACCCGGTCGAGCGCGGCGACAAAATGCATCTCGGAGGTGCCCGGGTTGGAAAAGCAGACTTCGATGCCCGAGGCGAGGAGGGTCCTCGCGAGGCTTTCAGCTCCGTTCATTGGGATCTCTTCAGTCGGTGAATTTTTCCCGCAGCGTGACGAATTCTTCCGCCGCGGTGGGATGGATGCCGATCGTCGAATCGAACTGCGCCTTGGTGGCGCCGCACTTGAGCGCGATGGCGATGCCCTGGATGATCTCGCCCGCCTCCGCGCCCATCATGTGGGCGCCGAGCACGCGCTGTGTCGGCGCGTCGACGACGAGCTTCATGAAAGTCTTTTCGTCGCTGCCCGAAAGGGTGTGCTTGAGCGCGCGGAAGGACGCCTTGTAGATCTCCACCGTGTGGCCGCGCGATTGGGCGAGTTCTTCCGAAAGCCCGACCGTGGCGACGTTCGGGATCGCGAAGATCGCGGTCGCGATGTTGTCGTAGTCCATGCGCGTCGGCTCGCCGCGGAACAGCGTCCTGGCGAGCGCCATGCCTTCGGCGGTCGCAACGGGCGTGAGGTTGATGCGGTTGGTCACGTCGCCGAGCGCGTGGATCGAGTCGACCGAGGTCGCGAGGTATTCGTTGACCTCGATGGCCCCGTCCTCGCGCAGCTTCACGCCGGCAGCTTCGAGCCCGAGGTTGGAGGTGTTCGGCTTGCGGCCGGTGGCGTACATCACCACGCCTGCCCGCGCCTGCCCGCCCCCGAAGAAAGTTACCGCCAGCGTGCCGTCGGCATTCTTCGCGATGGACGCGATGTCGCTCTCGAACTTGATCTCGATGCCCTTCTTCTGCATCTCCTCGGCCAGCCGCGTGCCCAGGTCCGCGTCGAAGCCGCGCAGCACGCGCTTGCCGCGATAGACCAGCGTCGTCTTTACGCCAAGGCCGTTGAAGATCGATGCGAACTCGACCGCGATGTATCCGCCGCCGACCACGATGACCGCTTCAGGCAGCGCATGCAGGAAGAACGCTTCGTTGGAGGTGATCGCGTGCTCGCACCCGGGGAAGGTCGGGATCGTCGGCCAGGACCCGGTGGCCACCAGGATGTGCTTCGCGGAGTAGGACTTGCCGCCGCATTCGACCGTGTTCGAGTCGACAATCGTTGCGCGGGCCTTGAGGATCGCAACGCCGGCCTTGTCGAGCATGCGCTCGTAGATGCCGTTCAGCCGCTCGATTTCCTTGTTCTTGTTTGCAAGCAGCGTTGGCCAGTGGAACTTCGGTTCGGGCCCGCTCCAGCCGAAGCCGGCCGCGTCGTGGAACTCGTCGCGGAAATGCGCGGCGTAGGAAAAGAGCTTCTTGGGAATGCAGCCGACGTTGACGCAGGTGCCGCCGAAGTATTTCTCTTCCGCGATCGCGACCTTGGCGCCGTAGGTGGCCGAGATGCGGCTTCCCCGGACGCCGCCGGAGCCGCCGCCAATGCAAAACAGGTCGTAGTCGTGGCGGGACATCGAGTGCGGTCCCGCCGGCCCCAGACCTTAGAGGTTTTTCAGGTTGAGCTCGACCATCTCGAGCTGCGCGCACAGGCTGGAATGCTCGGGCTTGTCCGCGAGCCACTTGAGCGCATTCGAGATGCGCTGCTCGAACTGCGCGCGCGGCATGCCTTCGACGCCGTTGAAGAGCGAGGCCAGTTCCTTGAGGTTCTTCGATTGCGCCTGCGCCCGCACTTCGGCGAGCTTCGCCTCGATCCCGCTGCGATCGAGGTTGGTCACAATCTTCATGGTCTTTTCACTTTCTGCCATGGGGCACTCCTTGGAAGGTGCCGAATCTTAGCACCGCGACGATTCGCTGCGAGTCAGGCCTGCAACTGCCAGCGGCCTGCGGATTCGACCGCGCGCCGCTCGGCGGCGAGCTTGCCCAGATGCGCGACCAGCGAACGCGCCGCAACAGGAAACAGCTTCGGCGAAACATCGTCGTAGACCGCCGGCACGAGCTCTTCGAGGGTTGCCGCGCCGAGTTTTTGCATCGCGGCGATGACCTTGGCTTCGCGCGCAAGGCGATGCGCGATGAGGCGGTTGACTTCCCGGTGCGGGCGGCCGATCAGGTAGCCATGACCGGGCGCAAGGATCGCCACGTCCTCCGAGAGCAGCATCCTGAGCGACGCGAGATAAGCGAGCATGTCGCCGTCCGGCGGGTTGATGACCACCGTCGAGCCCTGCATCACGTGATCGCCCGTGAAGAGCATGCGCGTTTCTTCGATCAGGTAGCACAGGTGGTTCGACGCGTGGCCCGGCGTGTGAATCGCGCGCAGCGTGATGCCGCCTGCCTCGATGCGCTCGCCGTGCCCGAGAACGCGATCGGGCGCGAAATCCTGGTCCTGGCTGGTGCCGGCCGGCGCCGGGCGCCCCATGACGATGGCGCCCGTGGCTTCCTTGATGCGCTTGGCCGCCGGCGAATGATCCTTGTGCGTATGCGTGCAGAGGATCCATTTGATCTTTCCGGCGCCTGCGGCCAGCATCGCTTCGATGTGGCTGTCGATGTCGGGGCCGGGATCGATGAGCGCGAGTTCGTCCTTGCCCACGAGGTAGGCGTTGGTTCCGGGCCCGGTCATCATTCCCGGATTGGGCGCGATGATGCGCGTGACGTACTTGTCGAGCGTCTTGGGCACGCGGGGCACGAGGTCGTAGCAGGTATCGCCGGCTTCCTCGGGATCGCACCAGTGGGTCTCGGCATAGGGCGGATCGTCGAGGCGAAAGAGCTTGCGCCCGTCCTTGCCGGTGGCCCAGCACGAAGCGTCGGCCTCGATGTCGATGCGGCTGCTCGCAAAAGAAAATGATGCGTCGGCGGTGGGGAAGTGCGCGAGGTCGGTGAGCGAAATACGCGTCGGGTGTACCAGCTCGATCTCACCCTTGGCGCAGCGATCGAGCGCGACCTGCGGCCGCACCCATTCGCTGGCCACGGTCTCGGTGTCGTCATGCGAGCCGTGCTGGTCGAGCGGCGAGCGCGCGACGAAAAAGCGCGCCGTAAAGCGCCGCGGCCGGCCGGGCGCCGTGATCCAGTGGCTGAAGTAGGCGATGTCCTGCGCATGGATGAGCAGCCGCTCGCGCTCGAGCAGGTCCCCGAAGCCGAGCGTGCCCGCGTTGACGGCCTCGCGATGGATCGAAAGCGCATCGGCGCGCTTCGGGTCGATCGGCGCGCCCGATTCGTCCGCGGCTAGCAGGATGCCGGCTTCCTCGAAGCATTCGCGCACGGCCGCGACCCAGTAGGCGAGACCGCCCGAATCGACACCGAGCCGGCGGTTGGCTTCGGATTCCGTGAGTCCGTGCACACGCCCAAGCGCCTTGTGGTCCGTCGCGTCGAGGACGCCGCCGGGGAACACATAGGCATTGGCCACGAACGCAGCCGTTGGGCTGCGCTTGAGCATGAAGATTTCGGGACCCGCGTTGCCGTCGCGCAGGAGGATAAGCGTCGCCGCGGGGCGAGGCACGATTTGCGCCATCAGTTATGCCTTGCTAGACGGGAAATTTCATAAGGAGTCGGCGAATCCCGGAACAGGGCGTCGATTCAGGTGCTTGATGGTGTCGACTTGAATTCCACCGTGCCGGATTGTACTGCCGGCATCTTGACGCCGCGCCCGGGACGCTCTAATCTGACCTGAACGATCGTTCATTCAGTTCCCTATGTCGCCTGAAATCGCGTCTCTCCCCATTCCGGTCCCGGCCTTTCCGGGTGTGTTCGGCATCGCCATCGAGCAGTGCACTGCAACCATGGTTGAGGGGCGGATGGTGGCGGGCTCCGGGCATGCGGATTCCTCGGGCACCGGGGTGCATGGCGGGGTCCTGTCCGGATTCGCTGACTCCCTAATCTCCGCTGGCGCGGCAATGGATCTGCCCGCAGGCAAGTCGGTAACGACTGCGAACACGAACGCGCACTTCCTGGGCGTTGCCTCCCTCGGTGCCCTTCGTGGTTCTGCGCGCTCCCTGAGCCGGTCGGCAGGAACGCAGACCTGGCAGGCGGAGATCTTCGACGCGAAGGAGACGCTGGTCGCCATGGTGACGCAAACGCAAAGCGTCGTGGGCGTTTCGGCGGCCGCCCTGCCTGCGGCGACGATCGCCCTCGCTTCGCCAAAGTCTTCCATCGGCGAAGCCGGAACCATCCCCGAGCAAAGGCTGCGGCAGATCGTGAATGCGGGCTCGCAGGTGTTCGGCAAGTCGGGCTATGCGGCGACTTCGATGCGCGACGTCGCAGCCGCCGCGGGCATGCCGATCGCGACGATGTACCAGTATGTGACGGGCAAAGAAAAGCTCCTGCTGCTCATCTTCGAGACCTATATGGCGGAGATCTCCACTGCGCTTGCAAAGGCAAACGATCCCGCCAAGACGCCGCGTCGGCGCCTGCACAATTGCGTCGAGGCCACCCTCGAGGTTTACGACGCCTACCGCCGCCAGATCAGGCTCATCTACCAGGAGGGACGCTCCCTCAGCCCGGAGAACCGCGAACGCGTGCGCAGGCTTGCGCATTCGACACACAAGGTCTGGGAAAGCATCCTGCGCGACGGCATCGCGGCGGGTGAATTTTCCTGCCGCGATGCTTCGGTGACCGCGAGCTTCATCCCGCTGCTCTGCTCGATCTGGGTCGTGCGTTACTCGAGCGTGAAGGGGACGACCCTCGAAAAGCTGCGCGAGTCGATCCTCGAACTGATCGAGGGCGGGCTGCGTGGTGCAAAACGCACGAAGGCGGCGCGATGGTGAGCGGCGCCGCGGTTCTCGATGACATCCGCGTCACGCGCGATGGACCGGTCTCGATCATCACGATCTCCCGGCCGCAGGCGCGCAACGCTTTGCGCTATCAGACGCTGGACGAGACGATGGAGGCTGTGAGGCAGGAAACCGCCCGCGGCGCCCGCGCGCTGGTGCTCACGGGCGAAGGCGAGAATGCATTCTCCTCGGGTGCGGACTTGAAGGAAATGCGTTCCGCGAGCATCGAGCAGAAAGAGGACAGCCTCTCCAGGCACTGGGGTCCGCTGCTCGACGGCATCGAGTCGGGACCGGTGCCGGCCATCGCGGCGATTCGCGGTTATGCGGTCGCGGGGGGCATGGAACTCGCGCTTGCGTGCCATCTGCGAGTGTTGGGCCGCGGCGCGAAGCTCGGTCTCATGGAAATCCTGCGCGGCCATATCCCCGGTGCCGGCGGCACTGTGCGTTTTCCGAGATTGGTCGGAAGCGGCCGTGCGCTGCAGTACCTGCTGACCGGCGACACCGTGGACGCCGACGAAGCATTGCGGATGGGCTTGGCCAACATGGTCGTTCCGGACGACGAAGTCGTTTCTCGCGCGGTGGCGCTCGGCAAGCGCATTGCCGCGTTTTCCCCCAAAGCGGTGGAGCTGACGCTGCGCGCGGTGATCGCTCAGCGCGACCTGCCGCTAGCCGAGGCCTTGCACTTCGAGATGGCTCTGTGCCGGGAGATGCGCGCCCATGCCGATTACCACGAAGGGCTCGACGCGTTCGTCGAAAAGCGCGAGGCCGACTATGGAAAATGAAGGAGTCAGCATGTCCGAAGATGATGAAAAGAATTTCGCGTCGGTGGATGCGCAGCGCTTTCGCGTCGAGCCCGGCGGAAAGCCGATGCTGGTCGGCGGGCGCTGCGGGCACTGCGGCTGTATTGCGTGGTCGGTCCGCGCAATGTGCCCGCGCTGCTGGGCAACCGACCAGCAGGAAGAGTTCGCGCTGCCGACCAAAGGAGCGCTCTACAGTATGACGGCAGTCCAGCGGGCGCAGAACGGGTATCGGGGGCCCTACGCGGTCGGGGTCGTTGATCTGCCTGGCGGGGTCCGGGTGTTCGGCCGGATCCATTGGCCAGAAGGATCACGCTGGCGCGCGGGAGCGGAAATGGAACTCTTCGCCGAACGCCTCGATTTCGACGGAGATGTGCCCTCGATGTGGGTTCCGGCCTTCAGGCCGAGCGAGGTCCCGGGCCATGCGTAAAGTCTATGTAGGCGGAATCGGCGCCACCGAGTTCGGCGCCCATGAAAACACCAGTCTCGAGCAACTGGGCGCGCGTGCGATCGCCGATGCGCTTCGCGATGCAGAGCTCGATCGCAACGGGATCGACGCCGTGTATGTCGGACACATGTCGCAGGGCGAAGTGGCGGGCCAGCGGATCCTCAAAGACATGGCCTTTCCCGAGGTCCCGGTCACCAACATCGAGAACGCCTGCGCAAGCGGCAGTTCCGCATTTCGCGAGGCGTGGATCGCAGTCGGCGCGGGCATGGCCGACGCGGTGCTGGTATTGGGCATCGAAAAGCTCGCGAGCAAGGGCCTGCTCACGCTCAAGACCCAGACGTTCGAAGAGCGTGTCGGCCACATCATGCCGGGCAGCTATGCGCTCGCGGGCGAGCGCCACATGGCCGAGCACGGCACCACCATCGAGGACTTCGCGTGGATCGCGGCGAAAAACCGCAGCAACGGCGTCGCCAACCCAAAGGCGATGTTCCGCAAGGCTTGTACCGTGGAAGAGGTGATCGCCTCGCGCAAGATCGCGGGTCCGCTGACGCTGCTGCAGTGCTGCGGCACCGCGAGCGGCGCAGCCGCCGTCGTGCTGGTCGGTGGCAAAGCGGCGCGCGGCGCCTCGCGCAAGAAGGTGCGGGTTCGTTCCTGCGCGCTCAGCTCAAAGATGCAATGGGGAGAGCCCGAGGACCTTTCGATCTTCATGCCCACCTACCGCGCTGCCAAGGCTGCGTACGAGTATTCGGGAATCGCGCCCGAAGACGTGGACGTGGTTGAGCTGCACGATGCTTTTACCGTAGGCGAATTGCTGCACTACGAAGGACTGATGTTGTGCGCCAAGGGCGGGGGTGCGGAACTCGTTCGTTCCGGCGCAACGGCCGTGGATGGCCGCGTTCCTGTCAATCCCTCGGGTGGGCTGCTCGCGCGCGGCCACCCCGTGGGCGCGACCGGCGTGATGCAGCTGGTCGAGCTCGTGAAGCAACTGCGCGGGAGCGCCGAGCACCACCAGGTGCCGGGCGTGAAAGTTGCATTGGCGCAATCACAGGGCGGAACCGGGGCCGGCGCGGGCGCGGCGGCCGTGACGATCCTCAGCACTTGAAAACTTCTTTAGGAATCCCAATGAAGAGAACCTTGCTCAGTACCTTGATCCTTGCCTGTGCCTTGTGCGCGGTCGGCGTAGCATCCGCCCAGGACATTTATCCGTCGAAGCCGATCCGCATCATCGTACCGTTTCCCCCTGCTGGCGGCGCTGACATCGTAGCGCGCGATCTGGCCGCGCAGCTAGCGGGCAGCCTGAAAACCCAGGTGGTGGTGGAAAACCGTCCAGGTGCCGGCGCCCAGATCGGAAGCGAGTCCGTCGCGAAATCTCCGGCCGATGGCTACACGCTCCTCTTCGGGACCACGCACCACGCTATCAACCCGGCGCTGCGCAAGAAAATGCCGTATGACGCGCGCAAGGATTTCACGCCGATTGCGCTCGTCGGCTCGGTGTACAGCGCCATCATCGTGCGCTCGGACAGTGCCGTGACCACCTTGGCGCAGCTAGTGGCATTGGCGAAGCAACAACCCGGTCGCACCTCGTTCGGGTCGACAGGTATCGGCGGTTCGACCCATCTTTCGGGCGAACTGCTCAACAGCATGGCGGGCATCCAGTTGGCTCATGTCCCGTACAAGGGCGGGCAGCAGGCGCTCACCGACCTGCTCGGCGGCCAGATTCCGGTGCATATCGATACGGTCAACGGTGTGCAGGCGATGCATACCGCGGGACGTGTCCGCATCCTGGCCGTTACCAGTCCGGCGCGCCTGTCCTACCTGCCGGATATCCCGACGGTAGCGGAAGCCGCGTCGCTTCCCGGCTTCGAATCGGCCGGCTGGTACATGATGCTTGGACCCGCTGCGCTGCCGGTAGGCGTAGTTTCGAAGCTTTCCACAGTATTGCTCGAAGAGCTTGGCCGCGATGCACTGCGCCAGCGACTCAAGCTCCAGGGCGTCGAGCCCGGCACGCTGAATGCCGCGCAGACCGGAGCGTTCCTGAACCGGGAGATGGACAAGTGGTCGCAGGTCATCGAGCGGGCCAACATCCGCGTCGACTGAGCACTGCCCGGCGCTGATTGCCGATGAATTCCGCCACGCTCGACTACTTTGTCACGCGCGCATTGCGCCGCCATGCGGGACGCATCGCGATCGTGGACGGCGCGCGCCAGGCGACATATGCGGATCTTGACCGCAGCAGCGCCGCGCTCGCGGCCTCGCTCCTGCACCTCGGCTGCACCAAAGGCGACCGGGTTGCGCTGCTTCTGAATAACGGCATCGAATTCATCGAGACCGAGCTCGGCATCCTGCGCGCGGGCCTGATCAAGGTGCCGGTAAACAACCGGCTGTCGGCCGCAGAGGTGGCGGCGCAGGTTTCCGACAGCGGGGCGAAGGTCCTGTTCGTAGCGCCGGAGTTCCTCGACGGCATCTTTGCGCTTCGCGCGCTGCTGGGTGAGCTGCAGGCAATCGTATCGCAGGAAGCGCGCGGAGATGTTCTCTCATATGCCGACTTGCTGAAGCCGGAGCGGAATGGGTCTGCTGATGCAGGGACCACCGGCGGCGACCTCTGCATGATCCGCTATTCGGGCGGCACCACAGGCAAGCCCAAGGGCATCATGCACTCGCACTCCGCGCTGGTCGCGATCGCGCTGTCTGTCGTGCGGGAATACGGGCTTTCGGCGGAGGACCGTTTCCTGCACGTCGCACATCTGTCGCACGGTCAGAACTTCGTCTGGCCTGCGCTGCTCGCAGTCGGGGCGCGGCTTGTGATGATGCAGAAGTTCGACCCGGTTGCAGTCCTGCAGGCCATTGATCGCGAACGCATCACGCGGATACACTTGGTTCCGACCATGGCAAATGCGCTTCTCGACGCGCCTGGGTTCGCGTCACACGACCTGTCCAGCCTTCGCAATTTCGTCTATGCCTCGGCACCCATGCCGGTCGAGCGGATCCGCCGGCTGCGCGAGGCCCTGCGCTGCCGGATATCGCAGACCTACACGTTGAGCGAGAGCGCGGTGATCTCGACCAGCTTGTCGCCCGAGGATCACGAAGTCGACCGGCCTGGGTTCGACCCGGCTCGCCTTGCCTCCTGCGGCCGCGAAGCCCTCGACGTGCGGGTTCGCATCGTCGACGATGCCTTGAACGACATGCCGGAGGGCGAAGTCGGCGAGATCGCGCTGCTGAGTCCCGGAAACATGATGGGCTACTGGAACCAGCCTGAGCTGACGGCACGCATATTGCGCGGTGGATGGGTGCTTTCCGGAGATCTCGCGCGACGGGACGCCGAAGGCTACGTCTACCTGGTCGACCGCAAGGACGACAAGATCATCACCGGCGGCCTGAATGTCTACCCGCGCGAGATCGAAGAGGTGCTGCACCAGCACGCTGCCGTGCACGAGGCTTCGGTCGGCGGAATTCCGGACGAGCATTGGGGCGAAGCGATCGTCGCGTTCGTCTCGCTCAAGGCGGACTGCGTTTGCTCGACCGAGGACCTCGCCTCATTCTGTGAGTCGAGGCTGTCCGGGTACAAGAAGCCCAAGCGGTTCATCTTCGTAAAGGAGCTGCCACGGACCGCAATAGGCAAGATCGCGCGCCGCCAGCTGACTGAGCCGTTCTGGGTTGGGCAGAAACGCCGAATTCACTAGATCCGTTCGCGCCCGGCCCTAGGCCGTGCGGCCGGAGCGGTCTTTGTCGTCCTGCGCCTTGAT
>Ga0163153_10007079_pt1 | contig 12247 bp, 6 predicted proteins | sample OliLakLV19MP6IB1_FD_148629 | JGI IMG/M metagenome (GOLD analysis project Ga0163153, IMG submission 148629) | Freshwater microbial mat bacterial communities from Lake Vanda, McMurdo Dry Valleys, Antarctica - Oligotrophic Lake LV.19.MP6.IB-1 | ecosystem: Environmental > Aquatic > Freshwater > Lake... | reverse complement strand
CCTCGCCCACAACGCCGACAGCCTCGCCAACCGCCACGGCTCTCCCCTCGGCGACACCAACACCGACACCAACCCCGACAACGGCACCGGCTCCAACCGCAACGGGCGACTCGACGGTCCGTGTGAAGACGGCTTGGAAGTACACGCCCCCGCCGCCGGTCCGGAAGTCCAGGCAAGCGGCGAGCGGCAGCGCCCAACCGGTTGCCCCTCCGGTTCCCGATCGAGAACTCAAGCCGGCCGATTTCGAAGTCAAGCTCGGCGACACGATCGTCGTCGAGGTCCTAAACCTTGCCACACTCGAAGCTCAAGCAAACACGGCCGGCAAGAAGATCATCTTTTACATCGACGAGTGCCGAGAACTCGAATCCGAAATCCATCTCCTCGCCGGCGGAACGCCGCTTTCCGACCCCTTAAACTCTTCAGCCACTTCCACTCTTAAGCCCCTCCCCGACCCAGGCATCATTGATCAAATCGTCGAGCTAGCGCTGGCGGAGTACCGCCTTGGCCGCACCTCCGCCGACGAACCGTTCGCCGTTCCGCTCCACGGCCCGAACATCGCCCACATGCTCCGTGGCGGCGCCGATCCACTTCGCAAAACGCTCACCCGTCGCGCCCGGCGCAGTTTCGGCCGCTCTCTTAGTTCTTCGGCAATCAACGACGCCCTAAACGTAATCGACGCCGAAGCCGCCGACCGCGAACCCGAAGAAGTAGCCCTCCGCATCGCCTCGTATTCCCAGACCCTGAACCCTGAACCGAGAACCCTGAACTCCGAAGGAATTTGTATCGATCTCGGCCGCTCAGATGGCCGCACAGTTATCGTAACGGCCGCCGGTTGGAACATCCTTGATCGCTCCCCCGTCCTTTTCCGCCGCACATCGCTCACCGGCGAACTCCCGCTCCCCGTGTCCGGCGGCCGGCTCGACATGCTTCGCGCGCTCATCAATGTCGACGACGAAGCCTGGCCCATCCTCCGCGGCTGGCTGATCGCGGCCCTGTTCCCGTCAATCGCCCATCCCATTCTGCTTCTGGGCGGCCAGCAAGGCACCGGCAAGAGCACGGCCCTCCGCATGCTCTCGAGTCTTGTCGATCCTTCCGCCGTCCCGCTCCGTAGCGAACCGCACGATGCCGAGCACTGGTGCATGATGGCTCACGGCAGTTGGTGCGTCGCCATCGACAACGTATCGACCATTCCTCAATGGTTCAGCGACGCCCTCTGCAAAGCCGTCACGGGCGACGGCTTCGTCCGCCGCCGACTCTACACCGATGGCGACCTCGCCGTCCTCGAGTTCCGCCGCGTCATCGGCCTCACCTCCGTCGAACCAGGAATCCTCGCCGGCGATCTGGCGGATCGTTTGCTCTTCGTCGAGCTCGACCCCATCGACGACGCGGCGCGCCTCCCCGAAACCAACCTCCTCGAGAAGTTCGACGAGCTCAAGCCGCAACTCTTCGGCGCTCTGTTAGACGAAGTCGCGGCCGTCCTCCGCCGCCTGCCGAAGGTCAAGCTCGCTCGCTTACCAAGAATGGCCGACTTCGCCCGCATCCTCGCCGCCCTCCCCCGCAAGTCCGATGTAGCGGCGGCTGTCCCCAGCCGCCCAAATGTAGGGAACGCTGTCCCCAGCGTTCCGTCCGGTGTGCCGTGTGCCACTGGCTTGGCCAGTGCTCTGAAGATCGAAGAGCAGGAGCAGGAATCTGACAACGCCGCGGGAACCGCTGCAGGCACCGCACTACTTGGCAGACCGTCTCCCACTCTAGCTCTAACGTCTAGCTCTAACTCTATCTCCAGCTCCCTGGACGATCTTCCCCCTCCCCCCTGGACGATCCCGGACGCGTCAAACGCTATACAGGACGATCAGGACGATCAGGACGATCTTCCCCTGGCGATCTATCTGAGCCAGAACAAGAGACTCGCGTCCGAGATCATGGAAGGCGACCCGTTAGCGGTTGCGGTCACCGAACTCATGCAAAGTCGGCAAACCTGGCAAGGAACGGCCACCGAGTTGCTTTCAACCCTCACACGACCGGAAGTGACACACGGTTGGCCCAAAGTGCCGCAAGCTTTGACGGGTCGTCTCAAGCGCCTGGCCCCGGCCCTGCGAACGATCGGAATCGCCGTCAGCTACCAACGAGGCAACGACTACGCCCGAACCCGCCAAATCCATCTGACGGCCACGCCCACGAAATGATCTGCAAAGTAATCACCTCGCTCCGCCGAGGTGACATCGGATGCTTCGCATCCTTCCTAAATCCGCCCTCACGGTGTCGGGTACCCTGCCCTTCTGCTTCGTGCCAACTCGTGCATCCTCCCGTCGCTTACGCTCCCGGCTCGCTGACTTGGCGCTTCCGGGTCGCACGAGAATTGAACCTGGGCGAGCGGACGTGTCAGCTCTGGGTGCAAAGTAGTCATCTCGCTCCGTCGAGGTGACATCCGACGCAAGCGGCCGAGGCGGCGTCAGCTCTGGGTGCCGCCGCACTTGAGGTGGGGGCGGGTTTTAGAGCGGGCTTCTTCGGCTTGCCAGCCGGCCGCGTCGGCGTGGAATAAGAACGGTACTTCGAGGGTCTGGGCCAGTTGGTGCATGAGGCGGGCGGCTCGGGCGTAATCGCTCGTCAAAAGCAGCGGCAGGCGATGGCGGCGGCCGTCGGCCGCCGGCGCCAGCACCAGCAGGCCCTGCACGGCCCAGGTCGTCGAACTATTCGTGCGGAACTTCCAGGGGCAAAGTTGCACCGCGGCGACCATTTCTCGCGGAATTGTCAGCTGTTGTCGCTTCGTGTCGCCGACGAATGCCCAACGCAATCCTTCCGCCAGATCGGCCCGGTCGACGTTGGGTTCTTCCGGAACGTCGAGTTGCAGGTCGCCGCCGCCGGCGGGAATATCGAGGCGGCCGAGCCGGCGATAGCTCGCACGCATGAGCGTGGCGATCAGCACCAGCGCCGTTCCGCCGCACAGGAGCGTCGCGCCGATCCCGAGCGTCGCCGCCATGGCCCAGTCGAAATCGTCGTGGAACTTCCGCGCGAGCAAGCCGGCGAAGAGCGAGAGGAACGGGATTCCGAAGCCGAGGATGAACCTCGTATCGTTTCGCTCGAGTTGCACGGCCGGGCGGAACTGCCGGCCCCCTTGGCCGTCGTCGACCAGTTCGTGCGTCAGGCGGCCGTGCACCACGGAGCCTTCGCGCGGTACCGGCTCGCCGGCGACGTCGGGCAAAACATCGGGCCCGGCATGGCGAACCCGCGGCGGCCGCAGCCATTGCTTCAGACTCCAACCCAGCGGAATGACGCCGAACAGGGCGAACGTGGCGGCGAAAGCGTAGGCGATCCAAATCGGGAAAGCCGGACGGGGAGCCAAGCGATCGACGGACACAAGGCCTGCGATTCCCACGGCCAGGAAAAACGCCCCGATGACGAACACGAACCGGCGTCCGGGGACGAACATCTCCGATTCCACTTCGTTAGGAGAGAGCGGGCGCGGCATGGTCGGGCTCCGGAATCGGCCGGTTAGGAGGCAACAGACACAGAATACGGAATGGGAACACTAATTAACACTGATCGAACACTGATCCAGACGGCCGGAGCGCGGTAGAATTTACGAATCGAATCCGCGGCTGTTCTCATCGCCAGGGAGTTCGTCATGTCGCTCCAAATCAAAAGCCTCTCGCTGGTGATCGTCGGTTTGCTCGTGCTGCCGTCGGTGGGCCGGGGGGCGGAGCACACGCAAGATTCGTTGGAAACGGTCAAACAAAATGTCGCCTCCGGCAAGGGAGTGCTCGTCGACGTTCGTGACCCGATCGAATGGCGAAACGGGCACGTCGTCGGCGCCGTGGCGCTGCCGATGAGCCAAATTGAGCGGCGGAAGATCGCGCCGGAAGTGCTCGGCACCTTACCGAAGGACCGTATTCTCTACACCTATTGCGTCGTCGGCATGCGCAGTCGCCAAGCGGCCGACGTGCTGGAAAAACTCGGCTACCAGGTGCGGCCGCTCAAACCGGGTTTCGACGAACTGAAGAAAGCCGGTTTCCCGACGGCGAAGGGCGATTAAGGTCGCGATGTGCAACCGAAACAGAATCCGGAATGGGAACGATCGATCGACACTGATCGAACACTCATGCAGACGAGGACCGGGGGTGCCATGAATCGCGCGGTGCTGGCGCTGGGGTTGTTCTTTTCGGCCGCAGGCCAAGTCGAGGCGCAGGCGTTTCGCGCCGGCGATCGGGCGGTGGTGGTCGAAGGTGCTCCTGTGATGGCGGGAGACAAGTTGGTCCAGCGAGTGTCGCCCGGACAGGCGCTCACCGTCGGCGAGGTGAAAGGCGAGCAACTGCTCGTGGAGAGCGGCGACTGGGGTTGGCTGGAATCGAAACACGTCATTCCTCTCGATCGCAAGGCCATTGAGCGGTTGAGCGAGCTCGTCGGGGAACGGCCCGACGACCTCGATTTGCTGTTCGGCCGAGGCGAGGCCCGGCGGTGGCTGGATGACGTCGACGGGGCGCTCGGCGACTTCAACGACGTGATCCGCCGCAATCCGAAGTACACTGCGGCGTACGTCAGCCGCGGCCGCACTTGGTTGGCCAAGCACGAGCCCGACAAGGCGATCGCCGACTGCGAAAAGGCGATCCGTCTCGATCCCAAGAATGCGGAGACGTATTTACTGCGCGGCGCGCTGCGGATCGAAAAACGAGATTTTGACAAGGCGCTCGCCGATTTCGACGAAACGCTGCGGCTCGATCCAAATCACTACTCGTGCCGTATCTTCCGCGGCGACGTATGGCTCGCGAAGATCGAGCACGAAAAGGCGATTGTCGAGTATGACGAAGCGATCCGAATCGACCCGACAGCCGCTTTCGCCTACCGACGACGGGGGTTCGTGCGGGCCGAAACGCAGGACTATGACAAGGCGCTCACCGACTTCGATGAGGCGATCCAACTCGATCCGAAAGACGCGCCCGCTTTCCGAATGCGGGGCGACGTTTGGAATGTGAAACAGGAGTACGACAAAGCGATCGCGGATTATGACGCGGCGATCAAGCTCGATCCGAAAGACGCGACGGCCTTTGACGGCCGCGGCTACGCCTGGAGCATAAAGAGGGAATTCGACAAGGGGATCGCCGACTTCGACCAAGCGATTCGGCTCGATCCGAAAAACAGGCAGGCTTTCGCCAGACGCGGCGGCGTCCGGAGTCTTAAAGGAGAGTATGACAAGGCGATCGCCGATTTCGACGAAGTGATTCGGCTCGATCCGAAAAACGGATGGGCCTTCCGCAGCCGGGGCGAAGCCTGGCGTGCGAAAGAGAAGCACGACAAGGCGATCGCCGACTTCGGCGAGGCAATTCGGCTCGATCCGAACGACGTGAATGCCTTTCGCATGCGCGGTCACCTCCGGAGCATAAAGCAGGAGTACGACAAAGCGATCGCGGACTATGACGCCGCGATCAAGCTCGATCCCAAAAACGCGTCGGGCTTCGAAGGTCGCAGCTACTGCTGGAGTATGAAGGGGGAATTTGACAGGGCCATCGCCGACCTTGATGAAGCGATTCGGATCAAGCCGAAAAGGGGGTCCGCCTTCGGACGAAGGGGTAGCGCTCGGCGATCGAAGGGCGAGTACGACAAGGCGATCGCCGACTTCGACGAAGCGATCCGCCTCGAACCGAAAGACGCGACGGCCTTCGGCTGTCGTGGCGACGTCTGGAGAGTTAAGCGGAACTACGACAAGGCGATCGCCGATTACGACGAGGCGATTCGACTCGATCCCAAGCACTCCGAGATCTACGTCGACCGGGGCATCGTCCGGATGCTGACCCGCAGTTCCGCGGCCGCCGACGATTTCCGCATGGCGGTGAAACTGGAGGGCGACGCGGGGAAACGAGATTCGTTCACGGTGCTGTTCGGCGTCGCCCATGCGCGGCTCAACGGCGACGAAACCGAGGCCCGGCGACTGCTGTCCGAATCGGAGGGGCAACTGAAACAGGATTGGCCCCTGCCCTGCGTCGAGTTTTTCCGCGGCAAGCTCGACGGACCCAAACTGCTCGCCGCGGCGAGCAACCGCGACCAGGAAATGGGAGCGCGGTGCTATCTAGGACTGAACCACCTGGCTAACAAACGAATTGCCGAAGCGCGGCGGGAATTTCAGTGGGTGGTGGAACGGGGCTCCAAGGAATTCAGGGAATACGTGATCGCCGAGGCGGAGTTGAAGCGGATGGATGGCGGACCGAAATAAGGATACCCGGGACGGATGTCGGACTACGGGCGATTGATCAAAAGCGGGTTCGACCGTTCAAGCCGCCCCCAACCTTGGTACGTCGACGGCAAAATTCAGTTTTGGAATACTCATCGAACACTGATTGAACACCAATCCAGACCAGGAAACGGAAGCGTCATGATTCGTGCGTTGTCGGCGATGGTGCTGAGCTTCTCGGCGACGGCCTGCCTCGAGGCGCAGGTGTTTCGCGCCGGCGATTGGGTCGTGGTGGTCACGGGGGCTCCCTTGGAGTTGGAAGGGAAGTTCGTCCAGCGGATGAGGCCCGGACAGTTGCTCACCGTCGGCGAAGTCAAAGGCGATCAGCTGCTCGTAGAGAGCGGCGACTGGGGCTGGCTCGATAAGAAGCACGTCGTTCCCCTCGATCGGCAGGCCATCGATCGCCTGAGCGACCTGATCCGCGATCGACCGAACGACCTGGATCTGGTTTTCTGCCGAGGCGAGGTCCGGCGATTGCTGGATGACGTGAAGGGCGCCATCGGCGACTTCGATGACGTGATCCGACGCAACCCGAAATACACCGCGGCGTACGTCAGCCGCGGCCATACCTGGGGCGTCAAGAAGGAATACGACAAGGCGATCGCCAACTATGACGAAGCGATCCGGCTTGATTTGAAAGATGCCGAGACCTATTTCCAGCGCGGCAACGCCTGGAAGGCCAAGCAGGAGTACGACAAGGCGATCGCCGATTATGGTTACGCGATTCGCCTCGACCCGAAGCACAGGGCGGCCTTCGGTAACCGCGGCAATGCCTGGTTCGAGAAGGGGGAGTTCGATAAGGCGATAGCCGATTGCAGTGAAGCGATTCGCCTCGATCCCAAAAAAGCGGACGGCTACAACATCCGGGGCGTCGCCTGGAGTTCCAAGCGGGAGTACTTCAAGGCGATCGCCGATTTCGACGAAGCGATTCGCCTCGATCCCAACTACGCGCCGGCCTACTACAACAGGGGTTTCGCCTGGAGCGATCGCCGGGACTACGACAAGGCGATCGCCGACTTCGGAGAAACGATTCGCCTCGTTCCGGAAAAAGCGGAGGCCTTCGTCGGACGCGGCAACGCGTGGTGCGGCAAGCAGGAATACGACAAGGCGATCGCCAGTTACGACGAAGCGATCCGACTCGATCCGAGAAACGCCCTCGCCTACAACAATCGCGGCGACGCCTGGAGCGACAAACGGGAGTATGACAAGGCGATCGCCGACTACGACGAAGCGATCCGCCTCGATCCAAAGGACGCGTTGTTCCACTACAACCGGGGCCTCACCCGGAGCTACAAGCAGGAATACGACAAAGCGATCGCCGATTACGACGAAGCGATTCGCCTCGACCCAAAATACGCTGCGGCCTTTGGTAGCCGCGGCATCGCCTGGAACAACAAACAGGAGCACGACAGGGCGATCACCGATTACGACAAGGCGATCCGGCTCGAGCCGAGAAACGCCATTTTTTACAACAATCGCGGCGACGCCTGGAACAACAAACAGGAATACGACAGGGCGATCGTCGATTTCGACGAAGCGATCCGACTCGATCCGAAAATCGCCATGGCCTACGGCAACCGGGGCCTCGCTTGGAGTTATAAGCGGGAGTACGACAAGGCAATCGCCGATTTTGACGAGGCGATCCGGCTCGATCCCAAGGCCGCACTGCGCTACTACAATCGCGGAATTGTCGCGTTGAATTCTCGCAAGCCGGCGGCTGTGGACGATTTTCGCCGGGTATTGGAGTTGGAGGGATACGACGGGAGACAAGCTCCCTATGCGGTGCTACTGGGCGTCGCCGCCGCGCGGCTGCAGGGAGACGAAACGGAGGCGCGGCGACTCCTGGCGGATTCGGAGGGGAAGCTGAAAGTGGATTGGCCTCTGCCGTGCATTGACTTCTTCCGGGGTAAGCTCGACGGATCCAAACTGCTCGCCCTGGCGACCGACCGCGACAAAGAGACCGAAGCCCGTTGCTACTTGGGCCTGGACCATCTGTTCCACAAGCGACCGGCCGAAGCCCGCCGGGAATTTCAATGGGTCGTGAAGCACGGCCCCAAGACGTTTATCGAACTCGAGATTGCCGAAGCGGAACTGAAGCGGCTCGACGACGGTAAGAAGTAAGAATCCGGAGTTGGAACACTAATCGACACGGATCGAACACTGATCCAGACGAGGAACCGGAGGTGCCATGATTCGCGTGATGTTGTCATTCCTGGTGGTCTTCTGGGCCGCGGCCCCGGTCGATGCGCAGGTGTTTCGCGCCGGCGATCGGGTCGTGGTGGTCACGGGGGCACCGCTCGAGTTGGAAGGGAAGCTGATCCAGCGGGTGTCGCCCGGACAGACGCTCACCGTCGGCGAGGTGAAAGGCGAACAGCTTCTCGTGGCGGAAACCCAGTGGGGTTGGCTCGACAAGAAACATGTCGTGCCCCTCGATCGAAAGGCCGTCGATCGCCTGACCGACCTGATAAGCGATCGACCGAACGACCTCGACCTGGTTTACGGTCGAGGCGAAGTCCGGCGACTGCTCGATGACTCGGACGGCGCCATGAAGGATTTCGACGACGTGATTCGCCGCAATCCGAAATACACCGCGGCGTACATCAGCCGCGGCCGTACCTGGGGGACCAAGCAAGAGTACGACAAGGCGATCGCAGACTTCGACGAAGCGATTCGCCTTGATTCGAACGATGCCGAGACCTATTTCCTGCGCGGGTCCCAATGGCGTGAGAAACAAGACTTCGACAAGGCATTCGCCGATTTCAATGCGGCAATCCGACTCAATCCACAACACGACGCCTGCCTCGTCTTGCGCGGCGAGTTATGGCTGGCAAAGGGGTCTTTCGCCAAAGCGGTCGCCGATTATGACGAAGTGATTCGACACCGACCGAAAGTCGCCATTACCTACCGGCGACGAGCTTTGGCCAGAACCGCAATGCAGGAATACGATCAGGCGATCGTCGACTACGACGAAGCGATCCGTCTCGATCCGACAAACGCGCAGGCCATTGCCGACCGCGGCTTTGTCCGGAGCGCGAAGGGCGAATATGACAAAGCGATCGTCGACTTCGACGAAGCGCTCCGAATTGATCCGAAAAATGAAATCGCCCGCCTCAGCCGTGGTAATATCTGGAGAATCAAGCGGGAGTACGATAAGTCGATCGCCGACCTCGACGAAGCGATCCGACTCAATCCGAAGCTCGCAGCGGCCGTCGGTCTCCGCGGCGACACCTGGCGCGCGAAAGGAGAGTACGACAAGGCGATCGACGACTACGATGAGTTAATTCGGCTCGAACCGAAATGGGCTCTGAGCCACTTCAATCGGGGCCTCGCCCGCCTATTGGCACGCAATCCGGCAGCCGCCGATTTCCGCCGAGCACTGGAGCTGTGTGGAGACGACTCGAAACGGGCTCTCTACACGGTGCTACTGGGCGTCGCCAACGCCCGGTTGCAGGGTGACGAAACCGAGGCCCGGCGACTCTTGGCCGAGTCGGAGGGGAAGCTGAAAAACGATTGGCCCGCCCCTTGCATCGAGTTCTTCCGCGGCAAGCTCGATGAACGAGGCCTGCTCGCCCTGGCGACCAATCGCGACCAAGAAACCGAAGCCCATTGCTATTTGGGCCTGGACCATCTGTTCCACAAGCGAGTTGCCGAAGCCCGCCGGGAATTTCAATGGATCGTGGAGCGAGGCTCCAAGGATTTCACCGAAGTCGTGATCGCCAAAGCGGAGCTGAAACGACTCGAGGCCGGAGAGAACCCCACGAAACCATGATCGAGCCCTGGCTTACGGTGACCTCCGACCCGGCGAAAATCGAGGCGGCACGCAAAGCGGCCGCCGCCGCGACCGCGGAGCGTTATGAGCGAATCTTTCGAGGGCTCGGTTCCCGGCAAGCAATCGACGATGAAACCATCGCACTGATTGACGACAACCGGCCCGACTCGATCGGACGGTTGGAGGATGCGCTGGAGCGCAGCGCAATCACCGACGAAGCCGTCGGCGCGATGCTGCTGCTTTGCCGACTCGAGGAAGCGGCCGGTCGCAATTATGCCTCCCGGATCCTGCGGGAGGGTACGGCCGAACAGAGGCTGCGGGTGCTGAAGGGAATGAACCGCGAACTTGGCGACGAAGACCGACGAAAGAAGGTCCGCGAGTTCCTGACAGCGGATCCGAAGTTCGTCGCAGCCACCCTGGCGCAGCTCGACGATCCGGAGAAGAAAATCCGTAAAGCGGCCGTTCAATGCTGCGGAACTCTCGGGACGCCCGAAGTGATGGAACGATTTCTAAGCCAGGTACGGAAGCCGGACGCGCGGAACAAAAAGCGAATAATGTACGAGTTGTCGAAGCGGCCGGTTAACGAGGAGTTGCTCGACATCGCCTTGGAGTTGTGGGGAGATTCGGGCCCGTTCGATTTCTTCGGTGCAGCGTTCTTCAAAGCGGCGGCGGCTTCGAAGTCGGAGTCGATCCGCCGGAAAGTCAGGGGCCGGCTGCGCGCCTGGTTGGAGACGGACGACGAGTGGGCGGACGCCGGAAACGGATTTTTACTCCTGGCGGCCGTTGCGAATGCGGCCGAAGCGGAGGATGGTGATTGGCTATTGCGGTTGATCAATTTGGAACGATCATTCTGTTCGGAAGAGCCCCTGACGGCTTACCTAAGGCTGTTCCCTGACGACGGTCGCCGACGGCTGATCGAAGGGTTCGACTACCGAGGGGGAGATATATCGGCCTTCTATGCCGCCGCAACCTCTTATGCGGGAACCGCCGACGGGGAAATGATTCGCGAGTTGACGAAACGCATCGACACCGTCGACGCCGAAATTCTACCGGCGCTTTGCAACGCCCTGATTGTGATCGGCGGCAAATCGGTGCGCGAAACCATCGAGCGCCTGGCAAGCCGACTCGAACCCGACGATCTGACGTGGTGTCGGATGAAACTGGCCTCGCCCAGTTATGAGGAGATCGCCGAGGCCTTTCGAGTTTCCGGAACACTTTCGGCGGCGGAAATCGACGCGGCACTCCGCACACTCTCGACGAAGCGTGACGACACGGACGAAAGCGACGACGGCCTGGCGACCCTGTTCGATTTCTTCGAAGCGGCCGGGAGCACCCTGTATTTCCCTGCCGAGTCGGGCAGGCTCCCCTGCCGCCATGACGCGATTGTGGGACGGTTCGCCAGAGGGAGCCGGGGGCGATTCCGGCCGGAAGCGGTGCTCGAGATTCGGCATCGATGCGATCTGGACGACAGCGATCTGGACGACAGTGATCCGGACGACAGTGATCTGGACGGCAGCGATCCGGACAACAGCGATCCGGACAATAGGGAAGCCCCACCCACTTTGCAGTTCGTGGTGAACGATCGACTGTATCGGGCGGAACTTCGGAACCTGGGGGATTGGTACGACACGGTGCGGTTGGTAGCGACGATCCACGAAGCGCTCGCACGGGAAGGGATTGAGGAGCGATTTACGGCCATCGGCCCGGGAGATCCGGTGATCGCGATGGTATTCGCCGACCCGCAATGGCTGATTTCTCTAGCGGAGAGGTTCCCGCTGAGACTTCACACCGATCTTGGTGAGCTGATGCGAAAGAGACTTGGTTTCGGGGAGTTCATGATTGGGCAAGGGGAGGAGCGGATGTAGGGACTCCCTCCCGGCGGCCTTATGTTTCCACCGGCTCATGGAATGAGCTCGGAATTTGCCGTGCTCGGTACCAAACTTTTTTGGGCCCGGCCGGCTCCAGCGGCCGTCCCCGGCGTTCCACGGTTCATTGCCCGCCGAGGCTCGATTCTCTTTCATTCACTTCGAGTCGTCGAGCATTACAATACGAACAATGGTTCGACCCGTCGCTCGGTCGCGCGGAAGACCGCTTGCCGGCACCTCACTGTTTGGAGAGGGAATTCGCAGTGTTTCTTTTATACGTGTTTCTTTTATACGTGTTTCTTTTATACGTGTTTCTTTTATACGTGTTTCTTTTATACGTGTTTCTTTTATACGTGTTTCTTTTATACGTGTTTCTTTTATACGTGTTTCTTT
>Ga0163153_10007077_pt1 | contig 12249 bp, 12 predicted proteins | sample OliLakLV19MP6IB1_FD_148629 | JGI IMG/M metagenome (GOLD analysis project Ga0163153, IMG submission 148629) | Freshwater microbial mat bacterial communities from Lake Vanda, McMurdo Dry Valleys, Antarctica - Oligotrophic Lake LV.19.MP6.IB-1 | ecosystem: Environmental > Aquatic > Freshwater >... | reverse complement strand
CTACGTCACGCCACAGTCAGAGATGACTCGGCACGAGGTCACGGCCGACGGTGTGCGGCACGCCGGGGAGCGAGCCCATCACGGTTGGCTCACCGGCGTCGTCGGCACTGAACCGGTCGACGGACCCAATCACCGCGGGTATCCGACCATCCAGTTGGCGCAGCGCACACCGGGACCGTGTCCGTCGCCGTGCCTCGTTGACTTCTGGGTGCGACTCGACGACTCACCGATCGCCGCGGGCGAGTGGATCAGCTTCGCTACCTTCTCGACGGACGGTTCCGTTCGTTGGTCGCGGGTCGTGACCGTCAATGTCGGGTCCGAAGGCTGGCTGCACCTGTTCCATGTCCCGACCCCCGGCTCGGGTGAACGCGTGTTCCAAGCGACCGAGGCGTTCCCGCGGGACAGGTGGGTGCGGGTCACGACGTTGCTCGATGTCAGCGCCGATGGCGGCGCCGCCGCGGTATGGCAGGACGGCGTGCTCATGTCCGCCGCCCGTCTCGAGGGCGGCGACGGTGACCTCGATCAAATGCACTTCGGTCTGTACGCACCGCCGACGATGCTTCAGGGTTCCGTGTGGAACGACGACATCACCGTGCTGGCTCCGTCCTGAGTGGCGGTAGCATGGCCAGACGGTTTCCCGGGCACGACAAGCACCGCCGGGACACCAATTGACATGGGGGTGCTTGGCTTCGATCTTGGGCATCGAGGTGGGAGAAGCGAGCCGACGTCACCGGAGTCGTCGTTAAAGCGCCGGTACCAACACAAATGCCGATAACAACATGGCAATCGCTGCGTAACGACCCTTCGGGCTTCGGCCTGATGAGGTAGTTGCAAAGCACGCCCGCGACGGATTCGCCGTTCGTCTGCGCGGTGCGTCATCCAGGACGGCTTACCGGTAGGTATGGCCTCGGGGCCTACGGGGACATTTCACTGAGGCTGGCTCGGCGATCGGGTGCCGTTGACCTATCGCCGGGTGAGACCTACCAACGGCTGCGCTCGGAGAAGTCCCACTGAGAGTCTGGGAGACGCGGGTTCGACTCCCGCCACCTCCAAGAGTGCTCACGGTTCACCCGTGAGCATTGTTGGAGGTGCGCCAAGCCCCTGATAGCGATCCAGAAACGCTCGAGCCACTCAACTGCGGACGATTGTCGTCTGACGTATCCCGCCTGGCGAGTCACACACTCCTGCAGATTTCGAAGGCCTCAAAGCTGCTGTCACCAGCGCACCGGCCCCGAAGGTGAGCGTCCGTTCGCCTGCCATTTACGTACACTTAACCTCTTAACTGTACTAAACTAGGCCCATGGAGCCCGGTGGCGTCGAGGTCTCGATTGTGTGGCGGGGAAGGCGGGCACGGGCGTTCGTGCCGACGCTCCTTGGCGAACGCGACCTGACCCTCGCACCCGAGACCGTCGCCCGCGCCGCCCGGGCACAAGCTGCGGTCGAGCACGGCGCCGAGTCGATGCCGACCGACTACGCACCGCTTGCTCGACTCCTCCTGCGCGCCGAGGGGATCGCGTCGTCGTACATCGAAGGTGTTACGGCGCCTGTCGTCGACATCGTTCTCGCGGCAGCAGGCGCGCCGCTCGAACCGTCGGCCGCGACGTGGGTTGCCGCCAACCTCGCGGCCGTCACCGACGCCATCGACGAAGCTCACGCCGGGCCGCTCGCAGTCGAGAACCTCTGCCGCTGGCACCGCACGCTGATGACCGGCAGTCCGACGCCCGCGCACCACGTCGGTGTCGTTCGGACGGAGCAAGGATGGATCGGAGGCAGCTCGCCGTTCGACGCGCACCTTGTCACGCCGCCGCCCGACTCCCTACCAGCACTGCTCGACGATCTCGTCGCGTACGCGAACCGCGACGACATCGACCCCGTTACCCAGGCTGCGATTGCGCACGCGCAATACGAGATCATCCACCCGTTCGCCGACGGCAACGGGCGCATCGGGCGCGTCCTCGTCAGCTGGATCCTCGTTCGCCGCCTGGCACTCGTGACTCCGCCTCCGGTGAGCACACGCATTGCGGCCGATGTCGGTGGCTACGCGTCGGGTCTGGTCCGTTTCCGGCTCGGTGACCACGACGGTTGGGTGCAATGGTTTGCCGAGGCGGTTTCCGGCGCGGGTCGCGCGCAAGAAGAACTCGTCGAACATATCGACCAACTCCAGCGTGCGTGGCGCGATCGAATCTCTGCACCTCGCGAGGGCATGCGGCGCCTCCGGAGTGACGCCGCCGCGTGGCGCGTGCTGGATTTGGTGCCCCAACTCCTCGTGTTCACGGGCTCGCGGGTCGCGACCGAACTCGGGATTCCCCTGAAGACGGCGAACGCGGCGCTACGCGATCTCGTCGAAGCCGGAGTGCTCGTCGAACAAGGTGTCGTCGCACCGGGTGGGCGCGGCCGTCCGAGCCAGATGTATGCGAGCAGCGAACTGCTCGGCCTCACCGGCGCGAACCCACTCCGGGCCTGACGACGCGCCATGTTCTTGGCTCGGGCAACGTGACGTCGCCGTCGCGCCGGCGCGCCGCGTCCCAAGAATGCGAGCACGCGAGGCGGCCGACATCTCCGCACGCTCATGTCAGCCGAGGTCTACCGGCTGCTCGTCGCAGACCTTCACCGCCCGCCAAACCGTCGACGTTCGACGAGCGGGCCCTTGTGTGGGACGCTCAAGCATTGCGCCCGCGCCGGTGGGATGTGACCCGGCGACGGTCTGAAGCGCGCCAAGTGCCGACGATTTCGCCTGCTGGCTCGCGCCTGCGTTTGCAGCCATCTCGTGGGTTGCGGCAGCTCCGTGGAAAACCGCCGCACCGGCGGTAAAATCCGCAACCGTGGCATCAAAGAGCTCGATGACTGGCGGGGCGACACGCTGAAGCGGATCCGAGCCCGGACCTGTCCCCACTGGGTACGGATGCGGAACGAGTGGACACCGGCAGAACTAACCGCTTCGCGAGCCGCGCGTTCCTTACGGAACGACGTGGAACTCGATGCGGTACACGAGCGTGTCGTCGTCGACCGGCCCCGCGTGCGCGGTGCGCCGACGAAGCTCGAGAACGGGACCATCTCGATCGAGTCGATCTCGATGCGCACCGCGGCGGTTGCGTACTGACCGCCGACCTTGACCTTCGGGCGCTGCCACAGCCGGAACGACAACGTGATGCGCCCCGCGGTCACCCCGTCACGCAGCTCCGGGCTGAAGTGCATCGTCCCAACGTACCGACTCAACCCGTTCTGATGGGTTTACGGAACGACGTGAGGGCTGGACTGCATCAATTTCTCACGAGACCTCGCACACTGCGACGGACGGGGCGTCGCGGCGGGCCTTCTCGGTTGCGGTCGTGAGTCCGGCGAGTGGCGTGTAGGCCGTTCGAAGGGTGTCGATGCCCAATGTCGCCGCGTCCGCGGCATCGAGGCGTTCGACCAGCGACTTCGACGCGAGCATCCGACCGCCGGACGCGCAGGCTTCGATCCGCGCGGTTTCGTTCGCTTCGTCGCCGAGGGCAGTGACTTCACTGCGACCCGCCGTCAGGATCCGCCCGACGTAAAGAGTGGCGCCCCATTGCAGTCCGAAGCGCAGGGAAATGTCGCCCTCGGAGATCTCGCTTCGTACCGCGACCGCACCGAGACTGTCGCGCAGCGCCCGCGCGGCGCGGATACACGAGCTCGCGGCGGCGGATTCCGAACCGGCTGTTTCGGCAAGGAAGAACCCGACGATGCCCCCTCGTCGATGATGCATTGGTCGGTCGTGCGGACCAGCCGCCGACCGAACGCGAAGTACTGCGCCGTCGCAAGCCGCCGAGCGAGCGGCGTCGATGCCTCCAGGTCGGCCATCAAGACCGCGCCGGGCCGGCGATCGGGACGCTCGACGAGGCGCATGCGCTCGAGGTGCCCCAAGTCAGCCATAGCGGCCGCGGCCGCGAGTTGCGACATGCCCGCGGCCGGTTTCGCGACGATCGCGACTCCTACGAGTTGTCCGTCGTTGTCATCGATCCGGATGTACACGGTCCGACCGGGTACCTGCGTCGACGCGAACGCAAACGACACATTCCGCACCGACCACACATGGGGAAGCGGCACGGGCTCGAGCTCGTCGACGATGGCGGACAGCTCGGGCGCGACCACTCGGCGAAGGCCGTCGCGGCCTCCGGGTGCGGCCGCGAGCACATAGCGGCCCAGATCCCGGAAGTGCTCCCGCCGCGACTCGTCCATCTCGAGGGAGCCGGACGCCGCGGTCTGCCGGAACTCGACCATCTCGACGCCGTACCAGTGCTGCCCGATCGGGACGCAGGTCGAGTCGCCGGTGTCGCCGTGACTCAGGCGCAACTCGTCGGTCACGAACACGACCCGCCAACTGACATCGAGCACATAGCCCCAGTAGCCGGCGTCGTTCAGCACCGTTGCCCACTCCGCCAAAGCGGGTTGGGGAGGAAGAGGAAGCGTCTGGCGCGACTCCACCATCGGACCGTACAACGCGGCTACCCCAACCGCGTGAGCAGGTTGCGGGTGATCTGCTCGATCTGCGGGTCGCGTCCGGCCAGGCCGTGCGCCCAGTCGGTCGAGCCCGACGTCATCACTGTCGCGCCGGCCTTGTTCGTGTACACGCCGAGCACCGCGTGGCCGTGCCGGATGCGTTCCATCGCCTCGGGGTCACGCGTCCCGAACACGCGCGCCGCGATGTACTCCAGTTCGCTCGGCTCACCGGGTTTGGGTGGTCGCGGCGCGGACTCGCGCGTGAAGTGCTGGGTCGGGCAGGTGCCGAGGATTTCGAACGTCGGCGGCGTACCGTCCTCGCCCGTCGGGTACGGCAGGCCGTCGCGGTAGGTGAACACGCACCCGTCGCACTCGTAGCCGACGACGGTCGCGCCGGCACCGAGCACGTCGCCGTAGCCGAGTCCTGTGCCGTCGAAGATCCAGTGACCGGCGCGGTGCACGGTGTAGCCGCCGAGGCCCGAGGTCACGTTGCGACCGATGCGGTGATAGCCGCCGCGGGTGAACGAGACCCCGGTCATGAGGTTCTCGGGCCGACCGACGACGACGTCGGACCAGAACGTCGTCACCTCCACCTCGCGGTCGGTTTCCATCAGCGGGTCGCTCTTGAAGAAGCCCTTGTACCCGACCATCACGTCGTGGTCGTCGCCCTCGATGCGCACCTGCCACAACGACGTGTTGCCCGAGAAGAACGCGGCATTGCCGCCGCGCCCGATGAACGCTTCGACCGTGTCGCGCATGCCGCGCGACCAGTACTCGTCGTGGCCGACCGACAGGTACAGGTGCGCGTCGTCCAACACCTCGGGGTGGGTTTCGAGATCGGCGTTCGTGCACACGCCGATCTCGAACCCTTCGCGTTCGGCCCACTCGATGAACGGCAGCTCCCAGTCGGGCCAACCCGCGGAGCCCGCGTAGCCCGACAGGTGGTTGAGCTGGATGTAGCCGACGTGCGCGGCGTTTTGCGGGTCGGGCGCGCCCGTTCCTGTCACGCGCCGGCCCCGGCCCGGCGGCTTGGAGAGGTAGCCCGCCGCCATCGGCCGCTGCATGGAGACGTGGGTACCGCCGGTGTACAGGTTCGGTCCGCCGAAGTCGTTGTACGCGTGCCACGTATTCGTTGCGAGCGCGAGCACGATGCGGGCACCGGGCGCCGGGCGCACGACGAAGAACGCGTGGTCGCGCCGCACCTTCTCGCCGACGTCGATCTCCATGACGACTTCGTAGTAGCCCGACCGCCAGGCCGGGTCGACATCGAGCGCGAGCGCGACCGGCCACCCGCACCCCTTCGAGGAAGCGTCCTTCGGCGTCGCGTGCTCGTCGGCCGCGACCGCATCCGAACTGAACACAACCTCGCGCCGCGCGCCGACCCGTGCCACCTCGACGCGCACCGGCCGCCCACCCGACGACGACATGTGCAGACCGACCTGCTCACCCGCGCCAACCGACTGCGGCCGGCAGTACCCCGTCACCACCTCGCGCCCCATCGCTTGACCCTAACTGGGCGAGATCAAGAGACGCGCACCTGCGGCGGCGGTGCATACGCTTGGGCGCAATGGCGGTCAAGCGAAGTCGCAAGGCCCGGGCTGCCCGCAAACGCAAGCGCCGCATGGATCGTGTCGAGCACGACCTCAGCGACGACCAGTGGACTGCGCTCAAGCAATGGTGGGGTGGCTGCGCGTACTGCGGCGTGACGGACAAGCCGCTCCAGCGCGACTGCGTGCTGCCGCTTTCTCGGGGCGGGCGGTACACGCTCGACAACATCGTGCCGGCCTGCCGCTCCTGCAACACCAGCAAGTGCAACGACGAAGTCACGGGCTGGATGCGGCGAAAACGGCTCGACGAGCGCGCCTTCCTGCTGCGTCACCTCGAGATCAGGACCGCGCTCGCGCTTCTGACCGGCGCAGCAGCCGCGTTGGAGGACTGACGCCTTGGCGAGCTTCGAGATCGTGGCGGAATTGCCTGTCCCGCCGGCGGCGAGTTGGGCCTTCGTTGTCGAGCACGGTGAGGACATCGAGCCGTTGACGTTCACGCCCCGGGACACGCAGGCTCCCGGCGTCCTCAACGACATCACGGCCCGCGTGCTCGGGATCATCCCGATCCGAGGTGTCAGCCGAACCTTGGTGTGGGAACCGCCTTCCCAGTGCGTTTTCGAATCGGTCCAGCCCGCCTGGCCGGTGCGGACAGTGATCACGGAATCCTTCGAGTCGGTCGCGCGCGGCACCCGCCATCGCATCCACTACGAGGTTGTTCCCGTGGGACTCGTCGGCCGTGTCGCCGCGCCGCTCCTCTCCAAGATGATGAAGCGAAGCCGGACGCAGTACCAAACCCGTCTCCAGGCCGCTCTGCGCGAGCACCAATAGTTCGCGAGTGCCTGTCGGTTACGGTCTCGGCATGGAGCCCGACGATCCACTTCCACTTCCGGATGATCCGGTGCCGGCTGCGTGCTTCAACCTCGCCCGCCGTCTCGTCGGCGCGGCCGATCAATGTGTCGTGCCCCGGCCATCGCAGTCTGCGAGGTGTAGAAGCACATGGACGACGATCTGATCGCGCCCGACCGCAGTGCACCAATCAGCGGCGTGTGCTTCGTCGTCCTGTTCATCAGCGGCGTCATACCCCTCGGCGAACTCCTCGGATCCTTCGCCGATTCGGACGCCGCGTTCGCTGCCTACTTCGCAAGCTCCAGCAACCGAGTCGGCAATATCGTTGGCGGGGCTTTGCTCGCGGCTTCGGCGTTCGTATTCATCTGGTTCCTTCACCACCTACGCCAATGGCTCCAAGCGCACGACACGCGTTCGGCAACCCTCCCCAACTTCATGTTCAGCTCGGGGATCGCGTTCGTCGCGTTGCTGCTCGTCGGCACCGCCGCCCTCGTCACGGTGCCCGTCACCTTGACCTTCGCCGAACTGACAGACGATGCACCGTTCGGATCGGGACAAGCGGTCCTTCCGCAACTCGGCTACGTCGTGCTCGCACTCTTCGGCATGTGGGCGGCAGGAGTCATGGTCGCGACCGCAACGGTTGCGGCGCGACGATCAACTTCGTTCCCGCGTTGGCTCGGTTGGTTCGGCTTCGTCGTGACCGCATTTCTCTTCCTGTTCGGAGGAACCGGCGGGATGGCGTTCTTCGCGCTCCCGGCATGGGTGCTTGCCGTGAGCATGCACTGGTTCCGGCTACAAGCCCGCGAGCGTTTCAACGTTTCCGGAACGCGGCGGTGAGCGCGAAGAGTCGGTCGGCGATGTCCTGCCAGCTGCGGGAACGATGTTGGTTCAGCGACTCGTAGGTTTCCACGTTCGTCATCACGACCAGCGCGTCGACCACCTGATCACTCGTCCAACCCGCACGGATACGTCCGGCGCGGGCAAGCCGGCCGCTGAGATGTTCGAGTGACTCGATGCGCCGGCCCCAGTAGGTGACCTCGAGGATCTGCGCGATCTCCGGTTCGTGGCGGGCGACGTCGAGCGCGGAGCTCAACTCCGATCCCATCTCCGCGAACATCTGGCAGTTGGCGCGCAGAAACTCGCGCAGCGCCTCGACGGGAGCCGCGAGTTGGCGCGCATCGTCGAGTCGACCGATGCCGGCACCCGCCAACACGTTCCACGCGACGGCTTCGAAGAGACCGAGCTTCGAGCCGAAATGCCGGTACACCGTCGGACGGCTGACGCCGGCCTGGGTCGCGACATCGTCGACGGCGACGGGATGGAAGCCGGCTGCGGTCATCAACTCAGTTGCCACGTCGAGGATGCGTTCGCGGGTAGCGGCGGACGAATCCTCCCGACGGCCCAATCGATATGTCCGCGCCAACTCGCTGCCCCTGAGTTCGATCGGTCACCTCACCGGCATCTCGTTCGTGGTGGTCGGCGTCGTAATGGGGATCGAAAACTCTTGATCTGAGCTAGGACCGCTCGGACACGACGATCAGGTCGACGAACTCCGGAGCGCCTTCGGTGATCTCCGCCATCGTGGCTCGCGCCGGCTCCAGTCTCTCCTCGCGGCGCGGATCGTTCTCGCGCGTGCGGGCCGCCTCTTCACTCTCGAAGAGGACCACGGAGCCCCAACTTCCAACCCATCTGCCACGACCAGCCGACCGCCCGAGAGTCGATCGATCGCGCCCGGCGTTTTGGCGACCGGAACGGATGACCGCCGAAGTCCATCGGCGGGAGGTGCGCCCCAAAGTCCACGGGCCGGCAACCTGCATCGGAGCGAGCCGGGGCGCGCCGCCGAGCGCGGAACGACGCGGCGACTGCGGCTGTGGGAATATTCCGTCGATGGCTGCGGACCCGCTCGATGCTTCGGCCGGTGTGCCCTACGACGTTCTCGCCGGCTTGCGCAACACGTGCCCCGTGTCACCGACAGCTTCGGGCGCGTACTACCTCGCCCGTCACGACGATGTACTCGCCGCGACGAAGGCGATCGACGTGTTCCAGGCGAGTTTTCGGGCCGCGGGGATCGTGGTGCCGCCCGAGGAACAACTCATCAGCGAGATCCCGGAACCACGCCACGGCAAGATCCGCCGGATCATCAACTCGGCTATCGCGCAGCATCGCATCAGCCGGGTGGAGCCCTTCGTCCACGGCCTCTGCAACGAACTGCTCGACCCACTCGTCGCGCGGGGCGGTGGCGATCTTGTCGCCGACTACGTGACGCCGATCCCGGCCACCGTGATCGCGCATCTGCTCGGCGTCGATCCGACAGATCACGCCCGCTTCGCCGAGTGGTCCGACGTGGTCGTGCAGTCCAGCTACGCGACGCAGAACCGCAGAGTGAACGGAGTCGAAGGCGAGGGTCTGGCCGGTGTCGCGCCCGAGTTTACGGCGTACCTCGACGCGATGATCGCCGACCGCAAGGCCTCGACCGATCCGCCCGACGACTTCGTCACCCGGCTCATCAGCACCGAAGTCGACGGCGAGCGACTCACCGATCTCGAGATGCGCACGCAACTCGCCTTCTTACTCATGTCGGGCAACGAGACGACGCGGCACCTGATCGCCAACATGCTCGAGACGGTGTGCACTGACCCAACCCTTCTCGCTCGTCTGGGCGCCGATCGCCAACTGGTTCCGATCGTGGTCGAGGAGTCGCTGCGCCACGATTCGCCGATCCACGTACTGATGCGCGATTGCCTACGGGAAGTGACAATCGAGGGGGTCACGATCCCCGCCGGTGTCAAGGTCGCCTTCGGTCTCGCATCCGCCAACCGCGACGCACGCGCGCACGACGTTCCCGACGAGTTCCGGCTCGACCGCCCGAGCGCGAGAGACCACCTCGCGTTCGGTGGGGGCCCGCACGTCTGCCCCGGCGCATCGTTGGCAAGACTCGAAGGCAGAGTCGCGCTCGACGTGTTCTTGGACCGCGTCGACCACGCGCTCGTCGTCGAGCCATACCAGCGCGAACCAGTGCCCGTGTTCTGGGCCAACGGCCCCCGGCGACTACCCGTCACGCTGACCGGCGTTTCTCGTTCGTCAGGTATCTGATTCTGGGCCGAACCGCGGGACGCGGGTGATCAGAAGTCGAGCAGAAACCGGAGTGCGCGGGCTGTCGCGAACAGAACCTCGTCGCCGGCCGCGCCGAGCCGGGCAATGAGACGCTCTTCCGAAACCGACTTGATGTCCTCACACTTCGCGTAGCTCGTCTCGTCGAGCCCTGACTCCCCCGGCTCGATCTCGATGTGCGACGGAAGCCCGCGTCGTTTCGTGGTACAGGGCACGACGATGACACCACCGGCGCGACTCTCGTTCAGCCGGTCGGCGGAGCCGACGACGCCGGGGCGCCGGCCCGCCGGTTCGGACCCGACCGGTTCACCGAAGTCGATCAGCCAGACCTCGCCGCGGCGAGCGGTCACGCCGACCGATCACGGAGCGGACGGCTCTCGAGCGCGGGTTCGGCCTCGATCTCCCGCCACGCCTCGGGGTCGTCCCGCAATTCGTCGTACCGCGCTGCGAGCTGGTCGAGAACACGCGCCGCTCGAGCGCATCCACGGCCTCGTCGAGAAGCTGGGTCATCGGCCGCCCGGTTGCCTCGGCCAGCCGCGAGAACCGCTCTCGGGTTGTGCTCTCGTGATCTAGGTCAGCAGGTTGGCGCGGTCGTTGGCCTCGAACTCGCCGCGCAGTGCCAGCGCATCGTCGGCGGTGAAGCGCGCGTACGTCTCGGAGCGCGGTGCGCGCCGGAACAGTGGGTCGACCGTTTCCCAGCGTTGGGCCCGCAGTGGACGCTTGTCGATCTTGTTCGTCGCGCCGACCGGGAGATCGTCGACCACCCGCACGTAGCACGGCGCCCATTTGGTGCCGAGGTCGCGCTGTTCGCCGAGGAAGGTCGCGAACGCGTCGGGCTCGAACGTGTGCCCCGCGAGCATTTCGATCGCAACCATCACCTGGTCTCCGGTACGGCTGTCGGGAACGGCGTACACGGCGACACCGTCGGCGCCGGGGAACCGGGCCAGGATGCGTTCGACCGGCGCCGCCGCGAAATTTTCGCCATCGACGCGGATCCAGTCGGCGTTGCGGCCCGCGAACCAGAACACGTCGTTCTCGTCGCGGTAGCCGAGGTCGCCCGACCAGTACCAGCCGTTGCGGGTGCGCTCGGCGTCGGCTTCGGGATTGTTGTAGTACCCCTCGAAGCGTGATGTCGCGTTGCGACTGACAAGTTCGCCGATCGCTTCGCTCGCGTTCAGCAGCTTTCCGTGCTCGTCGTAGCGCGCACGCGGCCTCTCTTCGGCCGTCTCCGAGTCGAGGACGACGACGTCGATGCCGTCGAGCGGGCGCCCGAGCGAGCCCTTCGGCAGGGACGGATCGGGATACATCTGGATCGCGTTCTCGCTCGATCCGTAGCCCTCGAACACCGGCACCCCGAAACGCTCGCGGAAGGCGCGCACGTCGGCCGGCGCCGACTCCGGTCCTAACACATACTTGATCGAGTGATCTCGATCGTCTTCGCGCTCCGGCGTCGAGAGGATGTGGTTGAGCGCACGGCCGACGGTATTGAAGAACGTCACACCGTAACGCCGCGCGTCGGGTAGGAACCCCGAAGCCGAGAACCTGCGGCGGAGCGCAATCGCCGACCCCGACCGCAACGCGGGGAACAGGTTCGCGTTCAGCGCATTGCCGTGGTACAGCGGCATTGCGCAGTAGAGCACGTCGTCGGATGCGAACCGCGCGTTGGCAACCGCGCGCGCCGCGCGTCCCTGCGTCATCCGCACCGCCTTGGGCGCGCCCGTCGACCCCGACGTGAGGAGCAGCGCGAACAGCGTTTCGGGGTCCGGTGCCGCGGAGATGACCGCTTCGCCGCGCGCGACGGCGTCGGTCGCGTTCGCGACCAGCTCGGCGTAGGCCGGACTCTCGATGTCGAGGATGCGTCCGGCGGGGAGATCGAGCGGGATTCCGTCGAGCAGGGGCCGCATGAAACCGTCGGTAACGATCAGCCGGCAGTCGGTGTGGTTGATATCGCGCGCCAGCTCGGCACCGCGGCGCGTCGGATTGATCCCGACGACGGCGGCGCCCGCCAAACCGGCGCCCGACAGCAGGAAGACGAACTCGGGGACGTTCTCGAGCAGCACTCCTACGTGAAACGGTCCCGGGCTCCGCAGTTGGGCGAGGAGTTCGGCACGCACGCGCGCCTCCGCGACGACCTCGCGCCACGACCAGCGCCGGTCCTCGTAGAAGAGGCCGTCGGTGTCGTCGTCGGCGCGCCGCGACACCAACTCGGCGAAGGTCGACGGCGGCGGGCTGACCATTACATGAACGATGATTGTTCGTCGATGCCGAGATCGGGATGCGGCCC
>Ga0163153_10007076_pt1 | contig 12249 bp, 14 predicted proteins | sample OliLakLV19MP6IB1_FD_148629 | JGI IMG/M metagenome (GOLD analysis project Ga0163153, IMG submission 148629) | Freshwater microbial mat bacterial communities from Lake Vanda, McMurdo Dry Valleys, Antarctica - Oligotrophic Lake LV.19.MP6.IB-1 | ecosystem: Environmental > Aquatic > Freshwater >... | reverse complement strand
GCATATACATACCGCCTTCATTCATCCATGTCACGTGGACCAATTGTTTGTTTTCATGAGAAAGTTGATGGCGAAATCTTCGTGTTCAACAACATGGAACGAAGAGAAATGACCATGGGGCAGTCCTCCCTTCGCTGGAAACTCGAGGACGCCGTGACGATCGCATTGGCCGCCGCTGGCGTCCTGGGTGTGTTCGTCTTGGACCTCCTGACCCCGCGTGCCTACGCGGTGTGGATTGGATATGGCCTGCCCCTGTGGGCCCTGTCCCGGCTTCCCGCGAAGGCGAAGTTTCTGCTTCCTGTCACAGCGCTCGCCTGCACGGGATTGATCGCCGCCGGGTATTTCCTGTCGCCCCCTGGAGTTAATCAGGCCATAGCGCTGGTAAATCTGACATTGGGCGCCTGTTTTCTGTGGATCATGACCGGCGTACTTCTCAGGGCGAGAGCCAATGACGAACGGCTCAGAGCCGCCCAAGAGCACCTTCAGCAGAGCGAGGCGCATTATCGGGAACTCGTACAGGCTCTTCCTGCAGCTGTCTACACCTGCGACGAGCGAGGCCGTGTGACGCTCTTTAACCAAGCCGCGGTCGCCTTGTGGGGGCGTGAACCGCAAGTCGGCAAGGATCTCTGGTGCGGATCCTGGAAGATCTACCGGCCGGACGGCGCTCCGCTTCCGTTGGACGAATGTCCGATGGCGATCGCCTTGCGCGAGGGCCGGGCAATGTGCGGCCAGGAAATCGTCATTGAGCGGCCAGATGGGACAAGGCGCCATGTGCTGCCGCACCCCGAGCCCATGCGGGACGCAACGGGAACGGTTGTCGGCGCGTTGAACATGCTGGTGGACATTACCGACCGCAAAGAGGGGGAGGAGGCGTTGCGCCTCAGCGAGGAACGCTTTCGGACCGTGTTCGAGACGGCTCCTATGGCGTTATTCGTGTGCGATCGGCACGCGGTGATTCAACAGTACAACCGTCGCGCCGTGGAAATCTGGGGGAGAGAGCCACAATGCGGGGTCGAGCAACACTGCGGCTCCATGAAGTTATGGCTGACTGATGACACGCAGTTGCCCCATGCTCAGAGTCCGATGATGGAAGTGCTGCGCACCGGCAATCCCGCATCCGATATAGAAGTGCTCATCGAGCGGCCAGACGGTTCTCGCTTGCCGGTGCTGGTGAATTTTGCCGCGCTGAAGAGCGCGCAGGGAGAAATCATCGGCGCCATTACCTCCTTCATAGACCTCACTGAGCAAAGGAAGGCGCAAGAGGCGCTGCGCCGTAGTGAGCAGGATCTTTCCGACTTCTTCGATAATGCCAGCACCGGCCTGCACTGGGTCGGACCGGACGGCATCATTATGCGAGTGAACCAGGCCGAGCTGGATCTGCTCGGATACAGCCGAGAGGAATATGTGGGCCGTCACATCGCCGAATTCCACGTCGATCAGCCTATCATTCAGGATATCCTCGTCCGGCTGGCCGGTGGTGAGACCCTGCGCGATTATCCCGCGAGAATCCGATGCAAAGACGGTTCGATCCTCGACGTGCTCATCAATTCAAATGGTTTGTTCAAGGAGGACAAGTTTATCCATACCCGCTGTTTTACCCGTGACGTGACTGCCCGCAAGCGTGGGGATGAGGCGCTGCGGGAAAGCGAGGAGCGTTTTCATACGTTGGCCGATAATATGTCGCAGTTCGCGTGGACGGCGGACCCCACGGGCTGGATCTTTTGGTATAACCAGCGTTGGTATGAGTATACCGGCACGACGTTCGAAGAGATGCAGGGCTGGGGGTGGGAGAAGGTTCATCATCCGGACCATCTCGATCGTGTCGTCACCAAATGGCGGCAAGCGCATATGACCGGTGAGCCGTGGGAAGACACATTTCCGCTACGCGGCCTTGACGGAACCTACCGCTGGTTTCTCTCGCGAGCATTGCCCATTCGGGATGCAGAGGGTCGAATCATTCGGTGGTTCGGCACCAACACGGACATCACCGAGCTACGCGAGGCGCAAGCTTCGCTGCTCATCAGCGAGGAACGGATCAAGAAGCAGGCGTCTGCATTGGCCACAGCAAACAAGGAACTGGAATCCTTTTCCTATTCGGTCTCGCACGACTTGCGTGCCCCGCTGCGGACTATAGACGCCTTCAGCCGCATTGTGGAAGAAGATCATGGCGCTCTTTTGAACGCCGAAGCGAGCCGCTGCTTGACCATCGTCCGAAAGGCTGCCTGTTATGGAGGCGAATTGATCGACGATCTGCTGGAGTTTTCCCGGCTGGGTCGGCAGGACATGACTTTCAGTGTGGTCACGATGGAAAAATTAGCGCGTGAGACGGCAGACGATCTGATGACCCTACAGGAAGGTCGGCAGATTCATCTCACTGTAGGACATTTGCCGCCCTGCCACGGAGACCCGCGGTTCCTGAAACTCGTCTGGACCAATTTGCTCACCAATGCCTTCAAGTACGCCAAGAATGGGAATGAGTGCAGCATCGAAGTCGGTTGGATGCCGGACGACACAAGCGCGGAGGCGGTGACGTACTATGTCAAGGACGACGGTGTGGGGTTCGATATGAAATACATGCACAAGCTGTTCAACGTGTTTCAACGGTTGCATCGGAAAGAGGATTTCGAGGGCACCGGCGTCGGACTGGCTATCGTGCATCGCATTGTCCTCCGCCACGGAGGGCGGGTATGGGCCGAAGGCAAGGTGGACGGCGGCGCCACGTTCTTTTTTTCCTTGAGAAAGGCTACGGCATGATGAATGGGACGGAGATTTTATTGATCGAAGACAATGCCGAAGATGTGGAAATCACATTGCGAGCGTTCCAGAAGTATCAATTAGCGAACAAAATTCATGTGGTGCGGGACGGCGAGGAGGCATTGGAATGTCTCTTTGGCACAGGGGGATACGCCGATCGGACCCGCTCGCATACCCGGTTGATTCTGCTCGACCTCAAGCTTCCCAAGGTCGACGGCCTTGAGGTCCTCCAGCGGTGTAAATCAGACCCGCGCACCAAGAACATTCCTGTGGTGGTTCTTACGTCTTCCAGGGAAGATCGCGATTTGATCGAGAGTTACAAGCTCGGTGTCAACAGCTATGTCGTCAAGCCGGTCGACTTTTCCCAATTCACCGAAGCGATCCGGCAACTCGGCCTGTATTGGATCCTGTTGAACCAGCTTCCGCCTGAACTGAGCTTCGAAGGGGAGGCCTTAATCGCATGACCGACCATTTACACGTCTTGTTCGTCGAAGACGATCCGGTGGATACCGAATTGGCCGTCCGGGAACTGCAGAAAAGCGGCTTCAACATGAAATGGCAGCGGATCGATACACAGGCGGACTTCATGAACCGCCTGACCCAAGATCCTCCGGACATCATTATTTCAGACGATGCCATGCCTCAATTCAGTTCGGGTGAGGCGTTACAGTGTTTGCGAGAAAGCAGGCTGACGATCCCCTTCATCGTACTGTCGCACGCCATCGGGGAAGATGAAGCCGTGCAGCTGATGCGCAACGGCGCGGCCGACTATCTCCGCAAGGACCGGATGGGCCGTTTGGGCGAGGCGGTGCGCCATGCATTGGAGGAACGGCGGTTACGTTCGCAATACGCCGGAGTACAGGAAGAGCTGCAGCTCCTCAATCGAGATTTGGAAAAGCGGGTCTTGGAGAGAACTGCCGAACTTGAGGCAGTCACTCGCGCGAAAGCTCACGAACTCTTCGAACGTCAACTGGTCGAGCGGCGGCTTCGCCAGCTGGCCGACACGCTTGAAGATCAGGTCAAGGAACGAACACAGCAGCTCGCGACGTCGTATGCCAGAATTCGTGCCCTCGCAACAGACTTGACGATAGCTGAACAGACCGAACGACGGCGGCTTGCCACAGATCTTCACGACTATTTGGCCCAGATGCTTGTCGTGACTCGCATGAAGGTCGGTCAACTGCTGAGACAAGATCACAGTCTAGACGTACGGACGATTTTGCATGAGGCCGATGAGTTGCTCCACCAATCGCTCGACTACACCAGGACGTTGGTGTCGGAGCTGACACCGCAGGCGCTGTATGAGCGCGGATTGAGCGCCGCCGTTCGATGGCTGGGGGATCAGATGCGCCGGCAGCAGTTATTGACCGTCGAGATTTCTCTCGATACACCGGAGCTGCCCCTCCCCGAGGCGGATGCGGTGTTGCTGTTCCACTCGGTACGGGAACTATTGTTCAATGTGCTCAAGCACGGGAAAACAGATCGAGCATCTGTACTGATGAGCTACAATCAGGAGGTGTTATCCATCACCGTGTCGGATCATGGATGCGGCTTCGAAATCTCAGGCTTGTGGGATGATCGGTCCGATCGATTTGGTCTGCTGAGTGTTCGGGAACGGATGATAGCCCTCGGTGGCAGCCTCGACCTGCAATCGGAACCGGGCAAGGGAACCGTTGCGTCGCTCCATCTTCCCTTTAAGATGTCTCACGAACACATTGAGGCAGAGGAGGGGGAGGGAGGATCTCCCGCAAGAGCCGCACTGGTTGGGGAACACGACGGTCTCAACGTGACGACCGCCTCGGTTGAAAAGAGGGGTGTCGAGACTCCGCTCCGTGTGCTGGTCGTCGACGATCATCAAATGGTTCGAGAAGGTTTGTGCTGTATGTTAAAGGAGTACGACGAGTTGACGGTGGTTGGAGAGGCGTCGACGGGAGAGCAAGCACTCCAATTGGTCGGCACACTTATCCCCCACGTCGTCATTGTGGATATGAACATGCCAGGTTGGAATGGGGCTGAGACTACCAAGCGGATTTTGAAAGCGCATCCCTCGACGACTGTGATCGGGTTGTCCGTTCAAACCGATCCGCACATAGCCGAATCTATGCTGAAGGCCGGGGCCGCGGCCTTCTTACAGAAGGACACCGTCGGGGCGGAGCTGTATTCCACTATTCAAACGACTGTCCATCGGAGAACCAGTGCTGAGTGCTGAGTCCTCGCTCGCCCTGTCTTTTACTGCGCATGCTCTCGGCCATCGGCCCATAGGCTCTTTTCTTCGGACGAGCGAGGCTCAGCCGCAAGAACAGGTTAGGCAACAGGAGTCCGCCTGCCCATGACGAGACTGATGGCGGCGACGATCAAGAATACGACAAACAACACATAGGCAATGTAGGTCGCCGTGCCCGCCACTCCAGTGATCCCCAGCACCCCCGCGACTAGCCCAATAACAAGAAATGTAACGGCCCAGCTCAGCATGATCGCACCTCCTTGAATAGAAATTGGCGAGGACTGTACTACTGGACAAAGGATACTCGCTAGGTGGGCATCCTTCCCCTTCCCAAAGGCCGGTCCTCACGACCTCCAGTAAGACCGCGACAAAAAAATCACATCGGCGGCGGTATCGTTACGCGATTGCTACGTCAGCTCTTTAGTCTTTTCCCCATCGCTCATCCCGACCAACCGGCTAGAAATGGAAGTTGAGGCCGGCCGTAATCATATGGCCGTTGTCGTTGAAGCTTTTATCCTTGATGTTTTGATCTCTCGATTCAATGTTTTCCAGCCAAATGTAGCGATAGGTGCTGTCGATCGAGATGCGGTCGTTAAAGAAGAATTGGAGGCCTCCCCCGGCATGGGCACCGAATCGATTTTGCGTGTCGTCGAAATTCCCCGGTCCTTTGACGGTCGTGTAGTACCACCCTCCTCCGCCGAGCAGAAAGGGGGCCAAGCGAGTGTGGCCAAAAGGATAGATCAATGCAGAGACTTGCACGGGGTAGGTGTGCGTCCTGGTCCCTTCTGTATCCTGTCGCCGATAGTCGGCGGATCCTTCGAAAGATAGATATTTAAACGGATTGACTCGGACCTGTGCGCCCCCGAACCACCGCGATTGTCCTTCCTGCGGGTCGTAATAGGTTGCTCGACCACCGACCGAGAAGAAGCCGATATCCATTTGTTTAAACAGATCGTTATCTGCGGCTTCGGACTGCGGGATTGTCATCGGGACCAACGCCCCCGCAATGGCGAGTGCGAAACCGGTCACAATCGTTTTTACTTTCCACATCCTGGAACCTCCCTGTAATGCTGTTGAAATTTCATCGTCGTTACATCCTTCTCAATTCTTCATCCCGTCGTTTATCTTGAGCAATTTAAGGTGCGGTAGGTGAGTCAGACCCACCGCACCCAAGGTCGTACATTCTCCACCGGCATATACGGATATTCGCCGGCTTACTTCATCGAAACGCGGTGGAAATATCATTGTGATCTCCAGCCGTTCTCGATGTCCCATGTCAGCCTGCGATCATCACATCTCTGTCGGCATCGCCAGATCGGACAGCCTGTCTCACAGACGGGCTGTCCCTTGCTACCGGTGCCGAAATCCGGTGGTGTTGAAGCGCTCGATCGCTTCGCTTTCTCACTTCTCCCAAAGGAAAAGGGGGGGGCGGAACTTGTCGAGCTACTTGCGTCCTGAACGTCCGACCGTCTCCGGTTCTTTCGTGTTCGTTTGGGCGGTTCGGTACCATTCATCCACCCATTTACCGACCTCGTCTTTACGATCAGCGTACCGTTCCTGCATCAGCCCCTTGAACTTGTCATAGTCTCCCTCCACTGTCGTCAGATCGTCGTCCGTAATCTTTCCCCACGTTTTTTTGAGCTCGCCCTTGAATTGATTCCACTTACCCTTGAAATGATCTGCGTTCATGTTGCTCCTCCTTTTGATTGTGAGTTGAAGGGTTTCCGGCGTACGCGACGTCGAGGAGGTCATTTTGAGAAGAAACGCGGGGAGGCTCACTTTCAGTCTTGACTGATATTTGATTGTGGGAAATTTCATGGTCCTTCCTCGACTCGCTTGCCCTACTCATACTGTACATATACCGCAGCCATGGAAGAGCGAGGACTGGGTTGTTCCCTAGTTTTTGGGGAAGGCAACCCATCCGGATAGAAAGCTGTTGTGAAGCCTTGAGATCGCGATGGAGATCGGGCAGCCGTCGAGTGCCGCTCTCATCTCAAGCCGCCTGGAAGCATTGTGTGTGGCTCAACAGGTCAAGAGATCTTCAGCTTGTACTCATCCTTGGCCCGAATTTCTTCCAGTCATCGATGTGCGGTGGGGTCGTCGGACCTGGGGGCCACGCAATTATTTTCTCGAAGAATGCGCCTCACCGCTCAGGGAAGAGGTGGTGAGGCGCATCAATTGTCTTTTTAGGAAGTTTTCTCCTTGCAGCCTGCGTGATTGCAGGGACAGCGTCCCGATAGACTCGTATTCCTGCATGGATCGGAGCAAAACTCTTTCCCTTTTTCCGCTGCGCAGCCGCAAGATGGATGCGCACATTTTTTCTCTGCCATGATGTCCTCCTGGATGATGAGTGACGTAACGATGAGACTATCTTTCGAGCCACAACACGATAACGGGTATTCCCATCGAAGAGAGGCTTACCAGACCTCGTCGAAACTTCTTCCTGAACGTCCTTGTTCCTTAATTCGCTGCTCCGCGTTGAACCAATCCTCCAGGTCATGCCCATCCTTCCGCCCACGTTGCTCGTACAGTGCATAGGCCAATTCTGCGACTGGTGTGTGATCCTCGCCAGATAGCGCGTGCGATTGAGCCGTAGATGCAGACACTTTCTCGTCTTGTTGTTTCTCTTTTCCCATTTGCAAAGTGGGGGTTGGGGGGGTATGTCTGGTATCGAACTGTTGTTTTTTCCCTGGATGTTCCTGTTGTCTTTCCATCACATGTTCCTCCTCATGATGTGGTGATAGGACGCACTCCGACTCTCCGTTCCATCTGTCTCCTTTGTGCATTGACTGGAAAGTGTCTTTTGGGAAAACCCGGCGTCCCATCGTGCCACTTGGAAACCCGGTCCGACATGCAGGCTCGCCTAGAGATGGACATGGTCTTCTCCGCTTACGCGACATCGTGAGTTACGGTTCAATTCGCGTGACCGAGAGGGTGTGACCTTCGGAGGAGATCTCTGCTTCGACTGTATCCCCCGGGATGACTCTGCTACTGATTTTTGTGTCGTCACTGAGTTCGAGATGCACCTCTCTCCCCGCTTGATCTGTGATGACATAGACCTTGTCCACGATATCGAGCGTGTCCACGCCTAGGAGATCCTTGGTCCTATGAAATCCCCCTTCGACCTGAGCCACTTCGCCTGTCACAATCTTCGAAGCTAAAGATTCCGAAGGCGACTGGGCTTCCACCCGATTTCCCAGAACGAGGATAAGGACGGCAGCGGCAATGGCCATTGCCACATTGGTCAAGCTGAGGCATTTCATCTACACCTCCTTCTGAGCTGAAGAAAGTCATCCTCCTGCAGCGGGTGGATGATCTCCGTTTAGCAGGCTGCGGGAAAACTCGATTTATACACAACATGCCGTGGAATCTTCCATATGGCGCCGATTCCAAAGCAGGTTCAGGAGGCTCAAAAAGGCCGTCCAGCAAGGCCGCAGTGAGCGAAGAGGCGAGGCGTACGCTTCGGTACGTTGAGCCTCTGAGCGACACGAGAACGCCGCTGGCGGACTTTTTCAGCATCCTGTTAGGTACTGCTGGAGAATGTCGAGACGAAACTCATCGCCTCTTCCTTCCTCTCGCATGCGTTCCCAATCGCTTGTTCATATACCCGGAGATAGTCTTGCGCCATTCGAGCCACGCTGAATCGCTGCTCGAAAGCCCAGCGACAGCGTCGACGATCGATTTCAGGAATGCGTTGGACGGCTGCCGCCATCTCGTCAAGCCCCTCGCAGACAAACCCCGTCTTCCCGTCCTCAATGATTTCAGGGATAGATCCGCGCCGATAGGCCACCACAGGTGCCGCACGCGAGCGATTCAATGAGTACGAGCCCAAACGGTTCCGGCCAATCGTAGGGACAGACGAGCGCCATCGCATGTCACAGGAAATCGTTCTTTTCTGCGTCCGTGATCTCACCGAGATACTCGATCAAGGGATGAAAAAGCAGCGGCTCGATTTCGGTCTGAAAATACTCCTGATCTACTGGATCGATCTTGGCAGCGATGCGCAAGGGAATCCCGACCCGCTTGGCGATCTCGATCGCATGATCCGGCCTCTTCTCAGGGGCTATACGTCCCAAGAATGCCAGATAGCCTCCGGGATTCGGATGTAGGCCATACAGATCCTGTGGTAACCCGTGATAGACGGTATCTTGCCAATTGGCCCAGGAAACCGGTTTCCGTTGGGCGTTCGAGATCGATATCATCGGCATCTCTGCATACTCACGAAACACCGGCTGCAGCTCCCGCAGATCGAGTCGACCATGGAATGTGGTCACCGTCGGGGTCGGATTCCGCCGCGCGAGGGGGAAGCCCAGCTGATCGAGATGAGAATGAATGATGTCGAAGTGCCTGCCGTTTCCCAGCGCCTGCTCCATCAGTAACTGCATCATCAAGGGCGCGTCGTGATGGGAGATCCCCTTATTTAGACGGAGCGCCTGATCGCAGATCGATTCGAGACGAGCGGTCGTGACCGAATCTCCACTCGCGAACAGGGTCACATCATGACCAAGCCGTACGAGTTCTTCGGTGAGGTAGGACACGACCCGTTCTGTGCCGCCATAGAGTTTCGGTGGAACGCTCTCAGACAAGGGGGCAACCTGGGCAATTCTCATCGGACGGTTCCTTTCATCAAGTAGATTTCATTCTCTTCGTGACCGATGCGCAACAAACCGGCTTTGTGCTTTCGACCCGCCTCCAGGGTGATCAGGGACGATGAGTTCAGATCATCCTTCGTCGTCCGCATCTTCTTGAGATGTCCTTATCGAAGGACACCGAAGAACCAGAGGAGGGCAAGCACTGTGACGGGAACTCCTAACAGCCAGAGGATGAATGCTTTTCCCATGGTATGAGCCTTTCCTTCTTATGCGGTTCGCTACCTCGCTCACCTGCATTCGCCTGCGAGAGTCTGCAATATGCTTTTTTGCTAGTGCTGCTTGTGTGTGGCCATCGTGAGCCCTGCAACAATGACCAAACTACGGTTCGATGTCGCGCTGAGTCGAGGACTTCTGACTTTTGTCTCTCAGCCGATCTAACACCTCAGCGACAACCGTTCTCATATTGTCGGGAGCCAGATTCCTTATGGCATCTTTGTACATGCCGCAGTTCTCTCTGGCCTTTACCGGATTCTCCTCGTTTTTCTGAAGGCATACTCGATAGAGCTTGACTATTTCCGCCACTTCTCGGGATATCGCGGTCTCAGCCGCGTTCCTGGACGCCTTCGTCTCGGAGTTGTCGCCGCCCCCAAAGCTCAGACAGCCGGGAAGTCCGGCGAGCCCCACGACCCCAAGCATAAGACTCAGGGCTCTCACGGAATTTGCACAGGCCCTCCCTTGTGCCAACGTACTTTTATCCTGGAAATAGAAAGTAGACGTCTTCATTGTTCCTCCTCGACCTCCGTGGTGCCTCGCATGAGAGCCCCGGGTTGGGTCATTCATGCTTCAGGCCGGCTGAGACTTCAATTCTCGCGCCCAATGGCGATGCTGGGCCATCGCATTGATGAACTTGGAGGCCACGCCGCGGGTATCATTCTCCTTACCGATGATGAGACCCTCGTCCTCGGTGTTCTGAACACCTGCGTGCTCGGACCCGCCTGCGAGATCTCGCCCGAGACATGCCATGCGCACAAACCGGCCCCCCGCGCCGGTGGCGGCGATGGTCTTGCAATGTTTATAGGCCTCCTTCACAAATTCTACGGCGTCGTCCTCTTGTTGGAGCGCCTGGATGCTCTTGTTCCCACCTGGGATATAGATGGCATCGAAGAGGACTGAACTGGAGGTGAGAAAACTGAAATCGATGTGAATGTCGGCTCCCTTGGCACTCCTCAACATTCCAAGACGAGGGGCCACGATCTTTGCTTGAGCGCCGGCTTCGATCAACGCTTTCTTCACCCCGCTGAGATCCGCGTCATCGACTCCATCGGCGGCGAGGATCGCGACCTTGCGCGTCTTGATCCCGCCTTTCACGGAATTAGCCATCGACAACGCGGGTGAGCGGCTCGCTGAGCTCTTGTTGGGTTTAGGCTGATACTCTGCGGGGTTCCCATCCGCCGGTACGCTCTCGTTCAACAGCGTAGGGGACTTCGTGGGAACGTTCAGTCCCAGTCCTTGTGCCACGCGTTTGGCCAGAGAGGGATCGACCTGCGCGAGCATGCCGATCATGCGCTCTCGGATGGCGGGGACTTCCAGCTTGCCGAGCTCAAATCGGAAAGCTTTCACGATATGAGCTTGCTCCGGTTCGGATTGGCTGTGCCAGAACAGCGAGGCCTGGCTGAAATGATCGAAGAAACTCCGACTTCGCTGTCTTACTTTTGTCCCTGACATCTTTTCCGCGTAGCTGACAAAACCGCCCAAGTCGGCCTTCGCCTGCATGGGGCAGCCTCCGCCAAGTGAGTTCGGCTGGTAGCTGGTTCGCCCGTCGTTGATGGCTTGTCTCATATGTCCGTCGCGTTGGTTGTTGTGAACAGGCGCGACCGGACGGTTGATTGGAATCTCATGGAAGTTTGGACCACCCAACCGGATCAGTTGCGTATCCGTGTACGAGAAGAGACGTCCCTGTAGGAGCGGATCGTTGGAGAAATCAATCCCGGACACGAGATGGCCCGGGTGAAACGCGACTTGCTCTGTTTCCGAGAAAAAGTTGTCCGGGTTCCGGTTGAGAGTCATTTTGCCGATGCGCTGCACGGGGACTAATTCTTCAGGGATGAGTTTTGTAGGATCCAGCAGATCGAAGCCGAATTTCTGTTCGTCCTTTTCCTCGACGACTTGTATCCCGAATTCCCATTCGGGATAGGCGCCATTTTCGATCGCGTCCCACAGGTCGCGCCGGTGAAAATCCGGATCTTTCCCCGAGATCTTCTGCGCCTCATCCCAGACGACCGAATGGAGACCGAGCAGCGGCTTCCAATGAAACTTCACGAAGCGGGCCTGCCCCTTGTCGTTGATCAACCGGAAGGTGTGAACCCCGAAGCCTTCCATCATGCGGTAACTCCTCGGGAGCGCGCGATCCGACATGACCCACATGATCATATGCATGGATTCTGGCATCAAGGAGATGAAGTCCCAGAAGGTATCGTGGGCAGCAGCCGCCTGCGGCATCTCATGATTTGGCTCGGGCTTCACCGCGTGCACGAGATCAGGAAATTTGAGCGCATCTTGGATAAAGAACACAGGTAATTGCTTCTACGGTTGACTCCGGTTGGGTAGATTGAGACTATGCCGGCATGGGCCGTCCGGGGTATCCGAAGGACATGCGGGAGTTCCGGCAGCGTTTATCGA
>Ga0163153_10007075_pt1 | contig 12251 bp, 10 predicted proteins | sample OliLakLV19MP6IB1_FD_148629 | JGI IMG/M metagenome (GOLD analysis project Ga0163153, IMG submission 148629) | Freshwater microbial mat bacterial communities from Lake Vanda, McMurdo Dry Valleys, Antarctica - Oligotrophic Lake LV.19.MP6.IB-1 | ecosystem: Environmental > Aquatic > Freshwater >... | reverse complement strand
GAGCCGGGATATCGCAATAATGCCTCGCAAGTTCAATAATGCCTGGAAAACATGCGATTCGGTTCGCCCAAAATGGATAGTTAAATGGACAAAGTCCAGCTTAGGGCCAGATTTCGGTCAGCACCGGCTCGTAGTAGCAGCGGCAGCCCTGGCCGTGCGAGCAGCCCTCGTGCGGCAGGGTCGGCACGCTGTCTTTGGGAAACGCGCCCTGGATGGCCGCGCAGGCCGGGCAGGCATCCTGCGCGACCGACACGCGGATGAGCGACACCCGGTCGTTGCCCATAAACTTCTGGCGGGCCAGCGCCGTCTGCGAGTTCTCGGCCAGGTCGTTGCCGCACTTGGAACAGGTTTGGTTGATGTCCGGGGCTTGGGTGTTGCAGATGCCGCAGGTTTGCACAGCGATGTCTCCAGCTATCGAAAGGCCCGATCACGTTCGGATCGGGCCTGTGGTGATGAGAGTGACCCCGCTGGGTTTCGATCCCAGAACCTAACGCTTAAGAGGCGCTTGCTCTGCCAATTGAGCTACGGGGCCATGACCGGACAACGACTGTTCTTTGAGTCCGCCCCGCTCTGTCCGCGTGTTGCAAGCGTAGCTAGGGGAAACACCCGCCGATCAAGAGACAACTGCTCTGCCAATTGAGCCATTGGGCCGAACCGTCTCAGATTATACCCGGCTGGGCGCATTCGTCAACCACTTAATTCTTGTTTTCACGATCTCATTTCTTAGCTACCCTTGACGCCCGACGGCGTGACAGTATAATCAGCCCTGACTAGTCAGGCTTGACTATCGACCGGCTCAACACAGGCGACCGACGATGCATCGCGAATTGCTCCTTTTAGGATTGCTGCGCCAACAAGACATGCACGGCTACCAGCTCAATGAATTCATTGATCAAGCCCTGTCAGCGTGCAGCGACTTAAAGAGGCCCACCGCGTACTTCCTGCTCGACAAGATGGCCGCGGCCGGATGGATCAAAGAGAAGCGGGCTGACACCAGCAAGCGCCCGGTGCGGCGCGTGTTCACGCTGACGGCAGCGGGCGAGGCGGCCTTTCAGCGACTGCTGCGCGAGAACCTGAGCGCCTGGCTACCGGCGACGTTCCCCGGCGACATGGGGCTGGCCTTCGCCGACGCGTTGCCATCGACTGAAGCAGCGGCGCTGCTGACAGAGCGGCGGACGGCGCTGCGGGCGGCGCTAGAGGCCATGCAAAAAGTGCCTGACCACGGCGGCACCTTGCAGTGGGTAATTGAGCACCAGGCGCGCCACCTGGCCGCTGAGCTGGATTGGCTGGACAGCCGGCTCGCGGCGCTGCAGGCCCACCCGACCACAGGCAAGCCTTGGCGACCGAGCACGAGCAAAGCTTAAACCGCATAACGTTCGCCCCTGGCGGGCGACTAAGTTCACTTTAAAGGAGTTGGGATGAACATCATTCTCATGGCGCACTCGGGGGTGCGCTGGCTGATCCTGCTGGTAGCGGTGATCGCCGTCGTCAAGTTCGCCATCGGATGGCGGCGCGGCAGCGAGTTCACCAGCCTGGATCGCGGGCTGAGCACTGGGTTCAGCGGGCTGATGGACCTGCAGGCGCTGCTGGGCCTGATCGTGCTGTTTGGGTTGAGCAGCGGCGGGTTCCCGGCCTACCGGCTGGAGCACGGCGTGACGATGATCTTAGCCGTGATCGTGGGGCACCTGCCGGCGCGCTGGAAGAAAGCGGCGCCCGCGCTGCGCTTCCGCAACAGCTTGCTGTGCATCGTGGGGGCCTTGCTGCTCGTACTGGCCGGCATCGCGCGGCTGCCGGGCGGCTTCACCCGCTAGAGAAAGATCGATATGGCACACACTCCTGCGACCGCCAGTGGCGGCGAAAAACTCGACTTCAAGCGCGTCATGCCGATCTTCCTGATCGTGCTGATCGACCTGCTCGGTTTGACCATCATCATCCCGCTAATGCCGCTGTACGCGACATCGTTCGGGGCCAGCGCGTTCACGATTGGGCTGCTAGGCGCGACCTATCCGCTGATGCAGTTCATCGGCGCGCCGCTGCTGGGCCGGCTGAGTGACCGCTTCGGCCGCAAGCCGATCTTGGTGGTCAGCCAGATCGGAACGCTGCTGGGCTTTCTGGTGCTGGGGCTGGCCAATGGCTTGTGGCTGCTGTTTCTGGCGCGCATCATCGACGGGCTGTCGGGCGCGAATATCTCGACCGCGCAGGCAGCCATGACCGACAGCACCAGCGAGAAGACCCGCACCCAAGGGCTGGGCCTGATCGGCGCGGCCTTTGGCCTGGGCTTCATCATCGGCCCGGTAATCGCGTTTGTGGCGCTGGCCGCGAGCGGCAACAACTATCATGCGCCGGCGTATGTGGCGGCCGGGTTCTCGGCACTCTCGATCGCACTGACATGGTTCTGGCTGCCGGAGACACTGCCGGCCGAGAAGCGCGGCGCCGGCGGTGACCGGCCGGCGCTGAGCCTGGGGGCCATGCTGCGAGCAGTCAGCCACCCGGCCATCGGGCTGCTGCTGGTGCTGATCTTTGCACAGCAGATTGCGTTCGGCGGTTTTGAGCAACTGCTGTCGCTGTTTACGCTCAGCCGGCTAGGCTTGAATGCCTCGGGCAACGCCGTGATCTTCGTGTTTGTGGGCGTGATCTTGGTGGCGGTGCAGGGCGGCTTGGTAGGCCAATGGAGCCGCCGCTGGGGCGACCGCCGGCTGGTTTACGCCGGGCTGGCGCTGCTGGCGGTCGGCCTGGCCTTGACGGGCCTAACCCCGCGCCAGCCGGTGCCGTGGTATTCAAAGACCGCGATGACGGAAGAATTGGCGGCCAGCGGCGATATCAACGCCGCCGCTGCTGACCTGCCGGTGGCGCTGCCAGCCGACGACCGCGTGGGCTGGCTGGGCCTGGCCTGGATTCTGGTGGCCATGGTGCCGGCCGCGATCGGTGGCGGCATTTTGCAGCCTAGCATCAACAGCCTGATCACCAAGCGTGTGCTGGGAACGGAGATCGGCGGGATGCTAGGACTCTCGACGGCGTTCCTGAGCCTGGCGAACGCGCTCGCGCCGCTGTTGGCGGGGGCCGCGTTCCAGGGGCTGGGCGCGTCATCGCCGTTTGTATTGGGCGGCTTGCTAATGGCGGTGCTGCTCGTGGTGGCGCTGCGGCTGCTTAAGGCCGGGCGCGAAGAACTGCAACCAGCGGCAGCCTAATTCGTCCTCGCTCATCAATCCATGCGCCCTGCCTGGTAAGCACCCGCGACCAGGCGGGGCGCATGAGCGCTTACATGCAGCGCGGCGGCCAGCGCCACATCCTCGGCGCAACCGCGCGCGACCAACTCCAGGCCGGACCCACACGCCAACAACATCGGTGACAATTGATCACGCGCATCAAGGAAGGCGCGCTCGGCCGAGGCGGCTTTGGGGGAGCGCAGGCCAGGCAGGCTGTGGATCACCGATCCCGCACCGAGCCAGTCTTCGAGGGCCGGACGTAAGGAGCCATCGGGCCAACGCTCGCCGGCGGGGATGACGGTGACCGGCCCACCGGGCTGAGCGGCTAGGCCTGCTTCTGCCAGTAACGGATCAGACCGTCAATCGCCATGGCGTTCGGCCCCAGGCCGTCATAGATTTGCCATTGCTCAGGCGGCAGGCCGGCGGCGGCGAAGCGGGTGGCCTCCCAGGCGGCGAGTTGGGCCATCAGCGCCTCGCGGTCAACGCCGGCGGCCAGCCCGGCCTGCACCAGCGCCGCGTACTGCGGGATGAGGGCGGTGATCGTGTCCCAGTGGGGCGCGACCTCCGGGCCGTCTATCGGCCCAAAGTGCGTCAGGTACAGGCGGCGGAAATTGGCGGCCCGCATGCGCGCCACGCTGGCGAGCCAGACGGGCATGTCAAACTCGGGCGGCGGGGTTGGCACGCGCACATAGCGGCTCTCCGGCCGCCGCACGCCGGCCAGGTCGCCCACGAAGGCCACGTCTTCCAGTTGGTAGGCGAAGTGGTGACGGGCGTGGCCGGGCGTGTCGTGGGCGCTGAAGCGCAGGCCGGCGGCCTCGATCACGTCGCCGCCGTGGTGGGCGAAGACCAGGTCGGCGGGCGACGGCAGAAACTCGCCCCACAGCGGGTCCATCTGGTCGCCGTAGATGCGGCGGGCGCTGGTGAGCAGCCGCTCTGGGTCAATCAGGTGCGGCGCGCCGAGGTGATGAACATGGATCGGCACGCCCTGGCGCGCCCACCAGCCGGCGGCCCCGGCATGGTCCAGGTGGATGTGCGTGACCAGCACGGCCGAGATGTCGGCGGGCGTGAGGCCGTGCGCAGTCAGCCCGGCCAGCAGGTGCGGCAGCGTGGAGCCGGGGCCGGCCTCAACCAACACATAGCCGGCCGGGCCAGCGACGAGGTAGGCGGCGATGCTGTGCGGCGCGCCTTTGAAGTGCAGATCGAGCGGGACGATAGGTGGGGTCATCGGCGTAGGCTCACGCGCCGGCCTGGACGCGCCAGGCCAGATAAACCGCTTCCATCTGGTCGATGTGGTCGGGCACATGGCGGTCGTAGGTGTCGAGCCAGGTGTCCATGGTGACTAAGCCGCTGTCAGAGTGGGTGACAGTGTGCGCCCACACCGAGTCGGGCTGGGCCAGCAGGAGCACGTAACTGGTGTGGCGCAGCCAGCGGAACAACTCGAGGGCATCTTCCGGGCTTTGGCTGTGATAATCCAGCGCCTTGGCCCACACTTCCTCGTCATAGCCGAGAACGGCGCGGCCGGGCTCGGCAATCAAGCGGCGCAGGCGGACAAAACTGTTGGCTTCGCTGTCGGTGATGTGGACGATGATCTCGTGGACGGTCCACAGATTGGGCGCGGGCCGCGATTGCCACATGGCGCGCGGGTAGCGGGCGACGGCGGCCACGAGCAGGGCGTGGGCCTGCCCGTAGCGGTCGATTTTGGTTTGGCGTTCAGAGGGATGCGGCATCAGACTCTCCAAGGTCAAGGTTATCAAGTTGCGCGCCGGACGGGTCCCCGGTGTCACCGGCCCACAGACGGCGCATCTCATCGGAAGTAGCAAGCAGGTCGTCCAAGCGGCCCTCGGCTACCAAGCGGCCGGCTTTGAGCACCAGAATGTGGTCGGCCCGGCGCAGCACGGCCCGGCGGTGAGAGACCACCAGGCAGGTCGTGGCCTTGCCAGGCGCAAGTTGGGCGTCGCCAACCTGGCGGACGGCGTCCAGGCGCGCCCACAGAATTTGTTCGGTCTCGACATCCAACGCGCTGGAGAGGTCGTCGAACACCAGCAGCTCGGGCGACCGGACGAACATGCGGGCCGCCGCCGCGCGCTGGGCCTGGCCACCGGAAAGCTTTACACCCCGCGGGCCGACCAGCGTGTCGAGACCGGCTTCGAGGGCCGACAAATCAGTTTCGAGCACCGCAGCGCGCACCGCGCCCTCCAGGTCCACTGTGTCGGGCGGCAGGCCCAGCAAGATGTTATCGCGCAGCGGCTCGCTATGCAAGCGCGGCACCTGAGGCGTGTAGGCACTCCGAGGCGGCACCAAGAAGCTGGCCGGGTCGAGCACGGCCTGAGCGTTCCAGAGCACCGTGCCTGAATCCATTGGCAACAGGCCTAGCAGCACACGCAGCAGCGTGGTCTTGCCCGAGCCAACGCGGCCGGTAATGACGGTGAAACTGCCGCGCGGCAGGCGCAACCCGATGTCGCGGATGCCAGCGGACGAGTCTGGAAAGTGATACGTGAGCCCGGCGGCGGTGAGTAACTCCAGCCGGTCAGCGGGCGTGGCAGCGATGACCGGCAGCGCCGGGAGCGGGCCGCGCAAGTAAACCGGTGCGTGCTTCACCAGCGTCTCGGGCGGCGCGTCGGGCAGCAGGGCTAAGAGGCGGTCAAGCGAGACGGCCGCCTGGCGGTAGCGCGTGAGGTAGCTGCCAAACATGCCGGAGACGATGGAGAGCCAGCCCAGATAAGAAACGAACAGCGCAAAGTCACCCACCGTGAAGCTGCCGCCGCGCATGGCCTGCGCGCCGACTAGCAGCAGAATGCCGGTGCAGACGTTGGCCCCGCTGATGGTCACGGTATGGAGCAGTTCGGTGAAGAGCAGGTCGTTGAGAGCAGCTTTGCGGCGGGCTTCATTGAGAGTTTCAAAGTAGCGGACCACGCGCTGCTCGGCGTTGGCGACCTTGACCGCCTGGGCCGCGCCAAACAGCTCACCCAGCAGGCCGGTGACCGCACCGATAGATTGTTGGCTCTCGCGGCGGTAGCGGCGCAGACGGCGGTTGGCGCGATTGACGACGATGACTGTAAGGGCCAGCGGCAGGAAGACGGCCAGCGTGAGCCAGAGGTTGATGCGGCCGAGGACGACCACGGCGGTCACCACAACGGCCAACTGGCCGAGTGGGTCAATCGTCCAGGTGAGGAAGCCGATGACGGCCTGCACATCGTCGCGGAAGCGGCTGATGGCCTCGCCCGGGGAGGCCGGTAGCGCCCGCGCGCCGGGGTGCTGGAGGATGCGGCTTAGGAGGTTGGTGTGCAGCAGGCCGCTGGCGATGAGCTGCACTGAGCGCTCGCAGACCCAGGCGGCCATGAGCGCCAGGGCGCGGACCAGGGCGGCGGCGACCAGCAGTCCCAGCCAGCCCCAGCCAGCGAAAGTGGCCGGCGTGGCGCGCTCCAGGGCGTCGAAGAAGGCCTTGACGATCAGACCCGGCAGGAGGGGCAGCAGGTAAACCATGATGCTAGTGAGCAAGCCGCTGCCCAGGTAGAACCAGAAGTGGTAGCGCGCCAGCCGCCAGACGTAGCGCCAGGCGGGCCAGCCGCGCACGGTGGTAGTGATGGGGGGCGCGTCGGCGCTCATGCCAGCACCTCGGCCAGGCCCACTTGCAGCAGGTGGGCAAAGCGCGAGGCCGGGTCGGCGGCCAGGGTAGCGCGGGGGCCGTACTCCACGGTCTGGCCGGCCTCGAGGATCATGATGGTGTCGGCGCGCTGCACCGTGGCGAGGCGGTGGGCAATGATGATGACGGTGCGACCGCGCAGCAGCCGGTCCACGGCCTGCTCGACGTGTTGCTCGGTGGCAGGGTCGAGGCGGGAGGAGGCCTCATCCAGCACGACCACGCCGGGGTCCTTGAGGAAAACGCGGGCGAAGGCCAGTAGTTGAGCCTGGCCGGCGGACAGCCCGCCGCCCCCAGCGGCCAGGCGCGTATCGAGGCCGGCGGGCAGGGCTGAGAACCAGTCCCACAAGCCCAACTCGCGGAGCGCGGCGAGGATGGCGGCATCTGAGATGGCCGGGTCAAAAAAGGTCAGGTTGTCGCGCACCGGCGCGTGGAAAAGTTGAATGTCCTGCGTGACGATACCGACGCGGCTGCGGATCGCCTCGAGCGACAGGCCGGGCAAGGCCTGGCCGCCAAGACGAATGACGCCGCGGGCGGGGTCGTACAGCCGAAACAGCAGGCGCGTAAGGGTGGTCTTGCCGGAGCCGGTGCGGCCCAGCAGGCCCAACACCTCGCCGGGCGCGAGGCGCAGCGTAAGGTCGCGCAGGATGGCTTCGCCAGCATAGCCGAAAGTAACGGCCTCAAACTCGACGGCCAGCGGGCCGGCTGGCAGGGAAGCTGGGCCGGGCAGCAGGCGGGGCTGCTCACTTAACAACTGCCGCACGCGATTGAGGCTGGCGCCGGCCTGTTGCCAATCTTGAAGCTGGCGCGTCAACTCGCCCAGCGGCTGGTTGAGCAACTGGCTGTAACTAAACACCAGAAACACGCCGCCGAGCGACAGGGCCCCACGCAGGTGCAGATACGCCGCCAACGCCAGGCTGACGGCCGTGCCGGCAGCGAAGAGAGTGGTAGTCAAGGTAAGGGAAGTGACGCTGAGCAGATTGGCGGTCAGTTCTGAGCGCAACTGGGCGCGCAGACGCATCGACAGGCGCTGCAGGACGTAGGCGGTGGCCCCGTTGGCGCGCACATCCTCTGTGCTGGCCAAGCGCTCCTCGAGGAAGCCGTACAACTCAGCAGCCGACTGGCGCGCTTTGTCCCAAAAGGGCGTGGCCAAGTCGCGCACGGCGTTGATGGTGACGATAGCGATGACGGTGAAGGCCAGCATCGCCGCGCCGATCCAGAGGTGGACGGTGAAGAACAACACCAGCACACCGACCAGCAGCAGGCCGTTGCCGACGATTTGGACAGCGAAACGGCTGAAGAAGTTGCTGAGGGTGCCCACATCACCGTCAACGCGCTCGATCAACTCGCCGGGGGTGCGGGCGTTGTGAAAGGCCAGGTCGAGCGAGAGCACGTGCAGGGCGAGATGGGAGCGCAAGCGGTTGGTGGCGACCAGGCCGATGTTCCCGCCCAGGTAGACCTCGGCCACGAGCAAGCCTTGCAGCAAGAGCGAGGTGATGAGAAAAATGACGGACAATTGAATGAGCACCGGCAGCGGTTGGCCGGATTGGGCGGCGTCGATAAAGCGCCTGATAAGCTGAGGGTTGAGAAGCTGCAAAGCGCTAGCGCCCAGCAGCACCAGGAACACGGCCAGCACCGGCCGCCACAGCGGTCGAACGTAACGCAGGAATAGCGCGACGTTCGTGGGCGGCAGGGCGGAAGACGAAGCCAGCCCAGCGCCGGGAGCGCTCGGGGGAGGAGCGACGGTCATGTTGAGCGCGAGGCAGCGCAGCGGGCGCTAGGCGGGCGCCTTGTCGAGCGGCGGCATGACGGCCAAGAAGTCGTTGGAAAAGCGCGCGGCATAGTCGTTGAGTAACTGCTCCACGCGGGCCGAGTCGGGCGAGGCCACAATCAGGCCGGCGTGGTGCTTCTTCTGCATGTGCCAGACGATCTCGGGATCGCTGTAGGCGCTCAGGTCGGGCCACTCTTGCCGGGCCAGGCAATTGATGACGCCGGCGTAGCCCTCGCGCACCTCGGGCAACTGATAGCTATCGCCGCGCAGGAAGGCGACTTCCATGCAGGCCCACTCGCCCCACAGGTCAACCCCGGTGGCAAAGCGCACGGCCTCGGCAATGTTGGCCCCGCCCACGCGCGCGGCTGTTTCGAGGAAGTAAAGGCGGCCGTCGGCATGGGCGCGAATGTACTCGGTGTGGGTCGCGCCGCGCCGCATGCCGAGCGCGCCCTGCACCTGGCGGTTGAGCGTGAACAACCCCTGCGCCTCCGGCGAGTGGCGGTCGAGCGCGCGCGTGAGGAAGATGCCGCCCTCGTGGTAGACGCTCATCGGCGGGCGGCCGTACTGGTGGGCCTGCTGGAACAGCACCTCGCCGTCGTTCACCAGGCCATCCACATGAAACACGTCGCCGGGGATGAATTGCTCCAGCACAAAGAACGATTGCTGGTCGCCGAGCGCTTCTAGCAGCGGCCAGAGGTCGTCGGCCGCGTGCAGCTTCTTGATGCCCATCGAACTGGCTTCGGAGCGCGGCTTGAGCACCCACGGCGCGGGCACGCGGCTCATGAAGTCGCGCAGCCGGTCGTAGTTGAAGACGCCGATGAATTCGGGCACCAGCACGCCGCTGGCGCGGGCCTGGGTGCGCATGGCGAGCTTGTCGCGGAAGTGGCGGGCCAGGCTCTCGCCCATGCCCGGCAGACGCATGTGGTCGCGCAGGGCGGCGGCGGTCTCCACGTCGTAGTCGTCCAGCGCAATCACCTGGTCAATCGGGTGCGAGCGGGCCAGGTAGCTGGCGGCGAAGATGATGTCCGGCCGCTTGGTTAGGTCGGGCATGAAGTAGATTTCGTCCAGGCTGGCGCGCGGCCAGGCTTCCTGCGCGAACGACTCCTTGGCGATCAGCAGCACGGTGCAGCCCAGGCGCTTGGCCGCCTCCAGGAAGGCGCTGCCCTTGAAGTAAGAGGCCAGGCATAGTAAGGTCAAGGGGCGCGTCTCAGCCATCAGTTCAGCACTCCTTCTTCGGTCTCGGTGATGAGCTGCGCCACCACCGCCTTCAGGTCGCCGGTGCGCCGATAGGTCGCTAACTGGCGGTCGGCGCTGCTGCCTTCGTCCAGGATGCGGTAAGCATACTCAATCTCGCGGCGGCTGCCCAACTCGTCCATCACATCGCCCAGGAACCACTCGATCATCTCGCGAATCAACTCGCGGGCGGGCTTCTCGACCTGCTTGCCGAAGTCAATCAGCTTGCCGTCGAGGCCATAGCGCACGGCGCGCCACTTGTTCTCCTCGGTGAACTCGGACGGGTAGACCCGGAAGGTCAGATTGTCGCGCCGCAGCTTCCAGAGCTTGAAAATTAGCGCCTGGAAGATGGCGGCGATGCAGACCGCCTCGTCCACGCGCGTGCAGCAGTCGCTGATGCGGAACTCCAGCGTCGGGTAGTTGTGGTTGGGCCGCACATCAAACCAAATCTTGGTGCTGTCAGGGATCGAGTTGGTCTTGACCAGCACATCCACATAGTGCTTGAAGTCGGCGTAGCTCTTGTAGTGCGGCGGGATGCCGGTGCGCGGGAAGTTGCGGAAGATGATGCTGCGGTACGACTTGAGGCCGGTATCCTGCCCCATCCAAAAGGGCGAACTGGACGACAGGCAGAGCACATGCGGCAGCAGGTAGCGCACCACGTTCATGGCGTCAATCAGAAATTCGGGGTCTTCGATGCCGATGTGAACGTGCGTCCCGAAGATCAATAGCTGCTGGGCCAACATGCCCATGTCTTGGCGCACGCCCAGGTAGCGCTCGAAGGGCGTGATGTCCTGCGTCATCCACGACGAGAACGGGTGCGAGCCGGCGGCGGCGATCTTGAGGCCGTTCTTGGCGGCCAGTTCCATCACGCCGCGCCGCAGCCGCACGATCTCGGTCCGCACTTCGGCCGGCGTGTTGCACACGCTGGTGCCGACCTCGACAATGGATTGGTGCAGCTCGGCCTTCACCTGCTCTTTGAGCACGACCTTGCCCGCTTCCAACAGTTCCGTGATGTAGGAGCGCAGTTCGCCGGTAACGGGGTCAATGATTTGATACTCTTCTTCAATGCCGATATTGAAGGAGGGCGTGATCATGCGTTAGTCCCTTTTTTCCAGGATAAACGTGGGCACCGTGGAACCACCGCCGGCGGTGACGTTGAGCAGCGCGGCGGTGGACAAGCGCGTCAGGCAGCCGGAGGCGTAGGCCCCGTTCCAGATGTAGGGGTTGGTGTCGAGCATCCGGTCGAGAATTTGCACGCGGCCCTCCACCAGGCTGGGGTACGGCTCGGTGGGCAGGACGATCCGGCGCTGGGCGATGTACGGCACGCTGAGGGCGCCGCGCAGCGCCGCGGTCCAGACTTCGGACGAGACCTCCCAGCCCAGCACGATGCCCTTGCCGCCGTACTCGTCGTTGGGCTTGAGCACGAAGTCGTCTTTGTAGCGGGCCAGGTAGGGCAGCAGGTCTATGATCTGGCCGTCAAGCTGCGTGGTGCGCTCGACCACGTTACGGGTCCAGGGGATGTAGCTGTCAATGGCGTGCGCCTCGTCGGCCGAGAAGAGCGAGCGGTTGGCCTCGTCGCTGAGGACGGCCAGGCTGGCCTTCTTGTGCAGGATCTTGCAGACGAAGGGGTTGACCATGCACGCCGCGCCATCGCGCACGGCGCGCACCACCGGGTGGTTGAGGCCCTCGCGCTCGATCAACTCGCTGATGAGCACGCGCTTGTAGATCAACTGCACCGGGGTGATGCCATCGGCCAGCAGTTGGCCGTTGCGGTACTCGAACTGGCGCGGGTCGGCGATGAGGCACTCCAGCCCGTGCGAGCGGAAGTAGTCTTGAAAGAGCACAAACTCGCTGTAGGTGGGCACCTCGCGCCAATCGAGGATGGCGATGCGCGGCGGCTCGCGCCCGCCCCACTGCTCGTAGGCGTCGAGCAGGGCGTGCATCACATGGTGGCGGCTGGGCAGCGGCCGGACGTCGTAGGCGTGCTCAAAGCGGCGCATGATCGGCAGGCCCAGAAAGGCCTCCGAGAGCACATCATTGTAGGCCGAGGCGGCGGGTGTCTCGGCGTTGTACTCCGTGAACCACAAGCCCTGGTCGGTCAGGAAGCAATCCATGCGGGCGGTGGGGCTGGAGGCTCGAAAGCGCGGGTCGGTCTGGATCAGTTCTTCTTCCCAATCGGCCAGGCTGAACTGGGCGCGGAAGCCGGCATCGGCCAGCGCGGCGGCGTGGACCTTGGCGAAAGCCGGCATGATCTGATGAATGGCCCGGCGCAAGTGGGCGTACTGTTCGGCCGTCAGAAAGCGCGGGCGCAGCACGGTGCACAGCGGGCGCTCGCCAAAGAACAACTCGCGCCGGTGCAGTTGGTCGTTAAGCTGGGCCTGGCTCTGACGGCCGGTGTCGT
>Ga0163153_10007073_pt1 | contig 12253 bp, 9 predicted proteins | sample OliLakLV19MP6IB1_FD_148629 | JGI IMG/M metagenome (GOLD analysis project Ga0163153, IMG submission 148629) | Freshwater microbial mat bacterial communities from Lake Vanda, McMurdo Dry Valleys, Antarctica - Oligotrophic Lake LV.19.MP6.IB-1 | ecosystem: Environmental > Aquatic > Freshwater > Lake... | reverse complement strand
GCTGCAGCGCGTCGAGTACTATGTGGAAGGCACGCCGTCCGCCACGCCGCCGTTCACGATCGACGCGCTGCAGCACATCTACCGCGATCCGACGCGCATTCCGCAGCCGGAAGGCGCCGGCAACTGCCACAACGACGTGACGTGCGCTTCGTCCTGGTCGAACGTGAAGCAGGCCTGCGCCGGCATCGGCTTCATCAACTCGAACGCGCTGTACTGCTCGGGCCAGATGCTGAACTCGCAGGCCGGCGACCTGACGCCCTATTTCATGACCGCGGCGCACTGCGTGAACACGTCGACCGACGCGCAGAACTCCGAGATCTACTGGAACTACCAGACGAGCGTGTGCGGCGGGTCGCCGCCCAGCCTGGCCAGCGTGCCGACCTCGGCCGGCTGCTCGCTGCTCTCCACGGGCGCCTCGTCCGACTACACGCTGCTCATGATCAACGGCACGGTCCCGAGCGGTCTCTACTGGGCCGGCTGGACGGCCGGCGCGGTTTCGAACGGCGTCGCGGGCGCGTCCATCCACCACCCGGGCGGCTCCTACAAGCGCATCAGCTACGGCACGTACAGCTCGACGCTGGGCTGCAGCGGTGCCGACCACTTCCGCGTGAACTGGACGAACGGTCCGACCGAGCCGGGCAGCTCGGGCGGCGGCTTCTTCCGCACGGACACGCACCAGTTCGTCGGGCAGTTGCACTGCGGCCCCTCCTCGTGCGCCGACGAATCAGACGATCAGTACGGTCGATTCGCCGACACGTACCCGAGCGTCTCAGGGCTCCTCGCCGGAGGCAGCGACGACAGCTTCGAGCCGAACGACACGTGCGGCGGCAACCCCAACATCGCGGTCGGCACGCACTCGGGCCTGATCGTCAAGGGCGTCGACGACGACTGGTACGAGATCAGCGTCCCGTCCGGCGCGCAACTCACCGTGAACCTGAGCTTCACCCACGCGAACGGCGACATCGACCAGCAGCTGTGGGTGAACTGCGCCGATTCGACCTACACCGACATCTCGGCCGGCGTGGGCAACTCGGAATCCGTCAGTTGGCTGAACACCGGGTCGGGCGCCAACACGGTCGCGTGGAAGGTCTACCTCTACAACGATCAGCGCAACTCGTACTCGATGAGCGTGTCGCTGACGCCGACGAACAACACGTGCGCCAACGCAGTCCCGGTCTCGGACAACACGTGGTACACGGGCACGACGGTCAACTCGACGAACTCGGACTCGGCCTCGTGCGGCAACTCCGCGACCGCGCCCGACGTCTGGTACGAGTACACCGCGTCGCAGACGGGCCTGCTGCAGATCCAGACGACGGACTCGCAGCTCGACACCGTGGTCACGGTGTTCGACGCGTGCTTCGGCGCCGAGCTGGCCTGCAACGACGACGCCTTCGCGGGCTCGCCGGTGAACTACGGAACGCTGCAGTCCTACCTCTCGCTGCCCGTGCTCAGCGGGCAGGACTACTTCGTGCGCGTGGCCGGCTACTCGGGCCTGCAGGACAACTTCCGCATCCGCTTCGACACGGACACGGGTGCGCCGCTCTGCCTGGGTGACGGCATCTCGGGCAACAACTGCCCGTGCAACAACCACAGCACGACAGCGTCGGAAGCGGGCTGCCGCAATTCGACAGGCAACGACGGTCGACTGGCCGCGACCGGCACGGCGGACGTGTCGTCGGACTCGGTGGTGCTGGTCGGATCGGGCATGCCGCCCGGCTCGACGGTCCTGTTCTTCCAGGGCACCTCCAAGGTCGCGGCGGGCGCCGGCGCGGTCTTCGGTGACGGCCTGCGCTGCGTCGGCGGCAGCATCGTGCGGCTCGGCAGCAAGTCGAACAGCGCGAGCGGAACCGCGAACTACCCCACGGGTGCCGAGGCCGACATCCATGTGCGCGGCAACATCCCGGCGGGCGGCGGCACGAGGTACTACCAGGCGTGGTACCGCAATGCCGCGGCGTACTGCACGAGCGTGACGTTCAACCTGACGAACGCCTACGAGCTGAGCTGGCGCCCGTAAGAGCGGGCCTGTCGGCGCTTCGCGGGCCGGTCGTTCCCCGAGGAACGGCCGGCTCGCGTCGTTCTGATTCCTTCCGTCCCAGCCGCTCGTGTGCCAATCAGGGGCGCGGCTCGATTTCCTACTTTCCCACTATCCCACTGTGGGAAAAACGCCGACACTCGAGGCATGGCCAAGCCTGCACCTCAGACCAGGAACACCGATTCCAAGGGGCGGATCACTCTGGGTGAGGCATTCGCCAACCGAACGCTGATCGTGGAGGAGCGCGGAGACGAGATCGTCCTGCGTCTGGCGCGAGTGATTCCCGAGCGGGAGGCCTGGCTCTACGAGAACCCGGGGGCCCGCGATGCCCTGCGTCGTGGTCTCGAGCAGGCGAGAGCGGGAAGGCTCACCGACGGACCCGACATGGCCAGGGCGGCCAAGGTGTCGAAGCGGATCAAGGCTGACTGAACATGCCGTTCCGGGCACGGTGGACCGAAGAGGCCAGCTCGCAATTCGAGAAGCTCCGCTCGGCGGCGGAGGCTTCGGTGGCCAGGCGTGAACGGGACAAGAAATCGAAGGCGTCCAAGGCCCAGGGACTGTTCAAGCAAGTCGACAAGTGCATTCGCCTGCTGCTCGAGAATCCGAGGCACCCGGGCTTGAGCACCCACGAGTACGACTCGATCCCCCACCCGTATGACAAGGGCGGCAAGGTCCTCGAAGCGTACGTCCAGAACCGGACTCCGGGCGCCTATCGTCTCTTCTGGTGCTACGGCCCCGAGAAGGGCGACATCACGATTCTCGCGATCACACCGCACCCTTGAGACGTGCCCCACGGCTCGGACGCAGCGCGCATCCGCGAAGCGACGGCCTGGGTTCGAACCAGAACGTGTGCGCGAGATCAGACGGTGAGAAGAATTCGTACCCTCACCGCGCCGCGCGCGGTTCCGCGCGGCGCCAACGGGATCAGAGAGGCCGTACGATCGATTCTCTCTCGGCCTCTCCGCGCCGCGCGCGGTTCCGCGCGGCGCCAACGGGATCAGAGAGGCCGTACGATCGATTCTCTCTCGGCCTCTCCGCGCCGCGCGCGGTTCCGCGCGGCGCCAACGGAGTATGAGAGACCGTAGGGTCGGCTTCTTCTCGGCCTCTCAGAGACTGAGAAGAATTCGAAGTCTCTCGCGCCGCGGAGCGGCGCCACCAGGATCGGAGAGGCCGTACGATCGATTTTTTCTCGGCCTCTCAGTTGCAGAACGACGCGCTCAAACCGTTCGACAGGTTGTAGCCGGCTCCGCCCGCCGCCGGGTTGCGGTACCAGCACTGGAACTTGCGCGTCAGGCCCGGCGTGATCTGGCCGCCGGGCGGCAGGTTGCCGTAGTTGATCGCGCGCGTCATCACGCCATTGTTCGCCTGCTGAACACCCAGGCGCCACACGCTGCCGCTGACGCAGCGGAAGCCGTTGCCGAACACCTGCTGCGTCTCGTTCGGGCCGTAATAGAAGAGGCCGAACGCGCTGGACGGGAGTCCCGTGCAGACGAGCGCGAAGTTGTTGGCCGCGATGCTCACGGTGCCCGTGTACGACATCAGCGCCGGCTGCCCGGTCGAGTTGTTCGTAGCGACGCAATACGTGTAGGGCGTCGCACAGGCTCCGCCCAGCGCGGCGGTCCACACCTCGGCGCGGCCCTGCGCCTGGAACGCGGTCATGTGCTCCGGCGAACCCATCCCGAGCTCGAGCCCGGGCAAGCCATCCAAGTTGCCCAGGCCGTCGATCGAGTAGCCGAAGCGATCGCCGTCGGCGAGGCCCTCGAACGTGTGCAGCGCGACGCTCGTAACGCCGTCGAACACGCGCACGTAGCCGCGGAACACGTTGTTGAACTGGTCGGCACCGATCATGACCTCGGTCGTGCCGTCGCCGTTCAGGTCGCCGGCGTCGGCCACCGAGCAGCCGAAGCGGTCGCCCACGGTCGAGCCCAGGTACGCGCGTACGAACGCGCCCGTCTGACCGTTGTGCAGGTGCACGTAGCCCGGACCCTGCTGGAAGATGTTGCCGTCCTGCGTCGCGCCGATCAGCAGGTCCGGGATCGCGTCGCCCGTCAGGCTCGCGACGGAGCCGAGCGACGCGCCGAAGATGTCGGTGCTCAGCGGCGTCGGGATCGAGTACAGGATCGCGCCCGTCGCGCCCGAGTACACCTTGACTCCGCCGGTCAGCCCGCTGAGCGCGAAATCGGCGCGGTTGTCGCCGTTCACGTCGCCCATGCCCGTGGCGGCCAGGCCCAGGCGCTGGTTGTTCGACGTGCCGTTGATGTTGTGCAGGATCGTGCCGTTCAGGCCGGAGTAGATCTTGACGTTGCCGCGCTGCGTGCCGCCGCCCGGCGCTTCGCGGCTGGCGGACAGGATGTCGGGGCGGCCGTCGTTGTTCACGTCGCCGACACCGACGACGAGGTAGCCCAGCTTGTCGAGGTTGACCGAGCCGTCGAACGTCCACAGCACGCTGCCGTTCGCGCCCGAGTACACCTTCATCTGCCCGCGGTTGTTGCCGAACAGCGATACCAACGGCGCGCCCACGACGATGTCGGCGAACCCGTCGTTGTTGACGTCGCCCGCGCCGTCGACGCTAGTCCCGAAGCGGTCGCTCGTCTGCGTGCCGTGGAAGGTGTAGAGCGTGCTGCCGTTCGCCCCGCTGAAGACGCGCGCGTAGCCCTCGCCGGACGCGAAGACGTTGGCGTCCTCGGGCGCGCCGACCACCCAGTCGGGCCGGCCGTCGTTGTTCACGTCGCCGGCCGAGCGGACGCAGGTCGACAGGCGGTCGTTGGCCAGGTCGCCGTTCTTCGTGTAGAGCAGCGTCTGGGCGCTGGCGGACGTGGCGAGGCCCAGGGCGCCGAGCGCGAGGCCGTATACGGGGCGGAGAGCGGTCATGGTGTTCCTCGAGGAGCGTGCGAACCGAACCGGGAACGGCCATCCTCTCGCCCCGGATGGGACGCGGTCGGAAAAGCCTGCCGGGACGGACCGTTGCGGGCGGTCCAGGGGTCTCGGGGCTCCGGCCAGCTCGCACCGGAGTCCCTCGATCCCTGAAGTCTATCCCAACCCGCGCCGACCTGCTTTCGCTGTGGGATTGCGCCTGGGCTCGAAAAAAACCCACCCCGGAACGCTCGTTCTTCCCAGGCGATCGCCTCGCCCGATGAGGGCGACGCAGTCGGCCATTTCAGGACCGTTCAGGCCCGTTCAGGACCGTTCAGGGCAGTTTAGGCCGGATCGGGCAGGCGCCGGGCAGGCCGAGGAGATTGCTCTCCCCGGCCGCCCACAGAACCGGACTTGCCGACTCACGCATCCGGCTGGTCGGTGTCCCAGGTTCGTCGCTACTACGAGGCGCTCCGACTCCTCGCCTCGTCGCGCTGCGTTTGGGTTCCTCTCGCAGCGCGACCGCGCTGCGTTCGTCGATTCGCTCGCGTGCAGCTCGAACACGGCCTTCGCGCTCGCCGTCTACGCTTCGAGGTATGCGGTCGCCCGCACACCTCGCAAGACTCGCTTTCGGTGGACGGCCAGTCCTGGCCGAACGGGCTTGGAATCCCGTCGGGTCTCGTACGCAGGTTCACGTCACGTCGTGACCATCCTCCGCGCACGGGCTGTGCTTGGCGCAATCACGGTTGCCAGGTGATCTCCACGCCGTTCGTCAAGTTGAACGTCGACACGGTGCAGAACGCCGCAGCGTTCCGGTACCAGGTTTGGTAGATGCGCGTGCCGCCGGCGGGCGGGACGGCGCCCTTGACGCTGACGCTCAGGTCGCCCAGTTCCGGGTACTGCGACGTTCCACCGGCATTGGTCTTCGTGCCCAAGCGCAGCACCGAGCCGCCGGCGCAGCGCAGTCCGTCGCCGAAGGGTGCGCCGAAGCCGCCTGCGACTTGCGCGGTGCCCTGGAAGTAGAGCGCAGAACCGTTCGGCATGCCGGATCCGGTGAGCACGACGCTGTCGCTCGAGACGCTGCCGCTGCCGGTGGCGATCAGGTTCGCGCCCGCGGGGTTGATCGAGCTGGCGCAACCGTTGCCCGCCGCGCCGCTGTTGCCGCACGGGCAGGTCACGACCACGCTGTTGCCGAAGCAGAAGTCCGTGCCGGGCGCGTCCTGCCACATGAACTTCGAGAAGGTGTCGTCGGGGGTGTACAGCTCGGGCAGCGATCCCGGGCGAGCGGCGATCTCGACTTGGATCAGGTCTCCGGGAGCTGCGACCAAGGGGAAGGACAAGCGCGCCGGATTGGTCCACCAGCAGCCGCAGGTCCATGTCGTGGGTCCACCGCAGATGCCGTTGCCGATCATCGCGATTGTCGTGACCAGGTTCGTCACCACGACCGACCAGCAGTCTTGGGTGCAAATGCCGGTGCAGCCCACGGATGACGACGTAGCCACGCCGAAGCTGTCGCCGCCGAGCACGACGCCATTGACGCGCACGATCAAGTCGAAGTCCAGGTTCGGGGGTTGCGGTGTGTTGGACGTCGTCATCAGGCCGAGGTCGACGTCCAAGGCCCAGAAGCCGGGCGGCGTGCCGGGCGGGTGGACGATGTGGATGTCGCTGATGCGGCGATCCCAATCGGGCGTTTGCGCGCTGGCCGGCGAGCCCATGGGAATCACGGCCAGGGCGAGTAGGGCGAAGCGGCGGATCATGGGAATCTCCAGACGGAAGTAGGTGGTCGGGCTGGTGCTATCGCGTGCCGGGCCGGTTCATCCGGCGCGTCGTCACCCGATCGAGACCGGCGCGCGCCCCGGACGGACACGGAATGCGCCGGAACGGCGCGTCGGAGCGTGGGCTGGTACCCTCGTCCGCGATGACGGACGGAACGCAGGTCCCGGGCGAATCGCTGGCCAGCCGCATCCTGGAGAGCCTCCCCGCCATGACGCGCTTCGTGCGCCGCCGCATGGGAGCGGACCTGGCAGCACGCGAGTCGGCCTCCGACATCGTGCAGTCCACCTGCCGCGAGCTTCTGAAGAGTGCCTCGAACTACGAAGAGCGCGGCGAAGCCAGCTTCCAGAGTTGGATCCAGAGCGCAGCCGAACACAAGCTCCAGAACCGCGCACGCCATTGGCGGGCGGAGCGGCGTGCGGACGGCGGGCGCACGGTGGATGCTCACGAGGCCGAGCCCGCCGCGTCCGAGAACGCTCAGCCCAGCCGTGATGCGATGCTGCGCGAGGAGGTCGAGCGCTTGGCGCACGCCTTCGCTGCGCTCAGCCCCGACCACCGCGCGGTGCTGCAACGCTCGCAGATCGACGGCGCCAGCCACGCCGAGATCGCGGCCGAGCTGGACAGGAGCCCTGACGCCGTGCGCAAGCTGGTGGCGCGCGCCATGGCGGCGCTCTCGGCCGAGCTCGACCCCGGCGGAGAGTGAGCGCGCTGCTAACGCGGCGCCAGCGAGCAGGTCGCGCGTAGTCCGGTCGCGGAGGACGGACGGTTCGGCTCCTCGCCCCAGCGCTCGCAAGGGTGCGCCCGCTTCGGCGACCAGATGGCCGCGCCGCCGCGCACGCTGCGCATAGCCGCCACGGTGATCGTGGCCCGCAGCCCATCGCCCGAGCGCGCCATCAGCGTCGAGTAGCCGCGCATCACGAACGCATCCAGACACCATTCGGACACGTTGCCGAGCGTGTCGTGCAGCCCGAAGGCGTTGGGTCGATAGCTGCCGATCGGCGCGATGCCGGCAAAGCCGTCGTCGAACTTCGCGAACTCGTCCTCGAAGCTCTGGCCCTGCGCGAGCAGCGCGCTCCGGAACGAAGCGTCGGCGATGTTGGCTTGTCCCTGCAGATCGAAAGGGCCCAGCTGCCCAGCGCGCGCCGCATACTCCCACTGCGCTTCGGTGGGGAGATCCAGCCCGTGCCGCAGCAGCAGCTCGCGCCCGCGGACCCAGTCGATGGTCAGTGCCAGGCGTCCGTCTTCGGGCTGCTTGCGTTCCCTCGGAAGGTCGCCCATGCGCTCGGCCTGCGCGGCGCTGATCTCGTGCTTCGAAACGAAGAACGGCGCCAGCTCGACCGTGTGCACGGGCTGCACGACGGCGGTGCGCGCCTGCTCGCCGGCCTGGTGGCCCCCCATGTCGAAGCGCCCGCCCGGCAACAGCACGAGCACCACGGCGCTGGTTTCGTCGAGCAGCAGTCGCCCGTCCGCGTCTCGCGCGGGCGTGGTTCCGCTCAGAGCCAGCGCGAACTCGTGCAAGCCGCTCTTCGGGTCCTCGCCCAAGGGTATGCAGCCGAACACGGGAAACAGATCCAGTCCCGCGTAGCGCGGCGAGAGCGCGATCGCAGCGCGGGCCGCGTCCCAACGCTCCGCGTAGACTTCTGCATCGTGCGCCAGCGAGCGCGTGGCAGCGAGTTGCTCGCGAACCCTTCCCGCCAGCCGTGCCAACGCGCCCAAGTCGTCGACGAGGCGGCTCAGCGAGCCATGCCGCCACGCATCCAGTGGATCCGCGAAGCGCATCGTGAGGCGCGTCGAGAGGGTGTGCTCGTTGCGTTCGAGCGCCAGCTCGAAATCGTTGAGCTGGGCCAGATCCGGCTGCCAGCGCTCGGTGTCACGCAGGAGGATCGCGCGCAGTTCGCCCACACGCGCGCGCAGCTCCACCACGACCTCACGCGCGGGGCGTTCGATCAGCGCCCGCGCGTGCGCTTCGCGTTCGCGCACGACCTCGGGCGTGGGCGGCGAGGGCGGCGCCAGACGATCGCCGCTTTCGACCAACGCGCGCAGGAGGTCGAGCTCGTACACCAAGGTGCGCAGATTCTCGCGCGCCGCGGCGCCGTCCCGCAGCCGGTCTTCGACGCTGTAGGGTTCGGCGCGCGCGGTCAACTCGGCCCATGAGCCCTCGTGATCCGCGCGCCGAGCGAGCACGTCCTCGGCCCGCGCGAGCCAGGCTTCCATCGGATCGATGGTCGCGCGCGCCGCGGGCCAGAAGTCGTGCGCTTCGGACACCAGCCCGCGCACCAGCTCCTTGTCTGCCAAGCGCGTGACGCGCGCCGCGACCGCGTGCTCGCGCAGGCCGAAGGCCAGCGAGCCCGCCGCCACGAACAACCCGGCGCACAAGGTCGCCGCGAGCGCCGGGTGACGCCGCATCCAGCGCGCGCTCGAGAGCCAGACCGGCAACGCGCGCGCCCTCACGCGATCGCCCGCCAGCGCGCGCATCAGGTCCTCGCGGAAGTCGGCGGAGCCCGCTGGGCGGCGCTCACGATCCAGATCCAGCCCGGCGAGACACACGCGCTCGAGCGCCGCCGGCACAGCCGGATTGATGCGCCGCGGCGGCTCGATGTCGCCATTCGCGATGCGCGCGCGCACGCGGCTCTCGGGCCCCCCCAGGAACGGCGTGCGCAGCGTGACGAGCTCGTACAGCGTGACCGAGAGCGAGTACACGTCGGCGCGCGCATCGAGAGCGCGCGGGCTGCCATCGACCTGCTCCGGCGCGGCGTAGGGCAGCGAGCCGAGCCATGAGCCGGTGCGCGTCATGCGATCTGCGCCCCGCGGCAGCGCCAATCCGAAGTCCACCAGCACCACGCGGCCAGCGGGCGTCACGAGCACGTTCGAGGGCTTGACGTCGCGGTGCAGCACGCCGCGCTCGTGTGCGTGGGCCAGCGCATCGGCCACGCGCGCCACCAGGCGCGTCACGACCTCGATGTAGGTCGCGCCCGGGAAGGCAGTGTCGAGCGCGCCCTCGGCATGCGGGTGGCGCAGCGCGGCGGTGCGCACGGCTTCACGGAACTCGGCCGCGGTCAGCTGATCGGCGGGCCGGCCACGCAGGCACTCCAGCACGTGCTCGAGCGATGCGCCGCCGATCCACTCCATCGCCAGCCACGGCAGCCCGTGTTCCTCCCCGACGTCCAGGATACGCACGATGCCGGGGTGGTCGAGTTGTCGCACCGCCGTGATCTCGCGTCGAAAGCGCTCGCGTGCCACGCCGAACCATTGGTGCTCGGTGCGCACGAGCTTGATCGCGCCGAGCGTCCCCGAATGCTCGTGACGCGCCATGTGCACCTCGCCCATGCCGCCCAGGCCGACGCGCGCGAGGCGTCGGAACGGACCGAAGCACGCCGGCGGCTCGCTGCCGCGCCGCGGCTCGTCGAGCGAAAGGCCCAGGTCGCCCAGAGCCGCCAACCGCGTGCGCACGCGCCGCGCGCGAGCGACGTCCGCGCGCTCCAGCTCGCTCAGCACGCGCGCACGCTCCAGGGGCTCGGCCTCGAGCACGCTCGCGACCAGCTCGTCGAGTGGCAGGCTCGCCAGCGCGTGCTCACCCGCGGGGCGCGGATCGGGCTCGTTCGACATCGTCTGAAGCGTCTAGACCCAACCTATCACGAAGAGGACGCCGAAAAGGGGGCGTGCCGCCGCCCGCGTGCGCCGTGCGGATCCGGACGCGGACAGCGAGGGGCTACCCTCTTTCGCAGTCTTCCAATGCGCCGTTCCTGGACACGCTGACCCTTTCGCTCAAGCCGACGAAACGCCGCGCGCCTGGGACACCAGGTGGCCGCACTCCGGCAGCAGGATCTCGCGCCACGCCAGGGCCAGGGCCTTGGGCGAGCCCGGCAGCGCCACGACCACCTTGCGCGCGACGAGCCCGGCGCAGGCGCGCGAGAGGATCGCGGCGGCGCCGATCTCGCGGTGGCTCAACATGCGGAAGAGCTCGCCGAAGCCGGGAATCGTGCTCTCGTAGAGCCGCTCGAGCGTCGGCACGGTCACGTCGCGCGGCGCGATCCCCGTACCGCCCGTGAGCAGCACGAGGTCCACGTCCTCGCGTGCAACGGCCGCGCGCACGATCGCCTCGATCTCGGCCGTTTCATCGCGGCGGATCGCGCGCAGCGTCACTTGGTGTCCGGCGGCCTCGATCGCACCTACGAGGTAGGGACCGCCCTTGTCCGAGCTTTCGTTGCGCGTGTCGCTGACCGTCACGACCGCGAAGCGCAGCACGGACGGCGCCGAGGCCTTGTGGCCCTCGAGGCTCATGGCGCGCTCGCGTCGATGGCGCGCCGCAGCCGACGCACGCGCTCGGGATCGACGGGGTTTTCGACACGCCCATCGCGCTTGAGCGCGGTGCCGACGATCGCCCCGGTCGCGTGCTCGAGCAGTTCACGCGCGTTCGCCAAGTCGAGGCCCGACCCGATGAACACGGGGAAATCTCCGGCCGCCGAGCGCGCGCGCCGCACGAGGTCGGCGGTCGGCGGCCGCCCGGTCGCGGGGCCCGAGACGATCACGCCGTCCGCCAGCGCGCGCAGCACGAGGTCCTCGACGCTCTCCTCGAGGGATCGCTGCGAGAGCTGCGTGGCGTGCTTCACGTGCACGTCGGCCAGGATCGCGACGTCGGGTGCGATGCGCGCGCGCTCGCGCAGCGTCTCGTGCGCGCGACCCTGCACGAGACCCTGGTCGGTGACCGCCGCGCCGGCGTGCTGGTTCACGCGCACGAACGTCGCCCCCGTGACGGCCGCGATGCCGAGCGCCGAGCGCGCGTCGTTGCGCAGCACGTTGACACCGACGTGACGCTGTCCGGCGACGGCGCGCACGCTCTGCACCGCCAGCGCGAGCGCCGCGATCGTCTCGGGCGGCACGTGCTCGGGGTGGAACGGCACGTCGCCGAAGTTCTCGACGACGAGCGCGTCGCAGCCGTGCTCGACGAGCGCGCGCGCATCGGTCGTGGCGCGCTCGAGCAACGTGCCCATCGAGCCCTCATAGCGCGGCGATCCCGGCGTCGCCGCGAGGTGCACGACACCGATCAAGCAGGGGCGAACGAAGACCGGTCGCGGCATCGGCCTCTGGCGCGCCTCGCGCGCCCGATGGATGGGCTACGCGGCAAGCGCGGAGCCCGGTGGAACAGGCGACGCGGTTCAAGCGCGGAGCCCGGTGGAACAGGCGACGCGGTTCAAGCGCGAAGCCCGAGGATGGAGCCAGAGGCGGGATTTGAACCCGCAACCTCCGCTTTACGAAAGCGGCGCACTACCGTTGTGCTACTCTGGCGCGTGAGCTGTCACCCGCTGGGTCCCAGCGGATCGACCCGCAGCGCGCTCGACTTGAGCGCGCCGGGACCTGGGGGCGCGGAAGATACCGTTGAGCCCCTTCCGCTGCCAAGCCGCGGCGAGACTTTCAGGCACCCCGCCCGCTCAGCGGACGCTCGCCCCCGCACGGACGCGGCGCCCCCGTCCCGCTGGCCGGAACCCACGGACCCCCGCACGCGCCCAACGAAATTGGGCGCGCCGTTCAAGCGCGCGCCCAGCGCGCTCGGCGCGCGTCCCGCGCGCCCAACAGAATTGAGCGCGCTGAGCG